>Ga0070691_10000175_pt1 | contig 20958 bp, 16 predicted proteins | sample KBSK1101metaG_FD_64673 | JGI IMG/M metagenome (GOLD analysis project Ga0070691, IMG submission 64673) | Corn, switchgrass and miscanthus rhizosphere microbial communities from Kellogg Biological Station, Michigan, USA - KBS K1-10-1 metaG | ecosystem: Host-associated > Plants > Roots >... | reverse complement strand
GCGGTCCGTGCTCGTTCTCCTCTGCGGGCTTGCGCTGGTCGCGGGCCTGACGGCCCGGCCGGCGCAAGCCGTTCCCATCCACCCGTTTCTTCCCGACTCGACGCTCGACGGAACCACCACGCCCAGCGGGGAGCTCGACAAGGCCTGTGGGGTCGCGGTCGACGACGAAGGCGACGTCTACGTCGCCAACTCGGCCAACGGCTCGATTGACGTCTTCGCCGCCTCCGGCGCCTATCTCACCTCGATCGCCGACGCCGACGGCCCCTGCGGCCTCGCCGTGGACTCCAAAGGCAATGTCTTCGCGGTGGACACCGGCGGCGCCAACGTCGTCATGTTCGCCCCCACCGCGGGCGCCTACCCGCCAACCGCCGGGCTTACGTATAGCGCGGCGGTGACGATCGACTCCAGCGCCGACGCACGAGCCGTCGCGGTCAACCCCGCCAACGACCACGTCTTCGTCAATCGGGGCACCGAGATCGTCGAGTACGACGCCGAAGGCTCGAGCCTGCTCCAATCCGAAATCGGCAAAGGCACGCTGAGCGATGGCTTCGGCGTCGACGTCTATGACGCGACCGGCAACGTCTACGCCGCTGACGAAACGGGCACGGTCTACGTCTTCGATCCGACCGGGACGAAAGTCCTGGCCGCAATCGACGGTTCCGAATCCCCCGGCGGCGCCTTCGGCGCCCTGCCCGAAGCCAACGTCGCCGTCAACCAGGCCAACGGCCATGTGCTCGTCGGCGACCTCGGCGAAGGCGCCGTCCACGAGTTCGAGTCCACCGGCCCCTACCTCGCGACGATCGAGCACGAAGGCCTCCAGGATGCGGGTCCCAGCGACGTCGCCGTCGATCCATCCGCGGGCACGAGCACGGGTCGCGTCTACGTGACCAGTGGTGCCGGCCCCGGCGCCGAAGCCCTCGCCTTCGGGCCGTTGCCGACGCCCACTCATCCGGCGTTGCCCGGCCTCGACCCCCCCGCTGCCGAAACCAAAGCGAAAGGCTTCCAGAGCCCCTGCGGCCTCGCCGTCGACAACCAGGGAAACGTCTACGTGACCAGCACCGGCACCTCGGCGATCGACATCTTCAAGCCGGAAGGCAAAGCGCTCAAATACGTCACCTCGATCTCCGACACCAAAAGGCCCTGCGGGGTGGCGGTCGACTCCGAAGGCAACGTCTACGTCAGTCACCCGATCGCCGTGCTCGCCGCCGATCGCACCGTGGTCAGGCATGAGCCCAACGCCTTCCCCTTCCTCGGCACGCCCACCTATGGTGCTCCCACCGTCGTCGACAGTGGGGGTGAATTCGCCGGTTACGGAATCGCCGTGGACAGGGACGATGACCACCTGCTCGTCGCCCACAGGAACTCGATCTTCGAATACGACTCGGCGAAAAACGGCTCGGGGATCCTGCGTGAAGACATAGGCGCTGGAGTTCTCTCGGACACCTCCGGCATCGGCGTCTGCGAAAAAAGCGGCAACGTCTACGCCGTGAACGGGCCTGCCGTGTATGTGATTGACCCGATCGCCAACAAAGTGGTGACGACGATCAACGGCACCAACGCGGTCTCGAAAAAACCCGACGGTAGCTTTGGCGGTTCGCTGGGCAGCTCGCAGCTGGCGGTCGACCAGGCGGACTGCCACGTCTACGTGAACGTGCAGGAAGGCGATGTCTACGAGTTCGAGGCGTCCGGCGCCTACGTCAGCCGCTTCAACAGGACCGGTGACAGCCGTCCCCTGAACGGCATCGCCGTCGATAACTCGGCTGGTCCCGACGACCGCCACGTCTTCGCCGCCAGCGGCGTCGGCGGGCTCGCGAGCGTACGTGCCTACAAAGGCCCGGCGCAGTACGGCGGGCCGCCCGAAGCGGTGGCGACCGGAGTAAGCGGGGCCGACGGCGAAAACGCCACCTTGGAAGGCACGGTCGTCCCCCGTGGCGTGGTGCTCTCGGAATGCCGCTTCGAGTACGTCGATCAGGCCGGCTTCGAAGCGACGGCCTTCGCCACGGCGACGCAAGTCCCCTGTGTGCCGGGGGGACCGGAGATCGGCGAAGGCGAAGATCCGGTGCCGGTCAAAGCCGTGGCTTTCGGGTTGGACCCGACGGTTCGATACCACTTCCGCCTCGTCGCGATCAGCGGCTTCGGCGCCGACAACTCCAGTCCACGCCTGTTCGGTCCGCCGGCGATCGTTCCCCAGGCCCCCGGCGAGGTCCTCTACACGGAAGCGGTCCTGCGGGGGAGCGTCGATCCCTCCGGTATCGAGACCACCTACTTCTTCGAATACGGCACGACCGGAGCCTACGGTTCCTCGACTCCGATGACGAGCGTCGAGGGGGAAGCGCCGCTGGGCATCGAAGGCAACCTCTTCGGCTTGCAGCAAGGCGCGACCTATCACTTCCGCCTCGTCGCCTTCAACTCGATCGAGTCGGTCGTGGGCCCCGACCAAACCTTCACCACGCTGTCCAAAGCCCCGCTCCCCCAGTGCCCCAACGCGGCGCTCCGCGGCGGCCTCTCAGCCAGGCTTCCCGATTGTCGGGCCTACGAGCTGGTCAGCCCCGATGCGAACGGGATACGCCCGGTCTCTCTCCTGGGGACCGAAGGAGTGGGCGTCGGTACGTTCGATACGTGGCTGGCGGCACCGGATGGCGAAAGCCTGATCTTCGACACCGCCGGCTCGTTGCCGGGGACCTTGGGGAACGGCTCGGCGGATCGTTACCGCGCAGTGCGCGAAGCCGGGGGATGGACGAGTCACATCGTCAGCCCCTCCGGGGCGCAGACCGTGCGACCGAACCTGGGCGGGGTTTCGCCAGATCACCGTTACGCCTTCTGGCGAAGTGGAGGCGAGGGGGGCAGTCTGGACGCCGGCGGCGCCGACGCCGGGTACCTGCGCAACCCGGATGGCGGCTTCGAGCCGATCGGGAAAGGCAGTCTCGGAGTCGATCCCGCGGCGGAGGGTCGGTGGATAACCGCCGGTGCGGGGCACGTCATCTTCACCACGGCGGCGGGCTCCGCCGTGCGGCTCGAGCCCACCGCTCCCCCGTCCGGCACCGCGACGGTCTACGACCGTGAGGCCGGCGGGTCGACGCACGTCGTCTCCCTACTCCCCGGCGATGTCACCCCGAGCGCCGACGCTCGATATCTGGCGGCCTCGGCCGACGGCTCGACCGTGGTCTTTGAGGTCGAAGGGGTCATCTACGAGCGGCACGACCGTGCGGTGACGCGGCAGGTAGCGCCGGCCGGTGCGACCTTTGCCGGGATCTCGGACGACGGGAGTTGGGTCTTCTATGTGCTCGACGGCGATGCGTTCAGGTTCTCGACGAGCAACGGAGATTCGGCGCAGATCGGCAGCGGCGGCGAATCGACGGTCATCAACGTCTCCGCCGACGGAACACACGTCTACTTCGTGTCCCCGCTGCAGCTCGATGGTGCGGAGGGCGAGGCGGGAGCCGACAACCTCTACGTCTGGGACGGAGCCTCGATCGGTTTCGTCGCCACCCTCTCGCCGGACGACATGGGCCCCGGGGCGACGACGCTCTCGAAATGGACGGCGGCGGTTGGCCCCGACGTCGACGCCTTTTTAGGTCGGGGTGCGGACCCCTCTCGCACCACGCCCGACGGCGCCGTGTTCGTATTCCAGTCCCACGCCGATCTCACCGCGTACGAGAGCGAAGGCCACACCGAGATCTATCGCTACGACTCCGAGGCCGAGGATCTGATCTGCATCTCGTGCCCGCCCGATGGTTCTCCGCCCGTAGGAGAAGCCGAACTTCAGCGGATCAACATCGGTCTCGAACCGGAAATCCCCGGCGAGACGCGGGAGGTTTCTCCGGTCACGGCGGTGTCTCGGATACCCAACGTCACCGATGACGGTCGGGCTGTCTTCTTCCAGAGCAGCGATCCACTCGTCTCCGAAGACGACGACGGCATGGTTGACGTCTACGAGTGGAAAGACGGAGAGATCTCCCTGATCTCCTCTGGCCAGAGCGGCAAAGCCGACTATCTCTACGCGATGTCCAGCGATGGAAGGGACGTCTTCTTCGAGACCAACGACTCACTCGTGCCGGCCGATCGGGATGGCGGCGCCGCGTCGATCTACGATGCCCGGGCATTCGGTGGCTTCGCCGCCGGCCAGGGCGCGCCGCCGTGCTTGGAGGACGACTGCCAAGGCCCCCCAGGACCGCCACCCTCTCTGTCCGCTCCGCTCAGCAGCGCCCTGACCGATGCGGGTCCCGCGAAGCGGAGGTGCTCGAAAGCCAGGCGGACGGTCAGGCGCAAGGGCAAGGTGCGCTGTGTGCCCAGGCACAGAAAGCAGCGTCACTCGCAACGAGGCGCAGGCGGCGGCAGGGGAGACTCGCGATGAGATGGCTTGGGATGGCCCTCGGCCTCGCCCTCATCGCGCTGGGGTCGGCGACGGCACAGGCCGACTACAGCGACTACGGTCTGGAATCGGTGGGCGCGTCGCTCTCGACCACGCGGGCGGGTGCTCACCCCGACCTGACGATCGATTTCGCGCTCGAGACCGACCCTGCGAGCAAACCGGACCCCAACGGCCTTCACGAACCCTTCGCCAGAACCAGGGACATCTCGGTGAGCCTGCCCCCGGGCCTGCTCGGCAATCCGAACTCGGTGGAGACCTGCACCGCGGCGCAGTTCGCAATGGCCTTCTACGGCGGCGGCTGTCCGAATGCCTCGCAGGTGGGTATCACCGAAATCAGCATCTATGACTTCAATTTTCGATACACGGAGCCGATCTACAACATGGCCTCGCCGGGGGGCGACACGGTCGCGCGACTCGGTTTTTACGCTTCGAACCTGCCCAACTACATCAACGTCAGCGTTCGTTCCGACGGCGACTACGGCCTGACTTCGACCCTGGAAGGCCTCGACGCGACCGAGAAGGTGGTCGCCGCCCACACCACGCTGTGGGGGGTGCCGGCGGCCTCCGTCCACGATACGCAGCGCCAGACGCCGAAAGAAGCCTTCGACGGCACCTTGGCTTCTCCCCCGCGACCACCGGGCGGCGAAAAAGCACCGTTCATGGTCAACCCGACTCGCTGCGGCGTCCCACTGGAGATCTCGATCTCCACCGACAGCTACCAGCTTCCGGGCCTGCTCTCGACGATGAGCGCCCCGCTGCCGCCGATCTTCGGCTGCGACGAGATCGGCTTCGATCCGACCTTCACGCTTACTCCCACCACGAGGCAGGCGGCGACGCCCAGCGGCTTGGAAGCCGAGCTGACCATCCCCCAAAACGAAACGGTGGATGGCCAGGCCACCTCCCATCTGAAGGACGCCATCGTCACCCTCCCGGAGGGGATGACGATCGCCCCCGGGGCCGCGGACGGTCTCGAGGCCTGCAGTGCCGCCCAGGTCGGCTACAAGATCTCCCCTCCGCCGACCGCTCGGTGTCCCGACGCGTCCAAGATCGGCACCGCGGAATTCGATGTGCCGGCGCTCTCCCGGGTGATCCGCGGCGCGATCTACCAACGCACCCCGGACCCGGACCGCCTGCTCCGGATCTGGCTGGTCACCGACGAACTCGGTGTCCACGTGAAGCTCCCCGGCGAGATCCTCCTCGACTCCAGGACGGGCCAGGTCACCTCCCTGTTCTTGGACAACCCGCAGGTTCCGCTTCGAAATCTGAAGCTTCGCTTCAAGTCGGGTCCGCGCGCGCCGCTCGCCACCCCGTCCGCCTGCGGCGTCTACCAAACTCGCTATGAGTTCGCCCCCTGGTCGGGTCGCCCGCCTGTGCGCGCTGAGACGCCGATGACGATCGACGAGGGTTGCGACACCGGTGGCTTTTCTCCACGGCTCTCCGCCGGCGCGACTGATCCCGCCGCGGGGAGGTTCTCGCCTTTCGTGTTCGACCTGACCCGCAACGCGGACGAACAGAATCTCGCCGGCGTCGAGGTCACGCTGCCCCCGGGCGCAGCCGCCAAGCTGGCGGGGGTCGTCCTCTGCCCCGAGGCCGCGACGCACACGGCCGCCTGCCCGGCGGCCTCCCAGATCGGCACCACCACCGTCGCGACCGGGCCGGGCTCCGCGCCGCTCTGGGTCCCTCAGCCCGGCAAGGAGCCAACCGCCGTCTATCTCTCCGGCCCCTACAAGGGCGCCCCCTACAGCATCGTCGTCAAGGTTCCCGCCCAGGCCGGCCCGTTCGACCTCGGCACCGTCGCGGTGCGCGCCGCCCTGCACCTGAACCCGACCAATGCCCAGGTCACCACTGTCGCCGATCCCCTGCCACAGATCTTGGCGGGCATCCCGATTACGTACCGTACGGTCCACCTCGACATCGACCGCCCCGGGTTTACGGTCAACCCGACCAGCTGCAGACCGATGTCGGTCAAGGCCAAGGTGACCTCCGTCGAGGGCACGGTGGCCGGCCTCTCCGATCCCTATCGCGTCGGCTCGTGCGCCGCCCTCGGTTTCAAGCCCCGGCTCTCCCTGCGCTTGCTCGGCAAGACCGATCGCGGCGCTTTCCCGGCCCTGCGAGCGATTCTCACCCCCCGTGGCCACGATGCCAACATCGCCAAGGCGGTGGTGACCCTGCCGCGTTCGGAGTTCCTCGAACAGTCCCATATCCGCACCATCTGCACCCGGGTGCAGTTCGCTGCCGACGCGTGTCCCAAGGGCTCGGTCTATGGGCACGCCAGGGCCTTCAGCCCGCTGGTCGACTACCCGGTCGAAGGCCCGGTCTACCTGCGTTCCTCGTCGAACCCACTGCCGGATCTGGTCATGGCGCTCAGAGGCCCCGCTCGGACCCCGATCGCGATCGACGTGGTCGGGCGCATCGATTCGCTCGCCGGCGGCATCCGCGCCAGCTTCGGGACGGTGCCAGATCTGCCCGTGTCGAAGTTCGTCCTGAGCATGCAGGGCGGCCGGAAGGGCCTCCTCGTCAACAGCCGCGATCTCTGTGCCTCGGCTAGTCGCGCCGACGTCGAGCTGACCGGCCAGAACGGCAAAGCCTCGACCTCCCGGCCCAAGTTGAAGGCCGCCTGTGCCCGGCGCAAGAGGTGACAACGGACTAGGCTTCCAGGGAATGGATCGGAGCCCCCCGGCGGCAGCAGACGAGGCGGCGGCGATTGCCGCGGCGGTGCAGCGGTTCCAGGCCGAGACGGCCCCGGTCGAGGAAGGGGCCGGCAATTCGGTCAGCCCCTGGCAGCGGGCGGCGCTGGCCGAGGGGGTCGGCGCCAAGGGTGTCGTCCAGAAGCATCTAGAAGGAGGAGATCGATGGCAGTCGTGAAGATCATCGAGCTGGTCGGCAGCTCCAAGACGTCGACCGACGACGCGGCGAAGCAGGCGCTCGCGCAGGCGCAGGGGACGCTGCGCAACGTGCGCGCCGTCGACATCGTCTCGACCGGGATCCGGGGCGAGAACCTCGACGAGTACCGCGCCCATGTGCGGGTCGCCTTTCTGGTCGAGGGCACCGAGGTCGACTAGCTTCGAGCTCGCATCTCCTCGGCGGCAGGCTGAGGTCCCAGGTAGGGAACGAGCAGGGCGAAGAGGAGCTCCGGCAGGCGACTCCGGAGCTCTTCACAGCGGTCGGCTTGGATCTCGTCGCGGAGTAAGCCGGCGACGGCGCCGACCGCCATGAGGCCAGTGCCTACCGGCAGCTCCGTGTCGGTATGCCCGCGTCCGGCTTCGAGCAAGCGGCCGATGCGAGCGAGCGTCGCCAGCTGCCGCCCACGCACCTCGGCCCCCGCAGCGGCCATCTCGATCAGCGCGGTACGGGCCAGCTCGGGATCGGCGGCGAGCAGCTCGACCAGCGAGTCGAGGCCGTCGCGCACGCGCTCCCGCCAGGGGCGCTCGAGGTGGCAGCTCGCCTCGATCGCGGCAAGCACGCGTTCCTCGACGATGTCCGTGGCGGCGAGGAAGCAGTCGTGCTTGTCGTCGAAGTACTTGTAGAAGGTGGCGCGCGAGGCGCGGGCCTCGACGATGGCGTCGCCGACGGTGGCGGCGCGATAGCCCTTGCGACCCACCACGCGAATCGTCGCCTCCAAGATCGCCCGCCGCCGCGGGCGTCCGCCGTCTGCTCGCTCTCCCGCTATAGACACGTCAGTACTTGAGAGTACTGAATAATGTACGAGTGCGTATCTAGAGGCGCGGGATGGGCTTCTCGAATGGATCGGAGCCCGACTAGCGGACTTCCAGCAGCGGCCGAGCGCGATCCCAGATTCCCGGCTCGATTCTTTTGACGATCGGTTGTCGCGAGTGCTCGGGCGCCATCATCAAATCGATCATCGCCTCCAGCGCGCGGTCCACGAAAGGTTTCACACGCTGCTCCAGGAAGCGCGGGGCGAAGCCGATTTCGCCGGCGAGCTGGAGCCAGGCGCTCTGGTCGACCTCTTCCAGGTTCCTGGCTCCGTCGATCGACATCGCCAGGCGGGACGTCAATTCCTCGTAGGCGGCGGTGGAGACCAGGTCGTAGAGAGGCGCCAGGCTTGGCGCGCGCGAGTCGTAGAGCAGCGAGTAGTTCTTGCCGTGCGCGTCGCAGTTGCCGATCAGCACGTTGAAGACCAGCGCCAGCCAGAGCTGCGGCCGGTCGCGCGCGGGCGCCGTCGAGGCGTCGTCGATCAGGGTCATCGCATCCACCACCCCGGGTCCGCCTTCCGCCTGGTACTTCTCGAAGTAGGGCTTGCCGAGCGCCTGGCAGAGGTCCTCCTGGTGCAGGCGGCGGATCGGCTCCTGGGTGAGGTCGCGGTCATAGCGGGTCACGATCAGGTAGGGGAGGCCGGAGAGGGTCTCGGCCCGCTCGACCTCGGCCACCTGCAACCCGGTCGCAGCGGCCAGCCGCATGCAGAAGAACTCGTTCGCCACCAGGTCGGGAAAGCGCTCCGGCTCCGGCTTGAGGATGTGGGTGGTCGGCCGGTCGGAGCCGTGTGGCAGCGCGAACCCGCCCTCGACCTCGACAACCGGCAGCTTGCTCTGCGCTCCCGCGAGCGAGAGTCGCACCTCGCCGCCCGCGTCGGCAGCGAGGGGACGCTGTGGAAGCCCGACGAGAATCTCGTCCAGTCGTTCGGGCGAGAGGATCTCGAGCTCATCCGGTTGTGGGCCTGCCGGCGACTCTTCCGGCGGCAGGAGGGTGACCGCGCCTGCGACGTCACCTCCGAATCGCTCCAGCAACCGGTAGTCGTTCGAGGCTGAGATGCCGGTGGTCAGAGCGAGCTGAGAGCGGACATCCTCCTCCGGCAGCAGGTTGCCGAAGAACGCCAAGCAGTCGCGGTGGGGGAATGGCTCCTTCCTCAGCGGCAGGTTCAGAGAGAGCGGCTGACCACCCGCCTCGACGTAATCGGTGTCGTAGCGAAACTGCAGGTTGCCGTTGTCCTTGCGGCGCAGGATGCCGGTGAGCTCGTCGTGCAGGAAGACGTTGAGCAGCGGGCTAGCCACGCGGCTCGACCCCGACGTTCAGGCCGACCGCGCGTGCCGCACGCAGGACGATGCCGACGCGCGCGGTCTCCTTGCCGTTCTCCAGTCGGCCGACGACCTTGCGGTTGACGCCGATCGAGGCGGCGAGATCGTCTTGGGTGATGCCCAGCTCGCGGCGGCGCTCGCGTATCGCGGCGCCCAGCTCGGCGGGGGAGATCGTCACTTGCACGGGGTCAAGATAGGGCAGATGGGACCGATCGGTCGCATTTCGCCGGTTTTGGCCAGAATCCTGCGAAATGCGACCGATCGGTCCCATCCCGGGCGCGCACACGCGTATAGCGCTCATATGGGACCGATCGGTCCCATATGAGACCGGGTTGCTAGGGTTCGGCGCCGAATGGCCGACGAGGCGAACACCGAGCAGGCGTCGCGCGAGGTCTCGCGCGACGAGGCGCGGAAGTTGATCGAGGAGGGGGCGCAGCTGGTCGACGTGCGCGCCGAGCACGAGTGGGAGGCGGGGCGGATCGCCGGCGCCAAGCACGTGCCGCTGGCCGAGCTGGCCGAACGGACCGGCGAGATCGACCCGGACCGCCCGGTCGTCCTCTACTGCCGCGGCGGCAACCGCTCGACGATGGCGACCGACGCGCTCGCCGAGGCGGGCTTCGACGCGGCAAAGTTGAGCGAGGGGATCGTCGGCTGGGACGAGGCCGACCTGGCGCTCGAGCCCGAGGGCGGCTACGTGGCCGAGTCCGGCGAAGCCGCCGCGATCCTCGAGGCCCGCAAGCGCGGCTGACTCCACGGGGCGCCCGTCTGGCGCCCCGGCACGGCTCTTTAGGCCTGCTCTGAGCTAAATACCCTAATCCCGGTCCGGTTTTGCTATTTTCCTCCTGTGGAGGTAGCCGTCGACCAGGACAAGAAGCAGCGCGGCAAGGGCCGCACGGGCACGCTCGAGAATCCGGAGACCTACGAGAACGTCCCCGGCAGCGTGATCCCGATCATCGAGCGCGAGTTCGACGACTTCGACAACGAAGCGGAGGACTTCCTCGCCGGCAAGATGGCCGAAGACCAGTTCATCGGCTTCCGCCTCAAACAGGGCGTCTACGGCCAGCGCCAGCCCGACGTGCAGATGGTCCGCGTCAAGCTCCCCTTCGGCGGCGTCACGCCGGAGCAGATGGAGACCTTCGCGACCGTGGTCGAGAAGTGGGCCCCGCTCAACAAGGGCCACATCACGACCCGCCAGAACATCCAGATCCACCATGTGCCGCTGCGCGACATGGAGTCGCTGCTGCGCGAAATCGCGGCGGTCGACCTCTCCTCGCGCGAGGGTTGCGGAAACACGGTGCGCAACGTCACCGGCGACCCCTGGGCCGGCGTCGCCGCCGACGAGGTCTTCGACCCGACCCCCTACGCCGGCGCCTACGTCCGCTACTTCGTCCGCCACCCGACGACGCAGCTGATGCCGCGCAAGATCAAGACCGCCTTCACCGGCTCCGACGAGGACCGGGCGATCACCGGCATCCACGACATCGCCTTCCTCAGTCGCGAACGCGACGGCGTCAAGGGCTTCGAGGTCCGCGTCGGCGGGGGCACCTCGATCATGGCCCGCGTCGCACCGACCCTCTACGACTTCGTCGAGGCCGACAACGGCGACTACCTCAAGGTCTCCGAGGCCGTGCTGCGCATCTTCGACCGCCAGGAGTGGCTGCGCGTCAACCGCGCCCGCGCCCGGATCAAGGTGCTGATCGACAAGATCGGCATCGACGCCTTCCGCGAGCAGGTCGAGGAGGAGCTGCAGGGCGAGTGGGTCGCCGAGCGCGAGTTCGACGCCGAGCTGGTCGAGCGGCTGCGCTTCGACGACGAGGAGGAAGAGCGCGCCCCGGACGCGCCGCCCGCCCCCGTCTCGCCAAACGGCGACCGCTCCGAGTTCGACCGCTTCCTGCAGGGCAACGTCCAGCCGCAGCGCCAGGAGGGCTTCGTCGCGGTCGAGGTGAAGATCGAGCGCGGCGACCTGACCCCCGAGCAGTTCCGTGGCCTGGCGGCGATCATGCGCGAGTTCACCGGCGGCTACGCGCGCAGCACCGTGCAGCAGAACCTGGTCCTGCGCTGGGTGCGCGACGAGGCGCTCTACACCGTCTGGGAGAAGCTCAAGGCGCTCGGCCTTGCCGAGGCGGGCGCCGACGAGATCACCGACGTGGTCAGCTGCCCGGGCACCGACAGCTGCAAACTCGGCATCACCAGCTCGATGGGGCTCAACCGGGCGATCAAGCAGCGGCTCGAGGAGATGGAGATCGACGACGAGCTGACCCGCAAGGTCCACATCAAGATGAGCGGCTGCCCCAACGGCTGCTCCCAGCACCACATCGCCAACATCGGCTTCTATGGCGCCTCGCTGAAAGTGGGCGGCCGCCAGATGCCCGCTTACATCCCGCACATCGGCGGCAACTACGAGGGCGGCGAGGTGATCTTCGGCACGCGGCTGAAATCGCGCCTGCCCGCCAAGCGCGTCCCCGAGGCGGTCGAGCGCTGGATCCGCCTCTACGAGGCCGAGCGCGCCGAGGGCGAGGAGTTCAACGCCTTCGCCGAGCGCGCCGGGGCGGCCCGCTTCGAAGAGTCGATCAAGGAGCTGACCCTGCCGGCCGAGTTCAGCCTCGAGACGATGCAGCAGTTCATCGACTGGAACCGCTCCAGTCCCTACAAGGTGGAGCGGGGCGAGGGCGAGTGCGCGATATGAACCCCGCCGCCACCGCCACCATCCCGGAGATCGACGCCGAGGAGGTCGCCGCGCGCCTCGAGCAGGGCAACGCGCAGGAAGCGATCGAGTGGATGTTCGAGACCTTCGGCCAGTCGCACTACATCGCCTGCTCGTTCCAGAAAACGAGCTCGGTGACGGCGCACCTGGCCAGCCAGATCAACTCCGAGGCGCGCTTCTTCTACCTCGACACGGACGTGCTCTTCCCGGAGACCTACACGACGCGCGACGAGCTCGCCGCCCACCTCGGGGTCGAGTTCGACCGCTTCCACAACCTCACCCTCGAGGAGCAGGCCGCCCAGTACGGCGACGAGCTGTGGAAGAGCGACCCCGACTCCTGCTGCGGCCTGCGCAAGGTCGAGCCGATGCGTCGCGCGCTCTCTTCCGTAGACTGCTGGCTCGCCGGCGTCCGTCGCGAGGACTCCACGAGTCGCGCCAAGACCCCCAAGTTCACCTGGGACAAGCGATTCGACTTATGGAAGCTGAACCCGATCGCGGACTGGACCGAGCGCGACGTCTGGAACTACATCCGTGAGCATCATCTCCCGTACAACCCACTGCACGATCGGGGCTACCCCTCGATCGGCTGCACCCATTGCACCAAGCCGGTCGGGCCGGGTGGCTCGCCGCGCGCCGGGCGCTGGGCGGGCACCCAGAAGACCGAGTGCGGGATCAACTAGCCCCCACGCGCGCCGCCGACCGACTTTCTGCCCTTAACCGTCCCCGAACGATTGGTGATAACCCCGCATGAGCGAGACGATGACTGAGCTTTCCCTGACCCTTGACGAGCGCCACACGGCCGACTTCGAGATGATCGGCAACGGCGGCTTCGCGCCGCTGACCGGCTTCCAGGGCTCCGCCGACTGGGAGCGGGTTTGCGCCGAGATGCGCACCGCCGACGGCGAGTACTGGCCGATCCCGATCACCCTGGCGACCGAGTTGGAGTGCGAGGTCGGCGACACGGTCGAGCTGTCGAGCGACGAAGGCAAGCCGCTGGGGCGGCTCGAGGTCAAGGAGATCTGGGAGCGCGACGCGCGCAGCGAGGCCGAGCGGGTCTACGGCACGACCGACGAGGAGCACCCGGGCGTCGCCGCGATCTACGCCGAGGGCAGCCGCTGCATCGCCGGACCGATCGAGGTCGACGCGCTGCCCGACCATGAGGACGCCTTCATGCGCCGCTACAAGACGCCGGCCGAGCACAAGGCCGACTTCGAGGCGCGCGGCTGGAAGAAGATCGTCGCCTTCCAGACCCGCAATCCCATCCACCGCGCCCACGAGTACCTGACCAAGGCCGCGCTGGAGACCTGCGACGGGCTCTTCATCCACCCGCTGATCGGCAAGACCAAGGCGGGCGACATCCCCGCCGACGTGCGGATGCGCTGCTACGAGGTGCTGATGGAGAACTACTACCCGAACGACCGCGTGGTGCTGGGTGTGAAGCCGGCGAAGATGCACTACGCCGGCCCGCGCGAGGCGGTCCTGCACGCGATCGTCCGCCGCAACTACGGCGCCACCCACTTCATCGTCGGTCGCGACCACGCCGGTGCCGGGGACTACTACGGCACCTACGACGCGCAGAAGATCTTCGAGACGATCGACATCGACGAGCTCGGCATCGAGCCGCTGATGTTCGAGCACACCTTCTGGTGCAACGAGTGCGAGGGCCTGGCCTCGAACAAGACCTGTCCCCACGACCAGGACGCCCACCTCTTCCTCTCCGGGACCAAGGTCCGCGAGATGCTCGGCAACGGCGAAAGGCCGCCGCACGAGTTCTCGCGCGACGAGGTGGCAGACATACTCATCGACGCTTACAAGGAGGACTGACGCAGGATGGCTGACGAGCAAGGCTTCACCCTCTGGTTCACCGGGCTCTCCGGTGCCGGCAAGACGACGATCTCCCGGTTGCTGGAGGGCCACCTGCGCGAGCGCGGCTCGAAGCTGGAGATCCTCGACGGCGACGTCGTGCGCGAAAACCTCTCCAAAGGGCTCGGCTTCTCCAAAGAGGACCGCGACACCAACATCCGGAGGATCGCCTTCGTCGCCGACCTGCTCAGCCGCAACGGCGTGCCGGTGATCACCGCGGCGATCTCCCCCTACGCGGCGATCCGCGCCGAGGCGCGCGAGAAGGCCGCGGCCCCGTTCATCGAGGTCTACGTCAAGGCTTCGGTCGACACCTGCGCCGAGCGCGACGTCAAGGGCCTCTACGCGAAAGCCTTCGCCGGCGAGATCAAGGAATTCACCGGAGTGTCGGACCCCTACGAGGCGCCCGACAACCCCGAGGTCGTCTGCGACACCGAAAGCGAAACCGCCGAGGAGTCGGCGCAGAAGCTGCTCGAGTACCTCGAGTCGCGCGACCTGATCCCGGCCGCGCCCGTCGCTGCTTAACCTGTTCCCCTGTGCGTAGGGGACTTCGAGTCTGGCTGCTCGCGGCGGTTTTGGCGCTGGCCCTGGCCGGTGCCGGCGAGCCGACCTATGAAGAGGCGCCGGGGCCGATCTATGCGCCGGCGCCGGGGGCGGGGAAGATTCGCTTCAACGGGCTGAGGTTGAATCGGCGCAGCGGGACCGCGGTGCTGTTCGTGCGCGTTTTCGAACCGGGGCGGGTGGTCCTGCACGGCAGGGGAGTGCGGCGGCTGGGCCGCGGCGCCCCGCAGGCCAAGGTCGTCGCCCTGCCGGTCAAGCCCAAAGTGCGCCTGCGGCGCTATCTGAAGCAGCACGGCAAGGGCCGGATCCGCGTCGAGGCGACCTTCAAACCGACCGCCGGGACGCCCAGCACGCTCGAAAAACCGATCGTGCTGCGCCGCACGCACGTCGGTTAGGGCCGAAGCTCGCCGCAGAGCTCGGCGAGGCCGATCGCCTCGACGTTCTCGGCGAGGCGGAAGCGCTCCTTGCCGGCGTAGACGACGAAGCTGCGCTCTGGCTGCAGGTCGTCCAGCGCGGAGCGCATGCCCCTCTCGATCTTGGGGGCCGAGGTGCGTTTGATCTCGATCGCCCACACGCGGCCGTCCGTCCAGTCGAGCACGAGGTCGATCTCGGCGCCACGGGCGGTGCGGTAGAAGCTGGGCAGGGCTTTGTCTCCCAAGACCGAGAGCAGATTTTCGATCGCCATCCCCTCCCAGCTCGCGCCGACGACGGGATGTCCCAGCAGCGCCTCCTTGTCGGAGATTCCCAGCAGCGCATGCACCAGGCCGCTATCGCGGATGTAGACCTTCGGCGAGCGGACCAGACGCTTGCCGACGTTGGCGTGACGCGGGGGTAGTCGCCGCACCAGCAGCAGGTCGACCAGCAGGTCGATGTAACGACCGATGGTCGCGCCGGTCACTTCGAGGTTGCCCGCTAGCTGCGCAGCGTTGAGCACGCCCCCTTGTAGGTGGGCGAGCATGGTCCATAGGCGTTCTAATCTCTCAGCCGGAATCCGCGGGCCCAGCTCGGGGATGTCGCGCTCGAGGTAGGTACGTATGAAGCTCTTCCTCCAGCGCATGCTCGCCGCCTCGCTTCGCGCGAGAAAGCTGTTGGGGAACCCGCCTCGCACCCAGAGGTCGTCGAGCCGTTCGGGGCCGACCTCGGTCAGGTCGAAGGGAGTCAATTCCGCGAAGGCGATCCGGCCGGCAAGCGTCTCGCCGGACTGGGCGAGCAACTCGAGCGCCGCCGAGCCGAGCAGGAGAAACCGACCCGTGCCCTTGCCTTCGCGGCGGCCTGTGTCGATCACCCCACGCAGCGTTTCGAACAAGCCCGGTGCCCGGTGGATCTCGTCGAGGACGACCAGCTCATCCGTGTGATCCTCGAAGTAGAGCTCGGGAGAGTCCATCCGAGCCCGGTCCGATTCGGACTCCAAGTCGAGGTATGCGGATGGACGATTGGCGGCCACCGCCCTGGCAAGCGTGGTCTTCCCGACTTGACGCGGGCCGATCAATGCAACGGCGGGAGACTCTTCTAGCTGCAGAGCCATTTCTGGGGAAATTCGTCTCTCAATCATCCATGCAAATCTATAACAGGATTTTAGATTTGCAACGTTAAGACGGCTGCGGCACCTGAGGCTCGGCCAGCCCGTAGGTTTCGTAGGCGCCGAACTTGGCGAAGGTCTTGTGGGTGGGGCCGTGGTAGTCGGAGGAGGCCGTGGGGATCAGGTCGAGCTCGTCGCAGAGCTCGAGCAGGTGGCGGGTTTGCTCCTCGCTGTGGGTGGGATAGAAGGTCTCGACGCCGTCGACGTCGAGGGCGCGGATCAGCTCGTCGACCTCGGCAGGCGCGGAGATGTCCCAGTAGGGGTGGGCGACTACAGCAACGCCGCCCGCCGCCTTGATCGTCTCGACCGCCTGCTCGGCGGTCGGCCAGCGGCGCGGCACGAAGGCCTTGGCGCCGGGCACGAGGTACTCCTCGAAGAAGGGCCCGAGGTCGCCGCTCGCGCCGGCGGCGCGAGCGATGTGCGGCCGCCCGATCGAGAGCGCGTCGCCCGCCTCGCGCACGGCGTCCTCGAGGTGCAGGTCGAACCCCTCGCCGCGCAGCTTCTCGACGATCTCCCCGGCCCGCGAGACCCGCTCGTGCTGCGCCCGCTCGCAGGCCGGCGCGATCTTCCCCAGGTCGACCCAGTACCCGCACACGTGCAGGTCTTCCGCGTACTCGTGCACGCAGGACATCTCGATCGCCGGCACCAGCTCGATGCCCAATTTCTCGGCAGCCTGTGCCGCCTCCGGAACGCCGGCAATCGCGTCGTGATCCGTCAGCGCCAGCGTCGTCACCCCGGCCTTCGCAGCTTCCGCGACGACCTCAGCCGGCGCCAGCTGCCCGTCCGAGACGGTCGAATGGCTCTGCAGCTCGATCAACACGCGAGGCAGCCTAATCGCTGAATAGACTGCGCCGCCGTGTTCGAGAAGGTGCTCATAGCCAACCGCGGCGAGATCGCGATTCGGGTCGCCCGAACCCTGAAGGAGATGGGGATCGCGTCGGTCGCCGTCTACTCCGAGATCGACCGCGACGCGCCGCACGTGCGCGAGGCCGACGAGGCTTTCCTGATCGGGCCTGCCGTGCCGGCGGAGAGCTACCTGAACGTCGAGAAGATCATCGCGACCGCCAAGGAGGCCGGCGCCGAGGCGATCCACCCCGGGTACGGCTTCCTCGCCGAGAACGCCGACTTCGCCCGTGCCTGTGCCGAGGCCGGGATCGTCTTCATCGGGCCGCCGCCGGAGGCGATCGAAGCGATGGGGTCGAAGACCCGGGCGCGCGAGATCATGGCCGAGGCCGGGGTGCCGATCGTGCCCGGCGCGACCGAGCCCGCCGTGGACGTCGCCGCGGCGAAGGCGCAGGCCGAGGAGGCCGGCTACCCGGTCGCCTGCAAGGCGGCGGGCGGCGGCGGCGGCAAGGGCTTCCGGGTCGCGATGACGCCCGACGACCTCGAGGAGGCCTTCGAGGGCGCCGCCCGCGAAGGCGAGAAGTTCTTCTCCGACGACCGCGTCTACGTCGAGCGCTACCTCGAGGACCCGCGCCACGTCGAGGTCCAGGTGCTGGCCGACTCGCACGGCAACACGATCCACCTCGGCGAGCGCGACTGCTCGATCCAGCGCCGCCACCAGAAGGTGATCGAGGAGGCGCCCGGCCCCCAGGTCGACGCCGAGATGCGCGAGCGGATCGGCAGGATCGCAACCGACGCGGCGGCGGCGGTCGGCTACCGCGGTGCCGGCACGGTCGAGGGGATGCAGGTCGGTGACGAGTACTTCTTCCTCGAGATGAACACCCGCGTGCAGGTCGAGCACTGCGTGACCGAGATGGTCACCGGCGTCGACATCGTCCGCGAGCAGGTTTTGGTCGCCGCCGGCGAGGCGCTCACGGTCGCCCAGGAGGAGGTCGAGCTGCGCGGCCACGCGATCGAGTGCCGGATCAACGCCGAGGCGGCCCACAAGAACTTCGCCCCGGCGCCGGGCGCGATCGCGACCTACCGCGAGCCCGCCGGGCCCGGCGTGCGCGTCGACTCCGGCGTCGAAGCGGGCTCCGAGGTGACGCCGATGTACGACCCGATGGTCGCCAAGCTGATCGTCTGGGACGTCGACCGCGAGCACGCCACCCGGCGCATGCTGCGCGCCCTCGGCGAGTACGAGGTCGGCGGCCTGACCACGCTGATCCCCTTCCACAGCGCGATCCTGGCCACCGAGCAGTGGGCGAAGGGGGAGACCTGCCGCGATCTGATGGAGGACAAGAAGTGGCTGAAGACGACCGCGCCGGAGACGGCGGAGGCGCCTGAGGTCCCGGAGGGCGCCGAGGTCGTCGCCCGCGACTACAAGGTCGAGGTCTCCGGCAAGCTCTTCGACGTCAAGGTGATCGGCGAGGCCGCCACGGGCGGTGCCGCCCCGGCCACGGGCGGTAAGAAGCCGCCGAAGCGCGAACGCAAGAGCGGCGGCGGCGCGAGCGCCTCGAGCGAGTCGCTGCCCTCGCCGCTGCAGGGCACCGTGCTCAAGGTCGCGGTCGAGCAGGGCGCCGAGGTCGCCGAGGGCGACCTGATCTGCGTGATCGAGGCGATGAAGATGGAGAACGAGATCGCCGCCCACCGTGCCGGCAAGGTGACTGCGTTGAACGTCAGCGAGGGGGCGGCCGTCTCCAGCGGCGACGTCCTCGCCACGATCGAGTAGCTACTTACCCCGTTCGCGTTCGCGCCGTTCCTTTTCCCGCCGCCGTTCGGCTTCGCGGATTTCCCGCTGGCGCTGGGCGCGCAGCCGGTTCGCTTCGGCGCGAGTCAGCGGCAGGGGCGGCGTCACTTCGCGGCATTCGCGGCCGACGCAGTTCTCGAAGCGGCGCAGCTGGCGGTGGAGGAAGTTGCGGATCGGGTAGAAGTTCGGCACCTTGGCGATGTTGTTGAGCTCGTTGGGGTCCTTGTTGATGTCGTAGAGCTCCTTCTCCCCACTCGGCCAGGCTATGTACTTGTAGGGGCCGAGGCGAATCCCCTCGTAGTCCTTGGGCGGCGCCAAGAGCGAGGCCTGCGCCGTCGCGGAGGCGTGCGCGCCGCTCGTGATCGCCCCCTGCGCGTTGACGTCGCTGGTCTCGACGAAGGACTCGAAGAGGATCGGTCGGCGGCTGCGCAGGTCGGGGTCGCGCAGGAAGGGCACCAGCGAGCGGCCGTCGACGCTCTTGTCCGGTTCGACGCCGGCGATGTCGAGGATCGTCGGCGCGATGTCGACGTTCGCCGCCAGCTCACCGGTCGAGGCGTCCTGCTTGACCCCCGGCCCGCGGATCAGGAAGGGCAGGTGGGTGGCCGGCTCGTAGGCGAGGAACTTGCCGCCCAGCAGACGGTGCTCGCCGAAGAAGAAGCCGTTGTCGGAGACGAAGAGGATGTAGGTGTTGCGCAGCCGGTGCAGCTGGCCGAGCGTGTCGACGATCTCCTTGACGCCGTCGTCGACCGCCCGCAGCGACTCGAGCTGCTTCTCGTAGTAGACCTTGTAGGCGCGCTTCTCGGTCGGGCTGAGGTGTTCGGCTTCGCGGATGAAGCGGGGCTTGTCGGTGACGTTGCCCTCGTCGAAACCTTCCGAGCGGTCGTGGGGCAGCTTCGCCCCCTTGAACCAGTCGTAGTGGCGCAGGGCCGGCTCGGGCCCGGCGGGGCGGCGGAAGTCGCCATGCGGCGCCGTGTAGTCGACCTGCAGGTAGAAGGGCTGTTCGGGCGGCGTCGCCAGCATCTCTTCGCGCGCCATCCAGTTGAAGATGTCGGTCGCGTACAGGCAGGGCCGCGGTTCGATCGGTTCGAAGGGGCAGCCGAGCGGGTCGCGCTCCCCGTATTCGCGCGTTTCCCAGCTGCCCGATTCGCCGTACGGTTCGCTGATCTGGCCGTTGTTGTTGAGCGTGTAGCCGTAGAAGAAGTGCTCGGTGTCCGCCTTCAGCATCGTGTGCCAGACGTCCCAGCCGGGCGGCACGTGGCTGCCGTCGTCGTAGGGTTCGTCGCCATAGCCGTTGAGGAACTTGCCGATGTGGATCGTGCGGTAGCCGGCGCCCTGCAGCCAGGTGGCGAGGTTGTGCGAGGCGGCTGCCCGGAAGGAGAAGCCGAAGTAGCCGCCGTTCGGCTGCACGTTGCCCTTGACGCCGGTGTTGTGGGCGTAGCGGCCGGTCAGCAGGCTGACCCGCGAAGGGCAGCAGAGGGGATAGGGGACGTAGTAGCGGTTGAAGGTCATCCCCTTCTTGGCGATCAGGTCGAGCGTGTTCGGCATTGCCCGCGTCTCCGCGGCGCCGGGGAAGGCGGTGAAGGTCGCGTAGAGCCCGTCGAGCGTCTGGTCGTCGGTCTGGACGACGACGAAGCTGGGCGGGTCGGCGTTGGGGTCGAGCGGCGCTTCTTCGGGCTCGACGGCGCCCGCGGGCCCGGCACTCAGCACCAGGGCGCAGAGCAGCGCAAGTGCCGCGCAGATGTGACTGACTCGGGCCATCGAAAGGTCGAAACCGCCGCCCAAAGGCGAAGTTGCGAGGCCGAACGCTAGAAAACCGCTAGGACGCGCCGAGCTTTTTGGCCGCCTCGCGGAAGTTCTTGACCGTCGCGCTGGGCGCTTTGCGGCCGTCGAGCTTCTCGCCGTGGCGGTTGACCCAGATCACCGGCACCTTCATCTTCAGCAGCGGGGCGACGTCGGTGTCGTAGCTGGAGCAGATGTGGACCCAGCCTTTTTTGCCGCCGAGCCGCCGCGCGCACTCTTTGAAGTGCACCGGGTCGGGCTTGTAGCTGCGCACCTGCTGGGCGGTGACGACGAGGTCGAGTTCGGTGCGCAGGTGGCGGCGGGAGATGCCGAGCAGCTTGTCGTCGATGTTGGAGATGATCCCGATCTCGTAGCGTTTGCCGAGCCGGTCCATCGCCGCGTTGGCCTCGCGGAAGGGCAGCCAGTAGGCGACGCTGT
>Ga0070691_10000174_pt1 | contig 21015 bp, 22 predicted proteins | sample KBSK1101metaG_FD_64673 | JGI IMG/M metagenome (GOLD analysis project Ga0070691, IMG submission 64673) | Corn, switchgrass and miscanthus rhizosphere microbial communities from Kellogg Biological Station, Michigan, USA - KBS K1-10-1 metaG | ecosystem: Host-associated > Plants > Roots >... | reverse complement strand
GAGAGCCGGTTCTGGGGCGCGATCGTCGACCGCGTCCTGCGCAGGCCGCTCCTGTCGGTCCTGCTCGCCGGCGGTCTGCTGGTGGCGCTGGCCGTGCCCGCGCTCCAGCTCCGCATGGCGATGGCCGGCCCCGACACGTTCCCGCGGTCCCTCCCCGTCGTGCAGGCGTACACGAAGATGCAGCAGTCCTTCCCCGGGACGGCGCTGCCCGCCAACGTCGTCGTGAAGGCGCCGAACGTGAAGGCACCTGCCGTGCAGACGGCGATCCGTCGGCTCGAGCGGCAGGCGCTCGCGAGCGGTCGGATGCACGAGCCGATCACCGTCTCCGTCAACCGTGAAGCGACGGTCGCGAACGTCTCGATCCCGATCGACGGCAAGACGACCGACCGTCAGGCGGAGGCCGCGCTCGCCGTCCTGCGCGACCGGATCGTTCCTGACACCGTCGGCCGGCTCCCGAACGCGGAGACGGGTGTCACCGGCCTCGCGGCGCAGTGGAAGGACTCGACCGACGAGCTGAAGTCGAACCTGCCACCCGTGGTCGGCTTCGTGCTCGTGATCGCGTTCGTGCTGCTGCTCGTCGCGTTCCGCTCCATCGTCGTCGCGACGAAGGCGATGCTGCTCAACCTGCTCTCCGTCGCCGCGGCGTACGGCGTGCTCGTCCTCGTGTTCCAGCATGGGATCGGGAGGGGCCTGCTCGGGTTCAGCTCCACCGCCGGGATCGACCCGGTCGTGCCGCTGCTCCTCTTCGTGATCCTGTTCGGGCTCTCGATGGACTACCACGTCCTCGTCCTCGGCCGGATCCGGGAGCTCTACGACCGGGGGGAGAGCATGGACGACGCGATCTCGAACGGCATCAAGCGCACGGCAGGTGTCGTCACGAGCGCGGCGATCGTGATGGTGCTCGTGTTCTCGATCTTCGCAACCCTCTCGATGCTGTTCTTCAAGCAGTTCGGCGTCGGGCTCGCGGTGGCGATCCTGATCGACGCCACGATCGTCCGGGCGGTGCTCCTGCCCGCAAGCATGAAGCTGCTCGGCGAGTGGAACTGGTACCTCCCGCGGTGGCTCCAGTGGCTGCCGCGGCTCGAGCCCGGCGAGCCGGAGACCGCGTCCGACGTGGCCCCGGCGAGCAGCTCGGCGTAAGCACCTGCAACCAGAGGCCCCGGCTCCGACTTCGATCGGAGCCGGGGCCTCACGCGTGCGCCGGCGGGGTCGAGGGCCGTCAGTGCGAGTGCTGCGGCGGGTCGTCTTCACCACAGGCGACGTTGACGTAGCCCGAGCGAAACGGCCGCGTCTCCCCGGACTCCGCGTCGTAGGCGTGCCGCCAGACGCAGCCGGTGTCGTTCGTGAGGAGATGGAGCGACACCGACGTCTCGGCCGATGTCGTCCGCACCCGATGGATGTCGTCGTGTGGCGGGATCAGCGCGTAGAAGTCGCCGGGGCGGAGCGACCGGTGTTCGACGAGCTCGAGCACACCGCCTCCCTCCGCGTAGATCTCCTCGTCCTGCGTGCCGCGGTAGAGGCCGACGAGCCCCCAGGCGAGGTGGTCGTGGATCGGCGTCTGCGAGCCGGCCGGCACCACGAGCGAGAAGAGCGACAGCGAGCCGTCGCCGGCGCGGTAGAGGAGCCACTGGCCGATGCCTCCGCCCATCCCGCTCTCCGGTGCGTCGGCCTGGAACGCCGCCGGCAGCCAGTCCGGGTCTGCGAGCAGCTCCGAAAAACGCGGCCGGATGGCGTCGCATGCCGCTTCCGGCGACGAGGAGCCGGCGATCGCCTGCTCGACGTCGGAGACGAACGCCCGAACGACGTGCGTGTCGAGAACGAACTCTCCCTCCATCGTCTCCTCCATCTTTGCGCGTCTCCGCCCCGCGCGGCGTCCCCGATGCCCGCGCTTCGCACGGGAGTTGTCCCGTACCCTCGGAGGACACCCTGCCCTTCGGGCGAAGGACGTCATTCCATGGCATGGCGCGTGGACGAGGTTTGGCTGGACGCCGATCTGCTCTGGTTCCGGGAGGAGCGGCGCACGCCGTTCGGGGCGGCGGCGCTCGCGGCGCCGGCGTTCGCGGGCGACCTGCTCGATCGCCGGCTCTTTGCGCCGGTCGAGACCGGGCTCGAGGCGTCGCGGCGGCGCCGTCTGGCCTCACGCGCGGCCCGACGACGGAAGCTCGCAACGCGCACGGTCCCCGCTGTCGCGCTCGTGCTCGGCTCGGCCACGATGCTGCCCATCGCCGCACTTCGCCACGGATCCGCAGGAGCCGCGGGCCCGTTGCTGGAGGATCCGCCCAGCCTCACGTTCCGAGCCGACGAGTTCGGCTTCCACCTCCCGCGCAAGCCGGCGCTGCCCGTCCGCGTCGAGCGCAGCCGCGGCGAGCTGCTGTCGGCCGAGCTCGAGTCGGTCTCGTGGCAACGAGCGACCTCGGCGGGCGTCTGGTACGCCGGGCACCTCGTCGACGGAACGCAGCTGCCGCTCTCCGGGCCGGACTGGGTCACGTGGGATCCCGTCACGGACAGGACGCCGAACGAGCCGTGGCGGCTGTACGGGAACGAACGAACGATCAGGACACTCGTCGACGTGATCGCCGCCTACCGATCCGCGCACCCTCAGGCACCGCGGGTGGTGATCGGGGACATCAGCCGCCGCGGCGGCGGTCCGCTGGATCAGCACGCCTCTCATCAGAACGGGCTCGACGTCGACGTCTACTACCCGCGTCGCGACGGGCACCTGAGCGCGCCGATCGCGACGAGCCAGATCGACCACCGGCTCGCGCAGGATCTGCTCGACCGGTTCGTCGCCGCCGGGGCGCACATGGTGTTCGTCGGATTCTCGGCAGGGCTCTCGGGCCCCTCCGGCGTGGTCGTTCCGTATCCGAACCACGAGAACCACATGCACGTCCGCTTTCCGTTGCCGCCGGGTTGAGCGACCGTCGCTGGCATCCTCTACCGGTCCGCGCCGCGAACGGAGGAGGAGAGCTCGATGGGCAAGTACCGCATCGCACGGCTCGACGAGATGGAGGAGATCGACGACGGGCGGGAGCCGTACCGGGCCGTCCGCCATCACCTCGGCATCACGGCGTTCGGCGTCACGGCCTGGACGGGGAAGGAGGTCGGCGACCGCATCCTGAACGAGCACGACGAGGCCGACAACGACACGGACGATCGCAACGAGGAGCTGTATCTCGTCCTCGCAGGGCGGGCCCGCTTCGAGCTCGATGGCGAGCCGGTCGACGCGCCGGCCGGGACGTTCGTCTCCGTCGAGCCAGAGGCCAAGCGGACCGCGTTCGCGGAGGAGCCTGGCACGACGATCGTCGCTGTCGGGGCGACGGCGGGCAAGCCGTACGAGGCGGTCGGCTGGGAGCTCTGGTCGCCCATCCGGCCCCGCTACGAGGCGGGCGAGCACGAGGCCGTCGTCGAGGCGCTGACGCCGCTCGTCGCCGACCATCCCCAGTACCCGCTCCTCGCCTACAACCTCGCCTGTGTCGAGAGCCTCACCGGCCGCCGGACCGAGGCGCTCGAGCACCTCCGAGCGGCGATCGAGGGCTCCGACTTCTTCCGGGGCTTCGCGAAGAACGACACCGACCTCGATGCGATCCGCGAGGAGCCCGGGTTCCGCGAGCTCGTCGGCGACTGACGAATCCGCCGGTTTCCCGCACCCTCGGGCGTCGGCAGACCGCCGTGTCCCCGAACGAGCTGCGTGGCAGTCTCGAGAGGACACGCTGCAAGCCGACGACCGAGGAGGATCGCGATGGGCACGCACGCCGAGCATTCCGAGCTTCGTGAGCTGGATCACCGCCGCGGCGACGGCTTCGACGTGACGCTTCTCTGGAGCGCGCGCAGCGGCAAGGTCTACGTCGCGGTCGAGGACGCGCGGACGAACGAGGCATTTCGCATCGCCGTCGACCCGGCCCGCGCGCTCGATGCGTTCAACCATCCGTACGCCTACGGCTGCGGCAGCGAGTCTTCGGCGACACGCACCGCCGACGCGGCAGCGCTGGCCAACGGAGCGGACCCGCGCTAGCTCAGCCGGAGGACAGGACGAACATCACCTCGTCGACGTAGCACCAGCTCCAGTCCTCGCCGGGCTCGACCGAGCGGGCAACCGGATGTCCCTCCTCACCCGCGTGACGGCTCGCGTGCCGGTTGGGAGAGGAGTCGCAGCAGCCGATCTTCCCGCACGTCTGGCACATGCGCAGGTGCATCCACCGGTCTCCGGTCTTCAGGCATTCCTCGCACCCGTCGATCGGCCCGGGCGGATCGAAGATCGTCACCTGGTCGAGATGTGAGCACGCGGCCGCGTTCATCTCGCCGGAGTATTGCGGTTCGGCGATGGGGCCGGGTCGGCCCCATCGCCGGAGGCGCGATGCGTCAGGCCGTGGGAGCCGTCGCCGGGCGCGTGGCGAGCGTCACGGTCAGCGTGAGGGTCGAGCCTCCGCGCTGCACCTTCAATGTCGCCTTGTCGCCGGGCTGGAGTGCCCCGACCGCCGAGGTCAGCTCGTTCGCGCTCGAGATCGGCTTGCCGTTCACGGAGACGATGACGTCCCCGGACCTGACTCCCGCTGCCGCGGCGGGGCCGCCCGCCCGCACGGTGCCGACGACCGCGCCGGTGCCGTTCGCGTTCGTGCCGATCGAGACGCCCAGATAGGCGTGCTGCACCGTCCGGCCGGCGACGAGATCGTCGACGACGCGCTTCACGGTGTTGGACGGCACGGCGAACCCGACACCCGCGTTCTGGCTGCTGCCGGCGGAATCGTCTGCGGCGATCTGCACGTTGACGCCGATCACCTTGCCGCCGGCGTCGATCAGCGGACCGCCGGAGTTTCCGTGGTTGATCGGCGCGTCCGTCTGGATGGCGTTCGGGATCGAGTAGCCGTTCGGCGCCTCGATGGAACGGTCGACCGCGCTCACGATGCCGGCGGTGATGCTCTCCTCGTAGCCGAACGGGCTGCCGATCGCGACCGCGCCCTGCCCCGGCTGGACGTCGCCCGAGTCCGCGAGCGCGAGCGGCCTGAGCTTCGACGAAGCCACCTTCACGTTGATGACCGCGGTGTCGCTCGACGGGTCCGTCCCGACGAGCGTCGCCTTCGCGACACTGCCGTCCTCGAAGCGCACCTGGATCGCGGTCGCGCCGTCGACGACGTGGCTCGCCGTGACGATGTTCCCGGACGTGTCGTACACGAACCCGGTGCCCTCCGCCTGCGCGCTGCCGCCGCTCGGGCCGAACGGCGAGACGCCGTTCTGCGAGGCGGCGCCGGTCGTGACGCTGATGTCGACGACGCCGGGGCTGTCCTGGCGGTAGATCTGCTCCGCCGAGAGCGACTGAGCCTTCGAGGCGATGGCCGTTCCGGGCGTCGCGGGGGCAAGCGCTCCGACCCCGGCGCCGGACCCGTCGTCGTGCGCCACCAGCGCGACGCCGCCGATGACGGTCGCGCCGGCGATCGCTCCGACGGCGAACGGGACGGCGATCCGCGCCCGGCGCGGCCGCCCGTTCGGAGTGCTTCCTGTCTCGCTCATCTGTGCTCCTTTGCACGTGGAAGAACTGTGGGTCTCTCCAGAAAAGCAGCGAGACCTGTGTGAGACGTGAGAGCGCGGGAAGTCCCGGTGAAGCCGGCGTTGTCTTCGGGTAAAGGCGACTCTCCGGACCGGGCGCGACGGCGGTCCGTGCCGTCTCCGGCGGATCACCCCCGAGCGGGCAGCGTCTTCCTCGCGCGGCCGGAATCTTCCGACGCTCCGAGCCGTTGATCTCTGTAGGAGGTGAAAGACATGGGTGCGCTTCTGGTTGTTGCGTTCATCGTGCTGATGGCTCCGCTTTCCTATCTCTACGGCGTCGATTCTCGACTGTCGAGCGATCGCGGATCGGTCGGCTCCCGGCGCTGAGCCGAGGGGCCGGCCGAGGCCACGACAACCAGCACCTGCTGCTCTCCGCGGGCACGTCCGGCGCGCTCTTCGCCTCGCTCATCGGCGTGATGGCGATCACGAGCGAGTTCCGGCACGGGACCATCCGCTCCACGTTCCTCGTCACGCCGCGCCGCAGCCGTGTGATCGCGGCCAAGGTCGTCGCGAGCCTTCTCATGGGGATCGTCTTCGGGCTCGTCGCGATCAGCATCTCGTTCGGCGTCGGGTACGCGATTCTGACGGGTCGCGGGATCGACTTCGCGCTCGACACGGGTCACGTCGTGCTGCTCGTGGTCGGCACGGTGTCCATGACGGCACTCTGGGCGGCGATGGGCGTCGGCATCGGCGCGGTTGTCCGAAACCAGGTGTTCGCCGTCATCGGTGTGATCGTCTGGGCGCTCCTCGTCGACGACCTCATCCGTGCACTCCTCCCGGACGTAGGCCGCTTCACCCCGGTCGGCGCGAGCGACTCAGTCACGGCCGGCTTCGCCGACTATCTGCTCGCGCCGGCGCTCGGCGCGCTGCTCCTTGCCGCATACGCGCTGGTGGTCGTCGCGGCCGGTGCGACGCTCGTCGCACGCCGCGACGTAACGTGACATCGACGATGCTGAGCATCGACGCCATCGGCAAGCGGTTCGGTGAGGTGACGGCGCTCGACGGCTGTTCGTTCAACGTCGAGCGCGGACGCATGCTCGGCTTCCTGGGCCCCAACGGCGCCGGGAAGACGACCACGATGCGCGCGATCTTCGGCCTCGTCGAGCTCGACACCGGTGCCGTCCTCTGGGACGGACGCCCGATTGGCCCTGTCGAGCGCCTGCGGTTCGGCTACATGCCGGAGGAACGTGGGCTCTACCCGCGGATGCGAGTCCGCGAGCAACTGGCCTACCTCGGCCGCCTCCACGGCCTGAACGCGCGCGACGCCGACGCCGCGGCGTCGGAATGGCTGACGCGGCTGGGTCTCGCCGATCGTGCCGACGCGAAGGTGGTCGAGCTCTCGCACGGCAACCAGCAGCGCGCCCAGCTCGCGGCCGCGCTGGTGCACACACCGGAGCTGCTCGTCCTCGACGAGCCGTTCGCCGGTCTCGATCCGGTTGCGGTGCGAACGCTCGCCCAGGTCCTCCGCGACGAGGCGGCCCGAGGGGTCGCGGTGCTCTTCTCGAGCCACCAGCTCGATCTCGTGGAGGAGATCTGCGAGGAGGTCGCGATCATCGACCGCGGCCGGATCGTCGCGGAGGGAAACCTCGATGCGTTGAGGCGTGCCTCGGAGCGACGGCGGATTGCGCTGCGACTCGACGGTGCGCCCCCGGGGTGGGAGCCCGAGATTCGAGGCGCCGACGTGGTCGAGCGCACGAACGGCGACCTCCGCCTGCTGGTCGATCGCGACGTCGATCCGCAGGCCGTGCTCGCAGCTGCCGAGCGGACCGCGCCGGTGATCGGGTTCAGCTACGGGCCGCCGTCGCTCGCGGAGCTCTTCCTGGAGCTCGTGGAGCGATGAGTGGCAGACGCGCGTTAACCCTCGTCGCCACGCGAGAGATTCGCGAGCGGCTTCGCAGCAAGGCTTTCATCGCCTCGACGCTCCTGATCCTCGCGCTCCTGGCCGTCTCTGCCGTGATCGGGCGGCTCTTCGACCCGCAGCGCACGTTCGACTACGCGGTCACCGCTCCCGCGCCCCCGGGGCTCGCCGTCGCCCTGCAACGGGCGGCGGAGCCGTTCGACGAGGCGAAGGTGAAGCTTCACACGGTCGACTCGGCGCAGGCCGGACGCCGGCTCCTCGAGGACGACAAGGTCGACGCGCTGCTGCTCGTGTCGAACGACCGCCTCGTCTTCCGGAAGAACGTGGACGCGCAGGTGGCGGCGGCCGCCGACGCGGCGGTGCGCGCGGTTCGGAACAAGCTGCCGCCGGAGCCGGAGCTGACCACGTCCACGCTCCACCCGCCGGACGACGAGCCCGGCGACGCTGCGGTGCTGGTCGCGTACGCCGGCTCGCTGCTCCTGTTCATGTCGCTCGCGTTCTACGGGCAGTGGGTCATCAGCGGCGTCGTCGAGGAGAAGAACAACCGTGTCGTCGAGGTGATCCTGTCGGCGGTGCGACCGCGTGACCTGCTGGCCGGGAAGGTGATCGGGATCGGCACGCTCGGGTTGGCGCAGCTCGTGCTCGTGGTGGGGTTCGCCGTCGGGCTGCTCGTCACCGGCGTCTTCGACGTTCCTGCATCGCTCGGGGCGGACGTTGCGCTCGTCGTCCCGTGGTTCGTGCTCGGGTTCGCGCTCTACGCGGTCGCCTACGCGGTCGCCGGCGCGCTCGCCTCGAACCAGCAGAACGCGGAAACGGCCGCGCAGCCCGTTACCTACGCGCTGCTCACCGTCTACTTCGCCTCGTACATCGTCCTGGCAGCAAATGCCGAAGGCACTCTCGCGACAGTCCTCACCGTCTTCCCGCTGACCGCGCCGCTCGTGCTTCCTGCGCGGAGCGCGCTCGTCGGCGTCCCCCTCTGGCAACACGCGCTCGCGATCGTCCTCGTGCTCGCCGCGATCTATGCGCTCGTCCGCTTCGCCGGCCGCGTCTACGCGCTCGGGCTCCTGCACGGCGGCTCGGGGCTGGGCCTCCGGGCCGCCTTGCGGATCGCCCGCGAGAACTGACCCGTCCGCGGTCCCTATGTTCACGGCGCGGCCGGGACGGGCAGGATTGCCTCCGTGAGCTCCGCCGTCCTGCTGCCCGCGAGCTTTGCCATTCTCCTCGCCGGCGCCCTTCTCTTCACGAACGCGATCGAGTGGTTCGGCAGCATGGTCGGGCTCGGCCAGGGCGCGGTCGGGAGTCTCCTCGCCGCCGTCGCGACGGCGCTGCCGGAATCGCTGATCCCGATCGTCGCGCTCATCGAGGGTGGCAAGGGGTCCGAGGACGTCGCCGTGGGGGCGATCATCGGCGCGCCGCTGCTTCTGGCGACGATCGCGATGGCCCTCGTCGGGCTGGGCGCCGTGCTCTACCGCGGCCGGCGCGAGTCCGGTCTGAAGCTGGACGTCCACTTCCCGACGCTCGAGCGAGACCTCGCCTTCTTCATGGGGTGCTTCGCGGTCGGGCTCCTGCTCGGACTCGGCGCGCCGACGGAGGTCCAGATCCCGGCGGCGGTCGTGCTCGTGCTGGCGTACGGCGTCTACGTGCGCTGGACGCTCCGGAACAGCGGCTCGGTCGAAGCGCAGGAGGAGTTGCGGCCGCTCGTCCTCGACTCGACGCGGGGCGACCCGCCCACGATGCGCATCGTCGTGCTCCAGCTCGTGGTCGCGCTGGGGGCGATCGTCGGCGGCGCGCACCTCTTCGTCGAGCAGGTGCTCCACGTCGCAGACTCCGTCGGCCTCGAGCCGCTCGTCCTCTCGCTCGTCCTCGCTCCCTTCGCGACCGAGCTGCCCGAGAAGGCGAACAGCTTCTTCTGGGTGCGCGAGGGGAAGGACTCCCTCGCGCTAGGCAACATCACCGGCGCGCTCGTCTTCCAGTCGACGATTCCGATGGCCGTCGGCCTGGCCTTCACCTCGTGGGAGCTCGACACGTACTCGATCCTCGCCGGCTGCCTCGCGCTCGCCGGCGGACTGGTTGCGATCGTGACGCTGCAGGTCCAGCGGAGGTTCACCAGTCTCGCGATCGCGGTCTGGGCTGCGCTCTACGCCGTCTTCGTCATCTACGTCCTCGTCGCGTGACGTTTCGACGCGCCGACGTGCTCGCCTGGTCGGCGGTGGCGAGCGCGGCGGTGGCGTTCGTTGCCTGTCTGGCGGGCTGGCTGGCCGGAGGAGGCGCGGTCGAGGTCGCCTGGGCCCCGACGATCGATCTCCGTCTCGACCTCGCCTTCGACGGGCTCGCCGCCCTCTACGCCCTGCTTGCCACCGGGATCGGCGTTCTCGTCTTCGTCTACGGCGCCGGCTACCTGCCGTGGCACCTGGAGCAGCTCCGGCGTCCGTCCGGCGACGCGTGGCGGTTCTGGCCCTGGATGGTCTTCTTCATGGGCTCGATGGTCGGGCTCGCCTGCGCGCGCGACCTCGTGCTGCTCTTCGTCTTCTTCGACCTGACGGCCGTCGCGTCGTACTTCCTGATCGGCTTCGACCGCGACCGGGACGCGCGTGGAGCGGCGTTGATGGCGCTGCTCGTGACGGGCGTCAGCGCGGTTCTCATGCTCGTGGGGGCCGTTCTCCTCTACAACACCTACGGCACGTTCTCGCTCCCGGAGCTCTTCGAGCGTGCGGAGAGCGGCCCGACGACGACCGCGGCCTGCGTGCTGATCGCCGTCGCCGCGCTTGCCAAGAGCGCGCAGGCGCCGCTGCACTTCTGGCTGCCGCGCGCAATGGCCGCTCCGACACCCGTCTCCGCCTATCTGCACTCCGCGGCGATGGTCGCCGCCGGCGTGCTCGTGCTCGGGCGCGTCCATCCGCTGCTCGCGAAGAGCGACCTCGTGCTCGACCTGCTGCTCGTCGTCGGGCTCGTCTCGATCGCGGTCGGGGGCGTGCTCGCGCTGGCGCAGGACGAGCTGAAGCAGATCCTCGCCCACTCCACCATCTCGCAGTACGGCTACGTGGTCACGCTCTACGGGATCGGGGGCGCGACCGCGGCCGGGGCTGCCGCGCTCTACGTGCTCGCTCACGCGATCGCGAAGAGCGCCCTGTTCATGACCGCCGGTGCGGTCACCGTGACGACCGGCGAGTCGCAGCTCTCTCGCCTCGGGGGCCTCGGGCGGCGGCTACCGGCGCTCGCGGTCGTGAGCGGTATCGCGGCGGCGACGGTGGCGGCGCTTCCGTTGACGCTCGGCTTCTTCAAGGACGAGCTGTTCTTCTCGGCCGCCAGCGAGCACGGCCGACTCGTCCAGGTGCTCGCCGTCGGGGCGGCGGCGCTGACGGTCGCGTACATCGGGCGCTTCTGGCTCGGGATCTTCGCCGGGCCGCTGCGGGCAAGGCCCAGGGGGCGGGTTCCGCCGCTCTTGCTCGCGCCCGTCGCGGTGCTCGCCGTGCTGGCCCTCGTCGGCGGCCTCGTCGTCGAGCCGTTCGCACGGCTGGCGGAGGACGCGGCGGAGGTCACGCAGGCGGGCGTGGTCGACGTCGCGCCTGCGTACCACCTGGACACCGGCACCGCGAACGTCATGGCGCTCGCCGCGTGGGCGCTCGGGACGCTCGTGCTGCTCACGCCGCGCGTGAGAGACCCGGTTGTACGCGCGTTCGGCCGGATTGGGCAGATCGCCGGCCCCCGTCGCTGGTATGCCCTCTCGCTCCTCGGGCTGAACCGCCTCTCGGACTGGGCGCACGACAAGGAGGTCCGCGACCTGCGCAACAGCATCGCCGCCGTGCTCGTGCCCGCGGCTGCGCTGATCGCGATCGCGTTCGCCGTGACGCCGACCCGCGGGTCCTACGACGTCGGGCCGGTCGCTCTCCGGGATCTTCCGATCGTCGTCCTGCTCGGTCTCGGTGTGCTCGCGGGGGTGACGGCAGCGCGCGACAAGGGCCGGCTGCAGCCCGTCCTCGCGCTCTCGGTGCTCGGCTTCGCGCTGGCGGGCGTCTACGCGATGGTCGGCGCTCCCGACGTCGCGCTCGTGGCCGTCCTGGTGGAGACCGTCCTCGCCCTCGTCTTCGTCGGAGTCTTCGCACGGCTGCCGCCGACGACCCTGCGCCGTCCACGGCGGCGCGCGCGCAATGCCGGAATCGGCGTTGCGGCCGGCGTGGCCGCGTTCGCGACGATCTGGGGTGCGCTGTCCCGCCCGGCGGCGACCGCCGGCGTCGCAGCCGAGCACATCGACAGGACGCCTGACGCACACGGCGGCGACGTCGTGACAGTGATCCTTGCCGACTTCCGGGGGCTCGACACGATGGTCGAGATCACGGTCCTCGCCGTCGCGGTCGTCGGCGTCGCGAGCCTGCTCAGCCGCGGGAGAGCCTGGTGAGCGTGATCCTGGAGGTGGTCTGCCCGCGCCTGCTCGGTCCGGCGATGATGGTCGCGGCCGCCATCATCGTGAAGGGGTACGGCGACGTGGGCGACGGGTTCAGCGCCGGCGTGGTGGTCGCGCTCGCGGTCGCGCTCCGCTACGTCACGCTCGGAGCGGAGCGCGCCGAGCGGACTCTTCCGGTGCTTCGCTACGCGCCCGCCGTAGCGGTCTCCGGGCTCCTGTTCGCGCTCGCGATCGGCTTCTTCCCGATCCTCCTCGGCGAGCCGCTGCTTACGCACTATCCCAGGTCCGGCGAACCGGTCGTCCACGTCGGCACGCTGGAGCTGACCACGGCGGTGGCGTTCGACGTCGGCGTCTTCCTGCTCGTCGCCGGCTCGCTGGTCGAGCTCATCCACCAGCTCACGCGGCTGGTCGAGGAGCCGCGGCCGTGAATCTCGTCTTCGCGCTGGCGGCTGCGGTGCTGTTCGGCACCGGCGCCGTCCTGCTGCTCGACCGGGACCTCGTGCGCGTCGTCTTCGGTGTCGTACTGGTCTCGCAGGCCGCGGTGCTGACGCTCGTCGCCTCGGGCCTCAGCCGCGGCGCTGCGCCGATCTACCCGCTGAGCGGGGACTCCATCGCCGACCCGCTCAGTCAGGCGATGGCGCTGACGGCGATCGTGATCGGTCTCGCCGTCACCGCCCTCCTGCTCGCCCTCGTCCTCCGGGTCGTCCAGGCCTATCGCTCCCGTGAGCTCGGCGAGCTCGCGGGGCAAGAGGCCGAGCGCGACGCCCGTCTCGAGCGACTCCATGAGCGGGAGCATGCGGAGGAGGAGGCGGCAGCCCGGTGACCGCCCTGTCGCTGTCGCTCGTCGTCCCCTGGGCCGCGGGTCTCCTGCTCACGCTGCTCGACGGGCGACGGCGCGTGATCGGCTGGGTCGCCGTCGCGGCCCTCGCGGTGAACCTCGGCGCCCTCGTCGCGCTGGCCGCCGCGGTGTTGCCCGACGACACCGTCGTGGTGACGACGGGCGACTGGCCGGTCGGCATCGGGATCACCCTCCGCGCCGACGCGCTCGGGGTGCTCTTCGCGCTTCTGTCGTCGCTCTCGCTCCTTGCCGCGACCGTGGTGGAGGTGCTGGACGGCGTGCGCGAGCGGACGTTCCCCGGCCTCGTCGTCCTGCTGGCCGCCGGGCTGACGGGCGTGTTCCTGACGGGCGACCTCTTCAACTTCTACGTCTTCTTCGAGCTCGCGATGACCGCCGGGTACGTCCTCGCGACGTACGGCGGCGGCAGGCGAGAGCTCGGTGCGGCGCTCGTCTTCACGACGGTCAACCTGCTCGGCACGTTCATCTTCCTGCTCTCCGTCTCCGGCGTGTACCACGTCACCGGGACGCTCGAGATGTCCGGGATCGCGGCGCGGATGGACGACGTCGACCCGAACGCCGCCGTGCTCATTGCGGTCGGCTTCTTCGTCGCCTTCAGCGTGAAGCTCGGCCTCTTTCCTTTCCACTTCTGGCTGCCGACCGTCTACACGGGTGCGCGACCCGCCGTCGCGGCCATCCTGAGCGGCGGCCTTGCGAACATCGGCGCGTACGGGCTGCTGCGGTTCGGCGGCGAGCTTCTGCCGGACGAGCTCGACCTCGCGGCCGGCGCGCTGATCGTGATCGGCGGCGCCTCCATCGTCTACGGCGGCATCCTCGCCATCTCGCGGCGTAGCGCGAGCGAGATGCTGGCCTACTCGGCGATCGGCCAGGTCGGCTACGTCCTCGTCGCGATCGGTGTCGGCGGCCCGGTCGGCTTCGCCGCGGCGATCCTCTACACGGTCGTGAACGCACTCAACAAGACGCTGCTCTTCCTGACCGCGCAGATGCGCGGCGCGATCGTGGGCGCCGCGTTCGCGATCGGCGCGCTCAGCGTCGCCGGGGTGCCGCCCGCGGCCGGGTTCGTCGGCAAGCTCGAGCTCTTCCGCGCGACGGCGGACGATCCCGAGCTGATCGCGCTGCTCGTCCTCGGCAGCGCGCTCTCGTTTGTCTACGCCTTCCAGACGTACCAGTACGACTTCTGGCGCGGCGAGCGGACGGGTAAGCGCAGCACGCTGCCGCAGCAGGGGGTGGTCGCCGCCCTCGCGCTGCTCGTCCTCGCCGCGGGCGTGTGGCCCGAGCCGCTGCTCGCGTTGAGCCACGCCGCCGCCGATCTCCTGGCCGGAGGCGGCCGGTGACCCGCACCCTCGTGCGCGCCGCGCTCCTCGCCGCGATCTACCTGCTCGTCCTCACGAGTCTGGCTCCCGGCGACGTGCTCGTCGGGGCGATGCTGGGGCTCGGGATCGCACTGGCGCTTCGAGGACGCGGCGCGAACCGAGCATCGGCTCCATTGTCCGAGCGCCTCGTGGCCGCATCCGTCGTCGGGCTGCAAACCGCCGTCGAGATGGTGCGCGGAAGCTGGCGCGTGGCCCGGTTCTGCCTGGGCGATCGTGACGCACCCGGCTTCGTCGAGATCCCCCGGGACGCTCGCTCGCGGCACGAGACCGCGCTCTGGGGCGTGCTCACGGGGGAGGCCCCCGACGAGGTTGTCGTGGACGCCCGGAGCGACACCCTCATCGTCCATCTCGTCGACGCCGGCGATCCGGACGCCGTGCGGGCCCGGCACGCCGCCGCGCACGAGCGGTGGCAGCGGAAGGTGGTGCACTAGCCGGTGCCCGAGGCGGTCGCAGCCGTCGGGCTCGCCTGGGCGACGCTGCTGCTGCTGGCCGGCGGTGTCGTGCTCCTGCGCTCTCGCGACACGCTCCACCGCGTTCTTGCGCTGGACGTTCTCGTCTCGATCGTCGTCGCGCTGCTGACGATCCTCTCCTACCTCCGCGACGTCTCGTACTACGTCGACGGCGCTCTCGCGCTCGGGCTCCTCTCCTTCGTCTCCACCCTCGTCGCCGTCAGGCACGTGCTCCGCGGGAGGCCGTCGTGATGGGCACGGCGCTCGACGTGCTCGGGGCATGCCTCCTCGGGCTCGGGCTGTTGCTCGCCACGGTCGGCCTCTACGGCGTCCTGCGGATGCCGGACATCTTCGACCAGCTCCACGCGGCCGGCCTCGTCACCGGCCCCGCGGTGCTAGTGATCCTGCTCGCCGCGCTCACCACGCGGAGCGCGGACATCGTCACGAGCGCCGCGCTGCTCTTCGTGTTCGTCCTGATCACCGCCCCGCTCTCGGGGCACGCCATCGCGAGGGCGGCCTGGCTTCGTCCCGGGCCGGACGAGGACGGTCCGCGGGAAGCGGAGACGCCAGGCGCGGCTAGCCTGCTGGGGGAAGGCATGCGGACGCTCGTCGCATACGACGGATCGGACAGCGCGAAGCGGGCGCTCGAGCTCGCCGCGCAGGTCTTCGGCCCGGCTGGGAGCATCGCGATCGCACACGTGGTGCAGCCGCTCGGTGAGCCGGACTTCGCTGGCTCGCCCGAGGTCGAGGATCCCGAGCAGGAAGAGCTTCTGGCCGAGGCACGTGCCGCGGTCGCCCGTACCGGCACGCCCGCGGTCACCCTCAGGCGGCGGGGGGACCCCGCCGCCGAGCTGATAGCCGCCGGCGCCGAGCTCGACGCGGACCTGATCGTTGTCGGCTCTCGCGGCCGAGGGGCCGTTGCCTCGGCGTTGCTCGGCAGCGTCTCCGCCGCGCTGGCGGGCGGTGCGCATTCCCCGGTCCTCGTCGTCGGGCCGTCCGCCACGTTCGGGCACGGGCCGATCGTCGCAGGCATCGACGGGTCGGAGTTCTCCCTGGACGCAGCTCGCATCGCTCTAGCGCTCGACCGCCGCCTCGAGCGCGGCTTCCGACTCGTCCACGCTTACACGGTGCGTCCCATTCCCGGCGTCTCGGTGGTGCCGGACGCACGAGCGGAGCTGGCACAGGTCGACGAGCAGAAGGCCGAGGAGCTGCTCGCCGGCGTCGCCAGGGAGCTCGGCATTCCCGAGGAGGAGACGCAGACGGTTCGCGACGGCAGCGAGCCCTCCGCGCTCGTCGTGCTCGCCCGCGACCTCGACGCGGCGCTGATCGTCGTCGGCTCGCGCGGCCTCGGAGCGGTGCGTGCCGCGGTGCTCGGCAGCTTCTCGACGAGCGTTCTCGCCGAAGCATCGTGCCCCGTGGTCGTGGTGCCGCCGATCGTGCCCGGGTCCGCGCTCGGCTGAGACGAAGACGTCCCGCTGATCGCAACGGAGGGTCGGACGGCGCTTGAGCGTCGTCAGCCGCGCGGTGCGTACTCGACGCTGCCGAACGGCCAATCGGACGCGAGCCACTCGCTCACCGCGCGCCAGAGCGGGGTGTCGAGCTCCGCGCGGCTCGCCCGCACCCAGGAGCGCGCACGCGCACCGACGTCGCTATCGCGGCGCGGATAGATGTACACGCATCCGATCACGTCGCTGCCGGCCGGATCGAGAACCGTGTACGTGAACCCCGCCCGGTTGCGAAAGTCATCGGCATGCCGCTGCAGGTCCGCCCGGTTCTCGTCCGGCGTCATCTCGTGCGGCCAGCTGCTCCCTTCCCACCCGGGCGTGGCGCCGATGTGGTCCATCGACGAGGTCCACGCCTCGTAATCGCGGTCGTTGTGCTCGGGCCCGAGAGGCTCGAGCACGAGCTGCGGGGTCTCGAGCCTCAGAGGCGGGTCGAAGTCGGGCGGCACGAACTCGCTCATGGGACCGATCGTAGAGCGCCGAAGGCGTCGAGGTAGACGGTCGATCAGGCGCCGGACGATGTCTCACCCGTGCCGGGGTCGGAGGCGAGCTCGAGCACGTCGAGGAGCTCCCAGATGGGATGCCCGGCCTGTGCCTCGTGGCGCATCGCGGTGTCCCGATTGATCGCGTAGCGGTTCCGCCGGCCCACGCGCTTGACCATCACAAAGTCCGCCTCGACGAGATCGGCGACGATCCGCTGGGCCGCGCGCTCGGTGATGCCCACCATCTCGGCGATGTCTCGCGTCCGGACATTCGGGTCTCGCGCGACGCAGAGAAGCACCTGGGTGTGGTTCGTCAGGAACCGCCAGGGCTTGCCATTGGCATGATTTGCGTTTGAGGACAAATTTATCGTATATTTTGTTTCGCGGTACACTTATCGCACTTGACTCGTCGTAGATGCTAGCAGTCTCAGAGGAGGAGAGATGACGCGGGCCAACGGAGCTCTCTCCGGGCCATACGAGTTCGAGCAAGGCGTGGCCGAGGTGGTTCGCGATCCCGACGTGACGCGGATCGTGCTCACCGGTGATCTGGACATGTTCGCGGTCGCACGGGTTCGAGCGATCGTCGAGTCGGAGTGCGAGCACAGTCCCGCAACGGTCGTCCTCGATCTCTCCGCAGTCGAGTTCGTCGACTCGCACGGGTTTCGGCTCCTTGTAGCCACCCATCGGGCATTGACGGCAGACGGCTGCGCGCTCGTCGTTCTCCCACCCCCGGCGCCCGTCCGGCGGGCGTTCGAGATCACCGGACTCGACCATCTCTTCGGCGACCCGACGGCCGAGTGAGGTAGGCGGAGTCGGCATCGCCGCCCGACCTGGTAGCTAACGTCGTCGGCCTTGGGCGAGGTCGAGGTCGAGGTCGAAGTGCGGTGGTCGGCGAGGGCGCGGCGTTGGCGACTGGAGGTGCCGTGGGGAGAGGCGCCGCGGTTGACCGTGCCGCGAGGGGCAAGCCGGGCCGATGTGGAGCGGGTGCTCGAGGAGAAGCGCCCGTGGATCGTTGACCAGCGGCGGCGTCAGGTGCCCCGACTCTGTCTCGAGCCTTCCTCGGTCAGCGAGTCGGAGGCGCGTACGGCCGCGCGAGAGCTCGTTTCGATGTTGGCCCAAAGGGAGGCCGAGCGGATCGGCGTCGCGTATCGCCGAATCCGTATCGGAGGGCAACGCACACTTTGGGGCTCGTGCTCTCCGCGCGGCACGCTTTCCTTCAACTGGCGGCTCGTACTCGCGCCGCTCGACGTGCTCGACTACGTGGTGGTGCACGAGCTCTGTCACCTGCGCGTCCCAAACCATTCGCGAGCGTTCTGGGCGCTCGTCGAGGGACATCGCCCGCACTGGCGCCAGCAGCGCGACTGGCTGCGTGACCACGGACCCGAGCTCCTGGCATTCCGCCCTCAGGTCTGATCCGCCGGACGATCAGCCGGCGCGCAAGTCGAACCGTGCGGCGTAGCCGAGCTATATCGGCTGCCAGAGCGCGTCGTCGCCCAGCGGGGTGCGTATCGCGGCTCCGTCTGCGACGAGCCCCAGCATTGTCACCTCGGCCGCGACCCGGTCGGGAGCGTCGTTGCCGCGCGTGAGAAGCTGTGCGACCTCCTGGGTCGTGAGTCCGTCCGGGAATGCCGTCAGCAGCTGAAGCGGGTCGTCCGGCGCTCCTCGGCGCTGGCCCTCCGGGATCAGGTTCGCGACGATCACGTCGTAGGCCTCGATCGTCTGCCAGCCACCGGCCTCGAGGCGCCGCCCGGCGCGCTCGAACACCAGCGACGGGGCGGTGTATCGAACGGGGCCATCGGTGGTCGCATGCTTGTCCTGCAGTTGCGTCGGCGAACCTGCGGCGCTGCGTGCTTCGGCCCGATCGCGCTGGTAGGCGTCCTCCACTTCCGGCGTGTCGATCGCGGCGATCGCCGCGTCGACATCAATCCCGTCGACCCCTCGCAGCACTGCCGCGATGCTCTCGTCCTCGTCAAGGAGCAGCGTGGTCGTGAAGAACCCGAACTGCAGGGCCCGGAAGGCAGACCACTCCCGCCCCGGAGCTTGCAAGCGCACCGCCACGACCGCTCTGCAGGAGCGACCGGTACCGACGATCCGTGCCCGCGGGTTCGGCGCCAAGGGCATGCCGAACCGGCGGAATCGCCGTGCATACCCCTCGGCCGAGCGCAGCGGCGTATAGCCCCGGTCGACATACTCCTGCGCCACGTCCGTGAGCCCGATCAGCACCAGCCGCCACCCGAGCTGCGCACCGTAGCGCCACTCGAGCACCCGAAACGCCGGGTTCGCGGAGTAACCCCACGGGCAGCCCGCGTCGTTGTACAGCGTCACCCTTACCTGCTCTGCCATGCGCCTCCCCACCCTAGTAGTCGATTCACGCCCGCCAACCCGCGCTCACCGTCTCGACGACAGCGGAGTCGGCGGCCCCCGCGATCAGGTCTCACCGTCACGATCGTCGCGAGGCGATTGAGTGGGTCCCTCGAGACCGATGCACGAGTGATCCAGCAGGCCGAGCTCGCGGGTGGAGCGCACGCCTCGCGATCGTCGGCCGCGAGCCGTGGCCGAACACGTAGAGCCACGAGCCGTCCGGTTGCCGGCGCGCCACTTCGTCGGGGGAACGGGGCCCCTACACGGGAGCGACGGGTACGACCACGGCCTTGCTCCGGATAGCTTCGACGTCTCGTACGCGATTGAGACTTTGAGCCGCCGCTTCGGAGCGTTCGCTCGCAGTCGTCGTCGCGACGCGGGCGGCAAGCCGGGATCCGTCGACGACGGCCGCGTGGTGATCCTCGACGTAGACGGCAAGCAATGACCTCGCGACGGGATAACAGTCCTAGCGCTCGATGCGCTGCGTCTCTCCGAGCTCAGGCGTGTCGCCCGTCAGGAATCCCTTCGCCAACTCGTACAGGACGACCGGCTGGGGCTTCGAGATCTCGAGGAACGAGGCCGCGTGGACGTCCACGCCGATGAGGACCAGACGCGGGTCGTCCGCCGTGCCGTTCCGTGAATCGCCGTCGCCACCGAACCAGAGCTTCCAGTCGGGGGCATAGAGCTCCTGGATCTTGTCGCGGTCGCGCGAGAGCGTCGCCAGCCCGGACACCGACACCCACTCGCGAGTCCGATCCTTGTAGTACGCGAGGTTGACGTGCGGATCGTCTTCGATGTCCTCCAGCTTCCCGGTTCCCTCCGCGGCGACGAACCAGAGATCGGCGCCGGCGGCGTGCCGCTGGGTCGCCATCGCGCGCGACTCGAGGTGACCGTCTGCCCGTCTCGTCGTCATCATGGCCACCTCGAGCTCCTCGATCAGCTCGTAGAACGTCTGCAGCTCCGGCTTCACGGCTTCGGTCTCCTCTCGTGTCGTGCCCTCGTGGATGTGTTGGTCTTGCCCCGCAGAGAGCCGGACCAACCCCGGTCCTCGACGAGCTACGGCGAGCCGCCTCCCTCGAACCCGTGTGTCGTCGATGCAGGGGCGCGGGAGATGCAGCGCACTCACCCGAGCGAAGGCCCGGCACTCGCTCGGGCCTCCCAAGTCCCAGAAACGGCTCGAAACGGAACGGGAGCGACGGGACTCGAACCCGCGACCTCCGGCGTGACAGTTCTGTCCGAGGTTGGTCACGGTCAGTCGGAGCTGGTCTGATCGAGAAGCCACGCGGTTTGGGCGGAGGCCGCGAGGTCAGAGTTGGTGGCTAGTGGTCGACGTGATCTGACACGAATCTGACACGCAATGTCGGCCTCCACCCCCGCGGCAGTTAGCGACGTAGTCCGCCCGCCGAGAACCAGCCGGCCACCGCACCGAGCACCGACCCGATTTCCGGCGCGAGCGGAACATCGGTCGTCACGCTGACGAGGATTCCAACAGCCACCCCAACCGCCGCGCCCACGACGGCAAACCAGATTCGCCTGCGATCCCTCATATCTCCACTCGCCATCCCTCGGGGACTCTAGATCTGGGGCTGCCCGCGACCGGGCCTATCTTCATCACGACCCTCGGGGGTGGGAAACGCCAAATTCGCAACGCGCAGCTGGCTACCGTCCACGATCTCCCGGCTCGCGGTGGCAGCGGGGAGGTGACATGCTGGATCACGGCCATGATCACAATTCCGCTCACGGCGGTCGACGCGGTCCGGATCACGATCGTGATGGACAACGTGACCGACCCCCTGCTGTTCCCGACGCAGCATGTGGAGCGCACGACTTGGTTTCACCAGTTGGCGAAGCCACGCGCAGCCTCCGCCGTCACCGAGGACGGCTTGCCTGATGCTTTGATCGCCCAGCCCGGCTTCTCAGCGCTCGTTCGCGTGACGAGCGCGGGGCGCGAGCGGACGATCCTCTTCGACGCAGGCGTGACGCCAAACGGCGTGATCGAGAACATGCGTCGGCTCGAGATCCTGCCGGGAGAGATCGAGACGATCGTGCTCAGCCACGGTCACTGGGACCACGTCGCCGGGATGGAGGGGATCGCCAGGGAGGTCGGGCGTGGGAACCTGCCTGTGCTGATCCACCCCGAGTTCTGGCGGCGTCGGCGCATCGCGATTCCCGGCCTCGATCCGGCCGAACT
>Ga0070691_10000173_pt1 | contig 21089 bp, 8 predicted proteins | sample KBSK1101metaG_FD_64673 | JGI IMG/M metagenome (GOLD analysis project Ga0070691, IMG submission 64673) | Corn, switchgrass and miscanthus rhizosphere microbial communities from Kellogg Biological Station, Michigan, USA - KBS K1-10-1 metaG | ecosystem: Host-associated > Plants > Roots >... | reverse complement strand
TTGCCGGAACGTTCGCCGTTCGACGTCGAGGTGCTGCGCTGGCACTTGTACGCGTTGCTGGGCGAAGCCCTGGATGACGCGGCGCTGACGCCGCTGCGCGAGTACCTCTCGCCCGCGGGCGACCCGCTGCGGCGATTCTCATTGAGCCTGGAACTGGCGCGCGCCTACGAACGCATGCAGGGCTACCGCCGCGAAAAGCTGTTGGCATGGGAACGCGGCGCCGATCCCGGCAACTGGCAAGCCGCGTTGTGGCGCCATGTGCTGCCGCGCGTGGGCGGCATGTCGCGCGCCGCGCGGGTCGACGACTGGCTGCGCCGTTTCGATCCGGAATATCCGCCGGGCCGTTTCGATGAAAAACCGGCGCCGCCCGGCCTGCCCGGTTCCTTCGCATGCTTCGCGTGCAGCAACGTATCGCCCGATGTGTTGCGGATGCTGGCGGTGGCGGGCCTGCATTGCGACGTGGATTTCCATTTGCCGCTGCCGTCCAGGGGCTACCTCGGCGACACGCCGACGCGACGCCGCGAAGTATGGCAATGGCTACGCGACAGGCAGGACGGCAACCCGCTGATCACCTCGCAGGGCGGTGCGCTGGCCGGATTCGTCGAACTGCTGTACGGCTACCGGCACGTGCAGCCCGACCACGAAATCGAGGCATTCGACGACGGCATCGATCGCACCAGCCTGCTCGGCCGCGTGCGCGACGACATTCTCGATCACGCCGCACCGGGTGATGACCGGCGCACGGCGCTGCCCGATGATTCGATCCAGTTCCACGCCTGCCACACACCATTGCGCGAAGTGCAGACGCTGCACGACGCACTGCTGGCGAGGTTCGAAGAGGATGCGAGCCTGCAGCCGCGCGACGTGGCGGTGATGGCGCCCGACATCGGCCTGTACGCACCGGCGATCGAAGCGGTGTTCGGCGGCGTCGCGCGCGGCGATCCGCGCTGGCTGCCGTTCAACCTCGGCGACGCCGGCGCGGCCGCGCTGCATCCGGTCGCACAACTGTTCCTCGACCTGCTGGATGCTCCGGGTTCGCGCTGGGAGGCCAACGAACTGCTGGACGTGCTGGCGGTACCGGGCGTGATGCGCCGCTTCGATCTCGACAGCGATGCGGTCGCACGTTTGTCACGCCGATTGCGCGACGCCGGCGTGCGCTGGGGCGAGGACGAGAGAGCGCGCGCGGGCTGCGGCGACTACCGCGAGTTCAGCTGGGCATTCGGCGTCGAGCGCGTACTGGCGGGGTTCGCGATCGGTGACGACGATGCGGCGGAACTGGTCGGCGACACCGCGCCGGTACAAGGCGTGGAAGGCGCGGCGTTCGCGAACCTCGACGCGGTGCTCGCGGTGCTGGAGACCTGGCGACGCCTTCGCGAGGAAGCGCCGCGTCCGCGTACGGCGAGTGCCTGGCAGGCGTTTCTCAACGCCGCCCTCGGCGGCCTCTACCAACCCGATCCGCGCGACACCGCGGAGCTGCGCGCACTGGAACGTGTTCGGGGTGCGCTGGCGACGCTGGCGGGCGACTGCGGTGCGGCGGACGCCGATCTCGCGCTGCCGTGGGCGGACGTGCGTGCGTTCCTGCGCAACGCCCTGGGCTCTGCCGATCCGCACCAGTACCTGTTCACCGGCGGCATCACCTTTTGCGGGATGGTGCCGCTGCGCGTGGTGCCGTTCCGGGTGATCTGCCTGCTCGGCATGGACGAAGCCGCGTTTCCGCGACGCGAGGCGAACGGTCTCGATCCATTGCTCGCGGATCGCCGTGCCGGCCAGCCCGAAAAGGGCGATCGCGACGTGCGGGCAGACGATCGCCTGTTGTTCCTGCAGCTTCTCGCCGCGGCGCGCGACGTGTTTTACGTAAGCTGGATCGGACGCGACACCCACACCAACGAGGCGCGCCCGCCCTCGGTGGTGGTGTCGGAATTGCTGGACGTGCTGGAACAAGGCTATTTGTTGCGCCCCGCCGACGACGCCGCCCGCAAGCTGCAGGCTGCGGCGCTGCCGCGGGTCGAACCGCTGCATCCGTTCGACCCCTCGCTGTTCGGCGGGCGGGGCGCACCGCCGCGTTCGTTCCAGGCGCCATGGCGGCCGGCTGCCGCGGCTCGGCGGCGCAGCACCGATGCACTGCCGCCGTTCGCGAGCGCGGCACTGCCGCCGCCCGCCGGAGCCGGCGACGAAATCCGGCTCGATGAACTGAAGCGGTTCTTCGATGATCCCGCGCGCGGCTTCCTGGAAGGCGCGTTGCAGTTGCGCCTGCCGCGCGATGCCGACGAGGACGCCGATCTCGAACCGCTGCAGCCCGACCACCCGCTGCTGCGTTACGACCTCGCCAAGGCACTGCTCGAACACGGCAATGCCGATGCTGCGCGCGAGAAACAATGGCTGCGCGCACAAGGCCGCCTGCCGCCCGGCGGACTCGCGGATGCGGCGCTGGAGATCGCTCGCGAACGCGCGGACCGGTTGCGTATCGCGATCGATGCCTTCACCGGCGGTGAGCCGCGCCTGGACGACATCACCGCGCGCACGGAACTGGACCACGGCGCGTGGCTGTCGGGAACCGTGACCGGCATCCATGCCGCGGGACTGGTCCGGTATTCGCCCGGCGGCCTCAGCGGCAAGCGCGTGCTGCGCGCGTGGCTCGACACCTTGTTCGTCTCGCTGGCCCGCGACGCCGCCACGACCTGCCGGTTCCTGTGGATCGACGGCGGCGACATCGAGGAACGCGACCTGCGGGTGGCCGCCGCCGAAGCGCGTGCGCACTTGTCGCGGCTGGTCGCGGCGTGGCGCGATGGCCTGCGCCAACCGCTGCCGCTGTTTCCGGATGCGTCGTTGCAGGCATTCCGTCCCAAGCGAAAGAAGCCGCCGCCGCTCGACGACGACGACGCACGCGAAGACTTCATCGACGCCCTGGTGGAGATCGCCGCGAACGCCGACGGCGACGCTGCATTCGGCAGCGCGCTCGATTTCAACAAATCGTCGGTGCGCCTCGCCTGGCGCGGCCGACCCATCACGAGGGAAGACGCCGCGCTTGCGACGCGGGCGTACGACACCGCCTGCGCGCTGTTCCCGCGCCTGCACGCGCTGCCGCCGAAGGAGCGTTCGTGAGCGCATCCAGGACCGCGCCCGGCGATGCCATGCAACTGCCGCTCGACGGCATCCGCGCGGTCGAGGCCAGCGCCGGCACCGGCAAGACCTTCACCATCGCGACGCTGTATTTGCGCCTGATCCTGGAGCGCGAACTCAAGGTCGACGAAATCGTGGTGGCCACCTTCACCCGCGCTGCCGCCGCCGAGCTTTCGACCCGGCTGCGGCAGCGGCTGGTGATCGCCGACACGCTGCTGGGCGAGGACCAGCCCGGCACGCCGCGCGACGGCGAAGACGGCGAGCACCTCGAAACCCGCAAGGTGGTCGCACGTGCCTTGGCGAACGGCGTCGCGCTCGACGACTTGCGCATGCGCGCCCGCGAAGCGCGGCTTGCCATCGATACCGCGTTTATCGGCACCCTGCACGGCTTCTGCCACCGCGCGCTGGCCGAATTCGGCTTCGAAACCGGACAGGCGCTGGCGCAGCCGGATTTGCTCGAAGACATCCGCGGTCTCGAGGGCGAGATCGTGCGCGATTTTTGGCGCCGCTGCAGCACCGACATCACGACGGCTGCCCTGTTGAGCGCGACCTGGGGATCGCCGGAAGCCTTGGCGAAACAGGCGTGCGACCCGCGCTGGCGTGGACGCAACGTCGAGCTCCCCGAACCCGACCTCGGCACACCGGAACGCCATCTCGACGCGGTGCGGCGCGAAATCGCGGGCTGGAGCGACGCGCTACTGGCCGAATGCGACGAGGAGATCGGCGCGTGCTTTTCACATCCATCCGCACGCCGGCCACGCTGCGCTGCGTTGCGCGTGCTGCGTGACTGGGCAGCCGGTCGCGCGGCCGGCGTGGACGACGGCATCGCGCTCGCCGAAGCCGATCGCTTCGACGAAGCAACTTGCGCCAGGCTCGGATCGTTCGTGCGCCATCCGCGCGGCCCGTGGTGTGATGCCGTGCGACGTCTGCGCACCGCGCTGCGGGCGCTGCTGCAGGCCCGCGAATCCGCGGCCGGATTGCCCGCCGCGCGCTTGCTGCGCGATGCACGCGCGTGGCTGGAAAGCGAACTGCCGCAGCGCCTCGAGGCGAGCAACCTGATGGGCCACGACCAGACGGTCGACCGGCTGGCCGATGCACTCGCCGACGGCGAGCGCGGACGGCGCGCCGTCGAACGCATCCGCGCGCGCTGGAAAGCCGCGCTGGTCGATGAATTCCAGGACACCGATCCGCGCCAATGGCGCGTGGTCGAAACCTTGTTCGGCTCGACCACGCTGGTGCTGGTGGGCGATCCCAAGCAGGCGATCTACGGCTTTCGCGGCGGCGACGTGTTCGCGTGGCTGCAGGCACGCGCACAGGCACGCGGCGAAGCGCTGCGACTGGCGGAAAGCTGGCGCGCGGGCGAGGGCGTGTGCAAGGCCGTCAATGCCTTGTTCTCGGTGCCGCACGCGTTCATCGAGGCAGGCATCGAGCATCCCGACATCCACCCTGCCGACGCGGTGGCACGGCGGGCGCTGCTCCGCGACGGCGAGGTGCTTCCGGCGCTGGAGCTGTGGTGGCTCGATCCCGAACGGGTCGGGCATTCGCAACGGAGCAACGTTCCGTCGAAGGCGCACGCGATCCCCGCGATCCAGAAGGCCTGCGTGGCGTGGATTGCCCGCATGCTGCACGATGACGCCATCCGTCTGCGCGACAAGCACGGCGCGCTGCACGCCCTCCGGCCCGGCCACATCGCGGTGCTGGTGGATTCCAACGCGCAGGCCCATGCGATGCAGGCTGCGCTGGGCCGCGCCGGCGTGCCGGCGTCGTGCAACCTGCGCGCCAGCGTGTATGCCAGCGGCGAAGCCGCCGACCTAGCGCTGCTGCTGGATGCGCTGGCCGCACCCGACGACCCGCAACGCGCGCGCGCCGCGCGCGCCAGCCTGCTGGCAGGCGATGATGCAGCAATCATTGCCGCCGGCATCGACGACGACATGCGCCAGGCCGCCGTGCTGGAAGGCGTCGCGGCATGGGCCGCAGCAGCGCAACAGCACGGGCCGATGGCCTGGCTGCACGCACTCGTCGCGAACGCAGCGCCGCGGTTGCTGGCGCTGCCGGATGGCGAGCGCCGGGTCGCCAACTATCTGCAACTGGCCGAGTTGCTGCAGGAACTCGACGCGACGGGTTTCGGCGTCGCGGATCTCGCGACGCGGTTCGCCCGCGCCCGCGTCGAAGCCCGCGACGATGCCGACGCCGCGCGCCTGCGCCTCGACACCGATGCCGACGCGGTGACGATTGCCACCGTGCACGCCGCCAAGGGCTTGGAGTACGAAGTGGTATTGGTGCCGTATGCCGTGCTGGGCCGCGATCCGGGCAAGCAAGACAGGCGACCGCCATTGCACTGGTACCACGACGATACCGACGCCGCGCACGTCACGATCGGCCCGGGCGCCGGCCACGACGTGATGCAGCGCGCCTGCAACGAAATCCGCGCCGAGGACGTGCGCAAGTTTTACGTGGCGGTCACCCGCGCCTGTGCGCTGTGCGTGCTGCCCTGGGGACCGGTCAACCAGATGCAGCACGGCGCCGCCTACCACCTGCTGCATTCGGCCGGCCGCGAAGTTCCGCTGGGCACCGATGCCACCGGTTGCGAAGCCGCGCTGCGGATGCTTTGCGAGCGTGCGGATGGCGCGGCGCGGAAAGTCGACCTGCCGTTGGCTGCGCCGGTCCGGCCTGCAACCGCGCGTATGGCCGACGCCGCCGGCGACCTGCACGCGCGTACCTTCACACGCACAGGCCTGCAACGCGACTGGCAGATGTGGTCGTTTTCGCGGCTGGTGCGCGGCAGCGCAAACCAGGCCGCGGCCGACACGCGTCCCGGCGCGGGCGACGACTTGTCGAACGACGGCGAACCACGCGAAGCCGGCCCCGCAGGCGCGGCGTTCGGTACCGCCGTGCATGCCGTATTCGAGCAAACGGATTTCGCCGCATGGCGCGATGCCGGCGGCATTCCGGACAGTGCACGGCCGTTGATCGAACGCGCGCTCGCCGACCAGGGCCTGGCTGGCGGTGACGGTGCATCCCGGCGCGCAGTCGAGCTGACCGGTGACTGCGTGCGCGATGCCCTGAACACGCCGCTGCCCTGCGGCACGCGGCTGTGCGACATTGCACCGGAACGGCGCAAGGCCGAGATCGAGTTCCACCTTTCCCTCGCCCCGGCGCGCGCGCCAGCGTTGTACGCGCTGCTGCACGCGCATGGTTACCAGCGGCAGCGTGGCGGCGTCGCCGCCGAGCGCCTGCACGGCCTGCTCACCGGCAAGATCGATCTCGCGTTCCAGCACGCCGGCCGCTTCCACATCGTGGACTGGAAGACCAACCGCTGCGCGCCGTACGACGATGCGGCGCTGCGCACGGAAATCGCCGTGCACGATTACGATCTGCAGTGGCTCATCTACACGCTGGCGCTGCATCGCTGGCTGCGGCAGCGGTTGCCCGGCTACGACTATGACCGTCATGTCGGCGCGGTGTACTACCTGTTCGTGCGCGGCATGGGTGAAGGCCAGGGCGTGCACGCAGATCGCCCGCCGCGTGCATTGATCGAAGCGATGGATGCGCTGTTCGATGCGCGCGCGGAGGTCAGCGCATGAACACGATGCTCGCCACGCTTCGGAAATCCGCGCGCTTGCGCCGTGCCGACGTTGCGCTAGGTGAATGGATCGCGCGCACGTTCCCGGGATCGACCGTGGAGGTGGCGCTCGCCGGGGCACTGGCTGCGCGCGCGATCGCCGATGGCCACAGTGCGCTGGAGCTTGCGCGCGCATCCGAATGGCTGGCCGGACTGGATGGCGACGGCAAGCCGCCCGCGCTGCCGCATGCGGAAGCCTGGTGCGAGGCGCTGTCCCGATCGGCCGCCGTGCATGCGAATGGCAGTGCGGGAAACTTGCGGCCACTGGTGCTGGACGGACAAGGCCGCGTGTACCTGCGCCGCTATTTCGACTACGAGCAGCAGCTCGCCCGCGCGTTGGCCGCACGCGCGCAACCGCTTCCCGGGTTCGGGATCCTTGGCACCGAGCCGCGTGCCCCCGGCATCGATCCCGACCAGCAACGCGCGATCGACATTGCGCGCACCCACCGCTTCGCGCTGGTCACCGGCGGACCCGGCACCGGCAAGACCCACAGCGTGGCGCGCATGCTCAGCGCGCTTGCGCAGGCGGCGCATGCGCAAGGCGAACGCCTGCGAATCGCATTGGCGGCGCCGACCGGCAAGGCCGCGGCGCGTCTGGGCGAATCACTGCGCACGCAACTTGCGGAACTCGATTTGCCGGAGCCGGTCGCGGCGCAATTGCCGCGCGACGCGAAAACCGTGCACGGCCTGCTCGGCATTTCGCCGTGGCGCCCGCAGCCGCGTTTCGATCGCGCCGCCCCGCTGCCGCTCGACGTGGTGGTGGTGGACGAGGTGTCGATGGTGGATTTGCCGCTGATGGCCAAACTGGTGGCGGCGATCCCGGAATCGGCGCGATTGATCCTGCTGGGAGACCCCGACCAGCTTTCCGCGGTGGAGGCCGGCAGCGTGCTGGGCGCGCTGGTCGAAGCGGCCAACGCGGGCGCGATCGGGAATTGCCATGTCGCGCTGACGCGCAGCCATCGCTTCGGCGCCGATTCCGCGCTGGGCGCGCTGGCGGCGTCGATCACCCGGGGTGATGCCGGAATCGCGCTGCGGACCCTCGCCGACGCGGACGAGGTGGCGCTGGTCGAAGATACGGGGCTGGCACGGCTGATCGACAGCGCCGCCGAAGCATATCGGCCGATCGTCGACGCGTCGGACCCCGGGTCTGCGCTGGACGCCGCGCGCGGGTTCCGCGTGCTGACCGCGCTGCGCCACGGCGCGTCCGGCTGCCTCGCGCTCGATCGCGCGATCGTGCAGCGGCTGCAGCGCGCGCTCGGCAAGCGCGCCGACGAAACGTGGTGGCGCGGACGCCTGGTGCTGGTCACGGCGAACCGTCCGGAGCTCGGCCTTTTCAACGGCGACACCGGCGTGGTCTGGCCCGAGGCCGACGGCAGCCTGAAGGTGTGGTTCGAAACCAGCGACGGCGCGCCTCGCGCGTTCGCACCGGCCGTGCTGCCGCCGCACGAAGGCGCCTTCGCGCTGACGGTGCACAAGGCGCAGGGCTCCGAATTCGGACGCGTGGCACTGGTCACCGGCCCGGATTCCGCCGTACTGAGCCGCGAACTGCTGTACACCGGGGTCACGCGCGCGCGGCACGGCGTCGCGCTGTATTCCACACCCGAAACCTTGCAACGCGGCATCGCGAACCGCACCTTTCGGATGAGCGGCCTTGCCGACCGGCTGCGCGAAGCGGCGGGCACTTGAGGCGCGTTCAGCGGTCTGACCATCATGCCCTTGCAAATCTTCCATCCCGCCGTCGGCACCTGGTTCGAGCATACCTTCGCCGCGCCGACCGAAGCGCAGCGTGAAGCGTGGCCGGCCATTCGCGCGGGCCGCAACGTCCTGATCGCCGCACCGACCGGTTCGGGCAAGACGCTGGCCGCGTTCCTGGCCGCGATCGACGAGTTGGTACAGGAGGGCGTGGCGGGCACGCTCGCCAATGAAACGTCGGTCGTCTACGTGTCGCCGCTGAAGGCATTGTCCAACGACGTGCGCATCAACCTCGAGGTACCGATCGAAGGCATCCGCGCCGAGCTCGAGCGCACGGGTTCGCCCGATGTCGAAATCCGCACCGCCGTGCGTACCGGCGACACCCCGCAAGCCGAACGCAACGCGATGCGCAAACGCCCGCCGCACATCGTGGTGACCACGCCGGAGTCGTTGTACATCCTGCTGGGCTCGGAGTCGGGACGCCGAATGCTGCAGACCACGCGCACGGTGATCGTGGACGAAATCCACGCGCTGGTGTCGAGCAAGCGCGGCAGTCATCTCGCGCTGACGCTGGAGCGGCTGGATGCGTTATGCGGGCGGCGTTGCACGCGTATCGGACTGTCGGCGACGCAAAAGCCCATCGAAGAAGTCGCGCGGTTTCTGGTGGGTGATTTGTCGCACGCTGCCCCCCATCCCGACCTTCCCCCGCGAGCGGGGGAAGGAGTACCCCATCGCTCATCTTCCCTTCTCCCGTTCACGGGGGAAGGTCCCCGGAGGGCGGATGGGGGCGAGTGCACCATCATCGACGCCGGTCACCAGCGCGCGCGCGACCTCGGCATCGAACTGACCAACGTGCCACTGCAGCCGGTGATGAGCAACGATGCATGGGGACTGGTGTACGACCGCCTCGCGGAATTGATCGAACAGCATCGCACCACCCTGATCTTCGCCAACACCCGCCGCACCGTCGAACGCGCGACGCGGCATCTCGCCGAACGGCTCGGCAAGGATGCGGTCGCCGCGCATCACGGCAGCCTGTCGAAAGAGAAGCGACTCGATGCCGAACGGCGCCTGAAATCGGGACAGTTGCGCGCGCTGGTTGCGACCGCCTCGCTGGAACTCGGCATCGACATCGGCGAGGTCGAACTGGTTTGCCAGTTGTCCTCGCCGCGCTCGATCGCCGCCTTCCTGCAACGTGCCGGGCGCGCGGGCCACGCGGTGGACGGGGTTTCCAAGGCGCGGCTGTTTCCGACTTCGCGCGACGATCTGGTCGAGTGCGCAGCGTTGCTGGATGCCGTGCGCCGCGGGGAACTCGATACCTTGCACATCCCGCCCGCGCCGCTGGACGTGCTGGCGCAACAGATCGTGGCGGAAGTCGCCTGCGGTGAACGCGACGAGACCGCCTTGTTCGACATGTTCCATCGCGCGTATCCGTATCGCACCCTCACCCGCGAAGCTTTCACCGACGTCCTGCGGATGCTGGCCGAAGGCTACAGCACGCGGCGCGGCACCCGCGCCGCGTACCTGCACCGCGACGCGGTCAACGGCAAGTTGCGCGCGCGACGCGGCGCACGCATGACGTCGCTCACCTCGGGCGGCGCGATTCCCGACACCGCCGATTACGACGTGGTGCTGGAACCGCAATCGTTGCGCATCGGCAGCGTGCACGAGGACTTCGCGGTCGAATCGATCGCGGGCGACATCTTCCAGCTCGGCAACCAGTCGTACCGCATCCTGCGCGTCGAGCGCGGCAAGGTCCGCGTCGAGGATGCGCAGGGTGCACCCCCGTCGATTCCGTTCTGGCTGGGCGAAGCGCCGGGGCGCAGCGATGAATTGTCGGTGGCGGTGGCGCGGTTGCGCGAAGAAGTTGCCGCGCGACTGGAGGCGGGGAGCGATGCGGCGGCGAACTGGCTCCGCGATGAAGTCGGGCTCGGCGACGCCGCCGCGCGGCAACTGATCGATTACCTCGCTGCCGCGAAAACCGAGCTCGGCCTGCTGCCGACGCAGGCGACGCTGGCGATGGAACGCTTCTTCGACGAATCCGGTGGCATGCAGTTGATCATCCATTCGCCGTTCGGCAGCCGCCTGAACCGTGCGTGGGGGTTGGCGCTGCGCAAGCGCTTCTGCCGCAGCTTCAATTTCGAATTGCAGGCCGCGGCCACCGAAGACGCGATCGTGTTGTCGCTTTCGACCAGCCACAGCTTCCCGCTGGATGAAGTCGCGCGTTATCTGCATTCCAATTCGGTGCACGACGTGCTGACGCAAGCGCTGCTGGATGCGCCGATGTTCGCGCTGCGCTTCCGCTGGAACGCCGGCGCCGCGCTGGCGCTGCCGCGCTTCGCGGGCGGCAGCAAGGTGCCGCCGCAGATCCAGCGCATGAAGTCGGAAGACCTGCTGGCCACGGTGTTCCCCGACCAGGTAGCTTGTCTCGAAAACATCGTGGGCGAGCGCAAGATCCCGGATCACCCGCTGGTCGCGCAGACGCTGCAGGATTGTTTGTATGACGCGATGGATCTGGAGGGCCTCACGGCGTTGCTGAAGAAACTGGAAGGCGGCGACGTGCGCGTCGTGGCGCGTGATTTGACCGCGCCTTCGCAACTCGCCGCCGAAATCCTGGGGGCGAGGCCGTATGCGTTCCTCGACGGCGCGCCGCTTGAGGAACGCCGCACCCAGGCGGTGTCGTCACGCGGTTTCGTCGATGCGCAAAGCGCGGAAGATCTGGGCAAGCTGGATGCGGATGCGATTGCCGCCGTGCGCGAGGAAGCGTGGCCCACGCCGCGCGATGCAGATGAGATGCACGAGGCGTTGTTGGCGCTCGGCGCCGTTACGAAGGATGAAGCGGCACACAACACCGGATGGAGCGAACGCTTGGAGGAATTGGCATGTGCGCGTCGTGCGACGATGCTTGCTTCCAGGCTGTGGATCACTGCCGAATCGCTGCCGATGTGGCGCGCAGTCCAGCCCGATGCTGTCTTGCAGCCTGCAATCGAAGCGCCCGTGGAATTCACCGCGAAGACCTGGACGCGCGAAGATGCGCTGGTCGAAATCCTGCGCGCACGCCTCGGCTGCATCGGCCCGGCTCATGCACGCGATCTGGCGCAGACGTTCGGTGTCGATGGCAGCGACATCGCGATTGCGCTCGCCGCGCTGGAACGCGAAGGCTGCGCGATGCGCGGCCGCTTCACGCCCGGCGCGGACGGCGAAGAATGGTGCGACCGGCATTTGCTGGCGCGCATCCATCGCCGCACGCTGCAACGCCTGCGCCGCGAAATCGAACCGGTCGCACCGCGCGACTTCATGCGCCTCCTGATCGATTGGCAGCACGTCTCACCGGAAACGCATTTGCGCGGCCCCGATTCGCTGGTCGCCGTGCTGGCGCAACTGGAGGGTTTCGAAGCGCCGGCCGGCGCGTGGGAATCGCAACTGTTGCCCACGCGCTTGACCGGCTACGACATTGCCTGGCTGGACGCCTTGTGTGGATCCGGCCGAATTGCGTGGACACGGCTGCGCGCGTCGGCGGGCGGTGCACACGCATCACCAGTGCGCGCTTCACCGATCGTGCTGCTGCCGCGCAAGCAGTTGCCAACATGGAATGCCATCGGCACGCAAGCGAACACCGAACCGCCGACACTGTCCTCACGCGCGCAGGCCGTCGTGGAATTCCTCGCGCAGCACGGCGCCTCGTTCTTCGGCGAAATCGCCGACGGCACGCGTCTGCTGAAGGTGGAACTGGAAGACGCGCTGGGCGAGCTGGTGGGCGCCGGCATGGTCGGCGCGGACAGCTTCGCCGGTCTGCGCGCGCTGCTGCAACCTGCGTCGAAACGCAAGCACCCGCGCCAGCGACGCCTTGCCCGGCACATGTTGAACGGCATCGAGGATGCGGGGCGGTGGAGTTTGATTCGACGTTCCACGCAGGATGCCTCCCGCCCTTCCCCGCATGCGGCGGAAGGTGAAAATCTTGAACACATCGCCCGCGTCCTGCTGCGCCGCTGGGGCGTGGTGTTCTGGAAACTGCTGCAACGCGAGGCCGCATGGCTGCCGCCGTGGCGCGAACTGCGGCGCGTGTACCAGCGTCTGGAAGCACGTGGCGAAATCCGCGGCGGTCGGTTCGTCGAGGGCGTGGTGGGCGAGCAGTTCGCGCTGCCGGAAGCCGTCGAGGCGCTGCGTCGCGTGCGCAAGCGCGAGCACGATGGCGTGCCCGTCGCAATCAGCGGCGCCGACCCCTTGAATCTCGTCGGAGGCGTGCTGCCGGGCGCGAAGGTGCCGGCACTTGCCACGTCGCGGATCGTGTATCGCGATGGCTTGCCGATCGCGGTGCAAGTCGCGGACGAAGTCACGTTGTTGCAGGCGCTGGAACCGGATGACGAGCGCCGGATGCGCGCGGCCTTGCGCGCACGCACGCAAGCATCCGTCACTGTGCCGATACCCTGAAGACACGCGGCTCTTCGTTTTCCCTCAATGGACGTAATTGATCGCAACTGCGGGCGTGACCGATGACGGGGTGCTGTGATTGCCCGGAATCACGCGCACGCCCACGAGCACGCCGAGATTGGGCGTCCAGTTGTATTCGACGGCCGGTGCAAACCCGAACGCCACGCTGGGGCCGGAATCGCGCGTCGCCATGACGAAGCCAAATGCACCGTCGAATCCCGGGATATCGTGGCCCGTCACGCGCGTGTTGCGGTTGTGCGTGTACATGACGTCGAGCGCCAGCACCCAGTTGCGCGTCAGGCTGTATTCCAGCGCCGCGTCCGCGTAGAGGCTGCCGCCGGGCTGGGCATGGCCGCGGAATCCTGCATCGGTGCCATAGACGCTGACGCCCTGCACGTCGGCGCGGCTCGAAAACGTCTGCGACACATTGAAGCGAACCCGCAGGATCCGGCCGTTCGGCAACCAGAACCAGTCCTGGGTGAGCAGCCCCAGCGTGGTGGCGTACGCGCCGCTACCCAAGCCATTGCCGGGTCGATCACCGAGCCGGTCGTACCTGCCCGTGGGAAACGCCTGCTGCAACTGGATCGCGATCGTCGGCATCGCGCTGCCTTCGTGGAATTCGGTGAGCCGGTACTGCGCCAGCATCTGGATGTCGCCCCAGCCGATGCCCGAACCGCCGCCTCCACCGCTCAACCTGTTGTAACCCACGATCGGGATCAGCCCGACCGTGAAGCGGTCGGCGAGTCCGTACAACACATACGCGCGCGAACCCCAGCCGTCCGCATGTCTGGTGGCGACGTCGTAAACGTAGGGCTCGATCAGGAAATGCCCCTTCGGCAAAGTCTCCGCCGAGTTCGCCAACATCGGACCCGTGAACCAGGCGTCGTCGCGGGACTGGCGCACGGCCGAAACGCGCGGCGGGCCGTTCCAGCCATCGGCGTTCCCGGCAGTGTCATCTGCCGGGGTAATGGCGAATGCGGCGGGTGCTGCGAAGGCTTGAAAGACCAGCATGCACGAGAGCGTGCAGGCGCAGGCACGACGAACGAGTCCGGCGACGGACGCCGGCGTAGCCATGCGGATGTGCATGCGTGGTTTCGGAACGATGCAAAATGGACATGATGGATTGTAATCAGGATGGTTTCCGCCCTGTTTCATGCTCGAATTCGAGTGTCGGCGGTTTCAGTCCGGCGGCGCGGGGCGCGTGATCTGCGCGGAAACCACTTTCCATGCCGCGCCGTCGTACACGTAGACATCGGTGTAGCGGCTGATGCCTGCAACGTGCGCCTTGCTGACCCAGGAAGCGGACGCCCGCACCAGCGCGATCTCGCCGTAGAAACGCACGTCCACATAATCGAGCTTGTACTTGCTCAAGTCCGAGCCCAGCGCCGCGGCACGCAGAAACCCGTCACGGAATTGCACGGATCCGTCGGACTCGATGCACACGAAATCGTCGGCGAGGTGCGCGCGGAACCACTCGACATCGCCGCTCATCGACGCATGCACATACTGCTCGTTCAATCGCAGCAGGTGCTGTTCGCGCGTCCGCAGCGCGGCGTCGGCGGCATCGCCTGAATCGACGTTCATGGGTTTCCTCGTGCGATGCGGCGCGCCGCCGCCAAAACAAGCCGGCGGCGGCGCAATGGCGGGTCAGTGGCTGCCGGAACCGTAATCAGGAACCGGATCGGCGCGGAACGTGTAGCAGACGCTGCTGTCCGGCGTGCATGCCTGCCCGGTGATCTGACCGAGGTCGTTGATGTCCTGCGCGTCGGTGATGACGTCGGATTGGCCCGATCCGATCAGGTCCGGATCGTTGAGGTCGTACATCACGCCGTCCTGCCACAGGAAACCGTGGCAGCCTTCCGTAGCGCCGCATGACACCCCGACGACCTGACCGCGATCGTTGATGCCCAGCGCCTGGCTGTAGCTGTCCGGATCCTCGGGCGTCAGCACACCCAGGTCGTGCGGCGACCCACCTGCGCGGCCACGGAAGAACGCATGGCTGAATGCCTGGCTGGGAGGCGCCGGTTGGGCAAACCCGACCACGTCGCCCAGTGCGTTGATCGCCATTGGCGTGTTCCAGGCCTCGCCACCGAGGCTTCCGATGTCGATGGCGTGCCCGTTCTTCCACAGCACCATGTGTTTCGCAGTGTGGCGGCCGACCGCCTGATCGCAGGTTCCCGAAATGCCGACGACATCGCCACGGTCGTTGATGGCGGTGGCCGCACCGCTGTCGTCACCGGGCAGCAATGGTAACGCCTTGATCTGGTTCCTGCCGGGGCCCCAGATCACCGGCAGGAACTGCAACACCTGGACCAGTCCCTTGTCGGGATCGGCGTTGCAGCTCGGATCGTGGTAGCCGGTTTCCGCCCAGCCGACCGTCTGCAATCGGTTGTTGGTGCCGGTCGCGAAGCTGTTGTAGCCACCGGGCAGCGGCGGCAACGCCTGCATCTTGCCGAAGGCCCATACGAAGCCGAGGCAGGTATTGCCGTCGCTGCCGATGAACGGGGCACAACTCCAGGATTCGTCGAGCGGATTCTGCCGGCCGGTTTGCGCGATGCCGGAAACCACGCCCAAGTCGTTCTTCACCGGCCACAGCACCGCGCTGTTGCCGCCGCCCAGCGTGCCGAGATCGCGTTTCGCCCCGAACCACCAGATGGTGGCGTGCGTGTTGGCGTTGTTGCGCGTGTTCGAGAATCCCGAGATCAAACCGAAATCGTTGATGCTGCTGCCTTGGCTCGACGTGCCGCCGAGCGAAGCGAGTCTGGTGAACGTATAACGTGGCGCCGTCGCCGCGGCCGCGCCACCGACGTACAGCGCGGCGACCATGAATGCAATGATCCTTTTCTGCATGTCGCTCTCCTCGCGTGATCGTGTCCGGAGGTGGAATGTGCGACGCCGCGCCCTGCGGTGGTAGTTCCACTTTCGCGACGGTGGATGGTCCGGTGTACGGCGACAAGTGAACTAAGATGCGTGCATGCGACGCTGGAGCCATGCCATCGCTCTCGACCCGCAGCGTGAACAGCCGCTGTTCCTGCAGCTCGCGAGCGCGATCGCGGAAGACATCCGGCGCGGACGGCTGAAACCCGGCGAGCCGCTGCCGGGATCGCGCGAACTTGCCGACCATCTCGGCATCCACCGCAACACCGTGATCGCCGGTTATGACGAACTGGTCGCGGAAGGCGTGCTGGTGACGCGCATCGGCGGCGGCACGTTCGTGGCACCGCCGTCCGCGAGCGCTCCGGCGCCGCGCTTTGAACCCGCCAACGAAGCGCCGACCTATCCGTTGCCGCCATCGTCACAACCGCCGTCGATCCGGATGCCCACGCCAGGGATGCTGGTGCTTTCGCGCAGCACGCCGGACGTCCGGCTGTTGCCCTCGCGCGCGCTGGCGCGCGCATTCCGGCGCGCGGTCGGCCAACAGGGCCGCAGCGTGCTGACCTACACCGATCCGCGTGGGCATGTGCGGTTGCGCACCGAACTGGCGGCGATGCTGACGCGCTCGCGTGGACTGATTGCCGCACCCGACGACGTGCTGATCACCCGCAGCATCGAGCAGGGACTGGATCTGGTCGCGCGCACGCTGATCGCGCCCGGCGACGCAGTGGTCGTCGAGATGTTCGGCTATCCGCCGGCGCGCCGCGTCCTGCAGTTGGCGGGCGCGCGCCTGCTGCCGTTGCCTGTAGACCGGGACGGCCTGGACATCGAGGCACTGGAAGCGCTGCTGCCGCGCGAGTCCATTCGCGCAGTGTTGTTGACGCCGCATCACCAATTCCCGACTACGGTGGTGATGCCCGCCGCGCGGCGCGAACGGCTGGCGCGACTCTCGCTCGAACACCGCTTCGCGATCATCGAGGACGACTACGACCACGAATTCCACTACGAGGGCAAACCGGTGTTGCCGATCGCATCCGGTGCCGCGCGAGGCAACGTGGTTTACGTCGCCTCGATGGCGAACCTGCTGGCGCCGGGCCTCGGCACCGCGTTCGTGCTGGCGCCACCACCGGTGCTGCAGCGACTGACCGCGTTGCGGGCGGCCTGCGACGCGCAAGGCGACGCGGCGGTGGAATGCGCGATCGCCGAATTGTTCGAGGACGGCGAAATGCTGCGGCACGTGCGAAGGATGCGGCGCCTGTACGCGCAGCGCCGCGATGCCTTGGCCGCCGCGCTGGTGCGGCATCTCGGCGCCGCGCTCGACTTCCACGTGCCGGAAGGCGGCATGGCGTTGTGGACGCGCGCGGACGAAGGCATCGACGTTGCCGCGTGGTCGCGCGCCGCAGAACGCGAAGGCGTGTCGTTCGGCGATGCCAGCGCCTTCGATTTCCACCATCGCGAACAGCCGTTCACGCGGCTCGGGTTTTCGTATCTGGATCCCGCCGAACTGGACGAAGCGGCGCGGCGGATGGCACGCGCACTGATCCGAACGCGCTCATCGCCGCGTCCCAAAATACCGGCTGCCGCGACGAATGCCACAACGCCATCACCGGGCATCGAACCGAGCCACCACCGCCCACGCAACGGCAGGCATTGACCCCTGCCCCCATGACACTGCGGGGCTATTTCTTCGCCGCGTACAACTGCGACAGGTAATCCGGCGTGCCCTTGATGCGCTCGATGTCCGGGTACTTCAGGCCGTCGTGGTAGTCGATGTCGAGGGTCTTGTACTCGTTGAAGTTCTTGACCAATAACTTGATCGGTTGGTCACTGCCCTTGGCATCCTTGATGGCCTGCTTCATCCCATCCGCACTGAACTCGGTGCCATTCACTGCCACGATCGTCATGCCCGGCGAGAGGCCCGCCTTGTAGGCGGGGCTGTTCCAGCGCACGTCGCGCAGTTCGCCCTTGCCGGAACCCGAGAAGCCCACCGAGTAGGTGAAGTCGGCGCCGGCCGCGTATTTCGGAAAACGCTTCTTGAAGCTCGCCATCACGGCCTTGACGGCCTTGGATTGCTCGTTCTTGTAGACCAGTTGCCAGCCTTCGAGCTTCAGCGCCTCGGCAAGATTGCCGTGGCCGTCGAGGCGCTCGCGCAGGAAGCTGGCCCAGTCGTACGGCACGATCTTGTCGAGACCGGCCACCACATCCTCGAAGGTGTAGGTATTGACGTCCCACGCGCCGGGATGGATGCCGAAGAAGGCGCGCGCGAAATCATCCAGCGAATGCCTGTTGTGGCTCAAGCTGCGCATCTTGCCGTCCACCGCCAGCCAGATCAGTTGGCCGGCGGCGTAGTAATCCTCGCTGCCCTGGAAATTGCGCCACGGCAGCGGTGCGCGCTGCGCGATGGTCGGATCGTTGGTGGTGTCCTGGATGTTGCGCCAGGAACGGAAGCCCGGGCGGTCCATGTCATATCTCGCCGCCACCTGCGCCAGCAGCGCCAGGCCGGTGTCTTTGTTCTCTAGCCCCGCGCGCACCGCCACCACGTTGCCCCAGAACTGGGTCTGGCCTTCGTACACCCACAACAGGCTGTCGCCCATCGGCACGTTGAAGTTGGGCGTGGAAAGATCCGCCGGGCGCCGGTACTTGCCATTCCATGAATGGTTGAACTCGTGGGTGAGCAGGTCATGCGGCGTGGTGAGATTCCACTCGGTGAAGAAATCCGGACCGACGCCGTCCTCGCTGGAGCGATGGTGTTCCAGCCCCTTGCCGCTCAGCTTGTCCGACAGCGAGAACAGGAAATCGTAGTGGTCGAAATGGAATGCGCCGTACAGGCGATCCATCTGCACTACGATGTTCTTCAGCGCCTGCAGCGCTTCATCGGAGGCTTCGAGATCCTTCGATTCATCGGCCACAATGTCCACGTGCACCGGCGGCGAGTTTTTGCTGGTGAGATCGAGCCGCTTGAAATACTTGCCGGCGTAAATCGGCGAGTCGACCAGGTTCATGTAGTCGATCGGCTTGAAGGTGGTGGTGTCGCCGTCGGTACTGGCCACCTCCAGTGCGCTGCCGAATTTCCAGCCGCTGGGCAGCGTCACGCTGGGAATGGTCTTGATGCGGTTGGCGTCGTAGCCGGCCGGATACAGCGACACCTTGTTCCAGGAAAGGTCCAGCATTTCCGGGGTCATGATGATCGGCCCCTGATCGCGATCCTGCGCCGACAGGAACTGGAACTGCACGTCGAGGCTGTCCGCGCCCGCGGGCACGTCCACGTGGAAGGCGAACACGTTGTACTTGTCTCGCGTCCACGGAATGGTCTGGCCATCGGCCTTGATCACGAGCCCCGCGACCTTGTCGATCGGGCCGGACGGCGAGTGGTTGCCGGGGATCCATGCGGGATACAAGAGGTAAAGCGACGAACCAGGTTTGACCGGAATGGTTTCGTGCACGTTGAAGATGCGGCGGCCGATATCGCTGGCATCGACGTGGATTTTCAGCGTGCCGGGATAGTCGATGTCCTGCGGCGGCGGCTGGTTGCTGCCGGTCAGGGGAATCGGCGTCTGCTGGGCGGCGGCGAGCGGCGCGATGCCAAACGCGGCGACGGCAATGGCGAACAAGGGAACGGCAGCGAGGGTGGCGGTCTTCATGCGGCGTCTCCAACGATGGGCCCGCTTGCGCGAGCCCGCGAGTGCGAGGATTTACTTGCGTGGAGCAATGATCTGCGACAGGTAATCGGGCGTGCCCTTGATCCGTTCGAGATGCGGATATTGCAAGCCGCCGTGGTAATCCACCGGCACGGTCGTGTAGTCGCCCTGGTACTTGATCAGCAATTCGATCGGCTGCTTCGAATCCCTGGCGGCGGTGATCGCCTGCTTCAGCACGCTGGCCTTGTAATCCTGGCCGTTCACCGCCACCACTTCGCCGCCGGAGCCGATGCCGGCCTTGAATGCCAGGCCGTTCCAGCGCACGTCGTTGATGCCGCCGTCCCTGGTCAGCGTCAGGCCGATCGAATACGTGAAGTTGTAGATGTGGCGCGGCGATTCGTCCCGGCCCTCGTACTGCTTTTCGTACGGGCTTTCCTTGTCGGTGTACACCAGCTTCCAGCCGGTCGACTCCAGGCCCTCGGTGAACGGCGGTTCCAGCTCGTCAACGTAGCGGCGAAGGAAACCGGCCCAGTCGTACTTCACGACGCCGTTCAACGTGTTCACGACATCGTCGAAGGTGTAGGTCCTGGTGACGAAGCTGCCGTTGTCGACGCCGAAGAAATCCTTCGCGAACGTGTCGAGCGACTTCTTGTCGTGGGTGAGTGCGCGAATCTTCGCGTCCACCGCCAGCCACATCATCTGGCCGCCGGAGTAGTACTCCTCGCTCATCTGCCAACTGCGATACGGCAGCCCGGCGCGATGGGCGGCAGTCGGATCATTGGTCGTGTCTTCCAGCGTGCGCCACTGGAAACCGACGCGATTGCGGTCATAGTTTGCGGCCACCATCGCCAGTGCGTCGCGGAACTGTTCCGGCGTCCACATCCCAGCGCGCGCGGTCAGCACGTAACCCCAGTACTGGGTTTGTCCTTCGTACACCCACAGCAGCGAGTCGCCCATCGGCACGTTGAAACTGGGCGTCCACAAATCGGCCGGGCGGCGGAATTTGCCGTTCCACGAATGCGTGTATTCGTGCGCCAAAAGATCCCGATTGGGCGCGCCATCGTCCCAGTTCGTGAAGTAGTCGGGGTCCATCCCGTTCTCGCTGGATTGATGGTGTTCCAGCCCGTTGCCGCTCAACTGGTCGGACAGCGAGAACAGGAAGTTGTAGTGGTCGTAATGGTGGGAGTCGAACAGCTTGACTGCCTGGGTGACGAGGTTCTTGTGCACCTGCACCTGCTCCGGCGTCATCTCGAGATCCTTCGGCGCATCGGCGACCACGTCGAGGTACACCGGCGCCTTGGCACCCGGATTGAGGTCGACGCGCTTGAAATACTTGCCCGCGTAGATCGGCGAATCGACCAGCGTGTTGAACGTGGTGGTCTTGAAGGTGACGGTGTCGCCGGAACGCGAGGCTTGTTCCAGCGCGGTGCCGAACTGCCAGCCCGCCGGGAACGTGACGCTGGGCTCGACCTTGATCTGGCGCGAGTAATGCCCGGCCGGATACAGCGAAACCGCGTTCCATTCCAGCGACAGCATCTTGTCGGTCATCTGGATGAAAGCATGCGAGCCGCGGCCGGACAGGAACTGGAAGCCCACGCCGATTTCCGACACGCCCTGCGGCACGTCCACCTTGAAGGCGTAGACGTCGTACTTGTCGCGCTTCCACTTCAGCGGCTGGCCGTTGGCGGTGATCTTCAGGCCCGCCAGCATCT
>Ga0070691_10000171_pt1 | contig 21274 bp, 20 predicted proteins | sample KBSK1101metaG_FD_64673 | JGI IMG/M metagenome (GOLD analysis project Ga0070691, IMG submission 64673) | Corn, switchgrass and miscanthus rhizosphere microbial communities from Kellogg Biological Station, Michigan, USA - KBS K1-10-1 metaG | ecosystem: Host-associated > Plants > Roots >... | reverse complement strand
ATGACGGTGTCGAGATCGATCACGCACAGGCCCTCGCCGGTGAGGTCGTCCATCATCACGTTGTTGACCTTGGTGTCGTTGTGGGTCACACACTCGCGCGACGCGCCGCCCGCGCGAAGGTTTTCGAGCGCGCTCGCGAGCGATGCATTGCGTTCGCAGAACGCGATCTCGGCCTTCGCCTCGGCGGCGCGCCCGAGCGGATCGCGTTCGACCGCGGCGACGAAATCAGCGTAGCGCTTGGGCGTGTCGTGGAACGCCGGGATGGTCTCGTGCAGGCGATCGCCGCCGAGGTCGGCCAGCATCTCGATGAAGCAGCCGAACGTCTTGGCGGCGCGATAGGCGCGCTGCGGATCGTCGAGCGTGTCGTAGGTGCGGGCGCCGTCGATGAAGCGGTAGGCGCGCCACCAGCTGCCGTCGTCCGCGCGCAGCGCGTCGTAGCCGGAGTCGGTGCGCACGAGCGGGGGAACGAGCGTGAGCACGCGCCGGTGCGCGTCGTCGGGATCGTCGAGCGCGACCTTGCCGCGCACGTGATCGGTGACGCGCGCGATGTTCTGCATCATGGCCGGGACGTTGGTGAAGACGGCGTCGTTGATGCGTTGGTAGACGTACCGCGCGCCACCGTTGCCGTCGCGGTAGTGGGCCAGATAGGTGCTGTTGATGTGGCCGGAGCCGAACGGCTCGGCGCGCGCGAACTCGCCGTCGATCTGGAAATGCGGCGCCACCGACGCCTCGAGGAAGTCCACGCTCATCGCTTTCGCCTCTTCGGCGAAGGGCTAGGCTATCTTTTGCGAGGGGCTGTCGCTGACCACCAGACCGTCGCGCAGGCGGATGACCCGGGCGGCGTTGCTGGCGATCTCCTCGTCGTGGGTGACCATGATGATGGTGCGACCCTCGGCGTGGAGCGATGAGAAGAGGGCGAGCACGTCGGCGCTGGTGGCGGTGTCGAGGTTGCCGGTCGGCTCGTCGGCGAGCAGGACGGTCGGATCGTTGATCAGCGCGCGGGCAATCGCGACGCGCTGCTGCTGGCCACCGGAGAGCTCGTTCGGCTTGTGGTGCGTCCGGTCGCCCAGGCCGACGGTGGTCAGCGCGGCGATGGCGCGCTCGTTGCGGACGCGCGCCGGCAGGCCGGCATAGAAGAGCGGAAGCCCGACGTTCTTGATCGCGTCCGTACGCGCCAGCAGGTTGAAGCCTTGGAAGATGAAGCCGAGCTTCTTGAGCCGGATCTCGGCGAGCTGGTTGTCGTCGAGCTTCGAGACGTCGGTGCCGTCGAGCAGATAGCTGCCGGTCGACGGGCGGTCCAAACATCCGATCACGTTCATCATCGTCGACTTGCCGGAGCCCGACGGACCCATGATCGCGACGTACTCGCCGCGATTGATGGTGAACGAGACGCCGCGCAGCGCGTGGACCTCGACCTCCCCCATCTTGTAGGTGCGGGTCACGTCGCGGATGTCGATGGCGATGTCATTCATACCGAAGGGCCTCGATGGGATCCAGGCCGGCGGCCCGGTAAGCGGGATAGGTGCCGAACAAGAGGGTGACGACGGTCGCGAAACCGACCGCGATGAGGGTCGCCTGCACCCACGGGATCGGCGCGACCGTACCGGTCAGCTTGACGATCGCGAAGTTGTTGACGGCCCAGCCGATCGAGAGCCCGATGACCAGCCCGATCAAGCACCCGACGGTCGAGAGCGCGAGCGCTTCGATGAAGAACTGCAAGAGGATCTGGATACGAGTCGCGCCGATCGCTTTGCGAACGCCGATCTCGCGCGTGCGCTCGGTGACCGAGACCAGCATGATGTTCATGATGCCGATGCCCGCGACCAACAGCGAGACGGCGCCGATCAATCCGACGATCATCGTCATGGCTCCGAAGATCGTTCCGATGCTCGACGCGAAGGATGCCTTGTCGAAGGTCTGGTACTGCGCGCTCTTGTCGTTGTTATGCAGCTCGCGCAGGCGCTTGATGACCGCAGCCTCGGTCTCGGAGAGCGGCGCGTCGTCGGCGAGCACGAAGCGAGCCGCGTAGACGGTTCCGTGGCGGACGTACTTGGCGATGTATGCGGTGTACGGGATAGCGACGTCGCCCCCGAACGAAGCGTTGAGGATCCCGGTGCGCGGGGGAGCCTGCACGCCGACGACGACGAATCGGCCGTTGCCGACGTAGATGCTCTTGCCGAGCGCGTTGCCGCCGTCGGGGAAGAGCTTCTGATAGGCGGCGTCGGTGAGGATGCAGACCTTCGCTTTGGACGCGACGTCCTGCGGCGTGAACGCGGCTCCTTGGGCGAACGGCACGATGTTGAACCGCTGATCCGAGTCGCCGTAGACGCCGAGGCGATATTGAGCGTGCCCGACGTGGACCAGATCGCGCGCCTGGCCGGCGGGGAGCGCCTCGACGACGCCGGGCACGGTGGCCTTGATGTCGTCGAGTTCGGTGAGTTTGATCGCGGCTCGCCGGAAGTCGCCTTGCTGGGCGTTGGGGAACAGGATGAACGCATGATCGTTGAGCGTGCCGAGCGCGCCCGAGACGGCCCCGGCCATGCCGTTGCCGAGGACTTGGATCGCGATCACGGCGGCGACGCCGATGATCAAGCCGGTGACGGTCAGCAACGAGCGGATCTTGTTTCCGAGCAAGACCCGGAGCGCTTCTTCGAGGTACGGCATTACGAACGCAGCGCCTCGATCGGGTCGAGGTTGGCGGCGCGCAGGGCCGGGTAGGTCCCGAACACCACGCCGATCGTGATGGAGAAGACGATCGCGAGGCTGACGAGCATGAGATAGGGGATGATAGCCGCGCCGAGCTGCGCGGAGATGTACGACGCCACGCCGATGGTCGCGATCAGTCCGATCGCGAGACCGGTGCCGCCGCCGAGCAGCGAGAGGATCGTCGCCTCCATCAGGAACTGGAGCATGATGTCTTTTTTGCTGGCGCCGATCGACTTGCGGATGCCGATCTCGCGCGTGCGCTCGACGACCGAGACGAGCATGATGTTCATGATGCCGATCCCGGCCACGACCAGAGCGACCCCGCCGATGGCCGAGAGCCCGTTGGCGATGATGTCCAGAACCGTCTGGAAGGTGCCGATCGCGCTCGCGCCGTTCTGCGAGATGTAGCCGGCCTCCGCACCGTGGATGTGCTGGAGCGCCTTCTTGACCGACGCGATCGCGTCGTCGGCGTCCACGCCGGCGACCTGGTAGAAGATGACGCCTTGGACGGGACCGGGGATCATGTCGTGGGCGGTGCTGAACGGGATGTAGAGCGTGCCGCTACCGCTGAGCGAGCTGAATAGGTTGCCGCTGAGCGGGCTGTAGACGCCGATCACGGTGAAGCGCGATCCGTTGATCGTGATCATCTTCCCGACGGCTGGACCCGGGCCTAAGTACTTGCGCGCGATGTCGTCGGTGAGGGTGGTGACGCGTGCGGCGGCGTCCATATCGGCTTGGTCGACCTTCCGCCCCTCTTGCATCGGGAGCGTATCGGCCGGCCCGTACGCGCCGACCGACTGGACCGATTCGAATCCGGTCGTACTGCCGGCACGGACCTTGAACGTGGTGCTGTAGAGCGGCATGACGTAATCCGTCACGCCCGCCGTTTGGGCCACGATCGACGCGATGTCGCGATACTGGATCTGCGCGCGCTGAGGGAAGTTCTGCTGATTGTCGACGGCGATGTAGGAGCCCGGCGTACCGAACGAGGCGATCGTCGAACCGATGCCGGACGCGGCCGCCCGGCTGATGCCGAAGACGGCGATCACCGACGACGTGCCGATGATCATCCCGAGCATGGTGAGGATCGTGCGCGCGCGATTGCGCCACAACGCGTCGACCGCCTCGCGCACGTACTCCAGGTAGCGCAGCATCGTCGCCTAGGTGCTCGAAGCGGTGGGCGAAGGCGACGTCGCGGGAGCGACCTTCGCGGTCGTCCCTTCGGAGAAGGCCGGGTTGGGCGTCGTCGCGACTTGGTCGCCGGCTTCCAGGCCGGACGTGACGACGGTCACCGACTCGTTGTTCGCGCCCGTCTTGACCGGTGTCTTATGCAGCTTCCCGTCGCGTACCGTCCAGACGAACTTGTTGGTCTTCTCCGTGACGATCGCGGCGTTCGGGACGGTGATGACGTCGGAGAGATGCGTGGTGTAGATGTCGACGTTGGCGCTCATGCCGTCCTTGAGGAAGCCTGGAGCCGCATCGATAGCGATCGTCGTAAGCACCTGCTTGGACGTGCTGGTGGCGTCGGTCGACTTGGTCGCGACCGGCGCGATGTCGCCGACGTGGCCGGCGATGTTGTGGTTCGGGAAATCTTCGCCGGTGACGACGGCCTTCTGGCCGACCTTGACGTTGATGATGTCCTGCTCGTCGACTTGCGCTTTGACGATGAACCCGTTGCCGCTCGCGATCGTGAAGATCGCTTGGCCGGCGGTGATCGGATCGCCGGGTTGCAGCGTGCGCAGCGGGTCGGCCGGCTGGCTCGCGACCGTCTGGATGATGCCGGCGAACGGCGCGACGATGCGCGTGAAGCCGAGCTGCTGCTGGCTCTGCGCGTTGAGGATCTGCGCTTTGGTGGCGGCGGTCTGCGCGTACTGCACGCTGTTCTGACCGTAACCGGAGACGGCGCCCAGTTGCAACTGACGCACGGCCTGGTCGTACTGCACCTTGGCCTGGTCCATCTTGGCGCGGTCGATGTCGACCTGATTGCGCGCGATCGCCTTGTTCGCATAGAGATTCGCGTCGGCGGTGTAGATACGGTGGGCTTCGTCGTAGTTGCTCTTGGCCGTCTCTACCGCGGCCTGATACTGGACCTTAGCATTGTCTTCGTTGACTTGTGCGCTGGTGACGTTCGCGACGGCAGATTGGTAGTCGACCTGCGAGCCGGCCGCGGTCGACGAGAGCGTCGGGTTCTGCACGGTCGCGAGCAGTTGTCCCGCGGAGACGGCTTGGCCGGCCTTGACGTAGATGGTGCCGAGGTTGCCGGCGACCAGCGCCGGGACCGTTTCTACGCCCGGATGTTGGATCGTGCCGCTCTCGGGCAGCTTGGTGTCGAAGGTCCCGAGCACGACTTTCTGGGCCTTGACCTCCATCGCGTCGTGTTTGCCGCGGCCGCCGACCACGACCGCCAGGAGGATGATGGCGACGACCGCGCCGAGGATGATCAGAAGGGTACGGGTACGCTTTTGCATTGGACTACTACCTCAAATCGGCAACGGCGGTATTGGCGTCGTAGGTGCCCAGCGCGATGCGCAGATTCACGACGGCGGTGACGTAGGCGACGCGGGCGGCGATCAGGTCTGATTGCGCCTTGACCGAGGTCTGCTCGGCTTGGACCACGTCGGAGAGAGCGATGATCCCGTTCTGATATTGGATCTGGGCGATGCGAGCGGCTTCGCGCCCGAGCGTCGATTCGTCGGTCGCGAATTGGAGCTGTGCTTGGGCGGTCCGGGCCGCGCGATAGGATTGGCGAACGTCGAGCTCGGCCTGACCCGAAACCGACGTGAGAAACGCGTCGGCGCTCGCGATGGCAGCGTCGTCGTTGACGCGCTCGGTGTGACGCGCGCCGTAGTCGACCAGCGGCAGGGTGAAGGTCGTGACCGCCTGCAACTGCCAGTACCCGGGCGTTCCGCGCGGCGCATTCGGCACGAAGGCGGCTGTGGTCGGCGAGTTCTGGTTGCCGAACGACGCGCCAAGAGCGACGGTCGGGAAGAGCTCGCGGGCGTAGCCATCGCGCACGAGGTGCGCGTTCCGAAGTCCCAAGCGCGCCGAAGCGACGTCCGGGCGGGCGTTCTCGGCGATGCCGACCAGCGTGTCGATCGAACCGTTCGGGAGCGCCGGCTGTGCGATGGCGGCCGGAATGGCGAAGGCCACGTCGAGCGGCGCTCCGATGGACTGGGCCAGCGTCTCGCGCGCGTTCTGCGCGTCGGACTGCGCCGCCAGCAACGCCGACTGGCTCTGCTTCTCGTTGACTTGCGCGCGCAGCACATCGACGCCGGCCGCGACGCCTGCTCGTTCCTTCGCCTGCGCGTCGAGCACGAGTTGGTGCTGGTACGCCGCATCGGCGGTATCGACGCTGACGATCGCGTCCTTTTGGGCGATGCCGTAGAACGCGGTCGTCACGCTGCTCGCGATCTGGTCTTGGGTCCGCTTGAGATCGGCTCGGGCGGCGTCGTCCCGGGCCTGCGCCTCGGCGAGTTGGATGAAGCCGAGGCCGCCCGTGTTGACGTTGTACTGCGTGCCGATCGAGGCGGTGTTCTGGCTGGTGACGTTCTGTTGGGACGCACCGATCACGGCGTAGCCGCCGCCGTAGTTGCTGCTCTTCTGCAGAAAGCTCTGGAGCTGGCCGTTGACCGTCGGGTAGGTCTGGGTCTTCTGAAGCGCGAGCGCGTTGTCGGCTTGCGCGAGTGCGCCGGCCCGCTGTGCGACGCCGGCGTTATGCGCGAGCGCGAACGCGACCGCGTCGCTTAGGCTTAAGCTCTGCGACTGCGCGGCGGCGATCGCCGGAACGCACGCGAGCGCTCCGGCGACGACCAACGCGGGGAGGGAACGAACGACCTTCAACGCCGATCTCCGATCATGTGGTGTGGTGGATGCGTTATTTCGCGCCGGGTGCCGCGAGTGCGAAGAGCGCGGGCAAGAGGATCGAAAGAACGCCGGTCGTCCAAGCGACGCCCTTCGGGGCGCGCGCGACGAACAGCATCGCCTGGACGATCAGCCATGCGGCCCACAGGCTGAACGGCGTGAATGCGCCCAGGAAGTTGGTCAATTTGCCGGCGTGCTGCGCGAGCAGGCCGAGGTTGGGCATCGCCGCCTGGATGGCGGTCTGCGAGTCGAACGATTCGGCGCCGCGGATCACCACGATGATGGCCGTGAGCAGGCTCCCGATGGCCGCGACGATGGCGACGTTCCAGGCCGACGCCCAGAGCGTTTTGAACGTGCCGCTACCTTTGCCGATCGCACTCATGACGAGCATGATCAACGTCTGGATCAGCATCGTGATGAAGATGCCGATGATGACGAAGATCGGTGAGAGACCGATCGCGATGTCGCCGAAGCTCTTCATCTTCGCGAGATCTGCGGTCGACATCCCGGCGAGCTTGGGATTGGCGGCGACTTGAGCGGGCCACGCGACGTCCTGTGCATGGTGGATGGCCGGGAGCATCAGGTACGTCCCGACCACGAAGAGCGCGAGCGAGACGATCAGCGCCCAGCCCCAGGTCGGAGCCTCGCGCAGCGCCTCGAAGGCTTCCTTCGGGGCGGCGATGACGTTGAGCAGCGTCGAAAGGCCGTTGGCCTTGGGTGCTGCGGTCTGCGGTGATTCGGTCACGGTACCTCCACGATATCGGCTACGAAGTGCAAGCCTACGGCCTTACCCTACGTAAAGGTCAAGGCCGGCTCGCTCGCTTTTCCTCACCTATCGTGCAGAGCCTGGCTTTGTTTCGCACAGTGCCATAACTCTGACGCTTGGCCCAGGAGCGCTCGCTGGATCGCTTCTCGGACGCACTCCAGACGGGCGGCCCGGAGCTCCATCAGCCGCAGCTCCAGGATGGTCCGGGCTCGCCGAAGGGCCCTCGGGGAGTAGATCCCGGTGCCCGGGGCCGCCGGTTTGGCCTTTAGAGGAAGATGTTTGTCCTTGGCTCCGGCCGGACAAGCGAGTAGGATGAGAAGCCAGGTCGCAGCCGCGACCGTGCGGTAAGGGGCGTTCATAGCGGTACCTCCGCCCGTCCATCCCGCAGACCGGCCCGCGCGCCAACCCCCCGAAAGAAAACGAAGCCGTTTTGAATACCGATACCCTGGTCGTCCCCGCCCCTCCCGAAGAGCCCTACGTCCGCATCGTTCCGCTGGGCGGCTGTGGCGAGATCGGGCGCAACATGACCGTCATCGAGACCAACGACGATATGGTGGCCGTCGACTGCGGCCTGATGTTCCCCGACGACGAGATGTTCGGCGTCGACGTCGTCATCAACGATTTCTCGTACGTGCGCGAACGCGCCCACAAGTTCCGTGGGCTCCTGGTCACGCACGGTCACGAAGACCACATCGGCGGTATCCCCTACCTGCTTCGCGAGTTTCCGGATCTGCCGATCGCCGGCACGTCGCTGTCGATCGCGCTGATCAAAGCCAAGTCGCGCGAGCACAAGCTCGGCGACGTCGCGTTCAAGCCGGTCCAGCCGGGCGACCGCATCAAGTTCGGCAGCATCGAGACCGAGTTCATCCACATCACCCATTCGGTCGCCGGCGCCTGCTCGCTCGCGATCCGCACTCCGGTCGGCACGATCTTCCACACCGGCGACTTCAAGTTCGACCAGACGCCGATCGACGGCCGTCCGCCGGACTTCAACGCGATCGCGCGCGTCGGCGACGAAGGCGTGCTCTGCATGCTGGCCGACTCGACCAACGCCGAACGCCCCGGCCACACGCTCTCCGAGCGCATCGTCGGCGAGGCCTTCACCACCATCTTCTCGCGCGCCAAGGGCCGCATCGTAGTCGCCTCGTTCGCTTCGAACGTGCCGCGCATCCAGCAGGTCGTCGATCACGCCGTGCGTTTCAAGCGCAAGGTCGCGTTCCTCGGCCGCTCGCTGCAGAACGTGCTGCACTTCTCCACCGAGCTCGGCTACCTGAAGATCCCGCAGACCAGCGTGATCAAGATCGAAGACGTCGAGAACTATCCGCCCGAGCAGGTCGTCGTGATGACGACCGGTTCGCAGGGCGAACCGATGAGCGGCCTGACCCGTATGTCGGTGCGCGACCACAAGAAGTTCAAGATCGTCGCGGGCGACACGGTCGTCATCTCGGCCACCCCGATCCCGGGCAACGAGAAGTCGGTCGGCAAGACCATCAACAATCTCTACAAGCTCGGCGCCAACGTCATCCACGGCACCGACGGACGCTCGCACGTCTCGGGCCACGCCTCGCAAGAAGAACTCTTGCTGATGCTCAACCTGGTCCGTCCCGAGAACTTCATCCCGGTCCACGGCGAATATCGCATGCTCGTGCATCACGGTCGCCTGGCGACCCAGACCGGCGTGCATCCCGAGAACGTGTTCGTGGTCGAGAACGGCGACGTGCTCGAGTTCACCCACGACTACGCCGACAAGGTCGGCAAGACGTACGGCGGCAACGTGCTGGTCGACGGCTCGAGCGTCGGCGAAGTCGGCGAATCGGTCCTGCGCGATCGCCGGGCGCTCGCGAGCGACGGCATCATGATGGTCGTGGTCGCGATCGACGCGGAAGAAGCCCGCATCACCAGCGGCCCGGACCTGATCTCGAAGGGCGTGTTCTATCTGCCCGAATCCGACGGCGTGATGGACGAGCTCAAGGCCGAGACGCGCGCGATGATCGATTCGATCTCGGTCGAAGCGATGCGCGATCCGAACAGCGTGCGCGAGCATATCCGTAACGGCGTCTCCAAGGCGATCTACGCCAGGACGAAGCGCCGCCCGGTGATCATCCCCGTCGTGATGGAAGTCTAGCTAGCTCCCTTCCTATGGACGTGACGCTCGCCGCCGCGGCCGAAGACCTCTCACCGTCCTCGCGTACCTACGCGCAGGACGTGTGGCGCGGGCTGCGCCGCTCGCCGGGTGCGCTGGTCGGCCTGGGCATCGTCGTCGTGATGGTCCTGGGCGCGCTGTTCGCGCCGCTGATCTCGCACCTCGACCCGCTCGGTCAGGATCTCTCGCATCAGACGCTCGCCCCGAGCTTCGCGCATTGGTTCGGCACTGACAAGCTCGGTCGGGACGTGTTCACTCGCATCTTGTACGGCGCACGCATCTCGATCCGCATCGGCTTCTTGGCCGTCGGCATCGCGATCGTGGTCGGCACGCTGCTCGGCGTGGTGGCCGGCTACTTCGGCAAACGCGTCGACGATGCGATCATGTCGGTGGTCGACGTGATGCTGGCGTTCCCGTCGATCATCTTGGCGATCGGCATCACCACCATCCTCGGCCCATCGATCGATCACCTGATGATCGCGGTCGGCATCGTCTACATCCCCCAGTACGCGCGGCTGGCGCGCTCGTCGGTGCTCTCGGTCCGCGAGTTGGAGTACGTCGAGGCGGCCCGCGCCGTCGGTGCGCGTACCTGGCGCATCCTCACGCGTTACATCTTGCCGAACATCGTCGCGCCGCTGCTGGTGCAGGCGACGCTCGGCATCGCGACGGCGACCCTCGAAGCCGCCGGCCTTTCATATCTCGGCCTGGGCGCGCGCCCGCCGGCGCCGGAGTGGGGCGCGATGCTCAACGACGCGCGCGACTACTGGCTCTCGGCGCCGTGGGCGTTGATCTTCCCGGGCGTCGCGATCACGCTGCTCGTGCTCGGCTTCAATCTGTTGGGCGACGGTCTGCGCGATGCGCTCGATCCGACGCAGCGGTAGGCGCTCGTGTTAGCGGTCGTCTTCGGCGTGCTCGGCGGCGTGTTCTACGGCACCGCGGATTTCTTCGGCGGGCTCGCGACCAAACGCACCGGCATCTTCGCGGTCACGATCGTCTCGCAGTTCGCGGGCTTCGTGGTGCTCGCGCTCGTCGTCGGATTTCTTCCCGCACATGCGTTCGCGAGCGACTACCTGTGGGGCGCGGCCGGCGGGCTGTGCGGCGGCGTCGGCCTGGCGTTGCTCTACCACGCGCTCTCGATCGGCAAGATGGGCGTCGTCTCGCCGATCACGGCGGTGTTGGCCGCGGCCGGTCCCGCGCTCTTCGGCGTCTTTGCAAAAGGCGAGAGGCTCGAGTGGTTCCAAGAGTTGGGCATCGTAGTCGCGCTCTGCGCGATCGTTTTGATCTCGCTCTCGCACGACGACGACGGCCGGATCGAGTTCTCGACCGCCGGCGTAAAAGAAGCGATCCTCTCCGGCATCGCGCTTAGCGGATTCTTCCTTTTCCTCGGGTTGGCGCGTCCCGAAGCGGGCCTCCAACCGTTGCTCGCCGCTCGTGGCGCGTCGGCCGCGTTTCTGCTACTGGTCGCGTTGGTGACGCGCAGCCCGATCGTGCCGCAGAACAAGACGCTCGGCCTGATCGTGGTCGCCGGTGCGATCGACATGAGCGCCAACGTGCTCTTCGTGCTGGCCGACCACGCCGGCTATCTCTCGATCGCCGCGGTCCTCACCTCGCTCTATCCCGCGAGCACCGTCTTCCTGGCGCGCGTCGTGCTCAAAGAACGCCTCGCCGTCATACAAAAAGCCGGCGTCGCTCTCGCGCTCGCCGGCATTGCATTGATCGCCGCGTAACCGAGGTTACATAGTCGACCAGACGTCCAGTTTGCGTTTGACGCCTTCGATGACGGCGTCGGTGAACTCGGTCGTGCTCGACTGCCCGCCGAGATCGGCGGTGGCGATGCCGCCGTGGACGGCTTCGAGCGAGGCTTCGAAGATCGCGCGCGAGGCGTTGGCCGCGCGTTTGTCGTCGACGTACCCGAGTAGGGCGCCGGCCGCGAGGATCATCGCGAGCGGGTTGGCGACGTTCTTCCCGAAGAGGCGGGGCGCGGTGCCGTGCGGCGCTTCTGCCATCACGACGTTCGGCTTGAGGTCGTCGTCGAACGAGAGCAGCACCGATTCGGCGCCCGCGATGGAACCGAACAACTGCATGACCAGGTCGGAGAGGCAGTCGCCGTCGCGGTTGAGCGATGGGATGACCAGCGGCACGTCGCCGGCGGTCGAGAGCAGCAGGGCGTAGGTCGCGTCGATCAACTGCGGATCGTACTCGACGTCGGCGTGGCGCGCGGCGGCCGCGTCCATCTCTTCTTTGAGCATGCCTTCGTAGACCGGGCTGACGGTGTACTTGGGTCCGCCGAAGACCTTGGCGCCCATCTTCTTGGCATGTACGAACGCGTACTCGGAGACGACCCGGCAGACGCCACGGTTGATCGACTCGGTGCGGTAGGCGATCTCGTCGAGACCTTCGCCTTCGCGCCATTCCTTGGCGCCGTAAGCATCCCCGACGGCCATGCGGACCACCGAGATGGGCGCGTGGATGCCGGCGACCGGACGGACGCGCGGCAGTTTACGACCGGTGCGGACGATGACCTTGCCGTCGATCTCTTTGCGTAGGATGGCGTTGGGCGAACCGACGTCGCCTTTGATCTCGGGCGTGATGGTCGCGGCCTTGAGGCCGAGCTTGTGCTTTTTCATCGCCTCGGCGGCATCGTGCACGATCTGGTTCTGGGTCTCGCGGCGCTTCTCGAGCGAGAGGTCGTACTCTTCAAACGCCAGCTCGACGTCGATCACGGACTTGTCGAGCACGCGCAGCGACTCGACGAGGAGTTCTTGTCCGGTCTGGTCGCCTCCGAGGACGACGATGGTCGGCGGGGTCAATGGAGCTCCTTCGCGAAACGGCAGTTCTCATGGCACGCGTTCGCCGCAAGGCGACATCGTCAGCGAAACTCAACCTCGAGATCGTCGGCATTGCGGCGATCGGTTTTGCCCTACTGGTCGGGGTCGCTCTTGCGTTTCCGTCAGCCGCCGGTGGCGTGGGCTCGTGGATGGCGAAAACGCTGCACCTGGTCTTTGGAGGGGGCGCGCCGCTTTTCCCGGTCCTGATCGGGCTCTTCGGCGTCATTATCTTCCTCGAGATCAACGTTCCGAGAATGATCGCAACCCTCGGGCTCGCGTCGCTCGGCTACTTCCTCATGATCGACGCCGCATTCGGCGCGGCCGGCCGGGGCGGATTCGTCGGCGGCAACATCTGGTGGGCGCTCTCGAAGCTGGTCGGCGGAGTGGGCGGCTGGATCGTCCTGGTCGTCGGCGTGCTGGCGCTCTCGCTCTGGCTCACCAACGCCAGCCTGAAAAAAGTCATCGGCTGGCTGGTCGGCATCCTCTCGCAGCTCCGGCTCCCGAAGATCGCCCTGCCCGAGGGCCACGGCAACGTCCGCGACGCCTTCGCCTTACCGAAGCCCGACCCGAAAGCCGCCGCGCAGAAGCCCGCTAAGGCCGCGCCAGTGGTGTACGACGAAGAAGAGGAAGAGGACGAACCCGAGGACGAGGACGACGTCGAAGACGAGCCCTCGCGCGCGATCGTGCCGATCGAAGCGTTCGTGCCGCACATCCCGCCACCGACCATCGTGGTCGAGCCGGACGAGATCGAAGCACTCGCGTCGCCCGTGACCGGCGATTACGAACCGGCCGGCGCCGCCATGGCCGCGCGGACCTATCGCCTGCCCGACCTCTCGCTCTTCGATCCGCCGCAAGCGCAGGCCGTCGACGACTCCAATCGCGCCCACGTCCTAGAAGATACGCTCGCCTCGTTCGGCGTCGGCGCCAAGGTCACGCACATCGAGCGCGGCCCGAGCATCACGCGCTACGAGCTCAAGCCCGAGCGCGGCGTGAAGATCTCGCGGATCGCGTCGCTCGCCGACGACATCGCGCTGGCGCTGGCCGCCACCTCGGTGCGTATCGAAGCCCCGATCCCCGGCAAGAGCGCGGTCGGTATCGAAGTGCCCAACGCGACCGTTTCGATCGTGGCCGTACGCGAGATCCTCGAAGCGATTCCGAACCGCGGCACGGTGCCGCCGCTCTGGATGGCGCTCGGCAAAGATATCACCGGCCGTCCGGTCTTCGGCGATCTCGCCAAGATGCCGCATTTGCTGGTCGCCGGCGCGACCGGTGCCGGCAAGTCGGTCTGCCTGAACTGCATCATCGCCTCGCTGCTCTCGTCGGCGACGCCCGACCAAGTGCAGATGCTGATGATCGACCCCAAGCGCGTCGAGTTGACCGTCTACAACGGCATCCCGCATCTCATCAAAGACGTCATCACCGACCCGCGCCTGGCGGCGGGCGCGCTCTTCGAGATGACCAAAGAGATGGACACGCGCTACGAACGTTTCGCCAAGGCGGGCGTGCGTAAGATCGAGGAGTACAACGCCAAGTTCCCGGACGAGACGCTCCCGTACGTCGTGATCATCATCGACGAGTTGGCCGACCTGATGCTGATCGCGCCGGCCCGCGTCGAGACGACCATCATGCGACTCGCGCAGTTGGCCCGCGCTACCGGCATCCATCTGATCGTCGCGACGCAACGTCCGTCGGTCGACGTCATCACCGGCTTGATCAAGGCGAACATCCCGTCGCGCATCGCGTTCGCGGTCTCCTCGCAGATCGACTCGCGCACGATCCTCGACATGGGTGGTGCGGAGCGCCTATTGGGCCGCGGCGACATGCTCTATCTCCCGATCGACGCGCCTAAGCCGGTCCGCGCGCAGGGCGCGTTGATCAACAACAACGAGGTCTCTCGCCTGGTCGACTTCTGGGCCAAGCAGGCGCGCCCGGACAATCTGCTCGACGTCGACTTCGTGCCGATCAGCGACGAGGACAGCGCGAAGAAGGACGTCGATCCCCTCTGCTACGACGCGGCCACGTTCATCATCGAGACGCAGTACGCGTCGACCGCGCAGCTGCAGTCGAAGTTCTCGATCGGACATCCGCGCGCGGTGCGCATCATGAAGCAGCTCGAAGACTTCAAGGTCGTCGGCCCGCACGAAGGCACCAAACCGCGTCGCATCATCCTCGGCCTGCCGGAGCTCGAACAGATCGCATCCCGCTTAGGCAAGGGCGAAGGGCAACAGGATCTCTTCGCCAGTGGAAACTGAACGCGAAGAGCTGGTCCCGGACGGTCCGCACATCCGTCTGCCGCAGATAGATCGCGGGACGTGGCTTTGGATCGGCATTGCTGCCGGGATTGCGGTTGTGTTTCTCGGCCTATTCCTGGCGCATGAGTTCAAACTCGGCGGCTGGCCTTCGATTGACGAGTCGACGTTGCCGGCTTCTCCAGCGCCGTTATTCGTAGTGCTCGATGTTATCGAGGAATGGCTGCCGTCACTACTGGTCATCGGTGTCGCCTGGGTCGCTTTCGCACGGCGGTCCGGGCGCGAACGGCTCCTTCTGATCCTCGGCGTCTATCTTAGTGGTTTGGAACTTCGGCCCCTGATCTCGGACGCGCTCCATTCCGGGAATCACGTGGCCGGTGCTATCTATCGCTATCCGAATACTACGGCGTTTTATGCGACCATCGTCTTTGGGGGGCTCGTCTTTGCGATCGATCGCAGCGCGATGCTCGACGCCCCACGCCGAACGTTCGGAATCATCGCGTTCGCGGCCATGATCGGCGGGTGGCTCTTCCCGATATGGGCCGGATACGCGCAGGTCCCTGAGGTGCTTGGAAGCATCGTCTTGGTCGGCATGCTTTTCGCCCTTGCTGTAGCGCTTGCGCGGTTTGCGAAGATCGAAATATTCGCTCGAGCCGACGATTCGGATGAAGGCAACGTTGACACGCCCGCCGCGTAGAGCGCTCGCCGTCGCCGCGACCGCGTTCGCAATCGCGTTCGTGCTGCTCGGTATCGAGGTCACGCGCTTCGGCGAACCTTCGATGCTGGTCGCGCTCGAAGTCGCGTGGCTCAATCATTCGACCTTGGTCGCGTGGTGGCTGACCTGGGCGTGCTATCCGCTCGCGCTCGGGCCGATCGGGATCGTGCTGCTGATCGTGGCCTGGCGGGTGCCGGCTTGGCGCGGGCGGATCCTGTTCAGTCTGGGCGCGCTGCTGGTCTGTTGGCTGGCGGCCGACCTTTGCCAACACCTGTTCGCCCGGCCTCGGCGGCTGGACTGGGTGGTCAAGCACGAGACCGCGTTCGCCTTCCCGTCCTCGCACGCGACCATCGCGGTCGGCTTCTACGGGCTCTGGGTCTGGCTGATCGCCACCAGCAACCTGCCCGGCCGGCGCCTCGTGGCTTGGCTGCTGGGGGCTCTGGTCGTCGGCATCCTCTGGTCACGGCTGGCTTTAGGGGCGCACTATGCGACCGACCTGATCGGCGGCGCCTTCCTGGCCGTGGCCCTGGTCTGCGCGGGAGCCTGGGCGCTCCGTCGATAAAGGTCCTTGGCCGCACCCGCTCCCGGACCTAAAGTAAGGTATGCAGTTGAGTTACCCGATGGACCCAGCCCTAGCCGCGATCGAGCACAAAGTCGACGAGGGCATCCCGCTCTCGATGGCCGATGGCCTGGCGCTCTTCACCACGCCCGACCTGCACAACCTCGGGCGGATGGCGCGCAAGCAAAAAGAGCGCAAGAGCGGCAAGAAAGTCTTCTACGTCCTCAACCGCTACATCAACTCGACCAACGTCTGCTACGCCGGCTGCAAGTTCTGCGCGTTCGCCGTGGACGAGTTCAAGGAGAAGGACCGCGTGGTCCGGATGGCCGCGGACGTCGTCTTCTCGAAGGCGATCGAGACCGGCAACAACTTCAACCAGATCCACATCGTCGGCGGTCACGACCCGCGTCAGCTCTCGCTCGACTACTGGGTCCCGCTGATGCGCAAGTTCAAGGAAGAACTGCCGCATGTCCAGCTCTCGTTCTTCACCGCGGCCGAGATCGAGTACATGGCCAAGCGCCATCGCATGTCGTTCGCCGAGATCATCACGACGCTCAAAGAGGCCGGTCTCGATAACGTGAACGGCGGCGGCGCCGAGATCTTCGCCGAAGAGACGCGCAAGAAGATCTGCCCGAACAAGGTCAACAGCGAGAACTGGCTGGCGATCCACGAGGAACTGCACCGCCAGGGCATCGCGTCGAACGCGACCATGCTCTACGGCCAGATCGAATCGCTCGAAGACCGGGTCGACCATCTGATCCGCCTGCGCGAATCGCAGAAACGCTCGCCGGGCTTCAACGCCTTCATCCCGCTGGCGTTCCACCCGGACGGCAACGAGCTCAACGACTGCGGTTGGACGACCGGGCTCGACGACATCCGCATGTTCGCGGTCGCGCGCCTGATGCTCGACAACTTCGACCACATCAAGGCCTACTGGATGATCCAGGGCATCAAGGTCTGTCAGGTCGCGCTCGAGTTCGGCGCCGACGACATGGACGGCACGCACGGGTCGACCGACGAAGAGTTGATCTATCACTCGGCCGGCACCAGCTCGGGGCAGTACGTCGACGATCGCGAGTTCCGTCGCCTGATCGAGGCCGCCGGCTACGAGCCGGTCCGCCGCAACTCGACGTACGATGAGTTCCCGCACGACTGGGCCCCGCCCTCGCCCTTCGAGACGCAACCTGCGGTTGCTCCTCAGGATGACACGCTCGTAGGCGCGTGATGAACTTACGTTGCGGCAGAATTCGGTACACCAACGATCTGCCGATCTACGCCGCCTTCGACGAGGGTGCGATCGCGTATCCGGGTTCGCTGCACGCCGACGTGCCGTCGCGCCTGAACGCGATGCTGGTCGACGGCGCGCTGGATCTGAGCCCGATCAGCGCGTTCGCCTATGCGGCCAACGCCGACAAGCTCGTGCTGTTGCCCGACCTCTGCATCGGCGCGCGCGACGAGGTGATCTCGGTCGTGCTCGTCTCGAACGTCCCGCCCGCGTTGCTGAACGGCGTCGATATCTACGTCACCAAAGAGTCGGCTAGCGGCCTCAATCTGCTACGCATCCTGATGGAGCGCCGCTACGGCGTGACGCCGGTCTACATCGAAGACGACGCGCCGATCGAGCGCGCCCGCGAAGGCAAGGCCGCGCTGCTGATCGGCGATAAGGCGATCGACGCGTTGATGGAACTGCCCAAGGGCAACGTCTACGACCTCGGCACGCTCTGGCACGAGTGGACCGGCGAGCAGACCGTCTTCGCGCTCTGGGCCGCCCGTCGCGACGCCTACGAGCGCGATCCCGAAGGCGTCCGCGCCTGCATGCACGCGCTCACGGACGCATATACCTGGTCACGGGGCAACATGGAGCGCGTGGTCGCGCGCGCCCAGAGCGTGTTCGCCCGCCCGGCCGGGTTCTACGAGCGCTACTACGCCAAACTCAACTTCACGTTCCACTCGGCCGCGCAGAGCGGTCTTCGGGCATACTGCCGCGAGCTTCGCGCCATCGGCGCGATCGCGGAACTGCCGCCCGTCCTCCCGGAGGTCATCGGTGTCGTCTCCCGTTAGCGATCTGATCAAGAAGGCCGCCGAGGGCGGACGTCTCTCGTACGAGGAGGGCGTGCGCATCTACAAAGAAGGCGATCTGCACGAGCTGGGCGCGGCCGCGCACGCGCGACGCATGGCGCTGCACCCGGGCAACACCGTCACGTACGTGATCGACACCACGATCAACTACACCAACGTCTGCAACGTCCACTGCACCTTCTGCGCGTTCTTCCGTCCGGAGAAGCACAAGGAAGGCTACACGATGTCGCACGACCAGGTGCTCGAGCGCGTCAAGTTCGCGGCCGATCAGGGCGCGACCCAGATCATGATCCAGGGCGGCGTCAATCCCGAACTCGGCTTGTCGTGGTTCGAAGAGCTGTTCGCGCGGGTCGTGGTCGAGTATCCGAAGGTCGACGTTCACTCGCTCTCGGTCTCCGAAGTGCTCGGCCTCTCGAAGGTCGAGGAGATGTCGGTTCCCGACGTGCTCAAGCGCCTCAAAGCGGCGGGCATGAAGTCGCTCCCTGGCGCCGGCGCCGAGATCCTGGTCGAGCGCGTGCGCAAACGCATCTCGGCGCGCAAGGTGCAGCCGCAAGCGTGGCTGGACGTGATGCGCCAAGCCCAACTGCTCGGCATGCCGACCACGGCGACGATGATGTTCGGCTCGGTCGAGACCGACGACGAGCGCATCGAGCATATGCTGGTGATGCGCGATCTGCAAGACGAGACGCACGGCTTCACGGCGTTCATCCCGTGGTACTACGTGCCGCACAAGACGCCGCTACGCGGCAAAGAGGCGACCGGCCTGGAGTATCTGCGCGTGCTCGCGGTCTCGCGCTTGTTCTTGGACAACTTCCCGCATCTGCAAGCCTCGTGGCTGACCCCGGGCCTCAAGCTCGGTCAGCTCGCGCTGTTCTACGGCTGCGACGACATGGGCGGCACGATCCTCGAAGAGCAGGTCGTCCACGACGCCGGCTCCACCAACGAAGCGACGCGCAAGGACCTCGAGAACCTGATCGTCACCGCCGGCTTCCAGCCCGTCATCCGCGACACGTACTGGAACCTCCGCGACGACGTCGCCCTCGCAACCGCGTAGACGCTAGTGCATCATCGGCGCTCCGGCGCCGAATGTGATGCCGGGCGTCATCTCGATGAAGAAGCCGTTCGACCAAGGTAAGAGGTAGCCGTCGAACCGGTAGTCGGTGTATCGAGTCAGGTCCGCGAATGTCAGGTCGGTCGGCCAGTCCGTTCCGTCGTCGATGATGGCGGTTGTGCCGGCCGGTACGAGGTTTCCGGGCGCGCGTGACGTTGCGTACACGTCCTGCGTGGGTGACGTGTTGTCGCCCGCATGCTGCCACCGGTCGATCATGACCCCCTCGGGTATCATGGCGAGTGTCAATGTGAGATGTTCGGGCGCTTCGGCATGGATTGCGACGACGCGTTGAGGAGCCGGCCAGTAGCCGTTGCGGCCCACGGTCACCAGATAAGCTCCTGGGATCAGCGAGAGAAAGACGAAATTGCCGCGCGCGTCGGTCTTCGCAATCCCTATCTGCGAAAGCGAGTTCGCCCGGACCACCGCGTTCGCGATCGGCGCGCCGGTCTGTTCGTCCCGGACCACACCCGAGAGTGTTCCGGTCGTCCCCGCAGACGCGATTGAGGCTGAAAGCCCCAGTAGCGCGGCGATCACCACAGAGGGAACTATCAGGCGCATCAATGCGTCACCGGGGCGCCGGCGCCGAACGTGATGCCGGGCGTCATCCTGAGTACCGCATAGTCGCTCTGGACCGGCGGGAATAGTGAGAGCCAAGGGTTGTTGTACGAATAGATATCGCTGACCGTACCATGCTTGATAAGGGATCCGGACGTACCATCGATGTGGTGAAGGATCCTCATCACGACCGGTGCCAGACTGATGGGTAGACGCACGGAGGCATCCGCGAAGATGGGAATGTTCGCGTAGGCCACTAGCTGGAACCCTTCGCGCTCGGCGGTGACGGCATAGATATCCGGCGTCAACGAGGCGAATGAGAAGTTTCCGCGCGCGTCAGTGCGCGTCGCTTCGACCTGCGCTCCCGATGTTGCGATGACCCTTACGTCGGCCATCGGCGCACCGCTCACGGCGTTGAGGACGGTGCCTGAGAGCGATCCGGTCGTTCCAGCATAAGCGACGGTCGGGCCGATCGCCAACATCGCAATGAGAGCCGCGAGAGTAAGCGCGCGCATTACAGCGCACCGGCTCTGCCTGCGCCGCCGGTGATGCCGGGGAGCATGCGGAGCATCCAATAGTCGGTCTGAACGGGCGGGGCGACGAGAAAGTCGAGGCTGTCGTAGCCATAAACGTCGCCGGACGTACCTTCCTGGACCAGCGAACCGGCGTTGTACGGTCTGGAACTTGTGTACCAATCACCTGTGATGACGGGTTCAAGCAAAAGCGGGACGTGCTTCGGCATATCAGCGAAGACGAAAGCATAGGTCCCTGCAGGCATGAAGCCGTCGCGCTCGATGGCGACGTAGTACGTGTCGGGCGTTAGCGAAATGAAGCAGAAGCGTCCGTGCGAATCGGTTGTGGTCTTGGCGATTTGCGTCGGTGACGAGGCGGTCACCGAGACGTTTGCCAGCGGCGCGCCGTCGCGTCTGTCTGTGACCGTTCCGGTCATCCACCCCGTCGTACCGGCGAGCACGGGAAGTGGCGCTAGAGCAATGGCGAAGGCGAGCGCGATGCGTTTCATGCAGCTAGCAACGCGATGCGACGCATGTGCGTGACGGCGGTCCCTCGACTACGCGGCTTCGCCGCTACGCTCGATGACAAGGCGCTGCCGTTGGCTTCGAGGTTGCTGCCCCCGGGAATCGCTCTAGCGGGCCTCTCTGATCGTGGCGGCGCCGAGTACTTCTTCGCCGGCGGGGTCGAAGACGGCGACGAGTTGACCGGGGGTGATGGCGCGTTGGCCCTGCTCGAATGTGAGTTGGAGGCTGCCGTCCGCGTTGACGATCGCCTTTGCGGGGGCGGGAACGGAGCGATAGCGGACCATCGCGAGCACGTCGGCCGGTCCGCCGCTGAAGCGCTCGGGGCGGATCAGGTTCACTTCGTCGGCGATCAGTTCGTTCGAGAACAGCTCGTCTTCGCGGCCGATCACGATCGTGTTGGTCTTGGCGTCGACGCGGGTGACGAATTTGGCGCCGTCGCTGCTCGACGGCAAGCCCTGACGCTGACCGACGGTGTAGTTGGCGATACCGGTGTGCGTGCCGACCTTCGCGCCGGCGTCGTCGACCACGTCGCCGGCGGTGTTGATGCCGGGGCGCACGCGCTCGAGCACTTCGCGATAGTCGCCGCCTTCGACGAAGCAGATGTCCTGCGACTCGACCTTGTCGTGCACCGGCATGCCCAAGCGAAGTGCGTGCGCGCGGGTCGC
>Ga0070691_10000169_pt1 | contig 21336 bp, 18 predicted proteins | sample KBSK1101metaG_FD_64673 | JGI IMG/M metagenome (GOLD analysis project Ga0070691, IMG submission 64673) | Corn, switchgrass and miscanthus rhizosphere microbial communities from Kellogg Biological Station, Michigan, USA - KBS K1-10-1 metaG | ecosystem: Host-associated > Plants > Roots >... | reverse complement strand
CCGCTGGCGGCGCTCTCGCCCGAGCGCCAGAACCTCGCCGACTACTTCAAGGAGACGGTCGCCGTGGTGACCAACCCGGCGATCGACCGCGAGCGCGAGATGGAGCACTTCTCGACCCGCTCGGTCTTCGGCCGCCGCCCCTCGATCGACGCCGCTGGCGAGGACACCGGTACGGTCGAGACCTCCTTCCCGGTGATCCTCGGCGGGCACCACGGCATGGCGCCGCTCTCCGACGAGACATACCGCCAGATCGCCCGCGACCACCAAACCTTCCTGCTCGAGGACCTCTGGGAGGAGTTCCGCGGCCGCGCCGCCGCGGTCGACATCTCGCTGCTCGAGTCGGAGACGACCCAGGGGGCGATCGAGCGGATCAAGCAGGAGGCCGTGAAGAAGGTCCGCGACGGGGCCGAGCTGCTCGTGCTCACCGACCGCACGGTCTACGACGCCGAGCGGCGCTACCTCGACCCGCACCTGGCGACCTCCGCGGTCGACCAGGCGCTGAAGCAGTTCCGGGTCGAGCCCGGCGAGGTCAACCTGCGGCGGCGCTGCGGCCTGGTGCTGCGCTCGGCGGCGATCCGCAACGTCCACGACACGATGCTGGCCCTCGGTCTTGGCGCCAACGGCGTCTGCCCCTACACGATGGTCGAGGTGATCTGCGTCGAGGACTACCGCACCGACATCGGCAACCTCTGCGCGGCGCTGGCCAAGGGGATCGAGAAAGTGATCTCGACGATCGGCATCCACGAGGTGCGCGGTTACGCGCGCCAGTTCTCCTCGATCGGGGTGAAGCCGGAGCTGGCCGAGATCTTCCAGACCGAGGCCTTTGCCGCCTCCGAGGGCGGCGGTATCGGCTTCGCTGGCCTCGACGAGAGCACCAACGCGCGGGCCCGCATCCTCGGCGGCGACGAGGATGCCAAACCGGCCAAGACCTTTCGCTTCTACCCCAAGGTCTACAAGGCGGCGATCGCCACCGCCAACGGCTCGGGCTCCTACGCCGAATACAGCGAGAAGGTGCGCGACCTCGAGGCGCAGAGCCCGATCTCGATGCGCCACGTGATGGGCCTCAGGGGGGACCGCGAGCCGCTTGCCGACGCATCGGCGGTCGACGCCGGGGTCGGCCATCACGACTACCCGGTGGTGATCTCCTCGATGAGCTTCGGCTCGCAGTCCGAGCCGGCCTTCCGCGCCTACGCCGAGGCCGCGAAGGCGATCAACGTCCTTTGCGTCAACGGCGAGGGCGGCGAGATCCGCGACATGTACGGGCACTACCGCAAGTGGCGGGGCCAGCAGGTCGCCTCGGGCCGCTTCGGCGTCTCGGCGGAGATGCTCAACTCCTCCTATCTCGCCGAGATCAAGATCGGTCAGGGCGCCAAGCCCGGCGAGGGCGGCCACCTGCCCGGCAAGAAGGTCTCCGAGAAGGTCGCCGCGGCGCGTAACGCGGCCCCCGGCACCGACCTGATCTCGCCCTCCAACAACCACGACCTCTACTCGATCGAGGACCTCGCCGAGCTGATCGACGAGCTGAAGACGGTCAACCCCGACGTCCGCGTCTCGGTCAAGGTGCCGGTGGTGCCAAACATCGGCACGATCGGCTTGGGCATCGCCAAGGCGGGCGCCGACATCATCACCCTCTCCGGCTTCGAGGGCGGCACCGGCGCCGCCCGCCAGCACGCCCTGCGCCACGTCGGCCTGCCCTCGGACATTGGTACCCGCGCCGTGCACCGGGCACTGATGGAGGCCGGTCTGCGCAACCGGGTCGAGATCTGGGCCGACGGCGGCTACCGCACCGGCCACGACGTCGTCAAGCTGCACTGCCTCGGCGCCAACCGGGTCGGTTTCGGCACCCTGGCGATGGTCAGCCTCGGCTGCACGATCTGCCGCGGCTGCCAGCTCGACACCTGCCACGTCGGCATCGCCACCCAGATCGAGACGGTCGAGCAGGCCCAGGACCACGGCCTGAAGAAGTTCACCCCGCAGGAGATCGACACCGCGGCGGAGAGCTGCGCTCGCTTCTTCGGCGAAATGGGCGAGGAGGTCAAGGAGGTCGTCGCCTCGCTCGGCTACGACCGCGCCCAGGACCTGGTCGGCCGCTACGACCTGCTCGAGCAGGTCTCCCACCACGACCAGATCGACCTGGCGCCGCTGATCACGCCGCTGGAGGAGTTCCTGGACCTCGAGCCGATCGACCTGCCGGTCGCCGAGGAGATCTCCGAGGAGCGGGCCGAAGCGGGGCTCGTCGTCGCCCGGCCGATCCGCATGGAGGCCAAGACGGCCTCGGCGCAGATCGGCGGGCTGGCCGGCGACATCTGCGCGGGGCGCACCGTGCGCAACGAGTTTCCCCGCGCGACCGACGCCAACGACCGCGTGCTCGGCACCGAGCTCGCCGGGGCGATCGCCCGCTCGCGCATCTTCGACGACGGGCCCGAGTCGAACGACGACGTGCTCGCCGACCTCGAGTTCAACGGCGGCTCGGTCGCCGGCCAGGGCTTCGGCGCGTTCAACGCCTACGGGGTCTCGATCCGGGTCGAGGGCGGCGCCCAGGACGGCGTCGGCAAGGGGATGCTGGGCGGGACCGTCGCCGTGCTCAAGGGCAAGGGAGCCAAGGGCCGCCGTCTCAACGGCTCGGTCGGCAAGTCCTTCGCCTACGGCGCCCAGCGCGGCCGCCTCTTCGTCCAGGGCTCGGCGGACTCGCGCTTCTGCATCCGCCTCTCCGGTGCCGACGTCATCCTCGGCGGCGAGCCGGAGGAGCCGATCGACGACAGCCGCGGTTGCATCGTCGATCGCGCCAACGCCAAGGGCTTCGCCTTCGAGTACATGACCTCGGGCCGCGCGGTCGTGCTCGGCGACCTCGGCCCCTGGGCCTGCGCTGGGATGACCGGCGGCCGCGTCTACGTCCGCCACAACGCCTTCGGCATCGACCGCGACACGATCGAGGCGCGGCTGGGCGAGGGCGCCAAAGTGGAGCTCAAAGAGCTCGACTCCGAGGGTGTGCTCGACGTGGATGACTTGCTCTCGCACTACTCAAAGGAGCTTGAAGCCACGGATCAAGACGAGGAAGCAGATCGAATTCGCTCTCTTGCCAGCTCCGCTGGGGACAACTTCCTGATGATCGTCCCCCACAAGGTCCAGGCAGACCCCTCTATCTCTACCGAGTAGAGCGAGTCAGGAGATCCGCTATGGCTCGGACCTCCTTGAGGAGGCCGTCGAGCATCGCCTCGGTGTTGGTGTGGATGCGCCACTCGGCGTGCTGGCGGTCCGTCTCTACCTGGTCTATGCGGCGTTCGATTTTGCCGATCCGCTTGTCGATGCGACGCTCGGCTTTGGCGACGCGCTTTTTGACATAGCGGCGCGTCTCCTTGCGGATCTCGTCTAGCTCTTGACGTAGCTCCGGGTGATCGTGGTCGCCTCCCTGCTCGGCGAGCATCTCCTCTACACCCGTGCGGACGCGCTCTATCTCTTCGTGCAGGCGGGCGCGGGCCTGTTCGGCCGCTGCTGAGGGGTCCTGGGGGCGATCCATGGCGCTCACTCTACGGGCGCCGTAGGCCGGAAATTGCGCGGATTCAGGCTTCGAGGGCGAAGAGGCGGTAGCGGCCTATCGCCAGCTCGTCGCCGTCGGCGAGCTTGCCCCACTCGACCTCGGCGCCGTTGACGAAAACGCCGTTGAGGCTGCGGTCGTCGAGGACGCGTAGCGCCTCGCCCGGTTCGGAGACGATCAGCGCGTGGCGGCGCGAGACGCTGGGGTCGTCGAGCTGGACGTCGGCGGTGATGCTGCGGCCGATCCTGGTCCAGCCACGGCGGATCTCGAAGTCGAGCAGCTCGCCCTCGTCTGTGCGGCAGATCAGGTGGCGGCTGTCGGCCTCGATCTCCGCCCGCAACTCCTCCAACCACGCCGAGGAGTCGGTCTCCGCCTGGGCCTCGAACTCCACCGTGACCTCGCTGTGGTCCTGCATCGACTCGAAGATCGAGTCGAGCCGATAGTCGGAGGCGCCACAGCGCGGGCAATCGGGCAGCCGGTCGTCCTCGTGGAGGGCGAGCTGAGAGCCGCATTCGACGCAGAAATAGGTTCCGGGACCCGGGAATGTCCCGGCGGCGAAGCTATCGGAGGCTGGGGTGGGGGTGAGACTGGCGGTGATGTCTGCTCCTTCCAGGTGCCTTCCGCTCTTCAACCCTATCGCTGCGTATAAGGCCCGTCCATCGGGGTTTTCCCACAGCAGATCCCCGCTGGGCGGGTGTTCAAACCTCGTCGAGGCCGACGGCTTCGATCCCGGACGGCGGACTATGATCGCGACCTCGCATGGGGCCGGTCAGCGCAGAGATCGAGATCGACGCCCCGCGCGAGCGGGTCTTCGCGACGATCGCCGATCTCGCCCGCCGCCCCTCCTTCACCGACCACTTCCTCACCGGTTTCCACCTGACCCGGATCGAGGCGATCGGGATTGGCGCGGGGGCGCGCTTCCGGCTCGCCCTGCCGCTGCGCTCGGTCTGGATGGACACGACGATCGTCGAGCTCGAAGCGCCGCACAGGCTGGTCGAGCGCGGCCGCGGCGGCCGCGCCAACCGCATTCCCGTCAGCGCAGTCTGGGAGCTGACCGAGGGCAGCGGCTCGTTGACCAGGGTTCGGGTATCGCAGTGGACCGAGCCCTCGAATCCGGTCGACCGCGCCGTCGAGCTCGCCGCCGCCAACTCGGTCTGGGCCGAGCGGGGCTGGCGCGAGGCGCTGCGGCGGCTGCGCGACCTGCTCGAGGACGAGCGGCCCCACCCCACCCCGCTCGCCGTCGCGGGCGGCAACGCCCACGCGACCGGCATCCCGTAGGCGCGCTGCCGAGCGCCTTTATAGACTCTCGCCGCCGATGGCCGCCAACCGCCGAATCGCCTCGTCGCTGCTCGCCGCGCTGCTGCTCGTGGGGGCGGTCCTCGCGCTCTCGGCCTGCGGCGCCTCGAGCGACTCCAAGGACGTCGTCGAGGGCGAGCCGGTGGAGCTCGGCGAGCTCTCCTACAACGTCGTCTTCTCGCGCTTCCTCAACCCGAACGACAACGAGGACTCCGCCTACCTGGTCGGCCAGCCCGAACCGCCCGAGGGCCACGCCTACTTCGGCGTCTTCCTCGAAGTCCAGAACGAGAGCGAAGAGCCGCAGACCTTGGCCGACGCGTTCACGATCGCCGACGCCGGCAACCAGACCTTCGAGGCGATTCCCAGCAAGAGCCTCTACGCGCTGCCCTTCGGCGGCGAAGTCGAATCTCAGGAACAGATCCCGATCCTCGACTCGACCCCCGAGCAGGGCCCGATCGAGGGCTCGCTGGTCCTCTTCGAACTGCCCGCGTCGGCCTCCGAGAACCGCCCTCTGACGCTCTCGATACCGGGCCCCGACGGCCCGGCGACGGTCACCCTCGACCTCTAGCCGCGGGCTCAGAGCCCGGCGGAGAGGACCTGGCCGGCGATCGGCGCGGCGACTTCGCCACCCGCCGCTTCGGCTTCGATCAAGAGGACGCCAACCGCGAGCCGGGGTTTTTCGGCCGGGGCGAAGGCGGTGAACCAGGCGTCCTTGATCTGCTCCGGTTCCTCTTCACCCTCGGTACCTGGCTTGGGGCCGAGCTCCGCCGTGCCAGTCTTGCCGGCCACCTGCGCCTCGGGGATCGCGGCGGCGTAGCCGGTGCCGCCGGTGACCACCCCGACCATCAGTTCGGTCAGCTCGCCGGCGATCCTCTTCGACATCACGCGCACCGGCTCGGCCTCGGGGCGCAGCTTCTCGTTGGCGACCACCGAGGTCGGCAGGCGCACGCCGCCGTTGCCGATCGTCTGGGCGACGCTCGCCATCTGCAGCGGCGTCGCCAGCACCTCCCCCTGGCCGATCGCGGTCACGCCGAGGTCGACTTCTTCGCCGATCTCGGTCGGGATCGTCGATTCGGCCGGTTCCACTTCGGCGATGACGTCCGGCGCGTAGAGCGTCGGCGGCGAGTTGAAGCCGAAGCGTTCGGCGACCTCGACGAAGTCGTCGTTGCCGATCTTCGGCCCGAGCGGGGCGAAGTCGGCGTTGCAGGACTCGGCGAAGGCTTCGCGGAAGGTGCCGCCGCAGAACTCGCCGTTGGCGTTGCTGATGAAGCGCCCGCCGACGTTGGCCCCGTCGGTGATTTCGAATTCGTCGCCGAGCGAGACGACGCCCTTCTCGAGGGCGGCGGTGGTGGTGATCGTCTTGAAGGTCGAGCCGGGCGGCTGCGGCGCCGAGAAGGCCTGACCCGCGAGGGCACGGACGTCGCCCTTGCGCGTATCGAGCACGGCGACGCCGCCCGCCCGCCCGGCCAGGGCGGAGACCGCTTCGACCTGCAGGTCGGGGTCGATCGTCGTCTTCACCGGCGCGCCCGGCTGGGGCTCGGCCTGGGAGAGGATGCGGGCCGAGCCGCTCTCGTCCTCGACCGCCAGCAGCGAGCCGCCCGGCTTGCCGGCGAGGCGCGAGTTGAACGCCTGCTCGAGGCCGCTGACGCCTACCGGAGTGCCGGCCGGGAAGCCCTGGCGGGCGAGCTTCGGCAGGTCTTCCTCCGCGGCTTCGCCGATTTCGCCGGTGACGTCGATCGCGGCGCTGCCGAGCGGGTGTTCGCGTTCGCCGGCCGGGCCTTCGGCCAGGGCAGTCCCGTCGCGGGCGAGGATCGCCGCACGCGGCGCCAGGTCGACCCGGTTTTCCAGGTGCTCGCCCGCCGCGAGGCCGGGGAAGACCAGGCTCGCGTCCCACGCGACGCCGCCTTCGTCATAGGGCAGCTCGAGCTCGGCGCCGGCGTCGCCGAAGGCGACCGTGCCCGCCACGACGGGCACCGGGACGACCTTGGCGCCGCTCTCGTCCCTGGCGTCCTGCGCCGCGCCGACTTCGAGGCTGCGCAGGGTCGCCACCTCGGCGGCCTCCCGGTAGGCGGTCGCGAACTCGGCTTCGCCGACGGTGCGCCGCGACGCTTCGTTCAGCTCCCGGTACATCGCGGCGAAGTCCTTGCGGGCCCAGGCCGCGGCGAAGCGCTCCGCGGCTTCCTTCTCCGGCGAGCCCGGGGCGCCCGCGGAGGCGCCGAGGGCGAATGCGATCGCCGCGACGACGATCAGCGGCACGGCGCGGGTGACTATCCGACGACGGCGCTCCACCTCGGCAGGCAGGGAGTTCACTGACGGGAAACTTAGTGTTGGGAGGGGTCGGGTACTACCCCTGGCTCATCCCGTGCATGGACCCGTGTCCACCTCGGTCGAGGTAGGTCCGGCGAGCGCGGAGCCGACCACGTCGTTTGGGATGGCGAAGCCGCCCGGGGGGCCGGAGGTGGTGGCGGCGAAGACGGTGGCGAGCACGCGGCCGCGGGAGTCGACCAGCGGGCCGCCTGAGTTGCCGCTGCGGACGCTGCCGCGCAGGAAGGCAATCGAGCGATGGATCGGGCCGTTGCCGTAGGCGTCCTCGCCGATCGTGGGGCTGGTGTCGCCGAGGCGGGCTGGGGAGAGGGCGTAGGGGCCGTTCTCGGGATAGCCGAGCACGGCGCCGCCGGTGCCGCGTCGCGGGTCAGGGGCCATCTCCATCGCCGGGACTGAGGGGTCGATCCGCAGCAGCGCCAGGTCGTTGTCGGGGTCGTAGCGGACCGGGGTGGCGTCGAGCGAGGCCCCGTCGACAGTCGTCACCGTGGTTCCGTCCTCGCCGGCGACGACGTGGGCGTTGGTCACGACCAGGCCGGGGGAGGCGACCCAGCCGGAGCCCTCGACCCCGAGGCCGCAGGCGGTGCCGAGGACGCGCACCACCGAGCGACTGACGCCGCGCACGTCGGGGTCGGCGGCAACCGCCGCGTCGGGTGGGGCCACCGGCGTCGTCGGGCCGTCGATCCTGGGCAGCTGATCGATGCGCTCGAGCGCCCCCGGGGCACGCAGGACAGTTGCGCCGAGGATCGAGACGAGGGCGATCGTGAGGGCGACGAGCGCACCCTTGAGAACGGTCACCGGTAAATAGAAGCAGGCCCGGGGCTCGCGGCTCGAAACTCGGGTTTGCCCGTTGCTTACGTTCAGTAAGCTCAATTTCGGTGGAGGTCATATCTGCGCAAGAGCAGCCCTCCGGAGTCTGCCCGCATTTCCACGCCGCGATCGAGCTGATCGGCAAGCGGTGGACGGGGGCGATCGTCTTCGCCCTGACCGACGGCCCCCTGCGCTTCGGTGAGCTCGTCAAGGCCGTGCCTGGCCTCTCCGACCGCCTGCTCTCACGCCGTCTGCGCGAGCTCGAGGAGGAGGGCCTGGTCGAGCGCGAGGTCGAGCCGGGCTCGCCCGTGCGGGTCACCTACTCGCTGACGAAGGCGGGGGTCGAGCTGGGCCCGGCGATCGCCGAGCTGAAGTCCTGGGCCACCCGCTGGCGCTCCGAGTAGCCTCGGCCCGCATGGAAGAGCTGCCGGGCCCCTTTCCCGTCGGGCGCTACGCACGCAAGCTGCAGGAGGAGCTGCGCCGTCGCGCCCGCGTGCGCCTGGTGGGCGAGGTAACGGGGCTCTCGCGAAGCAAGGTCCAGGCCTATTTCGAGCTGCGCGACGCCGAGGGCGCGGTCCCCTGCGCGATCTGGCTCGACGACCTGGAGAAGGCCGGGTTGCCCGAGGGCGGTCTGCGCGACGGCGCCGAAGTAGTGATCGGCGGCGGCCCCGACTACTACCCCGGCGGCGGTCAAGCCTCCCCCAGCTTCGCCTTCCGGGCGACGCAGGTGCGCCTCGCCGGCGAGGGGGATCTGTTGGCGCGGCTGGAGGCGCTGCGCAAGCAGCTCCGCGCCGAGGGGCTGTTCGAGCTGCAGAAGCAGCTCGCCCGGCCGCGGCTGCCGGAGACGATCGGCGTGGTCACGGCGGAGAGCGGCGCGGCGCGGCGCGATCTGCTCGCCGGCCTGCGCCGGCGCGGCTGGGCCGGGACCGTGATTTGGGCTTTTGTGCCGGTCCAGGACCGCCGCGCCGCGCCGGCGATCGCCGGCGCGATCCAGGACCTGGCGGCCACCCCCGCGGTCGAGGCGATCGTCGTCACCCGCGGCGGCGGCAGCCTCGCCGACCTCTGGGCCTTCTGCGACGAGACCCTCTGCCGCACCGTGGCGATGCTGCGCGTGCCGGTGATCAGCGCCGTCGGCCACGAGCGCGACTCGACCCTGATCGACGACGTCGCCGCGGTCGCTTGCTCGACCCCCACCCACGCCGCCGAGGCCGCGGTGCCGCTCGATTGCAATGCCGCCCGCGGCGCGCTCGCCCGCAGCGCCGCCGCCCTGCGCCGCGCCTCCACCGTGGCGCGTTCCATGGCGCCGGCGCGGCTCGGCAGGCTCGACCGTTCCGCAAGCGCAGCGCTTGACAGACGGCGCACATCGCTGCGCCACGTGGACATGGCTCTCCGCGCCCACGAACCGGAGCGCACGCTCGAACGCGGCTACGCGCTGGCCGAGGACACGGAGGGGGAACCGGTCACCGGTGCCGCCGAGGCGCTCGCCGCCGGACGCGTCAGACTGCGTTTCGCCGACGGCCGCGTCGGCGCCCGGATAGAGCAGGATGGAACCCGCGATGAGTGAGAAGCCGGAGTCCTACGAGGCCGCCGTCGAGCGGCTCGAGCAGATCATCGACCGACTCGACTCGGGCCAGGCGGGCCTGCGCGAAACGCTCGACCTCTGCCGCGAGGGCCGCGAGCTCGTCACCTACTGCTCGGCCGAGCTCGACGCCGTCGGCGAGGGACTGAAAGAGCTCAAGCTCGAGGACCTCGCGGCGCGCCTGGAGTCTCCGTCGTCCTAGGCCCCGAGCAGAGCCTTCCCAACGCCGGGCAGCCATTGCAGAGATCCCAGCCGCGTCGCTCCGGCGGGGCGACGGGGAACTCGCCGGCGCCGATCCGGGCGATCGTCGCAGCCAACTCCTCGCGCCCGCGGTCGATCGCCTCGCGGTCGAGCGTCTCGACGACCGGCTCGTCGGGGCGCTCGAGGAAGACGTAGGCGATCTCGACCTCGTTTGCGCCGAGCGACTCGGCGACGGCCAGGGCGTAGATCGCCCGCTGGGTCCGGTACTTGTCGGCGCGCTCGTGCGGAGCCGAGCCGTCGAGGCGGTCGGTCTTGTAGTCGACGACGAGCGGTGGGGCGCCGTCGCGCTCGACCAGCAGGTCGATCGAGCCGCGCAGGGTCGCTCCGTCGAGACCGAGCAGCAGCGGCACCTCGGCGCGAGCAATCGTGCCGGGCGCCCGCACCCGCTCGCGCAGGAAGCCGGAGTCGAGCCAGGCACGGACGGGCGTCAGGTGAGAATCGTCCTCGACCAGCCCCGGGGCCGGCTCGCGCCACTCGTTCGCGGCGCTCCACTCGAGCAGGGAGTGGACGGCGGCGCCTCGTGCCGCGGCCTCGTCCCGCGAGCCCGGGGGGCCTTCGGCGTCACCGTTCGCCTCTCGCCGGGCCTTGCCCGACGAAGTACGAACGCGTTCGCCCAAGTCGAGCACCCGCTCCATCTGGAAGCGGTAGCCGCATTCCTCGTAGGCGGCGAGCGCGGTGTAGGAGAGGGGGCGGTTGGGGACGGTCGGCGGCCGCCGCTCGAGCAGCGGCGCCTGCTCCTCCGGCGCGGCCGCCCCGTGTCCCGGCTCGCCGCTCACGGCGGTCAGCTCGGCGGCGCGCTCGGGCGAGGGCCGGTTGACGCGCACGGCGATCCGCGACGGCGCGAAGCTCGCCTCGAGGCCGGTCCCCGCCTGCGGCGCCGGCACCTCGATCTCCGAGTCCGTCTCGCGATCGACCTCGAACCCGGCGAGGATTCGCTCGACCACCGGTGTCCCGGGCTGCCCGTTCCGTCCCGGCCGCGGCATCGCCACTCCGCTGAGGATCAGCCGCTCGCGCGCTCGCGTCGCGGCGACGTGGAAGAGGCGCAGCTCCTCCGCCGCTTCCCGTTCTTGCGTCTCGGCGCAGAGCTGTTCGTGCGAGTAGAGGTTGAGCGAGGCGGCGCCGAGGCGGCGCAGCTGCAGGCCGATCCGCGGCTCTTCCTCGTGGCCGAGGGTCAGCGCGGGCAGCCGCGAGCCCGCCAGCAGCCGGCGCGAGAGGTTGGGCACGGCGACGACGCCGAACTCGAGCCCCTTGGCGCTGTGCACGGTCATGATCCGCACCCCGTCGTGACCCTCCACCGCGCTCGCCGCTTCCGCGTCGGCATCGGCCTCCGCCCGGGAGAAGAGGAAGTCGAGCAGCCCGCGCAGGTCGCGGCCCTCGCGGGCCTCGAACTCGCCCGCGAGGCGCATCAGCTTGCGCACGTTGGCGAAGCGTGCCTCGCCCGCGGGGCGCATCAGGATCGCCAGGTCATAGCCGGTCGCGCCGACCGCCGCGTCGATCAGGCCGGGCAGGGAGAGCCGACCGGCGCGGGCGCGCAGCCCCCCGACCGTCGTCGCGAAGCGTCGCAGCAGGGCCAGCTCCGCCTCCGGGATCTCCTCCAAGCGCTCGGCCGCCTCCAGCTCGACCTCGCCGAGGCCGGCCGCTCGCTCGACCGCGGGCCAGACGTGGCGTCGCCGCCCCGCCGCCGCGCGCAGCAGCCAGAGCGTGTCGGGGGCGACCGCGCAGGCGGGGGAGGCGAGGGCGCCGAAGAGCGCCTGGTCGTCGAGTGGGTTTGCGATCGTCGCCAACAGCGCGCAGACGTCGGCGACCTGCTGCTGGGACCAGTAGCCGCGCCCACCGATCGTGTAGGGGCGCAGGCCGGCGCGCTCGAGCGAGTCCTCGTATGCGTCGAGGTGGGTGAAGGCGCGCAGGAGCACAACCATCTCGCCGCGCTCGACCCCGCTGTCCGCCAGCTCGCGCAGCCGCGCCGCCAGGAAGCGAGCCTCGGCGAGGTGGTTGGCCGGCGTGTCGGCGTCGGTCGCCGGGGCCAGGTCGATCCCCTCGGCGTCCCAGCCATCGCGCTGGGTGAGCAGCAGCTCGACCGCGGGCCCGTCCCCGGGGGGCTCGGGAGCCTCCGGGGGCGCGCCGACCCGCAGCGGGTGGAAGGCCTCGCCGATCAGCTCCGCGCCGATCGCGTTGACGGCCCCAATCACCTCGGGTCGCGAGCGGAAGTTCCCGGTCAGCTCAATCGCCGCCCCCGCGGCGCTCTCCTCGACCGCCCGGCGCCGCTCGCGGAAGACGTCGAGGTCGGCGTGGCGGAAGCCGTAGATCGATTGCAGCTCGTCACCGACGACGGTCAGGGCGGCGCTCGGCCCGCGCAGGGCTTCGATCAGGCGCAGTTGCAGGCGGTTGGTGTCCTGGAACTCGTCGACCAGCAGGTGGCCGAAGCGGGACCGGTAGGCGTTGCCGATCTCCTCGCGTTCGAGCAGCGCGACCGCGCGCAGCTGCAGGTCCTCGAAGTCGAGCCCGCCGCGCCGCTCCTTCGCCGCCTCGAAGTGGCGCGAGAAGAGCGCCAGCAGCTCGGCTATGTGGCGGTATGCGTCGCTTCCCTCGCCGGCCTCGGCGGTGCGCGCGACCGCGGCGTCGATCGCCTCGCGGTAGGCGGCCATCGATTTCGCCTTGCTGTCCGTCCGTAGGGCGCAGAGCTCGTCGAGGCTCAGCGGCTCGCCGGGCTCGCCAAGAACCCCCACCGCCCGCGCGACCAGCTCGCCCACGGCGTTCTCCGGCTTCAGCTCGGCGAGCGTCTCGGCCGCGACCTCGGCCGCGTGGCGGACGGCCGCTGCCGGGTCGGCCTGCGGCGGCTCCGGCAGGCACGGCGCGGCGACTCCGCGACTGCGCGACTCGGCGTGGACGCCGCAGACGATCGCCCGCAGGCCGCCGATCTCATACGCGGCGACCGTCCGCTCGCGTGCTGCGTCGCCGTCGGCGAGGAACTCCGCCAGCGCGTCGTCGAATGCCTCCTGCGCGGCCCGCTCGGCCTCGGACCCGTCGAGGACGCGGAAGCGGGGGTCGATCCCGGCGGCCACCGGGTGCCCGGCCAACAGCCTGTTGCAGAAGCCGTGGATCGTCGTCACCCAGGCTCCGCCGATCGCTCCCAGCAGCTCGCGCGCGCGCGACGAGCCGGCGGCGGCGCGGGCCTCGAGCTCGGCGTGGATGCGCCGGCGCAGCTCGGTCGCGGCCTTGTCGGTGAAGGTGAAGGCCAGGACCGCGTCGGGGGAGACCTCGAGGTCGCAGACGAGGCGGAGGTAGCGGTCGACCATCACGCCGGTCTTGCCGGTCCCCGCGCCCGCCTCGACCAGCACGTCGTGGCTCGCGGTCTCGATCGCCAGCGCCTGCTCGGGCGTCGGCCGACGCGCGCTCATCGCTCCTCCCATTCGCCGTCCTCGGCTTCGGCCGGGGCGCGGTCGCGGCGACAGATCGGAGCGAAGTCGCAGAAGGTAGGGCAGACGTCGTGCCCGCGCAGGCCGCGGCGCGGGCCCGGGTCGCGGCGGATCTCGCCGCGGCGCATACGGGCGACGATCTCGCCGGCCCGCAGGCGGGCGTCAGCCAGCAGTTGCTCGAACTCCTCGCGGTCGACCACGTCGTTGTCGTAGAGGCGGTAGGAGGCGAGCCGCTCGGCGGCGTCCTCGCGCACGGCGCCGCGCGGGCGGCGGGTCGAGGTGCCGCGCAGGGGGTGGTAGAGGCCGCCGACGGCCTCGGCTCCCCAGTGCTCGGCGACCGCGATCAGGTAGAGCTGCAGCTGCAGCTTGGCCTGCTCCTCGAACTTCTCGCGCGGCGTGACCGCGCGGGCGAGCTTGTAGTCGAGGACGATGGCTCGGCCCGCGGCGTCGCGGTCGACCCGGTCGATCGCCCCGTGCACGCCCCAGCCGTCGATCGCCAGCACCGGTTTCTCGGCCTCCTCGTCCTCGCCGAAGCGCGCCTCCAGCAGCCAGGGCTCGAAGCCCCCCGTCTCGCGCCGCGCCTCCTCGGCGAGGAAGCGCGCCAGGAGGCCCTCGACCCGGCGGACTATCGCTCGCTCGGCCGGGTGGGCGCCGAGCCCGCGCTCGTCCGCCAGCTCGGCGAGCAGCTCGTGCGAGCGCCCGATCCAGGCCGCGAGCGAGCCGGGGCGGGGGAGGGGGTCGCCGCCGGGGCGCTCGCGGAAGAGCCGCTCGAGAACGGCGTGCATCAGGCCGCCCTGGACGAGCGGATCGGGGGCCGGGTCGAGCGGTTGGGGATCGAGCTCGTGCGAGACGAACCAGCGGTAGGAGCAGACGTCGAAGCCCTCCAGCGTGGTGCCGCCGTAGGCGGGGACGGCGGAGAGCGAGGCCAGCACCGCCGGGTTCGTCAAGGGGCCCGGCGCGCGGCTTGCTGCCTCCGCGGCCCGCGCGCGCGCCAGATCGTCCTCCGCCGGCGCGGCGTGGCGCGGCAGGCGCACCCTGGTCAGGTCGCGGACGACGGTCAGCTCGGCCTCGACCGGGTCGGGTGCGCCCTCGCCGGGTGGGGCGGGGGCGAGCAGGCGGCGCACGTCGTCGAGGAAGGGCGAGCGTGGCTCGGCGACGCCGTTCTCGTCGCTGTCGCGATAGGAGAGGAAGAGCTTTCGCTTGGGCAGGGCGAGGCAGGCATGGAAGAGGTAGCGCTCCTCGGCGTCGGGGTCGCGGCGTGGCTCGAGCCCGAGGGCGAGCCGCTGCGCTTCGGAGAGGAAGGGGTCCTCGGCGCGGTCGCGGCGCGGGAACTCGCCGTCCTGCAGGGAGGCGACGAAGGCATGCTCGAAGCGAGAGGCGCGCAAGCGGTAGGGGCTGGCGATGCGCACCCGGCCCTCGATCGGCCCGCTCCAGGCGTCGAAGCGGAGCTCGTGCAGGACGCCCGCGAGATCGCCGGGGGCGGGCGCCAGCGCGGGGACTTCCGCAAGATCGCCGAGCGCGGCCGAGATCGCCGCCGCGGCGCGCAGCTCGAGGCCGTCGCCGCGCCCCGGCGCGGGCCCGTCCTCGCCGTCGCGCAGCGGTCGCGAAGCCATCGTCGTCGCGAGCCGGCCGACCGTGGCGGCAAGTTCGGCCGGACCCTCGGCCACCGCCGATCGGATCCGCTCCAAGTCGAGGGGGAGCCGCCCGTGGCGCTCGCGCCAGAGCTCCAGGGCCGCCGCGGCGCTCTGCAGGCGCCGGCGGCGAACCGCGCGCTCGAACCAGTCGACCTGTCCGGGCGGTAACCCGGACGGGCCGCGCATGTAGCGCAGCAGCTCGGCGGAGCGCCCCCCGCCGAGCTCCGCCTCGAGCAGGGCTATCGTCGCGCCGCCGACCGAGGAGCCCGCGACCGGCACCTCCGCCTCGAGGGCGACGGCGACCCCGAAGGACTCGATCGTCTCCGCCAGCAGCGGGCCGCGGCGCACCGGGTCGCGCACGGCGATCGCGATCCCGGCCGGGTCGGCACCGGCGGCGATCAGCTTCGCCACCTCGGCGCCGATCGCTTCCGCCTCGCCGCGCTCGCCCGCCGAGCGCAGCAGGACGAGCGCCTCCCCCGCGGGTCTCGCGCGCGGCTCGGGGCGACCGAACGCGCGCTGCAGGTGGACGAGCAGCGGGTCGATGCCGAAGGTCTCCGTCTCGGCGGGCCCCGGGAGGAACTCGACGTCGGTCGCGATCTCACGCAGGCTCGCGAACAGCGACTCACGCGCGGCGAGCGCCGCGTCACCCGCTTCGAAGGGCAGGGCGACGGTGACCTCGGTCGCATCGCTCAGCGCTTCGACCAGGTGCCGTTGGTTCGGGGTCAGCTCACCCGGCTCGTAGAAGAGGACCGGCCGCTCGCCCCAGGTGGCCGGCGTCGCCCGCAGCGCCTCGATCGCGCCGAGCGCGACCTCATGGACGTCGCGCAGGCCGAGCCGATCGCGTGCTTCGGCGTAAGCGGCGAACAGCGTCGTCAGGTCGCCGAGGTAGGCGGACGAATCGAGCGTCCGCGCTCCCGAGCCGAGCGCCGTCGGGTCGATCCCCGCCGCCTGCAGCTCGTCGAGCAGCCGCGCGAAGGGGATGGCGAAGCCGGGTCGGGCGGCGGAACGGCGCAACGGTCCGAGGCCGTCCCGCCGGGCGCGGATTCCGGCCGAGACCGCGGCCAGCCGCTGGGCGGGCGTCAACTCCTCGCCGGCCGGGGCGCCCGTCACCCGGGCCACCTCGCGGAAGAGGTCGGAGAACGTCATCGCTGAGCCACCCAGGGCGGCGCCGGAGGCGCAGAGCGCTCGCTCGAAGCGGAAGACGTCGTCGAGGGTCGGCAGGACGACGATCGGGCCGCGCCCGAGCCGCTCGCGGAACAGCGCCTGGATCCGCTCGGCGCGGCCGGAGTTCGGGGGTCCGTGGATCAGTTTCAGCGGCATTGGCGGAAGCGATCCAGCATAGGTGTGCCCCCGGCGCGCCCCGCGGCACTTTCAGCCGCTGCGCAAAGGCGCAAATGGCGCAATTTCAGCCGCCGCTTTGCCGTCTTGTGGCGTGTCTAGATTGAGCCCAGCAAATGTCACTCTGCTTCGTAGACCCAGCGGATGCGATCCGTGCCATCGCCGACTCGATCGGCCGTGAGGCCCGTCGGCAGCTGCTCGGCGAGGCGGTCCGCTCCTGGGTCGACGAGATTCCCGACGACGAGCTCGAGGTCCACTACGCGAAAGCGCTCTCCGAGCTCGACGAGCACGACCTCTCGATGCTCGCGGCCTGGCACGGCTCGCTGGAGCTCGGCCAGCCTGTGCCCAACCGCGACTTTCTGATGGGCGCATTCGGCTCACTCGGCGAGAACCGCCGCGAGGCGCTCAAACTCGCCGCCGGCTTCCGCGGCGAGGAGGCCGTCGACGCTGGCGTCACCGAAGACGATGCTCTGGAGCTGGTCCTCGAGCTGCTCTCCCAGCCGCGCCTGATGGAGCTCGCCTCCGAGGCCGTCGAGCTCTACATCTGGGACCGCGCCGGTTCCGACAACTAGGCGAGCGCGGCGCGCACGGCGGCGATCGCCTGGTCGTTGTCCTGGAAGTGGACGGCGGTCATGCCGGCTTTCTCGGCGCCTTCGCAGTTGACCTGGACGTCGTCGACGAAGAGGCATGCCTCGGCGGGCATCGCGATTCGTGCCAGGGTGAGCGCGTAGATCTTCGATTCGGGCTTGCGACAGCCGACGAAGCCGGAGTCGACGACGGTCTCGAAGATCTCGTCGACCGGCAGCATCGAGCGCCACAGCGGCTCCCACTCGCGCACGTTGTTGGTCAGCATCGCCATCCGGTAGCCGGCTGCCTTCAGCTCGCGCATCAGCTCGATCATCTCCGGGTTCGGCTGCAGCGCCTCGAAGTAGATCTCTTTGAAGCGGTGCATCTCGGGGCGGTGGCCGAGCAGGGGCTCGAGGCTGTCGGTGAGCGTCTCCAGGAAGGCCGGCTCGGTGATCTCGCCGCGCTCCATTTCGAACAGCGGGTTGTCGCCGTTGGCCTCGGTTGCTGCCTGCATCCCCTTGCCGAGGACCTCCGCCGTGATCCCCGTCCGATCCTGGAAGGCCATGAACGACTGGATCAGCGGCGTGGTCAGCACACCGCCGAAGTCGGAGATCACCGCCTCGATACGGCCGCTGCGTTCAGGCATCGCCGCGGACGATCTCGTAGTGGCCAAGCCCCTCGCGCCCCTCGACCGACCAGCGAAAGAAGGCGATGTCGGATTCGCTCCCTGCGTGGCGCACCTTGGCGGCGCTGATCAGCGTGCCGGCGCCGCGCAGCGGCTGTCCGTCGTCGCCGTCGGTCCACAGCTCCAGCGTCGCCCGCCTCTGTACGCCGTCCGGCCCGTACTCGGTCGAGAGCAGCGTCTCGCTGACCTCGACCGGGGCGCCGTCGGGGTCGCAGAGGACGGAGGTCACCTGCTCCTCGCCGTGGCCGGCGGCGCCCGGTAGCCGCACCGCGCTCAACGCCAGCAGCCCTCCGTCGGAGAAGACGATTCCGATCGACCGCCGCAACCCCTGCTCGGATCTCTCGCTCATACGGGGCGGCAGCCTAGTTGACCGTCCGCAGGCCGGGCGGTCGCGTCGCTAGGCTGTCGGTATGGCTGAGAACCAGACGGAAGCGTTGACCGAGGACGACGTGCTGGAGGCGCTCGAGGAGGTGATCGATCCCGAGCTGGGACTCGACTTCGTCTCGCTGGGGCTCGTCTACGACGTCGACATCGAGGGCGAGGAGGTCTACGTCACCTTCACCCTCACCACCCCCGCCTGCCCGATCGGCCCCCAGGTCTCCGAGCAGATGAAGGAGTTCGTAGGCGACCTCCCCGGCGTCAACGCCGTACACCCCAAGATGATCTTCGACCCCCCCTGGTCCCCGGAGATGATGACCGACGACGCCAAGTTCGCGCTCGGCTTCTAGGTTGCGGATTTTGCAGAGCTTTTCGTCCGGGCGGGGGGCGAGTTGGACCGGCAGCGGTCTTGGAGGTTCATGCATGCTCGCGACGCCAACCATGTCGGTCGGGGAAGCCTCGTAGCGATCGTCCGATGTGCCGAAACGTTTGAGGTGCAATCATGCCGGTGATGCTCGAGCGCTGGAACGACGACAAGATGGATGCCCTCGAGTCCATGACGGGTGGTCTCGGCAGCAGGGTCGATGTCCTCGACACGAAGGTCGATGCCCTGGGAATTCGGATCGACGAGCGCTTCGAACAGGTCGATAGACGTTTCGAACAGGTTGATAAACGCTTCGAACAGGTTGATAAACGCTTCGAACAGGTTGAGAGACGCTTCGAACAGATCGATAAACGCTTCGAACAGGTCGATAGACGTTTCGAATGCATAGACATCGAGCTGCGCGAGCTCCGAAAGGAGATGAAAGCCGGCTTCGATCGGCTGCAGCGGCTGATGCTTCAATTCTGCGGTGGGCTCATCGTGGCTCTATTCGTCGCGCTGGCGACCCACGTCTAACCCGAGCCACACGATTCCACCCCGCTTCTAGCGCGGTAGCTGGGGGTCGTCGGGGTCGATCTCCTCGGCGGTGCCGTCGAAGTCGTAGGGGCGGCGGGCTTGGTCGTGGCGGGATTGAGGGCCGCCGCGGGGGACGCCTGCGCCGACGACCACGAAGCGGCGGGCGGCGAAACGGCGCAGTAGGCGCCTCGCTATCGCCCGGGTCGGTGGGATCAGCAGGAGCAGGCCGAAGATGTCGGTGACGAAGCCGGGGGTGAGTAGGAGGGTGCCGCCGGCGACGATCAGGGCGCCGTCGGCAACCTCGCGACCTGGGAAGCGGCGTTCGGCGAGCGCTTGGTTGAAGCGCTGCCAGGCGCCGCGGCCCTGGTGGCGCAGCAGCAGCGAGCCGAGCAGGGCGTCGGCGAGCAGCAGGGCGATCGTCGGCAGCACGCCGATCAGGCCGCCGATTTCGATGATCAGCCAGAGCTCGACGATCGGGACGACGATGAAGACGACGACGAGCAGCGGCACGGGCTCAGGCGCGGGCCGTCGCTGCTGCCGCGGCCTCCTCCAGCTCGGCCAGCGACTCCTCGATCCCTTCGGCGATCAGTTCGACGTCCTCCATCGAGTCGTAGTCGGCGAGCAGGCCGAAGCAGACGCGGCCGTTGTAGCTCATGATCGCCACCGCGAGCGCGTGGTTCTGGGGCAGGAAGGCGACCGGAAAGATCTCCTCCAGCTTCCGCCCCAGCACGTAGAGCGGGAACTGCGGCCCAGGCACGTTGGTGACGATCAGGTTGAAGAGTCGGGTGGAGAAGTTGATCCGTGCCGCCTGCGCGAGCAGGGTCGGCGGAGCGAAGTCGTTGAAGCGCGAGATCACTTCCGCCCCGAGCGCCTGCTTGGAGCGCTTCAGGCCCTCCATCTGCTCGCTCACGACGCGCAGCCGCCGCGCCGGGTCCTCGACGTAGACCGGCAGCGGCCCGCGCATCGCCGCCAGCTTGTTGCCCAGCTCGCCGCGTTCGTCCGCGGTGCGGATCGAGACCGGGACCAGGGCGCGCAGCTCCAGCCCCTCGGTGCGGATGCCGCGCGAGTGCAGCCATTTGCGCAGCGCGCCGGTGACCACGGCGAGCACGACGTCGTTGACGGTGCCACCCAGCGCGTCCTTGATCCGTTTGAAGGTCGCCAGCTCCGAGCGCGCCCAGGTGTAGCGGCGATGTGGGCCGATCTCGCGGTTGAGCGGCACGTCGGGCGCCGGGTCGGCGAAGGCGCCGACGATCTCGCCGACGCCCTCCAGCGCCTCGACCGCGCGTCGCGCCGCGGTCTCCGGATGCCGCACTACCTCCACGGCTCGCTCGGCCAGCTTCACCGGCGCCGCGGCGAGGTCGGTCGCGCCACGCGCGATCAGCTCGGCCGTGCCCGGAATCGGCTGCGGCTGCCAGCCGTCCTCGACCGGCGCCGGCTCGGGGATCGGCTCGAGGTCGAAGAGCACGGTGCCGATGTCGACCCCCGCGATCCCGTCGACCGCCGCGTGGTGGGTCTTGGTCAGCAGCGCGAAGCGGTCGCGCTCGAGCCCCTGCACCAGCCACATCTCCCAGAGCGGCTTGGAGCGGTCGAGCTGTTGGGAGAAGACGCGCGCGGCGAGCCGTTTGAGCTGCGCCTCACCGCCTGGCTCGGGCAGCGCGGTGTGGCGGATGTGGTAGCTGAGGTTGAAGTTGACGTCGTCGGCCCAGAGCGGCCTGCCGGCCTCCAGCGGCGGCACGACGAGGCGCTGGCGGAAGCGCGGCACCTGGTCGAGCTTGCTCCGCACGTGCTCAACCAGGTCGACGTAGCGCGGCGGCGGCCCCTCGAACAGCAGGCAGCCGCCGATGTGCATGTGACTCGAGGACTGCTCGTTGGTCAGGAACGAGGCATCGGTCGAGCTGAGGCGTTCGAGGTGGTCTCCGGCGGTGCTCATCATGGAAAGGTACCCTGAGGGCATGCCCGCCACGCCCACGGCCACGGGGCCGAAACGCGTCCTGCTCGCCGCGCCGCGTGGCTACTGCGCCGGCGTCGACCGCGCCGTGCAGGCGGTCGAGCGCGCGCTCGAGCACCACGGCGCTCCCGTCTACGTCCGCAAAGAGATCGTCCACAACAAGCATGTGGTCGAGGAGCTCGCCAAGCGAGGCGCGATCTTCGTCGAGGAGGAGAGCGAGGTGCCGGAGGGTGAGATGGTCGTCTTCTCGGCCCACGGCGTCGCCCCGGCGGTGCACGAGAACGCCGCTGCGCGCAAGCTGCGCACGATCGACGCCACCTGCCCGCTGGTCACCAAGGTGCACGTCTCGGCCCGCCGCTTCGCCGCCGACGGCTACACGATCGTGATGATCGGGCATCAGGGTCACGAGGAGGTCGAAGGGACCACCGGCGAGGCGCCCGACAGCATCGTGCTGATCGAAACCGCGGACGAAGTCGAGGGCCTCCAGGTGCCGGACCCGACCAAGGTCGCCTTCATCACCCAGACGACGCTCTCGGTCGACGAGACGGCCGAGGTGATCGCCGCGTTGCGGGCCAAGTTCCCGGGCATAGTCAGCTCCAAGTCCGACGACATCTGTTACGCGACCACCAACCGCCAGATCGCCGTCAAGCAGCTGGCCCGCGAGTGCGA
>Ga0070691_10000168_pt1 | contig 21401 bp, 20 predicted proteins | sample KBSK1101metaG_FD_64673 | JGI IMG/M metagenome (GOLD analysis project Ga0070691, IMG submission 64673) | Corn, switchgrass and miscanthus rhizosphere microbial communities from Kellogg Biological Station, Michigan, USA - KBS K1-10-1 metaG | ecosystem: Host-associated > Plants > Roots >... | reverse complement strand
GGCGAAAATCGTCGATCGCAGAGCCTTCGCGAAGAAACTCTGGATTGGATGCCATGTCGAATTCCAGATCAGGACGCAGCTTGCGGATGATCTTCTCGACTTCGCGGCTGGTACCGACCGGAACCGTCGACTTGGTGACGATGACGGCATAGCCGGTGAGGGCGCGTGCGATTTCCTCGGCGGCGGCATGGACATAAGTAAGATCGGCATGGCCGTCGCCGCGCCGGCTTGGCGTGCCGACCGCGATGAAAACGGCGTCGGCTCCGCGCACGGCTTTTGCGATGTCAGTCTCGAATGTCAGCCGGCCGGCTTTGGTGTTGGTGGCGACGACCTCGTCCAGGCGCGGCTCATAGATCGGTATCGTTCCAGCTTTGAGCGCCGCGACTTTGTCTGCCTCCTTGTCGACGCAGACGACGCTGTGCCCGAACTCGGACAAACAGGCGCCCGACACCAGCCCAACATAGCCTGTCCCGATCATCGCGATGCGCATGCTTTGCCCTTTATCCGCGGGTAACGACGAGCGTGATCCCGTCGCGTTACCGCATCATAAACATCGAAAACTAAACTGATTTCCGACTCGAACGCACGCTTTCTCACACCCGAAGCTTAATTTTGCCCACTGTCTGCCAGGAGCCGCCTCAGGCCGGAATAGTTCGGCTGGTCGATGGCGACCTTGTCGCGCGTCGTCAGCGTCAAGTGTTCGGCCAGACCCGGCGAGTCGAGGCCGATAGCGCCTTCACGGATGCGACGGCACAGCTCGCGATTGAGGTCCATCAGTGCTCCGTCCTGATTCAAAAGAGTCTTAAGCCGCATCCGTTCGTCTTCAGCAGCTTGTCCGCCGGTCTCGAGTTCGCGCTTGACGATGCTGAGTGCGTTGGCCGCGACCCGGGCATGAAAAGCCGTATGACCTTTGAGCTCCGGCATAGCGCGTTGCTCGATGAAGTCGCGGACTGCGGTGACGAGTTCCAGGAGGGACGGTTGATCCATCATGGCTAGATCTTACCCCTGATGATCAGGTTGATGAGATCGACTTCGGTTTCGGACGAGCGGCGACCGATCGCGGCACGCTCGACGGAGTGATCGCGCACGAAACCTTGATACATGCTCATGCACATGATCCCCCATTTGAGAGAGCCGTAGACGATCCAGGTGCGGGCCTCTTCCTCGCTGACATGGACGCCGCCGGCGGCCTCGTAGCCCGCAAGCAGATCGGCCAGGTCGCCGAAACCGCCGACCACTTTTTCCTGCATGCCGAAGCGCCAGGAGTTTGTGCAGATCCAGCCGAGATCCTCGAGTGGATCTCCGATATGGACAAGTTCCCAATCGAGCGCCGCCTCGACTCCCTCGGGCGAGATCAGGAGATTGCCGTGGCGAAAATCGCCATGAACCAGAGTCTGACGCTTGGCACTCGCCATGCGCGGCTCGAGCCATTTGAAGGCCATTTCGAACACCGGATGCGGATAGTCGTACGTGTCATAAATGGTGCGGTACCGATTCAATTGCGCCCGCCCATCGACAACCTGCAGCACCTTGCGTAGCTCGGGCGTTAGCGTCACGGCATGGATGCGCGCCGCGATTTCGCCGCATTGGCGCGCGAGGTGCGGCCGGATCGCATCGAATTCCTTGTCGCGCAGAATCTTTCGCGCGATGGATTCGCCGCGCAATCGATCCATCACATAGCCTTGTCCGACGCCGTCACGCTCTTGCAGGACATAACGGACGTGCGGCGCCTTCACGCCGGCGGCGCGCGAAGCCTCAATCGCAATCGCTTCGGTTTCGAGCGGAACCGAGGTGGACGTTTCGCCCGTGACGCGCGGCTGTCCGCCGGGCGAACGCCGCAGGATGAGAGGAACGACTTCGTCCTTGCAGATGGCGTCGAACGACCATGTCTCCTGACTGGCTCCGCCGGACAGGCGCGAGAGTGCGTCCAGTTTCAAGAGCCCGGGAAGGGCCGGCCGCAGGGCGTGTTCGAGGGCAGGTGCGAAGTCTGCGTTCATGAACGAGTAATCCGGTCCGGCGCCGAAGGTGTCGCTGCGGAAGCGATATTATTTTCGGTATCTGAGCACAGGAGCAGCTCATGGGCAAAGATAACGAAGACTGAGCGCATCAGCGCGTACTAACCGGCCCTGAGGTAGCGCACGGCCTCGTCGCGGCCAAACAGATATAACAGGGTGCGCAAGGCCTCGCCGCGCGCAGATTGAAGCTCCGGATCGCGTTGCAGGACGAGTTGCGCGTCGTCACGCGCCACGGCCAGCAAATCGGAATGCGCGGCAAGGTCGGCCAAGCGGAAAAATGGCATGCCGCTCTGCCGCGTGCCGAGCAGTTCGCCGGCGCCGCGCAGGCGCAGATCCTGCTCTGCGATGACGAAGCCGTCGTCGGTGTCACGCATCGTCTTCAGTCGTGCCTTGGCGGTTTCCCCGAGCGGGCCTTGATACAAAAGCAGGCAGCTCGATTTTCCCTGGCCACGGCCGACGCGTCCGCGCAATTGATGGAGCTGCGCAAGACCAAAACGTTCGGCATGTTCGACCACCATGATCGTGGCTTCGGGGACATCCACGCCCACCTCGATCACGGTGGTGGCGACGAGGATCGATGTCTCGCCGCTCTTGAATTTTGCCATCGCCGCGTCGCGCTCTGGCCCCTTCATTCTGCCGTGGACCAAGCCAACCTTGGAGCCCAGCGAACGCTTCAACATGGCGGCGCGCTCTTCGGCGGCGGCGAGATCGATCTTTTCGGACTCTTCGACCAAGGGACACACCCAGTAGGCGCGGGCGCCTCGTGCAATCGCCTTGCGCAGATGCTCGATGACTTCGTCCAGCCGCTCGACAGAGAGCGTGCGCGTGTCGATAGGCTTTCGGCCTGGCGGCCTGCCGGTCAGGCGCGAGACATCCATGTCGCCATAGACCGTGAGCGCCAGCGTGCGCGGAATGGGCGTCGCCGTCATCACCAGCACGTCGGCGGGCCGTCCGCCCTTGCCTTGCAGCTGCATGCGTTGATGCACGCCGAAACGGTGCTGCTCGTCGACGACCGCCAATCCGAGATCGGCGAATGCGACGTCCTCGGAGAAAAGAGCGTGCGTGCCGACGAGAATGTCGATGTCACCTCTGGCAAGCGCAGCGAGCGTTTGATCGCGGCCCGAGCGTTCGCGCCCGGTCAGAAGGGCCATGCGGATTCCAGCCGCCTTGGCGAACGGCTCCAACGCCGCCATGTGCTGGCGCGAAAGGATGTCGGTCGGCGCCATCAGCGCGCCCTGCGTGCCGGATTCGACGGCGCCGAGAAGAGCCAGAAAAGCGATGATCGTTTTTCCCGCACCCACATCGCCCTGCAAAAGACGCAACATGCGTTGCGGCGAAGCCATGTCGGCTTCGATTTCGCCGATGACACGAAGCTGCGCGTCCGTCAGCGCGAAGGGTAACGCGGCGACCGCCAATGCTTTCAAGCTTCCATCGCCCTTCAGGCTGCGGCCCTTCTTCGCGCCGCGCATCTGGCGGCGGATGAGAAGGAGCGCCAGTTGATTGGCGAGCAATTCGTCATAAGCGAGACGGCTCCGTTCTGCCGTATCGAGCGCAAGATCGCGTTCGTTCGTCGGCGCATGGGTGGCGCGCAGCGCGACGTCGAACGGTTTCCAGCCCTTGGCTTTGACGAACGCCGGATCGTCCCATTCCGGCAGAGCGGGGACTTTGGCCACCGCGGCGCGCACCGCCTTTAGAAGCGGCTTCGCGGGCAAACCTTCGGTCAACGCGTAAACAGGCTCGTGCAACGGCATTTCGCCGAGTTCGTCCGACGCCAGCACATGATCGGGATGCGGCATCTGCAGCTTGTCCTTGTAACGCTCGATCTTGCCGCTGACGACGCGTGTCGAACCGACCGGAAGCGTGCGGTTCAGGTAATCCGCATGCGCGTGGAAATAGATCAGCTCGATCCTGGACGTGTCATCGGAACAGCGAATGCGATAGGGCTGGCGCCGGTCGCGCGGTGCGACGTGATCGAGCACAGTCACAGTCACAGTCGCGATGCGTCCTTCTTCCGCGTCGACCAGCCTTGGACGATACGAGCGGTCGATCAATCCGATCGGCAGATCGAAGATCAGATCGACGATCCTGGGCCCGGCGACCCGCGCGATCAGCTTCTCGAGCTTGGGGCCGACGCCGCCAAGCGTGCGCGTTTCGGCGAACAGCGGGAAGAGAATCGAAGGGCGCATTGCGATGAAAGAATATGGACCGGGGAGGTTGTTCTCAACGGAGCTAAGGCGCTATATCCGGCGCATGGAAAGCAAGGAAAACGGTGGCTCTTCGGAGGCCCGCCGCAAACGGCTATTGTTCCGGGCGCAACGGCGCGGCTTCAAGGAGGTCGACCTCATCTTCGGCACCTTTGCCGCCGCTGAACTTCCGGGACTGTCCAACGCCGAACTCGACCAGTTCGAGGCGCTGCTCATCGCGCCCGACCAGGAGGTCTATGCCTGGCTTCGGGACGACGCACCCGTTCCTTTAGCCCTCGATACACCAGTGTTCGCCCGCCTGAAGGCGCTCTGCCGGCGACGGAATCCGAAATGGAGCGTCTAGATTACATCGCGCGCCAGCCGGGCCGCTTCGCGGTCACCGGCGCGCCAGTAGGCTACGATGCCTATCTTGCGGCCGAGGCGGCGTTGCGCCTGGACGCACTTGTCCTGTTCGTCGCGTCCGACGATGTCCACGCCGCCGGCGTCAGCGAAGCGATCTCCTTCTTCGCGCCGAAACTATCCGTCCTCTCTTTCCCGGCATGGGATTGCCTGCCTTATGACCGCGTCTCGCCGAAGCCGGACATCGAAAGCGAGCGGCTGGCGACGCTTGCAACGCTGGCCCGGCGCAAAAGCGATTCCGGGGCGGCCGTCGTCGTCACCACGGTGAACGCGCTTCTGCAACGCGTGCCGCCGCGCGACTGGATCGCGCAGGCGAGTTTTGCCGCGCGCACCGGCGAAGACGTCGATCGCGACGCACTCGTTACCTTTCTCTCGGGCAACGGTTATGTCCGTGCCAGCACGGTGCGCGAGCCGGGCGACTTTGCGCTCCGCGGCGGTATCATCGATCTCTGGCCGCCCGGAATCGCGCAGCCTCTGCGGCTCGATTTCTTCGGCTCGACGCTCGACGCCATCCGCCGCTTCGACGCGGAAACGCAACTCTCGTCGGACAGGATCGAAGAGATCGATCTGCTTCCCGCCAGCGAAGCGCCTCTCGACCAGACGTCGATCAGCCGTTTCCGCTCCGGCTATGTCGCCGAGTTCGGGCCAGTCCATGACGACGACCCGCTCTACGAGTCGGTCAGTGCCGGCCGCAAGCAGCAAGGCATGGAGCACTGGCTGCCTCTGTTCCACGAAAAGCTCGACACGCTGTTCGATTTCCTGCCACGCGCGCTCATACTGCTTGGTCATCAGAGCGAAGAGACCAAGGCGGCGCGTCTCGAACTTGTTCGGGATTATTTCGAGACGCGCGAACAGTTCCGTTTGCAGCGGCATGATGCGGAAAAGAACGTCATCAAGGCGCCGCCTTACAAACCGTTGAAACCGCAGCGGCTCTGTCTGGACGATGCGGAATGGACCGCGGGCCTTTCGCGCCACAATGTGCGCGATTTGTCGCCGTTTCAGGCACCGGAGTCGCTGAAATCCGTCGATGCCGGCGGCAAGGTGGGCCGCGACTTCCAGCCCGAACGCGCCGCTGGAAAGGTCAACGTCTTTCAGTCGGCGGCCGACCATGTCGCCGCGCTGCAGCACGCCGGCAAGAGGGTGATCGTTGCCTCGTGGAGCGGCGGCTCGTCCGAGCGCATGGGTGGCGTTCTTTCCGATCACGGTCTCCCCGCCATTCGCAGCGTCGCCAATTGGCCGGAAGCGGCCAAGCTGCACGAGACCGCGGTCGGCATCGCGGTACTCGGACTGGAAAAGGGTTTCGAGGCTCCCGGCTTCGCGGTCGTTTCCGAGCAGGACATCCTCGGAGACCGGATGGTGCGCGCGGCGGCGCGCTCGCGACGGGCGCAGAATTTCCTCTCCGAAGCCTCCAGTCTCGCGCCCGGCGATCTCGTAACCCATATTGAGCATGGCGTCGGGCGCTATATGGGTCTTCAGACGATCGATGCCTTGGGCGCGCCGCATGACTGTCTCGAAATCCAGTATGACGGCGGCAAGCTCTTCCTCCCGGTCGAGAACATCGAACTTCTGACACGCTACGGCGCCGACGAAAGCAACGCGCAGCTGGACCGGCTCGGCGGCGTCGGCTGGCAACAGCGCAAGGCGCGCATGAAGGAGCGGGTGCGCGAGATTGCAGCCGAGTTGATCCGCATCGCGGCCGCGCGCGAACTGCGTTCGTTGCCGCCGGTCGATCCGCCGCAAGGCGTCTATGACGAGTTCTGCGCCCGCTTCCCCTACCAGGAGACCGAGGACCAGGAGAAAGCCATCGCCGACGCGATGGAAGACCTGGCACGCGGCCGGCCGATGGACCGCCTCATCTGCGGCGATGTCGGCTTCGGCAAGACCGAAGTCGCCTTGCGCGCCGCCTTCGTCGCCGCCATGAGCGGACAGCAGGTCGCCGTCATCGTGCCGACGACGCTCCTCGCGCGCCAGCACTTCCGCAACTTCTGCGAACGCTTTGCGGGCTTTCCGCTCAAGGTCAGGCAACTTTCGAGGTTCGTCGACACGAAGGAAGCCGCACTCACACGCGCCGAACTTGCCGAGGGCGCAGTCGATATCGTCATCGGAACCCATGCGCTCCTCGCCAAATCCATTCGCTTCAAGAGCCTCGGCCTCCTCATCGTCGACGAGGAGCAGCATTTCGGCGTCACGCACAAGGAACAACTCAAGGCGCTGAAGGCGGACGTCCATGTTCTCACGCTCACCGCAACGCCCATTCCACGCACGCTGCAACTCGCACTTTCCGGCGTGCGTGATCTTTCGCTCATCACCACGCCGCCCATCGACCGGCTCGCCGTGCGCACTTTCGTGACACCGTTCGATCCGCTCGTCGTGCGCGAAGCGCTCCTGCGCGAGCATTATCGCGGCGGTCAGAGCTTCTATGTAGCGCCGCGCATCGCCGACCTGCGCGAGGCCGAAGAGTTCCTCAAGATCACTGTCCCCGAGATCAAGGCCGCCGTCGCGCACGGCCAGATGGCGTCGAGCGTGCTCGAAGAGGTCATGACCGCCTTCTACGAGCGCAAGATCGACGTTCTCGTCTCCACCAACATCGTCGAGAGCGGCCTCGACATTCCGACCGCGAACACGATGATCGTGCATCGCGCCGACATGTTCGGCCTCTCCCAACTTTACCAGTTACGCGGGCGCATCGGTCGCGCCAAGCAACGCGCTTATGCCTATTTGACGACGCCGCCCGATCGCAAATTGAACGACACCGCAACCCGCCGGCTCGAGGTTCTGCAGTCGCTCGACCAGCTCGGCGCCGGATTTTCCGTCGCCAGCCACGACATGGACATTCGCGGCGCCGGCAATCTGCTCGGCGAAGAGCAGTCCGGCCATGTCCGCGAAGTCGGCATCGAGCTCTACCAGGAGATGCTCGAGGATGCGGTGGCGCAGATGCGGCTCGGCGAAGACGCGAAGGAGATCGCCGACCAATGGTCGCCCGCCATCAACATCGGCGCGGCGGTGCTCATCCCGGAATCCTATGTCGCCGATCTCAACGTGCGCATGTCGCTCTACCGCCGCCTGGCCGCGATCGAGTCGCGCGAGGACATCGACCGCTTCGCAGCCGAACTGATCGACCGTTTCGGGCCGCTGCCGGAGGAGGTCAAACAGCTTCTCGAGATCGTCGCCATCAAGCAACTCTGCCGCTTGGCGCTGGTCGAGAAGATCGACGCCGGTCCCAAGGGCGGCACCATCGCCTTCCGCGGCAACCAGTTTCCCAACCCGATGGCGCTCGTAAGCCTGATCAACGAACACTCCGGCACCATGAAAGTCAGACCGGACCAGAAGGTCGTCGTGTCACGGGACTGGCCGTCGCCGGAATCGCGACTGAACGGGGTCAAGAACCTGATCGGCCAGCTCGCCAATCTGGCGGCCAAGGCGGCATAACGGACTCCTATTGATCAAGGAGCCCGACCACGACCCATTTGTTCGGGGCGGTGACGTTCGGCCGTTTGCTGCCCTATGCTCCGTGCGTCACGTCTCCAGGTGGTCCGATGTCGCTCGAGCAGGCGTCCCTCATCAGCCAGATCATTTCGGCAGTCGCCATATTGGCCTCCCTGGTCTTCCTGATCTTTCAAATTCGGGGCAACACACGAGCTTTAAGGAGCCAGTCCTACTTCAACGGCATGACTCACGGTCAACGTCCATTCGAAATGATGATCGCCGACGAAGACCTGACCAGAATTGTCAACATCGGATACAATTCGCCGGATGCGTTGCCGAAAGATGATAGAGAGCGGTTCAATCTCCATACGTTCATGCTCGTGAATTCGTGGGAGTATTTCTTCTACCAACATCGAGACGGTTCCATTCCCAGCCAACTCTTCGCCGGAACCGACGCCCATATGAGGGTATTGGTCCGGACAAAACCAGGACTACGCGTGTTTTGGGATGAGTACCGGCACGCTTACGACGAACCGTTCCTCTCTTACGTTGCCGCAATTTTTGACGAGCGGTCGCCGACTTGATCCGATCCCATGGTGACCGGTTCAAGTCGTGTCACGCGGCTGGCCGTCGCCGGAATCGCGGCTGAACGGGGTCAAGAACCTGATCGGCCAGCTCGCCAGTCTGGCGTCCAAGGCGGCATAACCGCAAAGACGTGGTTTGCTCTACGGCATTCTTGCGCCGAGCGCAGCCAGTGCCTCCACGCCTTGCGTGATTTGCCGAACGGCTCTCTCCGCCTGTCCGAGCAGATCTTGTGCCTGCGGACCGGTTCCGTGAACCACGTGAAGATGACCGCTCGGATCGCGATAGACGAGCGTACCGTCGGCCTGACCGATGATGATCTGCGATTTGAATATGCGCTCGTCCTTTATCGCCTTGTTGAGGAGACTGGCAGTTATCACGCTTTCTTCGATTTCGATTGTTGCGAGCATTCCGGATGCCTCCTTCGATCGTCGACCCACCGAAGTTTAAGGCTCATGCTTACCGCGACTACTCCCCCAGATGGGGGACCTCCGCCACGCAACAGTACGACTTGGAAACCGAACGTCAGCCGCCCGTCCTGAAATAGGGCTCGACGATGCCCTTCAGCTTCACGGTCATGGGATTACCATGGCGATCGACGGACTTGCCGGCGACGACGCGCACCCAGCCCTCGCTGACGCAATACTCTTCGACATTGTTGCGCTCGACGCCGTTGAAGCGGATGCCGATGCCGCGCTCGAGCAGTTCCTCGTTGAAGAACGGGCTCTTCGGGTTGTTGCACAGGCGATCCGGCGGCGTGTCGCTCATGGTTCCTTCGGCGTTGACATGAATCGTGATAGACAATTTTGCCTTACAATCCAAATTCTCGCGATTTCCGAAAAAAGTGCGAAACCGATCGGACGCAATAAGGGCGTTGGTCGGGAAGCGATTTTTCAACAGTAAAATTCACTACGCCCTGCCGGGCGCGATTTCTCCTTTGCTCGTTTTCTCATTCATTTTTCTGGATCAAATGCCGTCGCCGACGCTTTGCGCCGGCGGACAACAGACACACTTATCTGGATATAGGCGAATTGGTGATTTGACCGTGACGGTTCAAGTACAGCCTGCATCTTTTACATGGCCACTTGATTACAATTGCCGCGTCAGTTGAACGCCATCACCGTCTCGCTACCCGACTGGATGCGCTCGAGCAGCATGGGCGTCTCGGGCACGAGGCGCTCCATCCAGTAGCGCGCACACATCAGCTTCTCTTTATAAAACTGCGCATTTGACGGATTGGTCGCGAGCTTCGTCAACGCTATCTTCGCCATGCGGCCCCACATCCAGCCGACGACCACGATCCCCATCAGCCGGAGATAGTCGCTGGCGCCGGCGCCGGCATTGTTCGGATTCTTGAGGCCATTCGCGGCGAGCCAGAGCGTCGCGTTCTGCAAATTCTCGAGACCGCGCTTCACGCCTTTGACGAACGGCGCCATCGCGTCGTCCTTTTCATTCTCGGAGAGCCAGGCGCTGATCTGACCGAACAGCGCCATGGGCGCAGCACCACCCTTGCGGCCGAGCTTGCGGCCGACCAGATCCATTGCCTGTACGCCATTGGCGCCCTCGTAGATCAGGTTGATGCGGCCGTCGCGCACGAACTGCTCGACGCCATTGTCGCGGATATAACCGTGGCCGCCATAGCACTGCATGGCGAGGTTCGCCGCTTCGAACCCCATGTCGGTGCAGAACGCCTTCAAGACCGGCGTCATCAGATCGGAGAGGAGCCCGGCGGCATCCGCTTCCGGGCGCGGCGAGCGCGCAATCGCCATGTTGAGCGTCGTCCACATCGCGAACGCGCGCGCCCCTTCGACGAAGGAGCGTGCATGCAGCAGCATGCGCTTGACGTCGGGATGCACGATCTCGAGATCGGCGGGCTTGTCGGGTTCGGCCGGACCGGTCAGCGCATGGCCGACGCGGCGCTCATGCACATATTGATAGCCGTTCTGATAGGCGATCTCTCCTATGGCGATCCCCTGGATGCCGACGCCGAGCCGCGCTCCGTTCATCATGGCGAACATGCCGGCCATGCCCGCGCTGGCGGAGCGCTTCTCGCCCGGTTTCGCCGGCTGAGGCTTCGGCCCCAGGCGCCAGGCGACGGCATTGTCGAAGTTGAGCACGCAGGTCGCCTGCGCCTTGATGCCCATCTTCTTCTCGATGCCGCCTGTGGTCACGCCGTTGCGCGCGCCCATCGTTCCGTCTTCCGAAACCAGAAATTTTGGCACCATGAAGAAGTTCACGGTCGAAAGGTCGTCCTGGATCTGCCCGTTCTCGTCGGGAATCTTGGCGATGACCATGTGGATGATGTTGTCGGTCAGATCATGGTCGCCGCCCGAGATGAAGATCTTCGTGCCGGTCATGCGATAGGTGCCGTCCGGCTGTTCGACCGCGCGCGTCTTCATCAGGCGAAGGTCCGTGCCGCAGCCCGGCTCAGTCAGGCACATCGTGCCGGTCCATTCGCCGCTGATCATCTTTTTCGCGATATGCTCGCGCATCCAGGGCGCACCGGTCGCGGCAAGCGCAGAGTAGGCGGCGCCGGTGAGCCCCGGATACATGGCGAAGGACTGATTGGCGCTCATCGCCATCTCGGCGACCGCCATGCTGATCGTCATGGGAAGCCCGGCGCCGCCCAGTGCCTCCGGCGCACCCAGCGCGCCCCAGCCGGCCTCGGAATAGGCTTTGTAGGCCTCCTTGAAGCCCTTCGGTGTGCGCACGACGCCGTTCTCATAGTGCGCGCCTTCCTCGTCTCCCGACTGGTTGATCGGGTGCAGCACTTCCTCGCAGAACTTGCCGGCATTGGTCAGGATGTCCTCGACAAGGTCGGGGGTCAGGTCGCCGAACTGCGGCAGGTCGCGCTGCTTGTCGATCTCCAGAAATTCGTTCAAGACGAAGCGGTAATCGTCCAGCGGCGCGCGGTAGATCGGCATGAAGGATCCTATACGGGTTCCGCTATTTTGTACGCCGGAACCGGGAGGGGTGTCGATGATACAATCGTTGGAGTTCGAAAAATGGTGAGACATTGATGAAAGGCCGTCGGTTCGCGTTCATCGTCCTCACGATCGCGGCGTTGTCGAGTTCGCCCGCGGAGGCCGTCCAGCCACGCCGCGTCGTTTCGACTTTTCTGTGTACGGACGAATACGTCTTTCGCCTTCTGCCGCGCGCGCACATTGCGGCGTTGTCGTTCGAGGCGGGTGATCGCCATCCCGTCGTCTCGACCATCGCTGACCAGGTTGCCGGCATGACCGGGATCCACCCCACGACCGAAACGGTTCTCAATCTACATCCCGACCTCGTCATCATGTACCAGGGAACGATGCCGAGGCTGCACGAGAACCTTTCGGCTCTGGGCGTTCCGGTGCTCGATGTCCCCTGGGCGAATTCCATCGCAGACATCCGAAAGACGACCCGGTGGTTGGGCGAGAGGCTGGGCGCGCGGACACGAGCCGCAGCGCTTCTTGACGCAATGGACGCAAAGCTCAGCACCGCACACCGTTTGGTCGAGAAACCTTACATACGTGCGCTGCTCTACGCACCGGGCGGTTATGCATCGACCGGCGGCGTAACCGATGAAATGATGACCCTTGCCGGACTTGTGAACGCCTCGCCGCAGCTCCATCCGACGCGTGCCGGAACGGTACCGGTCGAAACGGTGATTGTGGCCGCGCCTGAGCTCTTGATTTTCAGCGGCGAGGGGAGCGCGCCGGTGTCGCAGGCCGAACTCGTACAACACCATCCTGCGTTCGCGGCGCTGGCCGGCCGCACCTTGTCGGCCAAGACGTCGTTGATACCGCTCCTTTGTCCCGGACCTTGGTCGGCCGAGGCGGCGCTGACATTTGCAGAGCTGGGAATGAAGGCGCGCGCGCTTGCGAAGGCGCAGGCGCGCAACTAGAACTCTCGGCGACGCGACGGACAAGGGAACGCGGCAGAAGCCGCGGCTGCCCCCGCAACTGTAGACGGTACAACGCGCATCCGAATGCCACTGGGAGAACCGGGAAGGCGGATGCGACGGCCGTGAGCCAGGAAACCTGCCGCCGCCTGTCGTCCGTCCATGCGCCGGGGTTGGCGCACGGTCTGCGGTGCACCGCAAGCGGCGACTCGTCGGAGGCCGCATGGACGCGAGCACAACAATTCCGCAAGTTCACGACGCGACGAAGCGCGCGCACGCCACAACCATTGTGCTCGTCTTGTTGCTGGGCGTGTTCTTTCTCGCTTCCTTTCTGCTGGGTCCGTCGAACCTGCCGATGGGCGATCTCCTTGCCGGGCTCCTTTCGGGTCACGGCGCGGCCGGCGTTATCGCACGCGAGTTGCGCCTGCCGCGCGCCGCGCTCGCGCTCGTCATCGGCGCAGCGCTCGGCGCCAGCGGCGCGGCGTTGCAAGGCTTGTTCCGAAATCCCCTGGCCGAGCCCGGCGTCACCGGCGTGACATCCACGGCTGGCCTTGGTGCCGTGATCGCGCTTTATTTCGGGCTGGCCGCGTCGAGCGCATTTCTGCTGCCCGCGTTCGCCGTCGGTGGCGCGCTCGTATCGGCGGGCGCGCTCTACCTATTGTCGCGCGGCGGCGCCGGCGCGATGGCGCTGGTGCTCGCCGGTGTCGCCATGGCGAGTTTCGCCACAGCGCTGACCGCGCTCGCGCTCTCGTTTGCGCAGAATCCGTATGCCATGACCGAGATGGTGCGCTGGATGATGGGCTCGCTGAACGATCGCACGCTCTTCGATCTCGCCTTTGCCGCGCCGCTGACAATCGCAGGCATTGCGCTTTTGCTCACCGCGTCACGTGGTTTGGATGCGTTGACGCTCGGCGAAGAAGCGGCGCACAGCCTGGGCATCGATGTCGGCTTCGTGCGGAGCCGTGTCGTCGTCGGTGTCGCGCTGGCGACTGGTGCCGCGACAGCGGCGGCGGGCGCCGTCAGTTTCGTCGGTCTCGTCGTGCCGCATGTGCTTCGACGCTTCTATGGTTACGAGCCGTCGCGGCTGATCGTGCCGTCGGCGCTGGGCGGCGCGGTGCTCGTCACGGCAGCCGACATTGCGGTCCGGCTGATCGCACCGGACGGCCAGCTCCTCCTGGGCGTGGTGACCGCGATGCTGGGCGCGCCGTTTTTCCTCTGGCTCATCCTCCGTCTACGGAGCGAATCGTGAGCGTGGCGCTGGAATTTCGTGCCGTGTCCGCTGCGTACGGCAGCCGCGGCGTGTTGTCGGAGATCTCGACCGGCTTCGCCGCCGGTGCGGTCACCGGGATCGTCGGACCCAATGGCGCGGGCAAGACGACGCTCTTTCGTGCCGCGCTCGGCTTGTTGAAGCCGTCGTGCGGCACGATCGACGTTTTGGGAAAACCGCTTGCGCAATGGTCGCGCGAAGGCCTGGCGCGCGCCATCGCCTATCTGCCGCAAGGCTCGGATGCGCATTGGCCGCTTCAGGCGCGCCAACTGGTCGCGCTCGGACGCTTGCCGCATCGTGCGGCGTTCGCGGCGTTGTCTGCGAGCGATGCGGTCGCGGTCGACGAGGCGTTGACGCGCTGCGATGCGCTGCAGTTCGCCACTCGGCGGATGGATGAATTGTCGGCAGGTGAACGGGCACGCGTTCTTTTCGCGCGCGCGCTGGCGACGGCGGCGCCGATCCTTCTGGCCGACGAGCCGGCCGCCTATCTCGACCCGGCGCATCAATTGCGCCTGATGGAACTTTTGCGCGAAGAAGCCGCGCGCGGCACCGCGGTAGCCGTGACGCTGCACGACCTCGCACTCGCCTCGCGCCATTGCGATGAGATCATCGTGCTGGACAAGGGCCGGCTCGCCGGGCAGGGCGCGGCGCAAGAGGCGCTCTCCGATGCGCTGCTGGCACGCGTGTTCGGCATCGCCGCGATGCACACGCCCGATCCGCAAGGCGGCCGCGCTGCGCTGACACCTTGGCGACGGCTCTAGCTTGCCCTCTAATCGAGTGGCCAGCAGGAGAGAGCCATGCCGGACAAAGGAAGCGGCCAGGATCGACACTATAAGCGCACGCTGCGCGAGCTTCAGATCGAGCTCGTCAAGCTGCAACGCCACCTGCTCGAGAAGAACCAGCGCGTGCTCGTCATTCTCGAGGGCCGCGACGGGGCAGGCAAGGACGGCACGATCAAGCGGCTGATCGAGCATATGAGTCCGCGCGACACCCGCGTGCACGCACCGGGCAAGCCCTCGAACCGCGAGGAGTCGCAGTGGTATTTCCAGCGCTTCATCCGCTTCCTGCCGAGCGCCGACGAATTCGTCGTGTTCAACCGCTCCTGGTACAACCGCGCCGGCGTCGAGCGCGTGATGGGGTTCGCGGACAAATCCCAGGTCGAGTCGTTTCTGGAAAACGTCGTGCCGTTCGAGACCATGCTGGTGCGCGACGGGATTGCGCTGCGCAAATACTATCTCGACATCTCCAAGAAGGAGCAGAAGAAACGGCTCGCCGCGCGCGCCAAGAGCCCGCTCAAGCAGTGGAAGATTTCGCCCATCGATGCCAAGGCGACGAAGATGTGGGACGAATATTCCGAGGCGCGCAACGCGATGTTCGAACGCACCAGCCATCCGGTCGCGCCCTGGCACATCGTTCATTCCGACACCAAGAAGATCGCGCGGCTGGAATTCCTGCGCGACCTCCTGGCCACTTTCTCCTACCCGCACAAGGACAAGAAGCTGACGCGGCCCGATCAGTCCGTGGTCTTTCCGTGGAGCGAGGAAGCAGCCCTGCGCGGCCAAATCGCGAAATGATCGTGCCCTGACGGGGCTTATCGCCCCGTGCTAAGGGTATTGCTCCGACGGGGAGGATCATGGGCAAGGGCACGCTCGCGAGGCTGGAAATCTATGCCGGTCTGGTCGCCATCGCGGCCATGATCGCTCTGGCGGGCTATGGCTTGGTGTCGGCCTTCGCCGATCGGCTGGATCCGAAGCTTCGAGCCTGCGTCGAGCGCAACATGGAAGGCGGCTTCAACGAAAAGCCGATGACGAAGGAGCTTGCCCTGGCCTTGTGCAGGCGGCTGGAGGCGGACGGTGCTCTTTAACCCTGAAAGTCCGGCTTGATCGCCGCTTGCTCCCGGCCCGCCATATCGTAATCTCCTTCGATTGCCATTCGCCTTCCCGCGATTCAAGGAAACCGCCCATGCCCGGCCCGCTTCATGGCGTCACCGTCATCGACCTGACCAGCTTCATCTTCGGACCCTATGCCACGCAGACGCTGGGCGACCTGGGCGCCGAGATCATCAAGATCGAAGCACCCGAGGGCGACAAGCAGCGCTTCGGCCTCAAGCAGAACAAGAGCAAGAACATGGGCTCGACGTTCATGATGCTGAACCGCAACAAGAAGTCGGTGACGCTCGACCTGAAGAAGGAAGAGGATCGCGAGAAATTGCGTGCGCTGATCCCGACCGCGCAGGTCTTCATCCACAATGTACGCACCAGCGCAATGAGCCAGCTCGGCTTCGGCTATGAGCAGGTCTCGGCGCTCAATCCCTCGATGGTCTATGTGCACCTCGTCGGGTTTGGCTCCGACGGTCCCTATGGCGGGCGGCAGGCGTTCGACGATCTGGTGCAGGCGGCCTCGGGCGGCGCCGATATGATTCTCGACAACAACGGCGTCAGCACGATGCGGATGTTTCCGAGCTACATCGCCGACAAAGTGTCCGGGCTCCACGCGCTTTACGCGACGCTGGCCGGGCTCTTTCACCGCGAGCGCACGGGCGAGGGGCAGTTCGTGGAAGTGCCGATGCTCGAGAGCTACACGCACTTCCTGATGGTCGAGCATCTTTATGGCGCATCGTTCGAACCCGTGGTGGGCCATATCGGTGCGACGCACGCGACTGCGCCCGATCGCGCTTGCCTCAAGACCAAGGACGGCTGGATCGCAACGATGCCGTCGGGCAAGGATGGCGCCAACAATTTCCTGAAGCTCGGCGGCATCGCGGACTTCTACAACAGCGAGGATTTCGTCTCCGCCAAGACGAGCAAGGAAAAAGTCGCGCTCTATAACATCGCGATGCGCAAGGCCGCCGCGACCCACACGACCGCGGAGTGGATGGAGCTTGGCGCGCAGCATCGCATTCCGATCATGCGCGCCAATACCATGGACAGTGTGCTGGACGATCCGCACCTGAAGGCGGTCGGGTTCTTCGAAGTGCTGCCGCATGAGACGGAAGGGCAGTGGCGCAGCATGAAGCCGCCGATCCGCTTCTCCAAGACGCCAGCCGATGTGCGCAGCAATCCGCGCAAACCCGGCGCGGACACCGACGAGGTCCTCGGCCGCGTCGGCGGCAAATCGAAGGCGGCGGAGTAAGTTACCGGATCGTGCCATGACGCAATCACCGGCATTTCAGGTCGAACCGCTCTCGACGGCATCGTTCGGCGCGGTGGTTACGGGTCTTCGCCTGGCATCGATCGATGCGGGCGATTTCGCCGATCTGTACCGCACCTGGCTGGAATACGCGCTTCTGATCTTTCCCGATCAGCATCTGACGCGCGGCGAACAGATTGCGTTCGCGAAAAGGTTTGGTCCGCTGGAATTCGAATTTGCTCCGATCAGCAATGTTCGCGCCGATGGCAGCGTTCGCGCCGACGACAATGCCGACGGCGTGATCAAGGTCCTCAAAGGCAATATGGGCTGGCACAGCGATTCCACCTACATGCCCGTGCAGGCAAAAGGTGCCGTGTTCTCGGCCGAAGTCGTCCCGAGCGAGGGAGGAGAAACCGGCTGGGCGGACATGTGCGCCGCCTACGATGCGCTTTCGCCGACGATGCGCTCGCTCGTCGAAGGGCTCTTAGCCCATCACTCTCTGCGCTACAGCCAGGGCAAGCTCGGCTTCCTGGCCGACGCGAACGACGGCTATTCCGGCTACGGGATGGATGTGAAGGAGCCGCCGCTCAGGCCTCTCGTCAAAACCCATCCGGAAACCGGTCGCAAGGCGTTGACGATCGGGCGCCATGCCTTTGGCGTGCCGGGACTGAGCGAGCAGGAGTCCGAGGCGCTGCTCGAACAGCTTTGTGCAATCGCCTGCCAGCCGCCGCGCACCTACCATCACCGCTGGACCGCGGGAGACGTGGTGGTGTGGGACAATCGCTGCCTGATGCACCGCGCCTGTCCCTGGGACATGCGCCAGCCGCGCGTCATGTATCACTCGCGCATCGCCGGCGACCCGGCGAGCGAGTCCGCACTGGCGGTGTCCTTGACCGCGCACTAGCGCAGCGTAGTGTTTGGTCGAATACGTCTGACTCTGGGGGAGCGACTATGACCATTGCCTACTGGTGCGTGCTGATAACGATTTTGCTGCCTTATGTCTGGTTCGGTTTTTTCGCCGCTCAGGTCGGGACTGCGCGAAACAACAATCAACCTCGCGCGGTAATGGCCGGCGTCGAAGGCCAGGCACAGCGCGCCTTGGGAGCCCATCTCAACAGCTTCGAGGTGAGCATCGGCTTTATCGCCGCAGTCATCATTGCCGAGCTGGCGCATGCGCCTCAGAGCCGCATCGATCTCTTGGCGGTCGTCTTCGTGGTCGCGCGCGTGCTCTACGGCATCCTCTACCTTGCGGGCTATGGCGCACTTCGTTCGGCCGCCTTCTTTGTCGGACTTGTGTGCACGATCGGCTTGTTCGTCGTCGCGGCCACTTAGACGTTCTGCACTCGGGTTTTTTCGGAGAAGTGGCGACCCCGGCCCGATTCGAACGGGCGGCCTACGGTTTAGGAAACCGTTGCTCTATCCTGCTGAGCTACGGGGTCAATCCATTGCAGCGAAAGAACAATTCGTATCGTTGGTCGAACCTTGGAAAGCGGATGCTATCCGAATTGCTACCGAACGCTCACTTAGGTGCGTTGCGACTTATAGCATTCCCCAGTTCAGAGTTCAGCCGCTCGGCGGCGTCCTGCTGCATCGTTCCGGTCACATGGCTGTAAAGGTCGAGGGTCGTCGCGATTGTCGCGTGGCCGAGTCGCTCTTGGCAGACTTTGGGGTGCACGCCCGCCAGCAGAAGCTGCGTTGCGTGACTGTGCCGAAGGTCGTGGAACCGAATATTCGGCAGGTCGCCGAGTCGCCTGATCGCCTTAGCAAACTCATGCGTCACGGCCATCGGTTTGACGGGGGTGCCATCAGCACGCGCGAATACGAGTGTTTCACCCGTCTGTCGGATGCCGATCCCTAGCAACTCCTTTGCTTGCTTCGTGCGCAGGCGACGCAGTTCATCGGTCGCGAATTTCGGCAGTGTGATCGCTCGACCCTTGTTGTTTTTGGTCGGCTTGAACCGGAGGCCGAGTGCTTTGGTCTGTTCGATACTTTCAACAACATGTACGACACCACGCTCAAGATCGGCATTTTTCCAACGAAGCGCGAGAATCTCGCCGCGCCGCATTCCGGTTGCGAGCGCCATCAGACATACCCAATACAGGCGCTTCTGTTGGAGGCTGTCCAGTAGCTTGGCCGAGTGTTCCACGGATAACGTTTGCATCTCACGCCGTTCGACTTTCGGGAGTCGATTTCGGAACGCGTCGGCGGGGTTCTGTGCAATCCGGTGTTGCTCGACAGCACGTGCCAATGCAGATCGCAGAATACGGTGTACGTGACGCCGCGTCCGGGGTGACGGCCCGCCGGACTTTCCGTCGCGACGGCCTCCGTTCTGCCATTTGACATAGGCCGTGCCGATGTCTGCTGCCGTTAGCTTTGACAGGGCGACGTTGCCGAGTTCGGGAACCAGAAAGTTTGCTACGATTTGGGAGTAGCGTTCATAGGTCTTTGGGCTGACTTCGGCACTGACCTCTGCCAGCCAGCGTTCCAGCCAGTGTTCGACCGTCATCCGGGATGGATCGACGTGCGAGCCGTCGTCGATGGTACGCAACAACCGACGCAGTTCCTTTTCGGCATCTTTCCGTGTACCGACTACGGTTGCAGTCGCGGTGCGACGCTGGCCTGTGAGCGGGTTTGTTCCGAGGCTGTATCGCAATTCCCATGAACCGGGTGTGCGCTGTCGAATGTGACCGACTTTACGCATGGCTATTTCCCTGATCGTTTGAGGCTGTGAAACCGGATTTTGTGTTCTTCGGTGCAAAACTGTGCGTCGAGCCGTCGCGTTGTTCCAGCACCAACGCTGAACAATTCACCGCAATGCATACATGAGCGCATAGGGTGATCACCGCTGACATACCGTGCCGCCTGCAACCACAGACCCTCCAGTAGAGTGTGCGGGGCGAGGTGCAATCTCAGGCGATTGGTTGTTGGCTCAGGCACAAGGGAAATGCCAACGGTCGTGAAGGCAAGTCGGCGGTCTTTTGGCTTAATCCTTCGGCCTTTGATCTTTGGCATTGCGGCGCGCATCAGAAACTTGGTCAGCCAACGCATGGCTTCGGCGTGGGCAAGTATCGTCACCAGATGATCGCCTTGTTGTCGATTCAACCCTTCCTCTGTCAGGGGGCCATAGTTTCGGACGAAGGCGAGTGCGCTCTCGGCATCCTTCACCGACGTTGCAAATACCTGCCATAGGTTTCCGATTTGTCTCAGCGGCTGCGTGCTGATCGCTCGACCGCCGTTTCGCACGATGCGCCATCGGTCGGTTGGGTGGTCACGAGAGAGCAACCGCACACTTACAGGCGTATGGATTGGGCCGGGAAGGGGCGGCAGGCGCGGGCCGCGACTAAGTGAATAACCCTTCTCGTCCCGGGACCAGAGAAAGTCGATGTCGATTTCCGGCATGGTACGTGACCGCTTGTAACCGATATGACAATAAACAGTGACATCAGTATTTTGCGCCAAAACTTGATGATAGTAAAGGCTGGATGCCGAACGATGCCGACAAGATGCAAGAGTCAAAGCCAAAAACGATCAGTGTGCCAGATGCTGGACGAGAGTATTTCGGCCTTGCGAAGGACGCCTCGTACCGCGCCGTAAAGCTCGGCGTCATTCCCGTAATCAAAGTAGGCGGCAAGCTCCGCGTGCCAGTCATCGCTCTTGAGAGGCTGATCGCGACGGCGGGTCAGCCCAAAGCAACATCATGATTGTTGATGGCAAGGGCGGCGCAAAATCGTATGCGCCGCCATGGTCAACCCGAAGGATCTTGAGGAGGTAGCGCCCGGCGCAAGCCGACTGAGCGCGACTACAGAACGCGGGTGGGCTTGATGGCTGTTCCCGCGACCGTCGATGGCAAAGTACGCCTCCTGCCTGTCGTTGACGTGATGAGCCGTCAGGGGTTGCCGATCCCCGCCATCAAAAAATCGGCGATTGCACTGCCGGAACTTGCGGAGCAATCGGATTCCGACGGCCCGACTGCCCGAACGCGGGCTGAGGGACAGCGAGGACAGACGTAACCCTCTGTGCGGCCACTGCGTCAGTGGTGGGGGAGCGGGTGGCACCCGATAACAGCATCCTCGATATACAGTGCTGCAAAGCGTTCCTCCCATCCCGCTTCCCACTACACAGTAGATGGGGGAGTTAGCGGAAGGCGGAGTCTGGCCTTTGGCTTGTGACGAGCGAAACAGGATCAGGCTTCGACATCAAAACCATGGATAGAAATGATGGCAACCCGGCACCGGAGGTATGGAAGCATGGGAATATCGGCGGGGTCGTTTTCACTGGCCCCGCCTGACTCGAATGATGGCTGACATTCCGATAACCGGACTGGAAAATTTTTTTCCACAAAACGGAAAACTGCGCCGTGCCGTGTGGCGACAATTGTAGTTCCCGTCGAAATGACTGCGGCATCCGCTCAGACGCCCGCGCAGCCCGACTATGACTCATAGGTCGCTGGATCGGGGCCGCAAATGTATGTTGTGGAGCTAACGGCATTGAGGCGG
>Ga0070691_10000166_pt1 | contig 21505 bp, 14 predicted proteins | sample KBSK1101metaG_FD_64673 | JGI IMG/M metagenome (GOLD analysis project Ga0070691, IMG submission 64673) | Corn, switchgrass and miscanthus rhizosphere microbial communities from Kellogg Biological Station, Michigan, USA - KBS K1-10-1 metaG | ecosystem: Host-associated > Plants > Roots >... | reverse complement strand
GGCCGAGCACCGCGCCGAGGCCGGCGATCATCGCGAACGCGCGGACCGCGTCCTCGCGTTCGTCCGGGTTCGGCGCCATCGCGACCAGGATCGCGACCGGCAGCGAGAGCAAGGCGGAACCGAAGACGCCTTGCGCACCGCGCGCGACGATCAACGCGACCGCGCTCGGCGCGACCGCGCACGCCAAGGTCGCGAGCGTGAAGCCGACCACGCAGATGGTCAGGATCCGCTTGCGTCCGTAGAGATCGCCGAGCGTCCCGGCGGCGATGGTGAAGCCGCCTTCCATCAGCGGATAGATGCTGACGATCCACTGCTGGTCGGCGATGCCGGCGTGCAGCGCTCGCTCGATCGACGGAAGCGCCAGGTAGATGACGCTGATGTTGACGACCGCGACCAATCCGGCCAGATACATGCCGAGCCGGGCGATCCGCAGACGCAAGGAAGCGCTCATATGCCGCGCTTCGTCGCAAAAGAAAAGGGGCCCCGCCGAAGCGGGACCCCGTCCTTCGAGACGCACCTACGGTGCTCCTCAGGATGACACGACCGTTCCTACAAGTCTTCGGGGTTGATGCCCTTGATCTTGTCGTACTGGGTCTTCTTCGGCGGCGCGTGGACGCTCGTGTGATCGTCGTAGTCGCCTTCGTACTGCACGGTCAGCGGTTCGCGATTGCGCTCGTACGCGCTCACCAGACGGCTCATGCCGTCGCCGTTGCCGCCCATCACCTCGGCCAGAGCCGCGTCGTCTGCCGTCATCGGCATACCGGCGTAGATCTGGTCGAACGGCGTGGTGCGCGGACGCCCCTCTTCGTCGATGTCCTGACCTTCCGGCTGGATCTCGATGTTGCGATACCGCGACATCCCCGTTCCGGCCGGGATCAGTTTCCCGATGATGACGTTCTCTTTGAGTCCGAGCAGCGGATCGTGCTTGCCCTTGATCGCGGCGTCCGTCAACACGCGGGTCGTCTCTTGGAACGACGCGGCGGAGAGGAACGACTCGGTCGCGAGCGACGCCTTGGTGACGCCGAGCAGGACCGGATTCGCGGTCGCGATCTGGCCGCCCGACGCCTTGATCTTGGCGTTCGATTCGGCGAACGCCGCGACTTCGATCAGCTGACCCGGCAGCATCACGGTGTCGCCGCCTTCGACGATCTTGACCTTGCGCAGCATCGAACGCACGATGACCTCGATGTGCTTGTCGTTGATGTCCACGCCTTGCGAGCGATAGACCTTCTGCACTTCGCGGACCAGGTAGTTCTGCAGCGCCGTCTCGCCCTTGATCCGCAAGATGTCGTGCGGGTTGAGCGAGCCTTCGTTGAGCTGATCGCCCGGCTCGACCTTGTCGCCTTCGTGGACGTCGAGGTGGGTGCCGTGCGGGACGTCGTACTCGTGCTCTTCGCCCGTCTCGTCCACGATGTGGATGACGCGACGATGCTTGTCGTCCGAGATCTTCACGGTACCGGCGACTTCGGTGATGGTCGCCTGGCCCTTGGGCTTACGCGCTTCGAAGATCTCTTCGACGCGCGGAAGACCGGTGATGATGTCGGCCGTCGCGACGCCGCCGGTGTGGAAGGTACGCAGGGTGAGCTGCGTGCCCGGCTCGCCGATCGACTGCGCGGCGATGATGCCGACCGCGGTGCCGATGTCTGCGTGCTTGCCGGTCGCGAGGTCGCGGCCGTAGCACGTCGAGCAGACGCCGTACTTCGCCTTACACGTGAGGACGGAACGGATCTTGACGGAGGCGACGCCCGAGTCGACCAACGCTTTGGCCTTCTCTTCGTCGATCTCGTCGTCGCGCTTGACGATCGCGGTCGTCGGGCGCTTGGGATCGAGACGGACCTCTTCGGCCGCGCGACGCCCGACGATACGGTCGATCATCGGCTCGATGATCTCCTTACCGGCGCGGATGTCGGCGACGGTGATGCCGTCGCTGGTGCCGCAATCCTCCTCGCGGATGATCACGTCCTGGGCGACGTCGACCAGACGACGCGTCAGGTAGCCCGAGTCGGCCGTGCGCAACGCGGTGTCGGCGAGACCCTTACGCGCGCCGTGCGTCGAGATGAAGTACTCGAGGACGGTCAGGCCTTCTTTGAGCGACGCCTTGACCGGGATCTCGAGGATGCGACCCGACGGATCGGACATCAGTCCGCGCATACCGCCGAGCTGCTTGACCTGGGCGATCGAACCGCGAGCGCCCGAGGTCGCCATCATGAACACCGGGTTGAGCGGGTTCTGAGCGGCTTGCATGGCGGCCGTGACGTCGTCCGAGGCCTTCGACCAGACGTCGATCGTCTTCGTGTACCGTTCGTCCTCGGAGATGAATCCTTGGTCGTAGAGTCCGTGAAGCTTGTCGACCTCGGTCTGGGCCTTCTCGATGATGTCGTGCTTGGCTTGCGGGACCACGACGTCGCTGATCGAGACGGTCGTGCCCGAGAGCGTCGCGTAGTGGAAGCCGAGCTCCTTGATCGCGTCCAGGAAGCGGGCCGTCTCGGCGTTACCGTAGTTGCGGTAGCACTCCGTGATGAGCTTCTTGAGCGCGCTCTTGTCGAGCGTGTGGTTGATGAACGGATGGTTCCACGCCGGCGAGAACGCCAGGTTGAAGACCACGCGGCCGATCGTCGTCTTGACGAACTGCCCGTTCCAGCGCACGTAGATCCACTCTTGGACGCCGATGTTGTTGGTGTCGAACGCGATGATCGCGTCCTTCGGATCGCCGAACGTCGGCAACGTTCCCGGAGCGTCTTCGGCGGGCGCGTGCTTCTTGCGCGGGCGGACGATCTCGATGTCGTCGCCGGTGACCATCGCCTTGGCCGGTCCCTTGTACTCGTCGCGTTGGAACGTGAGGTAGTACAGGCCCAAGATCATGTCTTGCGCCGGGATCGAGACGGGGTTGCCGTACGCGGGCAACAGGATGTTGTTCGAAGAGAGCATCAGGATGCGCGCTTCGGCCTGTGCGCCGGCGGAGAGCGGAAGATGCACGGCCATCTGGTCGCCGTCGAAGTCCGCGTTGTACGGCGCGCAGACGAGCGGATGGAGGTGGATCGCCTTGCCTTCGACCAGCACCGGTTCGAACGCCTGGATGCCCAGACGATGCAGCGTAGGTGCGCGGTTGAGCAGGACCGGATGCTCTTTGATGACTTCTTCGAGCACGTCCCAGACCTCGGGACGCACGCGCTCGACCATGCGCTTCGCGCTCTTGATGTTGTGCGCTTGCTGACGGTCGACCAGCTTCTTCATCACGAACGGCTTGAAGAGCTCGAGCGCCATCTCTTTGGGGAGACCGCACTGATGCAGCTTCAGGTTCGGGCCGACCACGATGACCGAACGGCCCGAGTAGTCGACGCGCTTGCCGAGCAGGTTCTGACGGAAGCGGCCCTGTTTACCCTTGAGGATGTCCGAGAGCGACTTGAGCGGGCGGTTGTTCGGGCCCGTCACCGGACGGCCGCGACGACCGTTGTCGATCAGCGCATCGACCGCTTCTTGCAGCATGCGCTTCTCGTTCTTGATGATGATCTCGGGCGCGTTCAAATCCAACAGCCGCTTCAGGCGGTTGTTGCGGTTGATGACGCGCCGATACAGATCGTTCAGATCGGACGTGGCGAAACGGCCGCCGTCGAGCTGGACCATCGGACGCAGTTCCGGCGCGATGACCGGGACGGCCGAGAGCACCATCCACTCGGGCTTGTTGCCCGAGGCGAGGAAGGCTTCGACGACTTCGAGGCGTTTGATCGCCTTGAGGCGCTTCTGACCGGTCGTCTCTTTGAACTCTTTGCGCAGCTCTTCCTGAAGCTTCTTCAGGTTGATGTCGCGTAGCAGCTCGCGGATCGCTTCCGCGCCCATGCCCGCTTTGAAGCGGTTGCCGTAGGCGGTGCGGGATTCGCGGTACTTGGGCTCCGAGAGGACTTCGCGTTTGCCGAGCGGCGTGTCGCCCGGATCGATCACGACGTACGCCGCGAAGTAGATGACCTTCTCCAGCTGGCGCGGCGACATGTCGAGCAGGATGCCGATACGACTCGGCACGCCCTTGAGATACCAGATGTGGCTGACGGGCGTGGCCAACTCGATGTGGCCCATGCGCTCGCGGCGCACCTTGGCGCGCGTGATCTCGACGCCGCAGCGATCGCAGATCATGCCCTTGAAACGGATGCGCTTGTACTTACCGCAGTGACATTCCCAGTCTTTGGTCGGGCCGAAGATCTTCTCGCAGAAGAGTCCGTCGCGTTCGGGTTTGAGGGTGCGGTAGTTGATCGTCTCGGGTTTCTTGACTTCACCGAACGACCAGGCCTTGATCTGTTCGGGCGAAGCCAAGCCGATGCGCATGGCATCGAAATTATTGACGTCGATGAGGCTCAACTGATACTCCGTACAGTCCGATTCCGACGGGGCTTACGCAGGGTCCCGGTTTCTCATGTGGTCACATAAGCGGGCCCACCGTTGCCTCCGGCCGGGTCCCCGTGCACGGGGCTCGGACGCAGACGCTTATCTTACCATAAAAGGGCAATTCGACAAAATTCTGCGACCAGTCGATGCTGCGACAAACATCTCAGGTTCGCCTCAGACGACCTGGGTACGAGACGGGTATGAAGATCGGAATCATCGGTACCAGCCCGCGTGCCGAACGCATCGAGCGGGCCCTTCGCGATGCCGGCCACGAGCTGGTCGAAGGCACCCCCTACGACCAGGTCCGGACCAGCGAGGTCATCGTCATGGCCGTCCCGTGGGACAAGGTCGACAAGACCATCGTCCAGATGGGCCGACTCGGCGACACCGTCGTGGTCGATGCGACCGAGGCGCCGGCAGACGACCTGTCGGGAGCCGAACAGTTGGCCCGCAAGCTCAACTCGCCGCACGTGGTCGAAGCGTTCGGGAACGACGCCCGACCCGGCGACGCGATCCCGGTCTGCGCCGACGATCCCGAAGCCAAGTCGGTCGTCATGGAGCTGATCCGGTCGTGCGGCTACGAGCCGACCGACGCCGGTCCGCTCGCCAAAGCCGGCCCGCTAGAAAAAGCGGACGCCGCCTAGCTTAGGCGAGAAATCGATCGAGTTCGGTTGCGAAGCGGTCGAACGCCATCCGATGGAGATTGTGGCCTTCGCCTTTGAAGGTCACGATCTTCACCTCGTCTCCGCCGTCGCGTGCGACCGTCGCGAGGTCGGACGGAGCGACGATGGTCTCCTCGGGATCGGCGATCGCGAGCAGCAGCGGCTTCGGATAATCGACCAGCGCCGGGAGGACGTTCCAGCTCTCGCCGTCGTTCTCGTCGCGCAACCCGTGAAGCGGCGCGAGCGTCATGGTCGCGACCGCGTGGACCTTGCGCTCGCGATCGATCTCGGGCCAGGCCGCATAGTCTTCGCGCACGTAGGCATCGCGCGCGGCCCCGTGGAGGGCGAACATCGGCGCGATCTCCTCGAGCATCTCGCGATACCATTGCTGCGGCAGTTGCCGTAGCCCCGGATCGATCGCGACGACGCGCTCGACCGGCAGCGAACGCCCGGCCAGGATGACGACGGCGCCGCCCCACGAGTGCCCGAGCAATGCGAACGGCGCCTCGCCGAGCGATGCCGCGACGTTCTCGAGATCGCGCACGCCGCGCTCGATCGTCATCGGACCGGCGACGCCGGAACTATCGCCGTGCCCGCGCTGATCGTAGGCAACCACCCGAAAGCGATCGCGCAGATGCAATGCGGTTCGCTCCCAGGATTTGCGCGAGCTGGTCATGCCGTGCACGCAGAGCACGATCGGGCCGGCCTCGCCCCAGCGTTCGACGGTGGTCTGTGCGCCGTCGTCGAGGGTGACGACTCGCTGCTCGACGGAGGTATCGATCACGCCTTGGTGACCGCTCGATGGACTTCGTCCAGATCCTCGATCGTATTGAGGGTGACGGCGTCGGCGATGTCGGGGTTGGCGACGCCCGAGGCCGAGCGCATCGAGGCCGCCGTATCGTCGCCGTGGTTGTAGCCGCGGATGGCGGCGTTGTGCCGGTCGATCGCGCCCTGCGAGATGGTGCCGCCGTTCTTGTCGAGCACCCACTGCTCGAACTGCATGTAGGTCGGATGCTTGTCGCGGATGTACGCGATGGTCTCGTCGCGATCCAGATTCAGGTTCGCGAGCGTCATCGCGTCGAAGCCGTTGCCGCATGCGTCGTAGCCATCGGCGAGCCGGCCGGCGCAATCCAACGTCTGTTTGAGCCAGAGGCGGGGGAGGTGGATCGCGCCGAGCGGACCGGCCGTGTCGGACGAGACGGTGGGAACGATGGTTTGCGTCATAGTGGTCTCCTCGATTTGAACGTGAGTTCGGCGATGCCGGACTTGTCCAGCTCGCCCAGATCCAAGGTCTTCATCTTCTCGTATTGGTCGAAGGTCGCTTGTGCCAACGGAAGATCGAGACCGGCGGCGCGCGCGATTCCGAGCGCGATGCCCGAATCCTTGGCGGCGTGCGCGGCCGAGAAGTACGTATCGTGCTCGCGCTTCTGCATGTCCTCGCCGTCGGTCACGAGCACGCGCGAGGCCGCCCCGGTCTGCGAGAAGACCTCGCGCAGCATGTCGAGATCGAGGCCGAGCGCGTCGCCCAAGCCGAGCCCTTCGGCCAAGCCGGCGGTGTTGATGTTCATCACCATGTTGACCAGCGCTTTGACCTGCGCGGCCGTACCGGCCTCGCCGACGTAGCGCAACGAGGCGCTCATCTTCTCGAGCATCGGCTTGGCGCGATCGAAAGCCCGCTCGCGACCGCCGACCATCAGGTAGAGCGTGCCCTCGCGCGCTTGCGGGATCGAACTCGCCATGCACGCCTCGAGCGAGAGCGCGCCACGCGCCTCGCAGCGCCGTTGCACCTCGACGTGGACCGCGGGCGTGACGGTCGCGCAGTTGACGAACAGCTTCCCGGTGCATCCGTCGAGCAAGGTGTCGCCCGACTGCGCGAAGATCGTCTCCATCGCGGCGTCGTCGGTGACGACGGTCAGGATCGTATCCGCGTTCGCGACGACATCGCGCAAGGTCGTCGCGACGGCCGTTCCAAGCTCGTCTGCAAGCGCGCGAGCGCTCGCTTCGTGCACGTCGTAGACGACGGCGACCGTGTAGCCGACATCCTTGAGGCGGCGCGCGATATTCGCGCCCATCCGGCCGGTCCCGACGATCCCGATTCGATCTCCCATACCGGGTGCTTCGCTCGAAAGGGTGTTTGACCCATGCCCGTCCGGGGCAAAATTCCCTCATGAACCTCAAGAAAGCAATCGCTGGAACGACCATGGCCGCCGTTCTCGCCACCGGGATGCCGGTCGCGGCGTACGCGGACGGTGCCGCTTCCACGCGCAACATCATCCTGGGCGGAGCCCTGGCCACGTATCTGATCATCCAGCACAATCGCAAGGTGCACGAGAAGTACGCCGAAGACGCGAGCAACCTCGCCGCGAGCCAACAGCAGGCGAACAACGCTGAAGCCGCTTACTCGTCGGAACACCGGGCGTATATGGCCCAGCTCGCCGCGAACGCCGACCTCAAGAAAGAGGTCGCGTACCAGCACCAGATCGTCGTGCAGCAGCAGCAGCAACTCGCCTCTGCCGGCATCCATACGAGCTATGCGTCGCCGCATCAGGTAGCCCTCGCCGCGAAGGCCGCCAAGGCCAGCGGGACCAAAGCGCCCGCGGTCGCGACCGTCGCGTACGGCTGGGGTAACCTCTAACACATGCGAATAGCAGCAGCGCTGGCGGCGGCGACCCTCGCCGTCGCCCTGTCGGCGTGCGGCGGCGGCGGCAACGGTGCGGCGCAGTCGACCGCCGACACGATCACCAAAGCGGTGATCGCGAACGACGTCGCGACGGTGCAGGACAACCTGGACGACGGGCTCAAACCGACCGTCACCAAGACGTCGGTCGCCGCGCTCTCCGACGCGATGCAGAAGCTCGGCGACTATAAGGGGCTCACGCTTCTGAGCAGTGACGCGACCAAGAACGAGTACACCTACCGCGCCGACTTCGCGAGCGGCACCATGAACGTCGTGATCAAACTCGATCCCGACGGAAAAGCCGGAGCCTACAAGGCGATCCCGAGCTAGCACAGTTCCGGCACCAAAAGCGAAGGCCCGGCATCTCTGTCGGGCCTTTCTTTGTCCGTCCGACGCGTTTTCACGAACTCCAGCCCGAACGCATCGCGAGGGCGACCGCTTCGCGACGGCCCTTGCATTCGAGTTTGCGACAGATCGATCGCACGTGAGTGTCGACCGTCTGCGGGCTACGATCGATGCCCTCGGCGATTTCCTTCGTGCTGGCGCCCCCCACCAGCAGGTCGAGGATCCGCCGTTCCGCAGCCGTGAGCGACGCGTACGCCCCGCTCGAGGGGACTGGCGGCGGAAGCATCTCGATCATGCGAGCAGCGCCGCCCATATGGTCGGAGCGGAGACGCTCAAGAGACGCTGAAAGTGCTGCGTCATCGGCCTGTCCGATCGAGAGTTGGTAGAACGTCCGCGCGGTCCGCACCAACGCCAGAAGCCGGCTCAGGTGAGGCGCCACGGATCGTTGCGCCTCACCGAGATCGCGATGCGCGATCGCAGAACGTCCCCGCAGCGTCTCGGTCATCGCGAGGAGAGCGCGCGCGCGTCCGGTCCGCCGATCCGGGTCGCCGCACGCGGCCAGCGCCGTGCGCGCCTCGCCGATGGCGAACTCGCCCTCTTCGACCAGGCCTGCGGCGACCGCGTAGAGCGCCGTTTCGGCGGCCCGTACGGCGCGGCGCCCGGGCGTCGTTGCTTGAGCCGCAGAGCCGGCCAGCATCGACCAGGCTTCGGCGAACTCGCGTCGCCACGTCCGTCGCAGTGCCTGGGCCGGGAGCAGCGACTCCAGCCGCGAGCGCGGCAGCATCGTCGCGGCACGCGAGAGTTGCGCGTCGAGCCCGTCGAGAGCGACGTCGTCACCGCGCTCGGCCTCGATCTCGTATGCGCCGATCAATCCGAAGAGGCGGACCTGGTCGCTCGCTGCCTTACGCGCGCATTCGCCGAGTCGGTCCAGGATCGAGAGCACAGCGATCGGATCGTCGGTCTCCTCGTACACGATGTTGTAGAGAACGCTGTATGCGCGGGCGGCGATATCGTACAGTCCGGCACGTTGTGCCGTCTCGATCGCGAGTTCCGCATACCCCTTCGCGCGCGCATGGTCCGCATCGAACTGGAAGACGTAGGCCGCCTGCTGATAGATGCGCGCGCGCACGTCGTCGGCGGTGACGCTTCCGAGGATGCCCAACGCCTCGTCCATCGTCGCGGATGCCTGCGTCTGCCGCCCATCCGCCGCATAGGCGGTCGCGAGCGTCGCGCGAAGTGCGGACCGTAGATATGCGGGCATCGCCTCGAGTTCGACGAGCGGCTCCAGCAATGGCCCGCAGTCGCGGCCGTGACGGACGAGTACGAGCGCGTGGCGATAGGCCAGCGACCACGCCGTGAGCGGATCGCGGGCGATCGGGACGGCCGCCAGAAACATCCGGTCGGCGACGTCGAAGCGACCGCGCGCGGCCGCCAGCATCGCGCCGATGCCCAAGGCGATCGCGTGGCCCTCGCGCGCCTCGCTCCCGAGAACACCGAGCGCCGCGGCGACCGTCTCCGCCTCTCCTCGCTCGACCAGATCGAAACCGTAGCGTTCGATCGCCGCCAGAACGGCCGGCTCGTCGCCGATCCTCGTCCAAAGCCGAAGGGCCTGCGCGGCATCGCCTCTGCGCTCGAGGAGTTCCGCCGCTCGTGCGACCACGCTCCGCCAATCGCGAGCGCTCGAACGGCGCAGTTCGGTCTCGAGGAAGTCGCGGAAAAGATCGTGATAGCGGTAGCCCGAATCCGAAGGCGTCACGAACGGGACCCGCCGGAGCGCCGCAAACGTCTCTGGGGAAGCGCCCAGCGCCTCCGACGTATGGGCGTCGAACCAGGAGAAGACGCACGTCTCGATCAGCAGACGGCGTACCTCGGGAGCGAGTTCGGCGAAGACCTGCTCAGCGAGATACCGGTAGACCATCTCGCGTGTACCGGCCGCGACCGATCGGAGATCGGAGGCGTGCGTGCGTGTCCGCAACGCGATCGTCAGCGCGACCGCCCATCCACCGGTCAACTCGCGCAACGCGACGATCTCACGCGCATCGGACGCGCCCCCCAACAGCTCGGCGGCGGCCAAGGCTTCGTCTTCGGTGAAGCGGAGGTCGTCTTCGCCGACCGGCGCGTCGGAGGTGCCGTACGCCATCCAGCTTGCGACCGGAAGATCCGCATCGGAGCGCGTCGCGACGATCCACGAGATGCGCGCGGTGGTGCGCGCCACCGTCTCGACCAGGAACGCGACCGTTCCCGGGTCGGCGGCGGCGTGATGCAGGTCGTCGATCACGATCGTGCAGACCGTCCGTTTGAGATGTTCGCAGAGCCACTCCGCGCACTCGCGAGCCGGCTCGGCCGCGGCCATGAGGCGCGTCTCGAGCGAGGGGAAGGCGGCGAGCGCCGACGGCGCTACGTCGCCGAGCGCGCCGGCGAGGCCGCGAGCGAACGCGAGCAGAGTGTTCTGGTCGCGCGCGACGTCGAACTGGACCGCCTCGATGCGCCGGGTCTCGAGAAAATCGCGAAGCGCCACGCTCTTGCCGAAACCCGCAGGCGCGACGATGAGCGTCACCGGGAACGTCGCCGCTTGAACGAGCCGATCGTTCAGACGCGCGCGCAGCATGCGGCTCGGCATGCCGCTACAGTACGACGGGGAGGCCCGGCAGTTCTGCCGGGCCCCTGGTTCACGCTCCCGCAAAGCCTCGTTCGAGCGCGAAGCTCGTCAGAGAACAGGTGCACGTCCTGCAACCGAGTGAATCGTGCTCGGCCGGATCGTGGCCGCACCTCACGCATGCGGAATGGTCCCGCGACTCCCGATCCATCTCGCTAGCGTCCGATGGCCGCATCGACCGCCTGGATGTCGAACGTGCCGAGGCCGGTGGTGTAGTCGTAGCGGGGCAGGGCCGCATAGAGACCGTTGCCGCCGGTCAGCACGTCGTGGAACCCACCCACGAGTTCGGTCGGCGGTGGTCCCGCCGGCGTTTCCGTGGCGTTCGGATTCTCTGCGTAGATCTTGTAGAACGCGATCGGTCCGAATCCGAGCTGGTTGCCGTGCGCGGACTGAAGCCGCGCGTAAACGCCCATCGACAGCGGTGAGGAGAGACTCGTCCCGCCGATCACGGTCGCGCTCCCGTCGACGTACACGTCGGCTCCGGTGTTCGCATCGGCGTCCATCGCGATGTCCGGCATCCCGCGAACCGTGACGGGCGCTCCGCCGACGCCCGGGATGGGTGCGCTCTGCGGCTGGGCCATGCTCTCCCAATAGGGCGAGTACTCGAACTGGCTGAGGCCGCCGCCGCCCGCGTTCCACGCCGCTTCGCCGAGATAGGTCCCATCGGTATTGCTCAGCAAGGTGGTGCCGCCGACCGCGACGACATACGGCGACGCGGCCGGATATTCGACCATCGGCGGACCCGAGGCCGGAACACCGTTGGTCCCGACCACCGCGCATGACGAACCGGTATCGCCGGTCGAAGCGAACATGGTCTGGCCCTGGGACGCGCCCTGCAAGAAGATCTCGTCGTCGACCAGCATCGAGCCGTCCACGTACGGGAACGCCTCGCAGATGCCGAACGACGAGTTGCCCAGCTGCGCGACGTCCTGCGTCACCCATTTATCGTATTCGAGCGCGATGTCAGAATCGGTCATCGAAGTCGTCGCATAGATGTAGAGATGCTTGACGTTGCCGGCGATGCCGGTCGAACTCTGGGTATCGAGGTTCCATTCATCCACGCCGGCAGTATCCGGGCTCGGAAGCCCGACCTGCACCACCGTAACGGGCACTTGCGGCAACTTCCACGCGCTCTCGGCCGTGCGAAGATCAGCGACCGTCTGCGACACGTCGCCTTCTGCCATGACCGCGACCGTCGTCTTCGATCCGGTCGGCGTCGCGCCGACGTCGTACGTCTTCCAGAACGTCGCGGGATCGTAGTCGAGACGAACGCACGGTGCGGAGCCCGTGCCGCCGACGTAGCAGCCCGTCATCTTCGGTTTCGCCGCCATCTTCGCGGCGTTGTTCAGACCGAGCACCGCGACGACCGTGCCGCCCAATGAGGACGGGACGTACGCCGGCGCCGTGTTCGCATACACGGTCGCGCCGCCGAGCGAGAACGAGCTCAAGCTGGTGTTGAACGCCGCCTCCGCCGCGGCCGCGGTGCCGTCGGCGCTGACCAGCAGACCGTTCGGCTCGGCCGTGACGTTGGCGAAGCCTTTGCTCTGGAGATACGACGTCACCGCGGCGACTTGCGCGCTCGTCGGTCCGTAGGTGGCGGCGAAGTCGGCCGGCGAAAGCGTCTCTCCGCTCGCGACGGCCTGTTGGAGTTGCGCGACGTTGCGCAGCTGCAGGCCAACCCGCACGGTCAGCGGCGTCGAAGCCGCGAGCGCTCCGATCTTCGATGCGTTGGCGAACGACGTCGCCTGCGTACCGGTGGTCGACCAGCCGGCGGGCGCGATCGCGACCGACGCGGCCCGGGTCGTGCCGCTACCGGCGGATGGTATCGACGATCCGGATGGGACGGACGGCGTGACGCCGTGCCCGGAACAGGACGCCGTGACGATGCCGGCGATCAGCGCGGCGATTCCGAGTTTGTTCATTCTTCCTCCAGCAGACGTAGCGATCACCCCACCGCAAGCGTATGGCCGCGAGCGGATCGCGGCCATACCGGGTTTTGGGTAGGACTCGCCCGCTACGGGCACAGGCGGTCGGCTATAAGCCGGAGATGCCGGCCGGGGCGCCGAGCCCGGTCGCTTGCCCGTAGCCGGGCCCTTCGATCGAGCGGAACGCATCGGCATGCGCGTATGAGTATCCGGGGCCGGCGCCGTTCGCGGCCAGTGCATAGGCGCCCGCGAGTAACGGCGCGCCGACGCTGGTCCCGCCCGCGACGATCCAGCCGCCGGCCGTAGTACTGAAGACCGCGACGCCGGTCTGCGGATCCCCGATCATCGCCATATCGACGGTCGCGCGGGTCGAGCAGTTCGTACGATGTTGCCAGCTGGGCCGGTTCACGTAGGCCGAACACCCACGGCCGCCCATTGACCAGGGCGTCTCACTCCACGCGCCACCCGAGCGCGCGAGCGACGTACCGCCGACTGCGGTGACGAAGCGCGAAGCCGCTGGATAGAACGGATCGGGAGCGTCGCCGCTGCTGGCCGTCATCGCGACGCCGGGATGATCGTAGTGCGCGTCCTCGTCCGACTCGGACACCCACTCGTTCGCGTAATAGCTGTTGCTGACCGCCGTGGCGCCGAGCGCGACGGCGGTATCGACCGCAGCACCAAGATCATCCATCGCATCCGAGTTCGCTTCGACGAGCACGAGACGACAGCGCGGGCATGCGGCCGAGGCCATAGCGAGATCGAGCGCCGTCTCGTTCGCCCAACCCGCATTCGCGGCCGGATAGTCCGCGGCCTGACCGCCCTGATCGACTTTACGGAAACATCCGTCCGCGCTCGCACATGGCGCAAGCCCGAACGCCGAGCGATACGTCGCGAGGTCGGCCTCGGCCGTCGTATCATCGTAGGCATCGACGACGGCCACCGTCCCGCCCGCAGCTTGGACGGGAAGCGAATATGCGCCCTGCAGATCGGCCGGATGCAGTCCGGGGATCAACGACGCGGGCGTCGCCGGATTCGCCAGGGTACCGGCATCGATATCGATCTCGAGCGTGCAGCGGGCCTGACCGTTCGCGGTCACCGGCGCGCACGAGAACTGCGTGCCAGGAAGTCCAGTGGCGTTCTCGCCCGGTAGGCCGGTCGCGTTTTCGCCGGGCAATCCGGTCGCGTTCTCGCCAGGCAATCCGGTCGCGTTTTCGCCGGGAAGACCGGTGGCGCTCTCGGCAGGGCTCGTCTGGGGGCTCGAGGCCGGGGCGCTCTGCGGAAGCAACGACGAGCCGCCCCCGCCTCCGCATGCGGCGAGTACCAGGGCCAACGCGAGCACGAGCCGGCGATGCATTGCCACCATCGTACCCGCCTGCACGAAAAATAACCAAGGGCCCGGCATTTCTGCCGGGCCCTTCTTCTTAGAACTCGTCGGTGTCGCGGTCGGGGCGTTCGAGCGGGTCGCCGCTCGGCGCGTCGTCGTCGTCGCCCTCGAAGGTGGGACGGTCCTCTTCGTAGACCTCTTCCTCTTCTTCTTCGAGTTCGTAGCCTTGCGCGCCGTCGAGATCGTCGTCGGTCGTCTCTTCGACGACCTTGAAGATGTCGGCGTCGCCTTCGTGTCCCGGAGCGCGGACCGGCGGAGCGTCGGGGATCGGAAGCGTGGTGTCGATCGGCTTCGAATCGTCGATCTCTTCCTCTTCTTCCTCTTCCTCTTCGATGACCGGCACTTCGCCTTCGCCGAGTTCCGAGGCCGCGACGTCGGCGACCACCTCGCGGGCGGCGACCGCCGTCTGCGAGACCAGGCCGGTCTCGTCGCCCATCAGGAAACCGATCTCCTGACGTTCGCGATCTCCGAGATCGTCGTCGATGCTGCCGCGGACCTCGACCTCTTCGTGACGATCCGTGAGGACCTTCACGTCGAGCGCGAGCGACTGCAGTTCCTTGATCAGGACCTTGAACGATTCCGGAACGCCCGGCTCCATCACGTTCTCGCCCTTGACGATCGCTTCGTAGGTCTTGACGCGGCCGACGACGTCGTCGGACTTGACCGTCAAGAGCTCTTGCAGCGTGTACGCCGCGCCGTAGGCTTCGAGCGCCCAGACTTCCATCTCGCCGAAGCGCTGGCCGCCGAACTGCGCCTTACCGCCGAGCGGCTGTTGCGTGATCATCGAGTACGGGCCCGTCGAGCGCGCGTGGATCTTGTCGTCCACGAGATGCGCGAGCTTGAGCATGTAGATCATGCCGACCGTGACCGGGCGGCCGAAGCGATCGCCGGTGCGACCGTCGCGCAGCCAGGTCTTGCCGTCGGGCGCGAGGCCCGCGTCTTGGAGCCAGTCTTCGATATCTTCGGCGTGTGCGCCGTCGAACACCGGGGTCGCCACGTCCATGCCGAGCATCTTCGCGGCGTAGCCGAGGTGGGTCTCGAGGATCTGACCGAGGTTCATACGCGAGGGGACGCCCAGCGGGTTGAGCACGATGTCGACCGGCGAACCGTCTTCCAGGTACGGCATGTCTTCTTCGGGCAGGACCTTGGCGATGACGCCCTTGTTGCCGTGACGTCCGGCCATCTTGTCGCCCTGAAGGATCTTACGCTTCTGGGCCACGTAGACGCGGACGAGGTGATTCACGCCCGGCGACAACTCGTCGCCGTTCTCGCGCGAGAACACCTTGACGTCGATGATCTTGCCTTTTTCGCCGTGCGGCACTTTGAGCGAGGTGTCGCGCACTTCGCGCGACTTCTCGCCGAAGATGGCGCGCAGGAGACGCTCCTCGGCGGTGAGCTCGGTCTCGCCCTTGGGCGTGACCTTACCGACCAGGATGTCTTCCGGGCGGACTTCCGCACCGACGCGCACGATGCCGCGCTCGTCGAGATCCTTGAGCGCGTCTTCGCCCACGTTGGGGATGTCGCGCGTGATCTCTTCGGGCCCGAGCTTCGTATCGCGGGCTTCGCACTCGTACTCCTCGATGTGGATCGAGGTGAAGCGATCTTCCTTGACCATGCGTTCGCTGATCAGGATGGCGTCTTCGTAGTTGTAGCCTTCCCACGGAAGGAATGCCACCAGGACGTTCTGTCCGAGCGCGAGCTCGCCGTCTTCCGACGACGGGCCGTCGGCCAGGATCTGACCGGCGGCGATCTTCTCGCCGACGGCGACGATCGGGCGCTGGTTGATGCACGTGCCGGCGTTGGAACGCGTGAACTTGAGCAGGTCGTAGGCCTTCTCGTCGCCCTTGTCGTTCTTGACGACGATGGACTTGGAGTCGACGGCGACGACGAGGCCGCCTTCGGTCGCGACCACGCAACCGCCCGAGTCCTTGGCCGCGCGATACTCCATGCCGGTGCCGACGATCGGCGCCTGCGGGCGGAGCAACGGTACGGCTTGGCGCTGCATGTTCGCGCCCATCAAGGCGCGGTTCGCGTCGTCGTGCTCGAGGAACGGGATCAGCGCCGTCGCGACGGAGACGATCTGCTTCGGCGAGACGTCCATCAACTGCACGCGCTTGGCGGGCTCTTCGATGTACTCTTCGGCGTAACGGCAGATGACGGTGTCGGTCGTGATCACGCCCTTCTCGTCGAGCGGCGTGTTGGCCTGAGCGATGATGTATTCGTCTTCGCGGTCCGCGGTGAAGTAGCGGATCTCGTCGGTGACGATGCCGTCTTTGACCACGCGATACGGCGTCTCGATGAAGCCGAAGCGGTTGACGCGTCCGAACGTCGCGAGCGAACCGATCAGACCGATGTTCGGGCCTTCCGGCGTCTCGATCGGGCAGATGCGGCCGTAGTGCGAGTGATGGACGTCGCGGACTTCGAAGCCGGCGCGTTCGCGCGACAGACCGCCCGGCCCGAGGGCCGAGAGGCGACGCTTGTGCGTCAGCTCGGCCAGCGAGTTGGTCTGATCCATGAACTGCGAGAGCTGCGAGGAGCCGAAGAACTCCTTGATCGCCGCGACCACCGGGCGGATGTTGATCAGCGCCTGGGGCGTGACCGTCTCGATGTCCTGGACCGTCATGCGCTCGCGGACGACGCGCTCCAGGCGGAGCAAGCCGACGCGGAACTGGTTCTGCAGCAATTCGCCGACCGAACGGACGCGGCGGTTGCCGAGGTGATCGATGTCGTCCTTCGAGAGCGTGCCGTTGGCGACGCGCATCAGGCGGCGGATGACCGCGATCATGTCGTCGCGCTTGAGGCAGCGCGCCGTGATGGCGGGCATCGTCAAGCCGGCGTCGACGTATTCGTCGATGACCAGGGTCGGCACCGTCAGGCGCGCGTCCACGTCCGGATTCTCGATCTGGTAGTGGAACTTGCCGTTGAGCTTGTAGCGGCCGACGCCCGCGAGATCGTAGCGCTTGTCGTCGAAGAACAACGACTCGAGCAGCTTCTCGGCGTTCTCGGCGTTCTCGGGCTCGCCCGGACGGAGCTTCTTGTAGATCTCCTTGAGCGCGTCTTCGCGCGTGGTGATCTCGTCGTCTTTGATCAGCGAGTTGAGGATGAAGTTGTCGGGCTCTTTGGTCGGGAAGAGCTTGTCGAACAGCTCGCGCAGTGCGCGCTCGCGGCCCTTCTGCTCCTCGTCCTTCTTGGAGATCTTCTCTTCCTTGACGGGAAGGCTGGCGTCGACCTTACGGCGCGGCTCGTAGAGATCCGCGAACAGCTTGAGGATCGCCTCGTCCTTCTCCCACGCGTAGCCCTGGTCGGGGCGCGAGAGCGCGCGGATGAACGTCGAGACGTAGATCTTGCGGTTCTTGTCGATGCGGACGCCGATCGTACCCTCGGTCTCATCGTTCTTCGTACCGTTGTCGGTCTCGAATTCGATCCAAGCGCCGCGATTCGGGATGATCGTCGTGTTGAAGGTCGGACGGTTGTTGGTGTCCGCGTCCTGGCTGTAGTACACGCCCGGCGAACGGACCAGCTGGCTCACGATCACGCGCTCGGCGCCGTTGATCATGAACGTGCCCTTGTCCGTCATGAGCGGGAAATCGCCCATGAAGATCTCTTGGTCGGGGATGCCCTTGATCTCGCCCGATTCGGCGGTGATCAAACGGACGCGGACGCGCAGCGGGGCGCTGTACGTCATGTCGCGCTCGCGGCATTCCTCGATCGTGTACTTGGGCTCGCCGAGCGAATGCTCGCCGAACTCGAGGATCAAGTTGCCGGTGAAATCCTTGATCGGGCTGATCGAGGCGAACGCCTCGCCCAGGCCCTCGGTCTTGAACCAATCGAACGAGGCTTTCTGCAGCTCGATCAGGTTCGGGATCTCGAGGACGTCGTGGATCTTCGCAAACGAATGCCGTTTGCGCTTGGAACCTGGGTCCGGCGGCGTCTGGATCGTGAACGCACCGGCGGACATCGGGAACGCTGCTAGCGACGCATTGCCGTTGCCGGCGGGCGCATCTACACGTTTCGACTTGCCCTTCGTGCCCGCGGAGCTCTTCGCGTGGGACTTCGGAGCCGTCGTTTTCGCCATTCTTTGCTTTCTCTCGCTCTATCTATAATGTAGGGTGCACGCGCACTGTGCGCCCGGGGAAGTGGCACGCCAAAAAGGCGACTCCGTCCTGGCCTTGGAGGATGTCGCCTCTACGCAAGTGGCTTACCAGCCGCGGGGCATAGGGGGACAGTATACCCCTGCCCGCGGCCTTGCGTCAAGGACGGGGTGCTAATCCAGGCCCGCCAGGGTTTCGAGGCGGGTGAGCGGGTGTTCGGCCACCGCCTCGGGCGGGCGGCCGCGGCGGCGGAGCGCCTCGACCCGGTCTCCGACCAGGAGACCGATCACTGCCAGGACGGGGGCAGTGGAGATGAACAGAGCGGCGGTCGCCTCGCCGTACGGGTGTGGGTGGGCCATATCCCGGCTACCCTAGCATGCCTGCCCCCTCGGTTCAACGACTTGGGAAGCGGCCATGAAGGCCCTAGCGGGTCGGGACGATTCGGACCACGCCGAGGATCGCCACGGCCGGACCCGGATTGCTCACGTCGCCTCCGACCCATTTCCCGTACTGACCATAGGTCGTGCTCCCTACGATCACTCGGCCCGAGATGACCGTATAGTACAGCGGCCCATCGGAGTCGTAGGATGGCTGCTCGACCGCGATACGGGCGCCGGGCGGTAGCGATTCGATGGACAAGATGGTCGTGAATTTCTGCCCGGGCCGGTTCGAAGCGATCCCCTGGTTCGCGAAGATGCTGTGGAAGAGCGATTTCCCGTTCGTCGAGACCTGGGCCGGGGCGGACGGATCGGCGACCAGCGTGCGGTACGGCGATCCCGCGACCAGGATGTGCGTCGCGAAGTACGCCATCGGAGCCGGCCCGTCGTTTCCGGCCGTGTGCACCCGTCCTTGCGGCGTCAGAAGCGCGGTCCCGACCGGGATCGGATGTTTGCCGGCGCCGTGGAACCACCACATCGTCGTCCCGCGAACGCCGAGCGTGCATTCGATGCCCCGGTGCGTGTGGGCCGGCAGCCAGGTCGGCGCGTCGGCTTGGAACATGTCTTCGTAGACGTCCCACGGACCGGCGATCGGCCCGGCCCCGACGCACTCGCCGCGCGCAAGCACGGTCGGATGCGGCGGCGCGGCGACGGTGCTCGCGACCGCCGAGAACGCGAACAGGATGGCTAGAGCGAGTGAGCGCTTCGTCATACGCGAGCCTTCTTGCAACCGGAGCGCGGGGCCCGCTGTTGAACGACCTGACGATGGCAGCGAGCAGCGCGGCGGTAGCCCGACCGAAACAGATGGCGCATACCGCCGGTCAGCCGACCGGGCTCATCACCATCACCGTCATGCTCGGGATGATCATGGCGATCATCGACTCCACCATCGTCAACGTCGGCCTCAACGATATCGGCGGCAATCTCGGCGCTTCGGTCGACGAGGTCTCGTGGATCGTCACCGGCTATATCCTCGCCAACGTGATCGTGATGCCGCTCAACGGCTGGCTCACCGCGTATTTCGGTCGCAAGAATTTCTACGCTGCATCGCTCGTGCTGTTCACGCTCGCGTCGCTGCTGTGCGGCACCGCGACCTCGATCTGGCAGCTGGTCGCGTACCGCGTCATCCAAGGCATCGGCGGCGGCGCGCTGCAGCCGACCGCGCAGGCGATCCTGTTCGAGACGTATCCGCCCGAGCGTCGCGGCCAAGCGATGGCGATCTTCGGCCTGGGCGCGATGGTGGGTCCGGCCGTCGGCCCGGTGCTCGGCGGCTACATCATCGACAACGCGACCTGGCCGCTGATCTTCTTCATCAACATCCCGATCGGCATCATCGCCGTCATCATGACGATGCTGTTCATCCCGAATCCGCACTTCCTCTCGAAGCCCAAAGGCGGCGTCGATTGGCTCGGCTTGAGCCTGCTCACGACCGGGCTTGCGTCGCTGCAGTACGTCTTGGAGCGTGGCGAGCACGACGACTGGTTCTCGTCGGGCAGCATCGTCACGCTGACCTGCCTCTCCGTCATCTCGCTGGTCTGGTTCGTGTGGAAGACCCTGCGCGACAAGCACCCGCTCGTCGACATCCGCGTCTTCCGCTTCCGGACGTTCACGATCGGCAATCTGCTCGGCATCATCATGGGCTTCGGCCTGTTCGGAACCGCGTTCGTGCTGCCGCTCTTCCTGCAGAACATCCTCGGGATGACGGCCTACGGCACCGGCGTCGCATTGCTGCCCGGCGCGATCGCGACCGCGATCTCGATGTTGATCGTCGGACGGCTGATCGGCCGGATCGATCCGCGCATCCTGGTGGCGTTCGGGATGGTGCTCTTCGCGTGGTCGACCTGGGATATGGGCTCGCTCACCGCGATGTCGAGCAACGACGATTTCTTCTGGCCGCGCGCCTGGCAAGGCATGGCGCTCGGCTTCATCTTCGTGCCGCTCTCGACGGTGACGATCGGCGCGGTTCCGCTGGCCGAACTGGCCGGCGCGACCGGCGTCTCGACGCTGCTCCGCCAGCTCGGCGGGTCGTTCGGCATCGCGATCCTCACGACCATGCTGATCCATCAGTCGGCCGTCGCGTACACGGAGCTGGCCGCGGGCGTCACGACGACGCACGGCTACTCGATCCCGATCCTCTCGATGCTCGTCTCGCAGCAGTCGGCCGTCATCGCGTACGACTATCTGCTGCGCGTCACCGCGATCGTGTTCGTCGTGACGGCGCCGTTCGTGATCTTCATGCGACCGCCGCGCGCCGCGGCTGCCGCCGCGGCAGCAGCCGCCATGGCCGCGGAGTAAGCCGGTGACCGAACGTCCCTACCTGCTCCTCGACGTCTTCACGACCGAGCGGTTCGCGGGGAACCCGCTGGCGATCTTCCCCGACGGCAGCGACATCGACGACGCGACCATGCAGCGGATCGCGCGCGAGTTGAATCTGAGCGAGACCGTCTTCCTCACCCGCGGCGACGATCCGGCGGCCGATCTGCGCATCTTCACGCCCGCGCGGGAAGTGCTCTTCGCGGGGCATCCGACCGTCGGTACCGCGATCGCTCTGGTCGACGTGCTCTGTTGGCTACCGAAGGACGCGACCGCGTTCGTGCTGCGCGAACGCATCGGCGACGTACCGATCCGGATCGAGCGCGACGGCGACGCGACCACCGCCTGGCTGCAGACGCCGGCCATCTCGTTCGCGACGCCACTGGAGCGAGCGGCGACCGCTCGCGCGATCGGCGTCGAACCCGGCGCCCTGCACGATGCCTTCCAACCGCGCGTGCTCACCGCCGGCAACCCGTTCCTGTTCGTCGCGCTGCGCGATCGCGCGAGCGTCGACCGGGTCGCCCTCGACGAAGCGGCGCTACGCTCCATCATCGATTTCGACGCCGTCAACGGCGTCTTCGTCTTCACCCCGGTCGAGGGCGGCGCGTACTCGCGGATGCTCGCGCCGATGTCCGGCA
>Ga0070691_10000163_pt1 | contig 21696 bp, 20 predicted proteins | sample KBSK1101metaG_FD_64673 | JGI IMG/M metagenome (GOLD analysis project Ga0070691, IMG submission 64673) | Corn, switchgrass and miscanthus rhizosphere microbial communities from Kellogg Biological Station, Michigan, USA - KBS K1-10-1 metaG | ecosystem: Host-associated > Plants > Roots >... | reverse complement strand
CGATCCCGGTCCCGACCTTGGCCGCCAGCATGTAGCCGAAGGCGTAGGGCATGATCTCGCGCAGGTCGCACCAGGCGGAGAAGACGCCGGCGTAGGCGGGAGCGCCGTTGGCGCGCAGCAGGTAGGCCCCCTCGATCCCGCACTGCAGGCCGAGGATGAAGACGAGGCCCCAGATGATCACCGCGGAGCCGAGGATCAGGATGCCCGCCTGGCGCAGGCTCTCGCCGAAGAAGCGCAGCACGCGGCCGCTGTAGACGAGGCCGGCGACGCGCGAGCCGAAGCGGGCGATCTCGCCGAAGGAGTCGAGCCAGCCGCGCGGGACGTCGAGCCAGGCGTTCATCGAATCGTCTGCAGGTCCGGGTTGGTGGCGAGCAGCGTCTGGGTGAAGACGTAGTTGAAGGCGAAGACGCCCATGAAGGAGATCACCACCGCCTGGTTGACGGCGCGGCCGACCCCGGCGGCGCCGCCGGAGGCGGTCATCCCCTTGTAGCAGCAGACGACCGAGATGATCGCTCCGAACAGGGTGCACTTGATTACAGAGCCCCAGAGGTCGGTGATCGAGGAGTTGGTGAAGAGGGTGGCGAAGAAGCCACCGAGCGGCTGGTTGTAGAGCAGCTCGGTGAGGACGCCGCCGCTGATCCCGAAGATCAGCGCGTAGATGTCGAGCAGGCCGGTGATAACCATCAGCGCCAGGAAGCGCGGCACGACGAGGTTCTTGATCGGGTCGACGCCGAGCACCTGCAGGGCGTCGAGCTCCTCGCGGATCTTGCGGGCGCCGAGGTCGGCGGTGATCGCCGTGCCGGCGACCCCGGCGACGACGACGGCGGTGACGAAGGGGGCGAACTCGCGGATCGAGGCGAGCACGAAGAAGCCACCGAGCCGGTCGAGCGAGCCGAACAGGGTGAGGAAGTTGGCCGCCTGCAGGCCCGGCGCGCCGAAGCCGAAGGCGACCGTCGAGACCAGCAGCGGGAACCAGCAGAGCTGCAGGGCGAAGAGGAACTGGCCGATGAACTCCTCGCCGTAGGGATAGGGAGGCTTGACCGCGGAGACCATCGTGCGAGCGGTCAGGATCATCATGTCCCCGACCTGCTCGAAGAACGACTTGGCGGGAGCGATCCTCCTGCCTATCGATGCGGCTGCTTCCATCTCTCCTCCGGAAAAGCGGAGCCGCATCGGGCGGCCCCTGCTCCTTGCATTGAGTCTATGGGATGCAACCGGCGCCTCCGTTAGCCGAGTATTGAGATCGCGCTAACCGCGTCGCTACCCGCTGTGAGGCTCCCGGAAGCGCCGAATCCCCGTGGTATGTTCCGGCGGCTTTGGGAGGCCTCCGTACACTGGCCCGGCGCACCCGCCGGCAGGCTCTCGCCGCCGGTGTCCTCGCGGGCGCGCTGGCGATCTCGGTCGCCGCCTGCGGCGGCAGCGAATCGTCCTCCGACGCCGGCGAAGCAGAAGGCTCCTTCCCGGTGAGGATCGTCACCGCGGAGTTCCCGACCGAGCAGCGGCTGGGCGAAACGACGCTGCTGCGGCTCGGCGTGCGCAACACGGGCGAGAAGGCGATCCCGGCGCTGACCGTGACGATCTCGGTCGGCGGCGAAGAAGGGCGCGACTCCGCCCTGCCGTTCGGCTACCGCGACCCGCAGCCGGGCATCGCGCAGCCCGACCGGCCCGTCTGGGCGCTCGCCGCCGACTACCCGAAGCTGAACGGCTCGAGCGAACGGGCGGGGGCGGAAACGGCAAGCCCGAAGACCTTCGACTTCGGCCCGCTGAAAGCGGGGGCGACCGCCGAGGCCGTCTGGAAGCTGAGCGCGGTGCGCACCGGCCGCTACGAGGTCTCCTACGAAGTGGGCGGCGGGCTCGGCGGCAAGGCGAAGGCGGAGACCGCACCGGGAACGGCGGCGGGCGGTTCCTTCGTTACGCGAATCAGCGAGGAAACCCCGGACACGGAAGTGACGGACAGCGGTGAAGTGGTCGAAATCGAGAAGAAGGACAGCGGCAAGTAGCTTCGCTGCGCTGCTGCTCGCGCTGGCCCTGCCGGCGTGCGGTTCGGCCGATGTCCCGGAAGCGACGACGCCGCTGAAGCGAAACGGGGGCGTCGGCCTAAAGCGAATCGGCAACTTCGAGGCGCCCGTCTACGTCGCCGGCGCACCCGGCTTCCCGAAGCTCCTCTTCGTCGTCGAGCAGGGCGGCACCGTGCGGGTGCTGCGTGGCGGGCACGAGCTCGGCCGGCCGTTCCTCGACGTCTCCGGCCTGATCTCTTCGGGCGGCGAGCGCGGCCTCCTCTCGATCGCCTTCCCGCCCGACTACCGGCAGAGCCGCCGCTTCTACGTCTACTACACGGACCCCGCCGGGAACGTCCGCATCGACGAGTTCAAGCGCAGAAGCGCGACGCGAGCCGCGCGGGGCTCCCGCCGCGCAATCGTCGAGATACCCCACCCCGTCAACGCCAATCACAACGGCGGCCAGCTGCAGTTCCTCGGTGACGAGCTCTACTTCGGCACCGGCGACGGCGGCTCGGGCGGCGACCCGCCAAACAACGCGCAGAACCGGCGCGCCCTGCTCGGCAAGCTGCTGCGCATCGATCCGCGGCAGGCCGGGGCGCGGCCCGAGGTCTTCAGCTACGGCTTGCGCAACCCCTTCCGCTTCTCCTTCGACACGGTGACCGACCCCGGCCGGCCGCGGATCGCGATCGGCGACGTCGGCCAGGACGAGTTCGAGGAGCTCGACTACACGACCGTCGCCGCCGCCCAGGGAGCGAACTTCGGCTGGGACGCCTTCGAGGGCTTCGCGCCCTACCGCGGCGCCAACAGCGGCACGCCCGATCCCGGCGGCACGGTAAAACCGATCTTCGCCTACTCGCACAGCCGCGCCGGCAGCTGCACGATCATCGGCGGCTACGTAGTCCGCGACCGCGGGCTGCCGGGCCTCTACAAGCGCTACGTCTACGCCGACCTCTGCGAGGGCGAGCTGCGCAGCCTCGTCCCCCATTTGCGCCGGGCGAGCGGCGAGCACAAGCTCGGCCTCCACGTCGACACGCCGAGCTCCTTCGGCGAAGACACGCATGGCCGCGTCTACGTCGCCTCCCTGGAAGGACCGGTCTACCGGTTGGTACCGCGATAGCGGCTACCCTTGGCCGGCCAGCCAAATTCTTGAAGGGAGCGGTCAGGTGGAGAGCGGAACGGCACCGAAAGTCGAAGAGGCGGTCAACGGGGGGAGCACCAACGGTGTCTCCACCGAGCGGATCGAGGTCCTCAACCCAGCCGACGGGACGACGATCGGCAGCGTCGCCGTCGACTCCGCCGAGAGCGTCGCCGACACGGTGGCCCGAGTACGCGGCAACCAGGCCGAGTGGGAGGCGCTCGGGATAGAGGGGCGCTACCGATGGTTGGGTCAACTGCGCGACTGGCTGTTCGACAACCACGAGCGCGTGCTCGACACGATGCAGGCGGAGACCGGCAAGGTGCGCGGCGACACCACCGCGGAGACGGTCTACCTCACCGACTTGATCAACTTCTACGGCAGCAAGGCGGCCAAGTTCATCGGCGACGAAACGGTCCGTCCGCACTCCGCCCTGGCGGCGTCGAAGAAGCTGATGGTCCAGTACCGGCCCTACCCGGTGGTCGGCGTGATCAGCCCCTGGAACTTCCCCTTGGCGCTGGCCCTGGGCGACGCGATCCCGGCCCTGCAGGCGGGCGCGGCGGTCGTCGTCAAGCCCTCGGAGTTCACCCCGCTGGGCCTGAGCGAGATCGTCGCGGCCTGGAAGCGGGAGATCGGCGGCCCCGACGTGTTCGACTGCGTGCACGGCACCGGCGAGACCGGCGGCGCCCTGGTCGACAACGTCGACTTCGTTCAGTTCACCGGCTCGGACCGCACCGGCCGCAAGGTGATGGCGCGCGCCGCCGAGACGCTGACCCCGGTCAGCCTCGAGCTCGGCGGCAAGGACCCGATGATCGTCCTCTCCGACGCCGACGTCGACCGCGCCGCCAACGCCGCCACCTGGGGCGGGATGTTCAACTCGGGCCAGGTCTGCCTCTCGGTCGAGCGGATCTACGTCGAGGAGCCCGTCTACGACGAGTTCGTCGCCAAGCTGACCAAGGAGGTCGGGGCGCTGCGCCAGGGCGCCGACGGCAAGACGCCCGAAAAGGACGTGGGCGCGATGACCTCACCCAACCAGCGGGCGATCGTCGAAGCGCAGGTCGAGGACGCGCTCGCCAAGGGCGCGAAGGCGGCGACCGGCGGCAAGCGGGTCGAGGGCCCGGGCGACTACTTCGAGCCGACCGTGCTGGTCGACGTCGACCACTCGATGACGGTGATGCGCGACGAGACCTTCGGGCCGGTGGTCGGGGTGATGAAGGTGCGCGATTCGGAGGAGGCGCTGCGCTTCGCCAACGACACCCGCTACGGCCTCGCCGCCACGGTCTTCGGCGAGAAGGGGCGGGCGGAGCGGCTCGGCCGGCGGATCGAAGCCGGCGCGGTCAACGTCAACGACGTGATCGTCAACTACGTGCTGATGGACGTGCCGATGGGCGGTTGGAAGGAGTCGGGGATCGGCTTTCGCCACGGCGAGTACGGAATCAAGAAGTACTGCCGGCCGGAGTCGGTGATCGTCGCCCGCTTCGGCGGCAAGCGCGAGCCGACCTGGTACCCGTACACGAAGGCCCGCCGCGGCCTGATCGGCCGCGTCGCCCGCGCTTTCAACGCACGCGACTGGCGCAGACGCTTGGGCCTGCGCGCTCGCTGAAGCTTTTCCCCCACCCCAGTGGGGAAAAAGCTGCATCGAACGATTAGCCTGCGCGGCGATGGCCGACTTCGCCGACTACTACCGGGAGATCTATGCGCGGGGGCTGGGCGGGGAGACCCCCTCGATCCCGGTCGCGGTCGAGGAGCAGGAGCGGCGCGCGCACGAAGCGATGGACGAGCGGGCGGCCAATTACGTCTTCGCGGGGGCGGGCGCCGAGCACACGATGCGGGCCAACCGCGAAGCCTTCGAGCGCTACCGGATCGTGCCGCGGATGCTGCGTGACGTCGCCGAGCGCGACCTCTCGGTCGAGCTGCTCGGCACGGCGACGCCGGCGCCGCTGCTGCTGGCGCCGATCGGCGTGCAGAAGGTCGTCCACGAGGACGGCGAGCTGGCGACGGCGCGTGCCGCGGCCGAGGTCGGCGTGCCGATGATCGCCAGCACCAACTCGCACTTCACGATGGAGGAGATCGCCGAAGCGGGTGGCGAGGCGCCGCGCTGGTTCCAGCTCTACTGGCCCAACGACCGCAAGCTGGCGGAGAGCTTCGTCAGCCGCGCCGAGGTCGCCGGCTACAAGGCGGTCGTGCTCACGGTCGACACCTTCATCCCCGGCTGGAAGTCGCGCGACCTGCAGCAGGCCTGGCTGCCCTTCCTCAGCGGCATGGGCGTCGCCAACTACTTCCAGGACCCGGTCTTCCGCGCCGGCCTCGAGAAGACGCCCGAGGAGGACCAGGGCGCGGCGACCGGCCACTTCCTCGGCGTGCAGGCCAACCCCTCGCTGACCTGGGACGACCTCGCCTGGCTGCGCGAGCGGACCTCGCTGCCGATCGTGATCAAGGGCATCCAGCACGTCGAGGACGCCCGCGAGGCGGTCCGCCGCGGCGTCGACGGCATCGTCGTCTCCAACCACGGCGGCCGCCAGGTCGACGGCGCGATCGCCTCGCTCGACGCTCTCCCCCCGATCCTCGAGGCGGTCGGGGACGAGCTGACGATCCTCTTCGACAGCGGCATCCGCAGCGGCGCCGACGTAATCAAGGCCCTCGCCCTCGGCGCAGACGCCGTCTGCCTGGGCCGCCCCTACGTCTGGGGCCTGGCCCTCGGCGGACAGGCGGGCGTCGAGACCGTCCTCAAGATGGTCCTGGCCGAGCTCGACCTGACCATGGCCCTCTGCGGCTACACCAGCCCGGACCAGCTCGGCCCCGACGCGCTGACCTAAGCTGGAGCTTCGATCTTCGGGAAGAGCGGTGGGACGCGCTCGGTCTTCTGACCGCCGGGGTGGGCGCCGAGGTCGCTGAGCTCGCGCGAGCCCTCGCCGAGCGCGGCGAGCAGCTGCTCGCTCGTACGCGGCAGGTAGGGGACGAGGAGGAGGGTCGTGACGCGCAGGCCCTCGGTGAGGTTGTAGAGGACCTCGTCGAGGCGCTCGGGGTCGGCCTCGTCCTTGGCCAGCTCCCAGGGGCGGGTCTCCTCGACGTAGCGGTTGAGGCGCCGGACGAGCTTCCAGGCCTCCTCCAGCGCCTGGGTCAGCTCGGCGCGGTCGAGCAGCTCGCTGAAGCGGGCGACCGCGCCTTCGAAATCCTCCTCGAGCACCGCTTCGACCTGCGCCTCGGGGACGACGCCGTCGCGGTAGCGCTCGACCATCGCCAGCACGCGACTGGCGAGGTTGCCGAAGTCGTTGGCCAGCTCGGTCTCGTAGCGGGCCTCGAAGCCCGCGGTCGAGATCGAGCCGTCCTGGCCGAAGCTGACCTCGCGAAAGCAGTAGAAGCGCAGCGCGTCGGCGCCGAAGCGCTCGATCACCGCGAAGGGGTCGAGCACGTTGCCGAGCGACTTCGACATCTTTTTCTCGCCCATCAGCAGGTAGCCGTGGATCGTCATCCGCCGCGGCGGCTCGAGGTCGGCGGCCATGCAAAGCGCGGGCCAGATCACCGCGTGGAACTTGAGGATGTCCTTGCCCAGCACGTGCAGGTTGGCGGGCCAGAACCGCTCAGTCAGGTCCTCTCCCTCACGGGCGAACATCAGCGCGGTCACGTAGTTGAGAAGGGCGTCGAACCAGACGTACATGCGCTGCCCTTGATCCCAAGGCAGCCGCATTCCCCATTTCAGCTTCGGCCGTGAAAGCGAGACGTCTTCGAGCCCCTGCTTGATGAACGAGACCGCCTCGTTGCGGCGAAAATCGGGAACGACGAAGTCGGGCTGCCCCTCGTACAGCGCTTCCAATCTCTCCTGAAAGGCGGAGAGGCGGAAGAACCAGTTCTCCTCCCGTTCTTTCTCCAGCGGGATCTCGTGGATCGGGCAGGTGTTGCCGGGGCCGAGCTCACGCCCGGTTTTGAAGTCGGCGCAACGCGGGCAGTACCAGCCCTCGTAGGTGCCCTTGCTGACCCAGCCGTTGTCGTAGACGCGCTGCATGATCGTCGCGACCTGCTCGGCGTGCCGCGGGTCGGAGGTGCGGATGAAGAAGTCGTTGGTCGCGTCGATGATCGGCATCAGCGCTTCGAACTTGGCCGCGTTGCGGTCGGCCAGCTCCTGCGGCGTCACACCCTCGCGCTCCGCCGCCGTCTCGATCGGCTCGCCATGCTCGTCGGTGCCGGTGAGGAAGAACACGTCCTCGCCCCGCTGCCGCATGTGCCGCGCCAGCACGTCGGCCGCCATCGTCGAGTACGCATGCCCGAGGTGCGGCTCCGCGTTGACGTAGTAGATCGGCGTGGTGACGTAGAAGCGTTTCGGGCTCATCGACGTAGCGCCCACGCTACTCAAAGGCGAATATGGGTGAGCCCAAGCGCAGGACAGATCAGGTCAAAGGACTCATCGGTCGTCAGCAGAACCTCCTCCTCCTCGCACTCCAGCGCAATCGCGAGGTCGCCGCCGATGCCTTTGTCGGCATGACAGGCCTTGCCTTTGGTGGCTTCCGGCCTACCGTCCCGCAGCACCGTGAGCGCATTCTCACCCATCTTGCGATCGGCCTTGCGTTCCGAAGTCAGCAGAGCCTTAGCGGCTCTCTCCGCTCGCCCCTTGCGAGCCGCAAGAAACGCCGGTTGGTCACAGATGTCGTCAGTCTTCTTGCATTGCGGCTTGTAACGCCACGTCCCTGCGCGCAAGTGCGGGCGGCGGCGCGCGACATCACAGTTCGTGCCGTCGCGGATCGACCGGATACCAGACTTGAACATGACACGCGCACGGATCCGCTGGAAGTCATCCAGCCGCTTGGCGACGATGCGGAAATCGGTGGTGTCCGAGCCCGTGATCCAGTGGGCTACCTGCATCGCCCGAGAAGCGGCACGTCCATAGCCCAAGGACAGCTTGCGGACCACATCGGTCCAATCGGTGGACGTGGCAAGTGCATTTCGAAAGGACATGCAAACCGTGTAGACGATGCGGTTCCACTCGCGTTCGGCCTGCGTAGACGTTGCATTGGCTCCGCTGCGCAACAACTCCTTGAGCCTGCGACGGTTGGCGCTCGAGCCTCCTACCCGCTCGAAGTGAGCGCTGGTATCCAGGTAGTACCGGCTCAGTCGCCCGACTCTCGTACTTGCCCTGCCGAGGGCGCCAGGTTCCAGCCCGCCTCCAGCAACTGACCCAGGAACTCCTCCTCGTCGGCTTCGCTTATGTAGGGCTCGCTCAGCAAGCCCAGGGCGTGGCTGAAGAGCGGCTGCACCTCCTCAGCAACCGAGACTTCGGCAGGCTCGGTGAAGGTAAGAGCGTCGGCCAATGCCAAGAGCACCGCCGCATGCCGAGAGTAGCTCGTATCACGCAGGGCCGCGACATCGCGCTTCAGTATCGCGGCGGCCTCGACCCAATCCGCTCCCGCCCCACTTGAGCGCACCGCACTCAATGCCTCCAGCGACCCCCGCATCGGTGTGCGACTCTCACTGACAGCAGACCCCTTCTCGAAGGCGATCCACACAGTGTCATCCGCCTGCTTCTCCCCTTCTTCCACAGAGGCGCTCGACCGACGGCGCGTTCCCAAGGGTGGGGCGCCGACCCGAGATAGCGTGGTGTCTTCCTTCAAGTTGACAGCGTTCTCGGCCGTCAGCGCAAGGGATTTGCGCCCAGAAACCGGGAGACGGGCAGCCTTCTCTTCTTCGATTCCGTCGAGTAGCACGGTCTCTGGACTCATGTCAGGGTCTCTCTCATCCAAGCACTCAAGTTGTCGGTGATCCGGCGATTCCGGTCGAGCGCCGACGCCCACAAGTCTAAGGGATCGTTATCGGAGTCCCTCACTCGCAGAGTCACCTCCGCATCGATGAAGAGTGAGGCCGCCGGGAAATCAGCCGACTCCGGCGCCTCGAAAGCTCGGCGTAACTCGCGCTCGCGCATTGGCCCAAAGACCAACTCGACCGCCGAGCGATCATCCTCGAAGTCGAAGTTCCAGCCGCAATCGGAAAGGGGAATGCCCACGGCGTCGCGCAACTGCGAGGTGGCTGGCGAAAAATCCGCCAAGAGCGCGTCTCGCAACTCGTCGAAGGATGGTACGGCGGCGACATCGGAGGTATGCGCCACGACCCGGGACAGCGAAGGCGCTCCCAGCAGCTCCATGCCACGTCGGAAGAAGCCCTCCATCCTCTCGCGTTCTTCATCCAAGCCATCAATATTGAGTACGGCGACTAGCTGTGCAATACCGATGCGATACGTGCTCATTCCGTCGTCGGTCGTCGCCTCAGTCGCCGCCTCGCCGATGGCGACCGAGGAAACATCGAGGAGCTCATGCAGCTCATCCGCCAACTCTCCTCGGCGATCCACCACCGCTGCATGCTTCTTCTCGAAAACAAGTCGGGCGATCAAATGCCGGGGTGCAAACTCTTGAATTTCCATTGCTGCTCAATTCTATGCGTGGTGTATGACCCAGGACACGCAGAGCGCCCCGGGGGGCCCGGCGCCCAATCAGCGCCGTGGCTCGCGGCCGGTCAGCGCCCGGTAGAGGTCGTTGGCGCGGGTGCCGGTGAGGGCGGCGACGACGCTGGCGGCGGCGCGCGGGCGGGCGCCGGACTGGACGAGGTGGCGCAGGGCGTCGACGGCGAAGCCGACGTCCTTGTCGTGGTCGTCGGCGGAGGCCGGCGCGATCACCAGCACGATCTCGCCCTTGACGTCGCCGCGGAAGCGGCGCGCCAGCTCCGCCAGGGTGCCGCGCGAGACCTCCTCGTGCATCTTGGTCAGCTCGCGACAGACGGCCGCCGGGCGGTCGGCGGCGATCGCGGCCAGGGCGGCGAGCGAGTCGCCGATCCGGCGCGGCGACTCGAAGGCGACGACGGTCTCGGTCGAGCGCAGCACGCGCTCCATCTCGCCGGAGCGCTTCGGCAGGAAGCCCTCGAAGCGCCAGCGGTCGGTCGGCAGGCCGGAGGCGACCAACGCCACCGGCACGACGGAAGGCCCGGGCAGCACGGTCACCTCGAGGTTGCGTTCGATGCAGCGGCGGATCAGCCGGTAGCCGGGATCGGAGATGGCGGGCATGCCGGCGTCGGAGACGAGCACGACGACCTCGCCGCGTTCGATCCGCTGCGCCAGCTCGATCGCGCGCGGCGCTTCGTTGCCCTCGTGGATCGAGATCAGCGGCGGCGCCGGGCGGATGCCGAGCTTGTCGAGCAGGCCGCCGGTGCGGCGCGTGTCCTCGCAGGCGACGTAGTCGGCGGCGACCAGCGCGTCGCGAGCACGGATCGTGATGTCGTCGAGGTTGCCGATCGGCGTCGGGCAGACGACCAGCGACCCCGGCATCAGCCTTCCCGCTCCAGTTCGATCCGAGCCATCGCCGCGGCGCCGATCATGCCGGCGTCCTCGCCCAGCTCGGCCGGGACGACCGGGATGCGGTTCATCGGCCGCAGCGCGCGTGCCTCGAGCTCGCGACGAGCCGGGTCGAGCAGCAGGTCGCCCGCCGCCATCGCGCCGCCGCCGACGACGATCGTTTCCGGCTCGAAGATGTTGGCGAAGCTCGCCAAGGCGACGCCGAGCCGGCCGCCGACCAGGTCGAAGACCTCGATCGCGGTCGCGTCGCCCGCCTGGGCGGCGAGCGTGACGGCCTTTCCGTCGACCTCCTCACCGTCGGCGAGCAGCTTGCCGAGGGCGGAGTCGGGATTGCTTTCTGCCGCGGCGCGCCCTTCGCGCCCCAGCGCCGTGCCGGAGGCGAAGGCCTCGACGCAACCCCGATTTGGGCAGTTGCCCTGGCAGCCGGGACCGTCCATCTGGATCGCCATGTGCCCCAGCTCGGCGCCGGCGCCGGTCGAGCCGCGGTAGATCTCGCCGCCGAGAATCAGGCCGCCGCCGATCCCGGTGCCGATCGTCAACATCACCGCGTTCTGCGCGCCGCGCGCGGCGCCGAAGAGATGCTCGGCCAAAGCAGCGACGTTGGCGTCGTTGTCGACGAAGGTCGGCAGGCCGGTGCGCTCGACGACCAGGTCGCGGATCGGCAGGTTCTCGATCGGGAGGTTGACGGCGGCGACGGCGAGCCCCTTGTCGTGATCGATCGTCGCCGGGATGCCCATTCCGATCGCCTTGACTCCCGGCCGCTCAGCGCGGGCCTCCTCGACCTCGCGGACGAGCAGCTCGACCAGGTCGTCCTCGCTCTCGCCGGCGGAGCGCTCGCGGCTCTCCCAGACTGTCTTCGAGTCGCCGTCGAGCACGCCGAGCAACATCTTCGTCCCGCCCAGATCGACGCCTATCGCTTCGGCCTGGCTCATCTCGTATCGCGGGCGACCGCGGACATCGGCATGATGCCGGAGTCTTTCATGGGCAACGATGAGGAGCAGCGGCCGCAAGGACCGCCCGATTACAAGGTCTACCGAGCCCGCCGGGGCCTCCTCTCGCGCTTCCGCAAGCCCGACCTCTCGGGGCTGCGCGAGCGCAATTGGCGGGCGCCGAAGCTGCCGGGTAGACCGGGTGGACCGGATCGCGAGCGCGGTCCGCGCCGCGAGCACCCGTGGCTTCGCCGGACGCTCAAATGGGTCGGCATCGCGGCGTTCGGCTGGATCCTGCTCAGCTTCCTTGCCTTCGCCGTCTCCGCCCAGTTGCAGTCCTTCAAGCTCTCCGGCGACGCCAAGTCGGCCCTGCACGGCAACCCCCTCCTGCTGCCGAGTGCGCAGACGATCCTCGTGCTCGGCACCGACGCCCGGCCACCCGACAGCAAGGACCCGGGGGCGGCGCCCTCGCAGGAGTGCTTCGACCAGCAGTCGCACGGCGACGCGCCCCATGGCGAATGCTCGTTCGGCGAATTCCGCGCCGATACGCTGATGCTGATCCGCGCCGGCGGCGGCGCTTTCCGCAAACTCTCGATCCCGCGCGACAGCTACGCCGAGATCCCCGGCCAGAGCCCGGGGAAGATCAACGGGGCCTTCGCCTTCGGCGGCGCCGAGGCGCAGATCGAAGCGGTCGAAGACTTCCTCGACACCGAAATCGACCACGTCGCGATCGTCGACTTCACCGGCTTCGAAGACCTGATCGATGCGGTCGGCGGGGTTGAGGTCGACGTCCCCCAGAAGCTCTGCGCCGACATCTCCGGCGGGGCGGGCGGCGGTCAGGGCGGCGGGACGATCCGACTGCGCAAGGGCGAGAACACGCTGAACGGCGAAAAGGCGCTGATCTACTCGCGCATCCGCAAGCCCAGCGAATGCCCGGGGCCGGGCGTCAGCGCCTACTCCCTCGGCTACGACGACCTCGACCGCGAGCGCGCCCAGCAGGCCGTGATCAGCGGCATCAAGGGCCGCCTCACCGACCCTCTGCGTCTCCCCTACAACTTCGTCAAGGGCCCGATCATCGGCTGGGACGCGCCGAAGGCGTTCGTCAGCGACATGGGGTTCCTGACGATGCCCCAGCTGATTCTCGCGGCAGCCATCGGTGGCGACAGCAAGGCGGACGTGCTCTGCACGGGAGAAAATTCCGGCTGCGCCCCGGGTCCGGCGGGATCGATCGAAGTGCCCGATTCCGAGCGCCGCCGCGCGGTCAAGAAATTGCTGGGCGAATAGTCAGTCGCTCGAAGCGGCGGTCGCCGTCTTCGCGTCGCCCGACTTGGAGTCCGACGACTTCGAGTCCGAGCTCTTCGACTCTCCCGAGTCCTTCGACTCACCACCGCTCGCGCCGGTCTTCTTCTTCCCGTAGTCGGTGTTGTGGAAGCCGGACCCCTTGAAGTGGATGGCTACGGGGTGCAGGACGCGTTCGGCGGGGGCGTCGCACTCCTGGCACTCGGTCAGTGCCTCGTCGCTCATCTTCTGGATCACGTCGAAGACGTGGCCATTGGTGCATTTGTACTCGTAGATCGGCATGGCGGTGGGCGATTATCGCAGCCGATACGGTTCCGCCATGGCAAGCGCCGACCAGGGCACCGCCGCGACCGAGACCTCGATGGAGGAGATCGTCGCGCTCTGCAAACGGCGCGGCTTCGTCTTCCCCTCCTCGGAGATCTACGGCGGGCTCGGTTCGACCTACGACTACGGCCACTACGGCGTGCTGCTCAAGAACAACGTCAAAGCCGAGTGGTGGCGGGCGATGCTGCAGGATCGCGACGACATCGTCGCGCTCGACTCGGCGATCCTCCAGCACCCGCGTGTCTGGGAGGCCTCAGGTCACCTCGAGGGCTTCACCGACCCGCTCGTCCAGTGCCTCGGCAAGTGCAAGAAGCGCTGGCGAGAGGACCATCTGCGCGAGGATCTGGAAAAGGAAGGCAAGGACGCAAGCGGCGAGCTGCGCTGCCCCGAGTGTGGCGGCGAGCTGTCGGAGCCGCGCCAGTTCAACCTGATGTTCGAGACCCACGTCGGCCCGGTCGCGGGCGAGGGATCGGAGGTCTACCTGCGGCCCGAGACCGCGCAGGGCATCTTCATCAACTTCAAGAACGTGCTCGGCTTCGCTCGCAAGAAGCCGCCCTTCGGCATTGCCCAGATCGGCAAGTCGTTCCGCAACGAGATCACCCCGGGCAACTTCATCTTCCGCACGCGCGAGTTCGAGCAGATGGAGATGGAGTTCTTCGTGCCGCCGGCCGAAGCGGCGAAGTGGCACGAGGTCTGGATGGAGGAGCGCGAGCGCTGGTACACCGAGCTCGGCATCCGGCCCGAGTTGCTGCGGGTGCGCGCCCACGGAGCCGACGAGCTCTCCCACTACTCCGCGGCGACGAGCGACATCGAGTACCTCTTCCCGATCGGCTGGTCGGAGCTGGAGGGGATCGCCAATCGCGGCGACTTCGACCTTAGCCAGCACGCCAAGTTCAGCGGCGAGAAGCTCGAATACTTCGACCAGCAGACCAAAGAGCGCTACATCCCGCACGTGATCGAGCCGGCCGCCGGCGCCGACCGGGCCACGCTCGCCTTCCTGGTCGACTCATACGACGTCGAGGAAGTGGAGGGCCGCCAGCGCACGGTGCTGCGCCTCCACCCCCGCCTCGCGCCGGTCAAGGTCGCGATCCTGCCGCTCGTCTCCAAGGAGGGCATGCCCGAGAAGGCCCGCGAGATCTTCGAAGAGGTGCGCCGCCGCGTCCCCGCCGAGTTCGACGAGGGCGGCTCGATCGGCAAGCGCTACCGCCGCCAGGACGAGATCGGCACCCCCTGGGGCATCACCGTCGACCACCAGACGATGGACGACGACACCGTCACCCTCCGCGACCGCGACTCCCTGGAGCAGATCCGAGTCCCGATCGATGGCCTGGCCGACGACCTGGCCACCCGCCTCGCCCAGCCCTGGCGAAGCCCAAAGCTCAGCTGAGGATCAGGAAGTCAGGAAGCGGGTGACGGCGGCGGCATCGGCTTCCAGGGCAGCGGCGGTCCTGGCGGGCAGGGGCTGGAGGGGTTGCAGCTTCACCTCGCCGGCGGGGAAGCCCCACTTGGCGACGGCTTTCCCCTTGGCCATCGCGAAGGGGTGGAAGATGCCGTTGCGGGTTACGAGATCGGTGTGGGGGCCGAGGATGTCCTCGCGCGAGGTCCAGCCGAGCAGGACGGGATCGAAGGCGCCGAGCAGGCGAGGCGCCGGCAGCGGCTCCGGCTCGGGGCGCTTGGCGAGGCGGAGGAGGCCGTCCTCCCCCTGCTCCAGCTCCGCAGCGATCGCCTCCAGGCCGGCGCGGGCGTCGCGCAGGGGCAGGCCCGCCCACCTGGCGAGGTCGCGATCGGTCGCGGGCTGGTGGCCGACCAGGTAGCGACGTGCCAGCTCGGCGAGGGCCGTCTCGCGATCGAGAGGACGCGGCTCGTCCAGCCAGTCGCGCACGAGGACGTAGGCGTGCTGCTTGCCGATCGTCGGCCCGCGCACGACCAAGCCGCGCACCGCGGCGAGGAAGAGCAGGTGGAGCATCGCCTGGCCCTCGGTTCGCATGCCCGCGGCCTCGAGACGCTCGCGCAGCTGGACTCGGATCAGCGGACCTTCGTCGGCGAGCGCCTTCTCGATCACCTCGAGCGCGCGCTCGGCGTCAGCCTCGCTCACCCCCTCCTGGCGCAGCCGCCGCGTGCTCGAGGTGCGCAGCGGCGGCGTGGTCAGCGCCTGCAGCAACGGATAGTCCTCGCTGCCGATCAGGTGCAGCGTGCCGCGGTTGAGCCAGGTCACGACGAGCCGCCGCTCGCCGAGCGCCCGCTCGACGTCGGCCGCGTGCAGCCCCTCGGTCCGCGCCCGCACGGCGAGGCGGAAGCCGCGCGGATCCTGGCCCTGCACCGCGAGCAGTCGCTCGGCCACCGCCGCGGGGTCGGCCAACGGCGAGCCCGAGAGACCCTGCGCCGTCAGGCGCTCGGCGAGGATGGCTCCGCTACTTGACGGCAAGTAGGTCGATCACCGATACGAGGGTTTCATTCGGGCCGATCGCCGGGGGAAAGCCTTTCTTGCCATAGGCGAGGTTCGGCGGCGTGGTCAGCTCTCGGCGCCCGCGCACCTTCATCCCCCCTACGCCCTGTTCCCAGCCGGCGGTCACGCTTCCGGACCCTAGTTTGAAGCTGAACGGTTTGCGCTCCCACGAGCTGTCGACTTCTTTTCCGTTCTTGTAGAGAAGGAGAACGTAGTGAACCGTGACTTCGTCGCCGACCTTCGCCTCCGCGCCGGTCCCTTCGACCAGATCTCGCACCTCGAGCTTCTCCGGGACGGGTCCCTCCGGGGCCTGAATCCCCTGGGGTTTCGTCTTGCCCACTTCGGAGACGGTCGCGGTGGGGACGGCTGCAGCCGCGTTCGATTCGGCTGCGCCGACCGAGGAATCGGCGTTTCCGCCACCGGTGACCAGCGCCACGCAGAGCAGGACCGTCAAGATCGGAATGATCACGCGAATAACCTTAAGCAATCACGGACGCACACGGCGGCCTCGTCCCTTTGGACGGCAAACAAACCGCCGCGTCAACTCCGCGGCATCCGCCGATGCGGGGTTATTCGACTTCGAGCAGATCGATGACGAAGACGAGCGTTTCGTTCGGGCCGATCACGGGCGGGGAGCCAGTTTCGCCGTAGGCGAGTTCGGGCGGGATGATCAGCTCGCGCCGCCCGCCGACCTTCATCCCTTCCACGCCCTGGTCCCAACCGGGAATCACTTCGCTGGCGCCGAGGGTGAAGGGAAACGGTTCGTTGCGGTTCCAGGAGGCATCGAACTCTTCGCCGCTGTCGTAGCCGACGCCGACGTACTGGACGGTCACTTTGTCGCCGGATTGGGCTTCCGCGCCGGTGCCTTCGATCAGGTCCGTCTCTTCGAGCTGTTTCGGCGGCGCGCCGCTCGGCACCGTGACCTTGGGCTTGCTCCGGGTCGAGGCGTCGCCGCTCGATTCGACCGGCGCCGAGCCTTCCGACTTGGTCGACTCGGTCGAGGAGTCGTCGCCCCCACCGCAGCCGACGACGGCCAGCGCGACGCAGAGTGCGATTGCGATCGGTCCCCTCCTCACGGCGGGCAATGCTACGGACTCGCGAAGCGAAACGCCGCCCGGGCCGGCGGTCGGAACCGCAGCGGGCTATGCTCGCCGCGGGATGGGGATGAACCTCGCATCGCTGCTGACCGAGAGCGCCGGGCGCTCGCCGGATGCGCCGGCGGTGCGCCTCGGCGAGGCCGAGCTGAGCTACGCCGAGCTCGACGAGGGCAGCGCTCGGCTGGCGACGCTGCTGGGCGAGAAGGGGGTCGGGCGCGGCGACCGGGTCGGCGTGATGCTGCCCAACGTGCTCGAGTTCCCGGTCGCCTACTACGGCATCCTGCGCGCCGGCACGACCGTCGTGCCGATGAACGTGCTGCTGAAGCGGCGCGAGATCGCTTTCTATTTGGAGGACTCGGGCACGGAGCTGCTGCTCGCCTGGCACGGCTTCGCCGCGGAGGCGCGCGAGGGCGCCGCCGACACGGGGGCCGAGCTGGTCGAGGTCGAGCCGGCGAGCTTCGCCGCGACGCTGGCAGAGCACGAGCCGACGCCGGGCCTGGTCGACGCCGAGGAGGACGACACCGCGGTGATCCTCTACACCTCGGGCACGACCGGCAAGCCGAAGGGCGCCGAGCTGACCCACGCCAACCTGGCGCGCAACGCCGACGTCTCCGCCCGCACGACCAGCGAGATCGCCGCCGGGGACGTCGTATTCGGCGGCCTGCCGCTCTTCCACTCCTTCGGCCAGACGGTGGCGATGAACGCCTCGCTGAAGGTTGGCGCCTGCCTCACCCTGGTGCCGAAATTCGACCCCGGCGAGGCGCTGGCGACGATGCAGCGCGACGGCGTCACCCACTTCTACGGCGTGCCGACGATGTTCGGCGCGCTGCTCCACCACCCCGGCCGCGAGGGCTTCGACACCTCCTCGCTGCGCATCTGCATCACCGGCGGCGCCTCGATGCCGGTCGAGGTGCTGCGCGGCTTCGAAGATGCCTTCGGCGCCAAGGTGATGGAGGGCTACGGCCTCTCGGAGACCTCGCCGGTCGCCTGCTCCAACCACCCCGACAGGGAGCGCAAGGCGGGCTCGATCGGCACCCCGATCGAGGGTGTCGAGATGCGGGTCGTCAACGAGAACGACGAGCCGGTAGCCCAGGGCGAGGTCGGCGAGATCGTGATCCGCGGCCACAACATCATGAAGGGCTACTGGCAGCGCCCCGACGCAACCGCGGAGGCGATGCGCGGCGGCTGGTTCCACAGCGGCGACATGGCCCGCGTCGACGAGGACGGCTACTTCTACATCGTCGACCGCAAGAAGGACCTGATCATCCGTGGCGGCTACAACGTCTACCCGCGCGAGGTCGAGGAGGTCCTCTACGAGCACCCGAAGATCCGCGAAGCGGCGGTGCTCGGCGTCCCTCACGACGAGTGGGGCGAGGAGATCGGGGCCGCGGTCGTCCTCCACGAGGGCGAGGAGCTGAGCGCCGAGGAGGTCAGCGCCTACGTCAAGGACCGCATCGCCGCTTACAAGTACCCGCGCGTCGTCTGGTTCGTCGACGACCTGCCCAAGGGCCCCACCGGCAAGATCCTCAAGCGCGAGATCGAGACTCCCACCGCTGTGTGACGAAGTCACCCAGGGAGAAACTGGCTGGCTGGCCAGGATCGCGGTAACCTGCCCTGCACGAAGCCCCCGGAGGCGCCGGCGGCGCCCGAACGAAGGAGACCCATGAGCGTCGCATCCCAGAGCCTGATGGAAAACATCACCTACGAGGACCTCTACAAGCGCTGGGAGCAGGGCAACTGGAGCGCCTACGACATCGACTTCAGCGAGGATCGCAAGGGCTGGGAGGCCTTGAGCGACATGCAGCGGCGCTCGGCGATGTGGATCTACTCGATGTTCTATTACGGCGAGGACCGCGTCGCCGACACCCTCGCCCCCTACATCAACGCCGCGCCGACCGAGGAGCAGAGCTACTTCCTCGCCACGCAACAGGTCGACGAGGTCCGCCACTCGATCTTCTTCCACCGCTTCTTCAAGGAGGTGATCGGGGTCGGCGGCGACTCGATCCAGCAGACCCTCTCCTCGACGATGCCGCAGCTCAACTGGGGCTACCGCGGCATCTTCGACCGGCTCGACCTGATGGCCGAGGAACTGCGCAAGGACCGCTCGCTGCCCAAGTACGCGCAGGCGATCGCGCTCTACCACCTGATCGTCGAGGGCTCGCTCGCCCAGCCCGGCCAGCACTTCATCGAGGACTTCTTCGCCTCGGAGGAAACGATGCCCGGCTTCAGCTCGGGAATGGGCAACGTCTCAAAGGACGAGCAGCGCCACATCGGCTTCGGCGTCAAGGTCCTCTCCGAGCTGCTCGGCGAGGGCAACCCCGGCTGGGAGGAGAACCGCGCCGCCGTCGTCGAGCTGCTGCGCGAAACGCTGCCCTACGGGCCGGCCGTCTTCTACCCGCCCAACATGGACCGCTCCTACACCGAGTGCTACGGCTTCTCGCTCGAGGACATCTTCTCCTTCGGCCTCAAGCTGATCCGCCAGCGCTGGCGCACGATCGGCTACCCGACCGAGGAGATGCCGCCCGGTGTCTTCCCCTTCGACCCCGAGGCCTCCGCCGAGGAGGTCGCCGAGCGCCAGGTGAAGCTGATGGAGGCAGGCGTGCTCGGACCGCCCGACGGCCCCGTCCCGGACGCCTCGCCGGAGACGCAGCGCCTCTACTTCGACGTGGTAAAGCGGGTCGCCGACCCGGCTGCCGCCAACGGCTCGCCGCTCGTCTACCAGTATCGCTTCGACGACGCCGATCCCTGGCACCTGGTCCTCGACAACGGCTCGACCAGGGCCGAGCCGGGCGAAGCGCCCAACCCGACGCTCACCCTGGAGGCGAGCTGGGCCGATTTCGTCGCGATGGGCAAGCCGGAAGCGAACCCGTTGAAGATGATCGTCCAGCGGCGCATCCGCCCGCGCGGCAAGGTGCGCGAGATCGCCCGCCTGCGCAAGGTCTTCCGCTAGGAGAGCGGCGGGCGGCGGTCCGCCCAGGGCCGCTCGACCTCGAGCTGAGCGGCGAGGGAGAGCAGCGTCGCCTCGTCGCCGGGGCGGCCGATCAGCTGCACGGCGAGCGGCATTTCGTCGGCGGCGAAGCCGGCGGGCACCGAGATCGCCGGGTTGCCGAGGTGGTTCCAAGGGACGCAGTAGGGATAGAAGCGGCTCATCCCGAGCACCGTCTGCAGCGCGCCGCGACCCTCCCAGCGCCGCACCGGCAGTGCCGTGCCGCCCATAGTCGGCGTCATCAACACATCGTGGGAGTCGAAGATCGCGTTGACCCGCGCTGCGTCGGCGGTCTCCGCACGCCGCGCCCGCTCGAAGAGCCCGTCGGGGATCAGCCTGCCCAGCCGGGCAAAGCCGCGGGTGCGGCTTTCGAGCCGCTCGGGGTGGGGAACCTTGGCGAAGTCTGCGGCGATGCCGCGCAGGTAGCGCGGCGTGATGTTGTTGCCAATCCCGCCCCAGTCCGGGTCGCGCCGCTCGACCGCGTGGCCGAGCGAGCCCAACAGCTCGGCCGTGTCGCCGACCGCCCCCTTGGCGACCTCGTCGACACTTGGCGGCGCGGCGGCGCGAGGCGCGGCGGTCGACCAGGCGATCCGCAACTTGCCCGGCGGACTCTTCGCCGCCTCGACGAAGGGCCGATCCGGCGGCGCGGGCGCGCCCGGCTCCTGTGAGCCGCCGCTGACCAGATCGAGCCAGAGGGCCGTGTCGAGCACCGTGCGGCTGACGCAGTTGTAAGCGGAGAGGCCGTTCCAGTGCTCCAGGTCGGGCGCCAGCGAGACACGGCCGCGCTGCGGTTTCAATCCGACCAGCCCGCAGGAGGCGGCGGGGATGCGAATCGACCCCGCCCCGTCGGTGGCGAGCGCGATCGGCACGAGGCCGGCCGCCACCGCCGCGGCGCTGCCGCCGCTCGAGCCGCCCGGCGTGCGCTGCGGGTTCCAGGGGTTGCGCGTAACCCCCCAAGTGGCCGTCTCGGTGAAGCCGCAGATCGCCAGCTCGGGCAGCGTCGTCTTGCCGAGCAGGATCGCGCCTGCCTCGCGCAGGCGCCGCACGATCTCGCTGTCGGCCCTGGCGGGCTCGTCGAAGCCGTCGGTGCCGTAGGTGGTGACGTCGCCGGCGACGTCGACGCAGTCCTTGATCGCGACCGGCACGCCGAGCAGCGGCCTCTCCTCCCCCGCCTTCAGCCGCGCCTCGGCCTGGTCGGCTTCGAGCAGCGCCTTCTCGGCGAAGACCGCGCGGAACGAGTTGAGCGTCGTGTCGATCCGTGCGATCCGGTCCAGGCACAGGCGCACCAGCTCGCTCGGCGAGATCTCCCCGGCGCGCACCATCTCCGCCTGTCTCGCCGCCCCCGCGAAGGCGATCTCCTCGCTCATGCGGCTTAGCGTATTAGGCCTTGGTCGGCTCGGGCTCCGGGGCGCCCTTGCCGCCGCCCTCGAAGCTGAGCCGTGGCAGCACCCGGTCGAGCCACGACGGCATCCACCAGTTCCAGTTGCCCATCAGCTTCATCGCCGCCGGCACCAGGATCAGGCGGACCAGGGTCGCGTCGAGGGCGATAGCGACCGCCGCGCCGAGGCCGAGCTCTTTGATCGAGGGCACGCCGGTGAGCACGAAGACGGCGAAGACGCAGGTCATGATCAGCGCCGCCGAGGAGATCGTGCGGGCGCTCGAGGCGAGCCCTTCGGCGACGGCGCGCTCGTTGTCGCCGTGGACCATGTAGCGCTCGCGGATGCGCGACATCAGGAAGACCTCGTAGTCCATCGAGAGGCCGAAGACGATCGCGAAGATCAACGGCACGTTGATCGTGTCGAGCGCGCCGAGGCTTTCGAAGCCGAGCACGCTGTCGAGCCAGCCCCACTGGAAGATCGCGACGAGGACGCCGAAGGCGGCGCCGATCGAGAGCAGGTTCATCAGCACCGCCTTGAGCGGCAGGATCAGCGAGCGCAGCATCACCATCAGGACGAGGAAGCTGAGCGCGAGGACGAAGCCGACGATCTTCCAGAGCGAGCCGGCGATCTGCGCCCGGGCGTCGTCGGTACGGGCGGTCTCGCCGCCGACGTCGACCGTGGCGACGGCGGCCAGACGACTCGACGGGACGAACGCGTCGCGCAGGCGGGCGACCAGGGCGGATGCCTGCTCGGAATCGCTCGGCGCCGTGT
>Ga0070691_10000160_pt1 | contig 21713 bp, 13 predicted proteins | sample KBSK1101metaG_FD_64673 | JGI IMG/M metagenome (GOLD analysis project Ga0070691, IMG submission 64673) | Corn, switchgrass and miscanthus rhizosphere microbial communities from Kellogg Biological Station, Michigan, USA - KBS K1-10-1 metaG | ecosystem: Host-associated > Plants > Roots >... | reverse complement strand
ATAAAACCAGACAAACAAATAATAATTTCTTCATGAAACAACGGGCTGTTTACCTGCCAAAAACGATATCATCCGGCAGTTCATTCACATCTGTCTTGCGGTCGTAAGGGAAATGAAATTTTAAGGCGGCCCCGATATCCAGGATCATTTTTACAATTGCATCTGCATATCCCACCCGCCGAAACTGGGAGATAATTTTATCCACTTCCTGATTCCAGAATACTTCTCCGACTTTTTCATGAATGCCTTTATCTCCCAAAATGGCCAGTTGCCGGTCTTTGATGGCAATATATACCAGCACGGCATTCCTGGCTTCGGTATTCTCCATTTTTAAAATCCAGAATATTTCGGCAGCCCGGTCGAGCGGATCAACAAACCGGCAGCGGCTTTCGATATAAACCCGCAGTTCACCGCTGGTCTGCTGTTCCGCTTCCCGGATTGCCGCAACAATCTGATTTTTTTCAGCGGGGGAAAAAAAGTCTTTTTTTGAAAAGAAAGGAATTTTCAAGACCGTATTTGATTAATGGTATCAGAATTTAACCTCGGGCGCCTTGTCTGATCCGGGTTCTGACTGGAAGTATCCCTTGGCCTTAAAGCCAAACATGCCGGCAAATAAATTATTCGGAAACCGGCGGGCCGTCTGATTATAATCCTGTACCGCTCCATTGAAATCGTTCCGGGATACCTTGATCCGGTTTTCCGTTCCTTCCAGCTGGGCCTGCAAATCGCGGAAATTCTGGGTTGCCTGTAAAGTTGGATAAGCTTCGGCAACAGCCAGCAGTCTGCCCAACGCGCCGGTTACCCCGGCCTGCGCCTGCTGGAACTGGGCTATTTTTTCGGGAGAAAGATCGTTTGCGTTGATCTGTACCTGTGTGGCTTTGGCGCGCGCTTCGATCACCTGTGTTAAAGTGGTCTGTTCAAAATTTGCAGCGCCCTTAACGGTATTGACGAGGTTCGGGATCAGGTCGGAACGTCGCTGATAATCACTTTGAACATTCCCCCATTTACCCTTTACATTTTCATCTTTGCTAACAAGGCCGTTGTATCCACTGCAAGCGCAACCGCCCAGGATAAGGATCACCGCCAGTATAACAATGAGCGATAGATTACGTGTACTCATAAGTTGAAAGGTTTTTGTTATAGGTTAAATGTAACAATTTCCGGAGAAAGAAGTTCTCCGGCAGGAAGGTTATTTACTGTTGTCACGCCGGATGATTGATTGCTGCGATGCCGGGAAGTTCTTTTCCTTCAAAATATTCGAGCATGGCGCCGCCTCCCGTGGAAACATAGCTGACTTTATCGGCCAAACCGAACATATTCACTGCGGCTACTGAGTCTCCTCCGCCAACCAGCGAAAAAGCGCCGTTTTTGGTGGCATCTGCAACGGCAGTTGCGATTGCGCGGGTTCCGTGCCGGAAGTTTTCCATTTCAAAAACACCCATGGGACCGTTCCAGAGAATGGTTTTCGATTTCCGGATCACATTGCAGAATTGTTCAATCGCGTTTGGCCCGATATCCAGTCCCATCCAGCCATCCGGTATCTGATTGCTCGGGGAAGCAGAGGTTTCCGCATGCGCGTCGAACTTATCGGCAATAATGGAATCGGCAGGCAGATGAATGCAAACGCCTTGGGATTCGGCATTGGACAACAAGTCCAGGGCCGTTTGCAGGCGGTCGTTTTCGCAAAGCGAATTTCCGGTCTTACCTCCCTGGGCTTTCAGAAAAGTGTAAGCCATTCCGCCACCCACAATAATGTCGGTCGCTTTTTTCAGCAGGTTTTCCATGATGAGGATCTTATCCGAAACCTTCGCGCCGCCGATAATGGCGACGAAGGGTTTTCTGGCCTCATGCAGCACTTTCTCCGCACTTTTTACTTCAGACTCCATGAGCAGTCCGAACATTCTCCTGTCCTTCGGAAAAAATTTCGCGATCACGGCTGTGGATGCATGTGCGCGGTGAGCAGTTCCGAATGCATCATTTACATATATATCGCCAAGCGCTGCGAGTTTTTTTGCAAAACCTTCGTCTCCCTGCTCCTCTTCCTTATGAAAACGCAGGTTTTCGAGAAGCAACAGTTCTCCCGGCTTCAGCCTGCCCGCCGCAAGCGATGCCTGTTCCCCGATGCAGTCATTGACAAACAGCACCGGGTTTTTGCCGCCAAGCAGTTCTGACAAATGCCCGATCAGGTGTTTGAGGGAGAATTTATCTTCCGGACCGCCCTTGGGTCTTCCCAGGTGCGACATCAGGATAGCGCTGCCGCCGTCTTTCAGGATCTTCTGGATGGTGGGTACTTCGGCGCGCATACGCGTATCGTCGGTGATTTCCAGGCGGTCGTTGAGCGGCACATTGAAATCCACCCGCACCAGCGCCTTCTGCCCTTTAAAATTATGTTCTGAAAAAGTTGACATACCGGAATGTTTTGGAATGGGTATAAAAAATGATGCCGGAACATTTCCGGCATCAGGGGGATGGAAAAATTACTTGTTGATGAGCGTAGCAAAATAATGTACAGTACGCACCAGCTGGCTCACATAACTCATTTCATTATCATACCAGCTCACAGTTTTTACGAGCTGCTTATCGCCCACGGTAATTACCTTGGTCTGCGTGCCATCGAACAGGGAGCCGAAATGCATGCCGATGATATCGCTGCTCACGATTTCATCTTCCGTGTAGCCGAAACTTTCATTACCAGCAGCCTTCATCGCTTTGTTCACCTCCTCCACCGTTACCTTCTTTTTCAGGATACTGGTTAGTTCGGTGAGCGACCCGGTCAGCACAGGCACCCGCTGCGCGTTGCCGTCGAGTTTGCCTTTGAGACCCGGAAGAACGAGGCCGATGGCTTTGGCGGCGCCGGTGCTGTTGGGAACAATATTCTGTGCCGCAGCCCTTGCCCGGCGGAGATCCCCTTTCGGATGCGGCGCATCCTGGGTGTTCTGATCGTTCGTATAGGCATGAACGGTAGTCATGAAGCCGAGTTCGATGCCAAATTGCTTATCCAGGGTGTCGGCCATGGGCGCCAGGCAGTTGGTGGTACAGGAAGCACAGCTGATCACGGTTTCCTTGCCGTCCAGGATATTGTGGTTTACGTTGAAGACAATGGTTTTGAGATCGCCGGTTGCGGGCGCGGAGATCACTACGCGCTTTGCACCCGCTTTCAGATGCGCTTCCGCTTTTTCCTTATCCGCAAAAAAACCGGTGCATTCCAGCACCACATCCACACTATGCTGTTTCCAGGGAATTTCTGCCGGATTTTTATGGGTATATATTTCTATTTCCTCGCCATTGACGAGGATTGATTTTTCTGTCGCTTTTACATCTTCATTAAAACGGCCCTGCGCACTGTCGTATTTCAGCAGGTGCGCCAGCACTTTAGGGCTGGTCAGGTCGTTGATGGCCACCACTTCAATACCTTCCATATTATAGATCTGGCGATAAACCAAACGTCCGATCCTTCCGAAACCATTGATCGCAACTTTTACTGTGCTCATAGCTTGATAGTTTTTAAAATTTAGGATGCAAAGTTACGAAACAAAAACATTTGGGAAGTTATACCGGCAGGCTATATCTTTGCAGGCCCTAAACGATCCCCATAAGCCGTAGGGGCTACAGTGCAACAAGCCGCGTTGGTCAAGGGGTTAAGACGCATCCCTTTCACGGATGAATCACGGGTTCGATTCCCGTACGCGGTACGAAATGGCAAATTTTGCCAAAAGTTCAAACGACTTAAACACGCTTATGTCGCGGGTTTGGTCGTTTTTAATTTCTCCTATTCCGCTAAATCCCGGGGATCGGGAAAAGGAATGAAAATAAACGTTATCCAGTCCATCTCATGCCATTTTTTCACAACTGGAAACGAAACCGTGAACAGGACATTGGGAAACTTATCCGCCTAACTCAAATATTCTCCTGTAAGCCAACTGCATCATGGCTATTTCTTTGTCTGTTAGTTTGGAAAAATCATACCGTCTGCGTCTCGGGAATATCCCTTTGTTTTGATGCAGAAAGATAATCATCAGATTGATATCTTTATCGGGCATATCTACAATATTTTGCAACTCTTTCTTTACCTCGTCATACCGTTGTATGAATTCGAGTTCAGCAGGCATGTCACTGGCAATAGTTGCATGGATGGTTTCAGCCAGATATACGCATTGTGCAGTAAAATCAGGATATCTGAAATATCCTTCCACCTCTTTCGGGTTGATTAGTTCAATTTCAGCATTTTCTTTTTTATTGTAACGAATCCGTTGCATCAAAGTCTTCGAATAATGTTCAAGTATATCATCATAATTTTTTATATTACTAAGCATATGAGCGGAAACAGGAATGATTAATCCCTCTTGCACAACCCCGTCATTCACCAGTACATCATGAATTAAAAATCGATGCAACCTGCCATTTCCGTCTTCAAAAGGATGTGTGAACACGAATCCGAAAGCGATGACAGCGGCTCTTATTTCAGCAGGAGTTCCTTTCATTCTCAATGCTGTTTCTTTTAGGCCCTCCATAAGTGTGGAAACAAATTCCGGTGGCGGACAGATATAATGCATCAGTTCTGAATGGTCAGGAAGCGATTCACCTATATAATTCTGAAAATCCCGGAAGCCCGCCGCTGCAAACCTGGAATCCACTATGGCATTTTGCAATTGAACCAACCGCTCTTCTCCTAACATCTGTTCCACAGGCTCCGTTCCTGCTTTTACCAGCAAGGCAATAAATTTTTCCATCCTGTCGGGCGAAGGCTTCTCTTTCTCAATTTCGTAAGAAGAACGTGTTTCTTTTTTGTACAAATACCTTGTCGCCCTGCTAAATATATCCTGCGGGTAGGCCCTTCTTAGTTGTTCTATTTTCCCCGGGATATCCTGCTGAAGGAGTAATATAAGACTGCGGGTTCTTCTTACGATTGGGCAAAAAGTTGCAATTCCAAGCAAATTATCGTTTATCCTCCACCGGGCATTTTTTATAACCTGGCCTGTGATATATTTGTCCGCATCTAACAGATCGGCATAATTTCCAGTAATCGTTTTTTTTAATTTGAGTTGCTTACCCGATAAAAATTCATATAGAAATCCAATCTTCCTGGCATATTTTCCTGAAGGGGACGCATCAATCAGAGCAATAATTTCAGAAACCTGGATTTTTTCAAATACTGTTTTTAAAAAATCCAGGTTTAAATCATCGTACTTTAATGAAAACTGAATATGCTCTAAAGGAGTATCTGCAACCGGCACGTATTTTGGCCCATAAACCTGCTCTATATTACCCTTTGACGTAACTTCAATGGACCCATTGTTTCCAATATAGGAGCAATGTGTTAGTGGATACCCTGCTAAATTATAATGTTCTTTCAGCCACTGACTCCCGACTGGTTTTACAGGCATTTGATTTATCTATTTTCGCTGTAAAACTATTATTTATTACTGTAAAATAGTTATTTATTGGACAAATAACCGTAAAACAATTATATTTTACAAATACAGTCCACAAGGATGAGGTTATTTATTATGAAATCATCCATTCTTTTTTGAAATTCAGCCCCTTCTTTTTTATCCGGATATCATTCCGCCCGTCATCCAGCATCCGGATTTTGCGATCAACTCCTTTCATCTCCGGACGGACGGATTTTTGCCTCAACAGGAAAGCCATACACAGCACTGCCACCATGCCGGCGCCTAACGAAAGGAATGAGGGCACGGGAAACAGGAAGATCATTTTTATAATTCCGATACTGTAAATCATCAGCATGACAACAGTCAGAAGCCTGATAAGGTTAATCTTTTTTAAGGCGGGAGCGGTTACCAGAACCAGCAGGAATACGATACTGAAGAGGATGAGTATAATTTTCATACGGGTGGATTATGTGAAGAATGATACCATGTTTAGTAACCGCAGAAGGGGAAATGTAATCGGAAACCGGATATCCGGATGTAAGAGGTATCGATCGATCATAAAGAGGAGAAACGACAGCAGGATGAAAAGGCCGGCTGGTCGAGAAACGAATATGTGCAACGATCCTTCAGCAGGGCCTTCAGTCTCGACGACACGGTGGATGCCGGAAATATCAATGCGGCCTATACCGATAGTATTCTTCATCTGATACTACCGAAAAATGAAAAAGCTAAAAAGCTTTCCCGAACTATCGATGTGAAGTAATTCCAGAGGAATCAGGGCGTAAACCGGGATGGAAGCATCTACTTTTCATCCTGGTTACTGTTCCTCCCGCTCCAGCATCAGGATGGCACTTTGCGGAATGATAAAATATTTTTCATTTTCATACATCACTTCCGTCGCGCCGCTGAGCAGAAAAATGGCCAGGTCGCCTTCGCGGGCCTGGAGAGGCACGTATTTTACTCTTTCCTCTTCGGGTTTCCAGGATTCTTCTTCCATGGGCATGGGAATCACATAGCCCGGACCTGTTTTGATCACAAAGCCCTGCTGGACCTTTTCCCGCTCCTGAACCCCGGGCGGCAGGTATAGTCCGCTGGCAGTTCTTTCGTCCGGCTTTACCGGTTTGATCAGCAGCCTGTCACCGATCACGATGAGTTTCTTCAGGCGGTTATCCGGAGTAATATGCATGGTCATTCGTTTGGATCCACAAATTTACTACGATCCACTTTCCCGGAGATTCCCCGCCTTACAATGCCAGGTTACTTAAATTAAAAAAAGAAAAGGCCAGGCTTTCACCGCTTTTGCTTTAACCATTGAGGGTGCTTATCTCCCCGAAGTTAGCGATGAATGAGGCCTGGCCCTGATACTCAAATATAACTACCTGCTAACAATTTTTCATTTAATAAAAAAATTTTCGAAAACCTATTACTGGATCTTTTCAATCCTTAAATTATCAAATGCAATATCTATGGCGGGGGTAGCCGCAGTACCATTGTTTACCAGCATGATACTCAGCGATCCGTTTCCGCTTCCGACAAGTTTTGCCAGGTTAACGGCCGGACTACCCGTTCCGTCAACGCCGTTGGCCTTGGTCTTAAACTGCGTCAGGGGAATGGTCACCGTTACCCAGCCATTGGTGGTAACCGGCGCCCCTCCGTTCGTGGTCCAGGGTTCAAACCGGGCCAGATAAGTCCAGTCATAGTCCTTCACAATATAAAAGGAACCTGCACTCCAGGGCTGTTTCAGGCTCATTTCAAATTTCAGCGCATAGCTGGCAAGTGGATCGTTCAAATGATCGGCAGGTACCCAGGTCAGGCCGTTGGTGTTGATAGACCGCACCCCGTCGTACCAGGCAAAATCACCAGCACCCACGCCGGCGGGAACAGCGATACGGGCATAAGAACCCATGCTGCCGGGGAAGAGCCCCGCATCATTGGTGATTGCATAAGCGCCCCAACTGTAATTGCCATCATCGAATGTAGTAAGCATGCCTGTTGTATAATCATTAAACAATAAAATGGAAGTACCGGTTCCATAAGTACCCACTATCTGGATCGGACCGCCCTGCGTAATTCCGGGAGGAACCGTCAGGCTGATTTGCGTGATCCCCGAAACCGCTGGATTATCCACTTCAATTCCACCCGGAAAGATCACTTTTGATATCCCGTAGAAATTATTCCCGCTGATGATCAGCGTGGATCCGGCCATCGCCATTTCATTGGATAATGAAGTTACGGTCGGAACGGGCGCGGTGATGCTGAAGCTGTAATTCGCAGAACCATTTGCCGTTATTACTTCCACGGTATTGAGTTTTCCGTCCGGGATGCTGTCCCAGGCAATGGACGGAATGGTGACGACCAAATTGTTATCTGAAAATAAGGCGGAGTTGATGGCTGCGGGAAATCCGTTGAACAATACGCGGGATGTTCCTTTGAAATTCGCACCCTGCACCACTACGATCTGTCCGGGAACAGCTGCCGTCAGCACGCTGTCGTCCGGAGCGGGACTGATGGCCCGGATCCTTTCAATACTTGGACTTTTACCGCTGTTCTCCTTTTTACAGGCATACTGTACCAGCAGGCCGGCGGTGGCCAGCAGGAGAACAAAATATTTTTGCATTCTATATGGTAACATGTTGATGTATTTATATTATCTGATAGGTTTTATTGTGGCAGTTTGCTGAAATCAAAAGGTACCGGAGCGCCGGCCAGGCCCGGCGCAGATATCAGTTCGGATTCAGGCAATGGCAGGTAAACAGATTGCGCCGTCAGCGGATAATATTCCGGGGTATTTACCACCGTCCAGGTGCGGGGATTCGATCCGGCGTCATAAGTGATCGTGTAATTTCCCTTATCCTGTGCAGCGGTATAGGCAATGGCTTTATCGGGGTTGAAATAATATAAACGCATGATCTCATACCATGCGCCCCCTTCCAGTGCCGTTTCCACTCTTTTTTCCTGGAAAATATCATCAAAGGTTATGGATGTTTTATCGTCCAGGCCGGCCCTTTTCCGGACAGCATTGAAATATTTCAGCGCTTCCGGATCTGAGGTGGAGGAATTATTTCCCATGATGGCTTCAGCATAAATCAAATATACTTCTGCCAGTCTCAGCATATAGCTGTTAATATAAGCAGTCATGAATCCGCCCTTGTTTCCATTATCGGCGGGTGAACCGATAATATATTTCTTGATGTTGGCGATGCTGGTGGTCGTAATATTGATTCCGCCGTCTTTCTGATCCAGTTCCGGATAATAATCGCCGTTAAACATCAGCGTCGCTTTCCGCCTGATGGAATCTTCCGGATGATCAATATAATATTTTACCAGATCGGCGGAACCTCCCTGCGCTGCGCCCCAGCCATCGCCGGTTTGGGTAACTTTCGGATCGAATGCCAGGTATGCCTGGAAAGAATTGTTGATGCCCCAGGGAACACTTGCCGGCATCCACTGCAGTGCAAAAAGGCTTTCGGGATTATTATTTGAACTATTATTATCTGCGCTGGTAAACAATTGATTGTAATCCGGGGCAAGACTGTACACTCCGCTGTTTATCACATCGGCTGCATAATATTTCGCACTGTCCAGGTCAGACTGGGTACGGGAACCTTCCGCCTGGTTCAAACCGGAACGGGTCAGGTACATTTTTGCCAGCATGCCTTCGGCAGAGTATCTGGTCAACCGGCCCTGCTGGTAAGGCGTGACCGGCAGGTTATCGGCGGCAAAGCGCAGATCCATGATAATGAACTGCCACACGCTTTCAATAGTATTGCGCGGATTGTCATTACTCAGCTGGGCAGCATTATCATAGATGATTGGCACAGCTCCCCAGTTGCTGACCAGGTAATAATATCCCATTGCCCGCATAAAATGACATTCGGCCAGACCCATTTTTTTTACCTTCTCCGAAGCCGTGCTGCCCGTGGCGTTTTGAATATTCTGCATGGTAAGGTTGCTCTGGGCAACAATCTTGTAAAAGGATTTGTAGCCCGGCAGCAAAGTGCTCTGATCGGTTGCAGAAGGCGCGAACTGGATATAGGCGGTTCTGTCGTTTGAATTCAAATTCCCTCCCCGGGCTTCACCAAAAGCCAGGAGCGCCTTGTCGTTGTAATCGAACCACACGATATTGTACAGCGGCGAAGTGCCCGCCAGTATTTCATCATCGGTTTTATAAAAATTCCCGGATGTCACCTGGTCAATGGGCGGCCGGTCCAGAAAATCCTTTTTACAGCTTTGCGAAAAAACAAGGACTGCGATAACGGTTGAATATTTTATGATTGTTTTCATAAAAAATGATTTAGTTAGATTAAAAATCGGCGACCACATTGAATGAATACATGCGGGTATCGGGATAGCGCCCGGTATCAATTCCGGCCATGATGGTGCCGGCATAATTGACCAGTCCGATTTCCGGATCATATCCCTTGTAATGGGTGATCGTGAAAAGGTTTTGCACATTCACGGCAACCCGCAATCCTTTCAGGGAAATTTTGGAAACCAGCTGTTTTGGCAAACTGTATCCCAGCGAAATATTCTTAACCCTTATATAGGAACCGTCTTCGATATCCCATTGACTGATGCGGTTATTACCATTGGGATCGCCGGGCGCAATACGCGGAATCTGATGTCCGGGATTGGTGAGCGTCACCGTGGAAGCATCTGCCAGCGCATAACTGCTGGGCCTTGCAAAATTGGTTACCGATGCGAGGTAATTTCCATAGGTACCCGAACCCAGCTCATTCTGATACCGGGCATAATTCAGGATGTCGCTGCCCACGGATCCGATAATGAAAATATTCAGGTCAAATTTTTTATAGGAAAAACTGTTGTTGAAACCGAAAGTATATTTAGGCCAGGGATTGCCGATGATCTGCCGGTCGTTATGATCGATGATATTATCCGTTTTACCATCCGGGCCGCTGATGTCTTTGAATTTAATATCGCCGGGCCATGATCCCTGGGGGCTTACCGTTACAACACCGTTGGAGGTTTGCGCTGCATGATCGGTGATATCCTGATTATTCTGAAAGAGGCCTTCCGCAATGTACCCGGTAATCATGCTGGCAGGCTGACCCACTTCCGAAACAAATTCCGCCTGTGATGCATTAAAAGCATAGTTGATCGGTGTAATCAGTTTGGTTATTTTATTCCGGTCGAGCGAAAAATTCACACTCGTCTTCCAGGTAAAATCTTTATTGGCGATGTTTACCGTATTCACCGTGATACCAAATCCCCTGTTTTGCATGGAACCGACATTGGTCGTTGGCCAGGAAATATAGCCGGGAGAATAGGCGATATCGCCGCCGTTATAAAAAGCATAAGGATTGGTGGTCAGCAGTTCGTCAATATCTTTCTGGTATATGTCTGCCACCACCTGCAGGCGGTTATTGAACATGCTCAGGTCAAAACCCAGGTTAATGGTTTTATCAGTTTCCCACTGCATATCCAGGTTCGCAAAATTTTGGGATAAAAAACCGGTTCCCCATGCCGTTGGTACCGTTTGTAACTTGGAATAATATCCCTGTGCATTCGCATTGCCGGATAATCCATATTCCACTCTTAATTTCAGTTCATTTACCGCTGTTAACGTTCTCATGAAATCTTCCTGTGAAATTCTCCAGGCAGCCGATACGGAAGGAAATCCGCCCCAGCGTTTATTCGGACCGAAAGCGGAAGAACCATCATACCGGTAAGTGCCCTGAAGAAAATACCGGTCATTATAAGAATAGTTGAGCCTGCCGAAATAGGATTCTTTTGCTCCGTCGGATTTCGAGCTGTTATTTTTAACATTCGAAATACTGCTCGCGTCGCCGCCGGATAATTCCTGGTTATCATAAGTAACATACCCTGTCCGGCTCCCGGAAAGTCCTTCATTTTGCCAGGCCTGGGATTCATGGGCAATCATTGCCGTAATTCCGTGCTTCCCGATTTTTGTGTCATACTGCAACCGCGTATTAAAATTCCACCAGTAATTATTGTTGGCTGTTCTGGTTGAAGTAGCGTTGGTATTGGGAACAATATATCCGTTGAAATTATATCCCGGATGAAAAAGATAACTGTTATAATACTGAAAGCTTCCGTTCACTTCATTATGAAATACCAGTCCTTTGATAAACGTGATATCGGCATTTACCCCACCGATGAAAGCCGTCGATTTATTATAATCATTATTGATATTGGCAAGAGCAATCGGATTGGAAAACTGAAACTGGGTGGTAGACGGGCCACCCCAGCTGCCATCCGGATTGGTAACGGGAACAGATGGATTTTGCGCAATGGCCAGCTGAATGATGCCGGCATTGGTTGTATTTACTTTTTCCTGTGTCTGGTTCACACTTAAGCTGGTCCCGATCTTCAGCCAGCTGCGCGCCTGATTGTCCAGGTTCAGCCGCAGGGAACCTCTGGAGAATCCGGAACCCGGGGCAATTCCCTGCTGATTAAAATATTCGCCGGAAAAATAAAAAGTGGTTTTATCCGTACCGCCGCTGAAAGACATCTGGTGTTTCTGCAGCCAGGTTCTGCTGAACAGAGCATTCTGCCAGTTGGTTCCGGGGCCGAGTACAGAGGGATCGGCAAAGGAAGAATCCGTACCCGTTCCGCCTGCCTTCTGCACTTCATTACGGTAAGCTGCGTATTGCGGCAGGTTCATGACCGGTATATAATTGGGTTTATCCTGCATCGTCCATAAAGTGCTGACATTTATTTTGCTGTCTCCCGCTCTTCCTCTCTTGGTGGTAATCATAATAACGCCATTGGCACCGGCAGAACCAAAGATGGCAGTGGCAGAAGGTCCCTGCAGAATGTTCATTGTTTCAATATCGTCCGGATTGATACCCGAGAGCAAATTGGCGAATCCGGTCGGATGATTGTAGGGATCATCTGCGGGATTTTCCGGCTTGATCTGGACTCCGTCGATCACATATAATGGCTGGGTCGAGCCGGTTAATGAACTTAATCCCCGGATGACGACAGAAGGCGCAGCCCCGGGCTGACCGCTGGGTGAAGAAACATACACGTTTGCCGCACGGCCCTGCAATGCCTGATCGAACGTAGTGTTTACCGTTTTTGAAATATCCTCTGCGGTTACCGTAACCTGGGAACTGCTAACGTCGGTTTTCTTCATGGTGCCATATCCCACAACTACCACATCCTGCAGATTGCCATAATCTTCGGTGAGGGATATGTCCAGGTTCTGCGTGCTGCTGGTTATCCTGATTTCCCGCTGGGCGAATCCGACCGAGGAAATAACCAGGGTTTCCCCGCTGGCAGCGAGGATGGAAAATTCTCCCTGCTGGTTTGAAGTAACGGTATTTTGTGTTCCTTTTACCGTGATGGAAGCTGCGGAAACCGCATCGCCGTTCTTCGAAACGATCTTACCGGTTATATTGCGTGCAGCCGCGTTTGAATTTTGTGCAACCCCGTTGTTGCTGATCAAAAATCCAGACAGGAGTACGCCAAAATAAACAGCCAGCTTCCTGATGGTTTTGGTTCTTTTCATATACAAACAATTAGTGGTTTAAAGAATGAATGGTGATTGAATGCAGGTCTATTTCAGTTTAATTATTTTCTGATTGCCACTATACTGCACCGTTAGTGCCCGCGCGGGTTCGAAATCTAATCCCGCCGGTTTGTCCCTTGTAATCAGCATGATCCGGAAGGTTCTGGATTTTAACATGCCCGGAAAGGATCCTTCCCTTTTCCCGATCGTCAGCGTTTTTGCGGATTCGTCATATCGGAACGGAATATTCGCAAACACTCCTTTTTCATAATTGTAATTCCCGTTTTCATCCTCATATAAGCTGAAGGATGCGTCGCGGCCTCCGTAAACGAATAAGCTGATGGGGTCTGCCGGTTTTTCTGCCGTGTATTGCAGTTCCGGTCCGAAAGGAATAATGGAACCTTCTTTCACGTACACGGGCATTCGCCCATAAGGCGCATCGGCAGTAATATTTTGTCCGCCGTTAACATAAGCACCCGAATAGAATTCATACCAACCCTGACCGGAGGGAAGATAAACTTCCCGGCTCCGGGCTTTGAAAGTGTACACCGGATTGATGAGTAAGGAAGGACCCAGCATATACTGGTCACTGATCTGACCTGCAACGGAATCCTTGGCGAAGTCCATTACCAGTCCGCGCATGATCGTATAGTCATTATGATAAGTCATGCCGTTGAGGGTATAGAGATAGGGCATCAGGCGGTAGCGCAGCTTATCATAATATAGCATGCTCTGATAGGCAGGATGATTTTCCGGCGCCACATTATAAATTTCGCGGAAAGGGAACTGTCCGTGCACCCTGAACAGCGGACAGAATGCCCCAAACTGATACCAGCGCGTCATTTGCTCGCGCCATTCTTCGAGATCTTCGCCCTGCGCGTGTTCATACCGGTGCTCAACGGCGAAGCCGCCAATATCCATGGTCCAGAAGGGAATTCCGGAGAGCGAGAAATTAATGCCTGCCGTGATCTGGTTCTTCATATCCGACCAGCGCGCGGCAATGTCGCCGCTCCATACGGCGGCGCCATAATGCTGTGAACCGGCATACGCCGAACGTGTTAATATGAACACTCTTTTATCCGGATCCGCGGCCCGTTGTCCTTCATAGATTCCTTTCGTATTTTCCAGGGGATAAGCATTTAAATATGCGGCTGCGGGACCTAGGGCTGTCGGGGTCATTTGCTCTTTTCTTCTCTCCGGACTGGCATTGCCGAGTATATCGGGCTCGCTGGCATCCATCCAGAACGCATCCACTCCCTTTTTGTATAATTTTTCGTTGATCAGGTCCCAGAATCCTTTTCGCGCGGCCGGATTAAAGGCATCATAAAAAGTAGATACATATCCTTTCCAGTCCTGCTGCCGGTCGGCCACATTACGTTTATACAGCCAGCCCTTATCGTTGAACATTTTATAGGCCGGTATGCCTTCATAAAACTTCGGCCATACGGATATCATAAAATGGCAATGATCGCGGTGAATCTGATCGATCATGCTGTCCGGCGACGGGAAAAAAGCCGGATCAAATTCCTGGCTGCCCCATGCATTGATCTTCCAGTAGCTCCAGTCCAGCACGATATTATCCAGCGGGATCTTCCGTTTCCGGAATTCAGTTACCGTATTCAGCAATTCCGTTTCACTCTTGTATCTTTCCCTGCTTTGCCAAAGGCCCATGGCCCAGCGGGGGATCATGGTTGCCTTGCCGGTGAGCAGGCGATAACCTTTAATAATAGCATCCATGCTGTTGCCGTAGACGAGATAATAGTCGAGTTGCTTGCCCGCTTCAGCGGAAAATGTATACTCGTCCTGCATTTCGGAGGACGCCGGATTCAACCAGGTGGCCGACAAATAGGATTCATCCCCATCCGGTTTCCATTCAACGCGAAACGAATATTTCTGATTCTTTTCAAGCGACAGATCGAGCACAGCATTCGCGGGATTCCAGGCCTGGCGCCAGCGATCCAGCAACTCCTTTCCATTGAACCATACTTTTATGTAGCCACCATAAATAAATTTAAACTGATGCATACCGGTAAAGGAGGAAGCGATGGAACCTTCCAGGATATAGGTCCCTTTGGCCGCATTAAATCCTTTCGGAAAAAACTGCCTGTCATCATTCAGGTAGACGAGGTTAACCGACGATTCAGGCCGGCTGAGCAGGATTTTTTCCAGGCCCTGCTGACTATTGACAAAGGATCCGGTCAGGAATCCTTCCACCCCTTCTTTTGAAAAGAGTTTTAACCTGGAAAGCGGCATAAAGGGACGGGTATCTCCCATGCTGGTCAGGGAGTAGTTGTCCAGCAGGATCCCGTAGTGCTTATCGGACAGGAGGAAGGGGATAGCTATTTCACTGTTGTTCTGAAAGAGATTTACCTGCCGGTGATTATTATTTAATATTCCATCCTGATGCTGACCGAGCCCATATAATGACTCACCGGGCCGGGTATGAAATGACTGGCGGATATGATAAAAGAGTTCACCATCAAATACTGCCGGCACAAAAAGCCTTCCCTCATGGTCTTTCTCGCTCAGCAGCGGATTACCCCGGAAATCCTTAAAAGAAACCGCCCCGGTTACGGTTGATATGCTGGCAGAAACGGAATCCGTTTTCAGCACAACCAGTTTGTCTCCTTCTTCTACCGACCATTTTGGCATGGGCAGGCCGGAATAGCTGGTCATCAGGCTTTTAATTTCCTGCGGATCACGAGCCGGACTGGCGATCACCCGGATAATAGTCGCTGATATGACCTGTAATTTGACGGCCTTCGTGTTGCCTGACTGGCTGGAATCCGGATATATAACGATGCCATCCGCCATTTTGAGGAAATTGTTTGGCGGACAGGAAAAGGAAACAAAATAGCAGCCTGCAGTCAGCAGAAAAATAAAAAATAACCGGGCAGTCCTTCGTTTTGGCAAAGCAATAGCAATCATGATTTCACAACTTTAGTCTGGTTTGGTCACCGGCATAAAAGTAGCGGAGTCGTCAGAATGCGGGGGGTATGCTTTGTTTCTGATTAGGTAGTAAAATGTTAACCGGGATGGGGACTAAACTGACCCTGTTTGCTTTTTCTTAGCTGAGATATAAGCAGATGGCAGCATATTATAGGCCGCCTTAAAATATTTAGTGAAATATTTGGGATTATTAAAACCGACCTCCCAGGCAATTTCCGCCACCGTGAGCTGGCTTTTTTCCATGAGCCGGGCAGCGTGGCCGAGCCGGATGGAACGGATAAATTCAATAGGCGTTTTACCCGTCAGGGAAAGCAGTCTTTTATAAACAGATATCCGGCTCATATATAAAGCATGGCTGAGCCCCTCCACGGAAAAAGCGGGATCAGAGAGATTTTTTTCAACAATCTCCAGGGCCTGCTGCACAAAGCGCTGATCGCTGGATTCAATGGCCGTTTCGGTGGGGATGGCTTCGACTTTACGGGCAAAAGTTTTTTTCAGGGAAACCTGTTGGGCCAGGATATTTTTTATCCGGGAAACCATCACTTCAAAACTGAATGGCTTGGTAATATAGTCTGATGCGCCCGTTTCAAGTCCCCGCAGCTGTTCTTCCTCTCCCGTGAGGGCCGTCAGCAGGATCACCGGTATCTGCTCCGTACGGGAATCCGCTTTTATTTTACGGCAGAGATCGATTCCGTTCATCAGCGGCATGCTGATATCAGTCACCACCAGGTCCGGCTGCATGGCAAGGGCTTTCTGCCAGCCTTCCTTACCGTGGGCAGCTTCCACGATCTTAAATTCTTCCCGCAGGTTTTCTTTCAGGTAGAAGCGGAAATCCTCGTTGTCTTCCACGAGTAAAATAACGGGCAGGTTTTTCTCTGCATGATGCTTTCCTTTCCTGGTTTTTTGTTCCACAGCCGCCTCCTTCAGCGGCTGGCTATCCGGATCCCGGCTGATCTGCAGAGGTTCCGTGGTCAGAATGGTTTCATATTCGCTGAAGGGCAGTTGCACGATAAAGCAGCTTCCCTTTTCCGGCTCGCTCTCCACCCGGATGCTGCCATTATGGAGTTTAACAAATTCCTTCGTAATAGAGAGCCCGATGCCGCTTCCCTGATTTACGAGGGAACCCGGCACTTCCTGCTGGAAGAACCGCTCAAAAATCTTCTCCTGTTTTTCGGAAGGAATGCCGATGCCTGAATCCTCAACCCGGATATCGAGCAGCATCTCCTTTTCTTTTCTGGCCGCCGTGAGCTCCACGCCTACCGTTCCCTTTTCCAGGGTGAACTTGAAAGCATTGGAAAGCAGGTTGAATAAAATCCGTTCGATCTTGTCCTGATCGAACGACGTATACAGCTGGTCGATATTGGTTTGAAAAGAGAACTGAATGTATTTCTGCTCGGCCAGGTCGGTAAATGAATAGGAAATTTCCCGCACGAATTTTACGATATCGCCCTTGGCCGGATTGAGCTTCAATTCCTGCACTTCCATTTTCCGGAAATCCATTAATTGATTCACGAGGTTCAGCAAGCGCCTGGCATTGCGGTGAATCAGGTTGAACTGTTTTTTCTGTGCGTGATCCCTTGTGTCGCGGATGATCTTGTCGAGCGGCGTGAGAATCAGGGAAAGGGGTGTTCTGAATTCGTGGCTTACATTGGTGAAGAATTTGATCTTCATCATATCCAGCTCATGCATTCTGTGCGCTTCCTTCCTTTCGTTTTCCAGCGCAAACCGCATTCCGGCACGTTGTATGATCATGCGCCGGGATAGTACCAGGATCCCGGTAAGCAGGAGCAGATAGCAGAAATAAGCCAGGGGCGTTTTCCAGAAGGGCGGCAGGATGATGATGGTCAGCGTTTTTGCCGATTCATTCCAGATGCCGTCCTCATTGGAAGCCCTGACTTTAAAAATGTATGTCCCCGGATCCAGGTTGGTGTACGTGGCTTTACGCGCGTTGCCATCGGTTACCAGCCAGTCCTTATCGAAGCCGTCCAGTTTGTAGGCATACCGGTATTTCGCTGTATTGCTGAAACTAAGCGAGGCAAATTCCACCGAGAAAACGTTCTGATTATATTTTAAAGAAACCTGATCCGTTTCGGAAATGGCTTTGCTCAGGATCTTTTTTCCGTTTACCTTTTCTCCGGTATGAATGGATTTATTGAAAATCTGGAAATCGGTTAAAACAATGGAGGTATGGTTGATATTGGACTGGATATTTACAGGATTAAAAATATTCATTCCGTTCGCGCCGCCAACGACCAGTTCGCCGGAGCTTATTTTCAAAGCGGCGTTCTCATTGAACTCACGGCCCTGGAGTCCATCCATTTCATTGTAATTCCGGCAGTGGATCTGAAATCCCTTTGCCACAGCACCCTGAACGGAAATACGGGAGATGCCATTCGGGGTGGTTACCCATAAATGATTTTCGTCGTCTTCCACGATGGTCAGGATTGTATTATCCGGCAATCCGTCTTCCATCCGGAATGATTGAAAACTTTGCTTTTCCGGATGGAAGACATTTAATCCTTCCCGGGTTCCGACCCACATATTGCCCTGATGGTCTTTTAAAATCGCAATGATATTGTTATTGCTTAATTTATTTTCTGTTGAATAATGAACGATCTGCCGGTTGTTTTGTATTACGTCAATTCCGAACGAAGTGCCGATCCACAGATTATTTTGTCCGTCCTCCGTCAGTGCCGCGATATAATCCGAATGGATGGAGTTCGGATTTATCGATCTATGATGGATAAAGATATTTTTGTTCCGGTCAAATTTATCGAGGCCCCCGCCCAGGGTGCCTACCCAGAGATCCTCTTTTGAATCCTCGTAAATCTCCCAGACCTTATTATCCGAGAGACTGCCCGGAATGGCATCGCTGTGTTTATAGTGTGCGAAATGCTTTCCGTCGTAACTGTCCAGTCCGCCGAAATAAGTTCCGATCCACAATATATTATTGTGGTCCAGCCACATGCTCACCACTACATTATTACTCAGGCTATTTGGATCAGATGCGTTATGCAGGAACTGCCGGTAGCTGTTTTTCTTCCGGTCGAAATAAATCAGCCCGCCGCCATTGGTGCCGATCCAGAGATTCCCCTTTTCATCTTCCACAAAACGGTTCACATCATCAAAGGGCAAACTGTTTGGGATCGACGGCTGATGGCGGTACCAGGGAAAGCGCACCATTCCTTCATGATAATAACTAACGCCCCCTTTATAGGTTCCAACCCAGATCCCGCCCTGACCATCGTTATACAGGGTCGTAATGCAGTTCTGGGAAAGGCTTTTATTATCATCGGGCTCATTGGTGATGAACCGTACGGAACCATCTTTCTTATCAAGCACATTCACCCCGCCGTGATCCGTGCCAATCCAGATCATCCCTTTGTCATCCTCCACGATTCCGTTTACCAGGTTGTTATTCAGTCCCCCGCGGATATTTGTTTTTGATAAATGTTTCAGTTCGTTTTTTTCCGGCTGATAATAATATACCCCGTCCAAATTTCCTACGGAATAAAACCAGATATCATTCTGTCCGTCAACATAAAGATGATATGGAATGGAATGGCCGCCGGTTTTATTCTTCAGGATCTCCGTCCTGAAAATGACTTTGTCGTTCCGGCTCTCCAGTTTTTCAATTAATCCGTTCTGATGAACCAGCCAGATAAATCCCTTCGAATCTTCCTGAATATCTGCCACCGGGTCATTCGCGATGGAACCCGGATCCCAGGCAGCCGGCTGCAAAAAACGCATTTTCTTCCCGGATCCGAAATGATAAATGCCTATACCGGAATAAAGAATCCAGAAATCATTTTTTGTCTGAACTACATCAGAAAAACCAGTCACCGGAAGAGAAAGAGATTGTAAATAACTGGCCGGATTCCGGTTAAACCTTTCGGTTTCCGGGTCATAGATATTAAAGCCTTCGCGGGTCTGGATCCATAATTTCTTAAAAGGATCTTCGCAGATACGGGAAATGTAATTATCGTTGAGGGAACCGGTATCCGACAGGTTATGCCGGAATATTTTAAACTGATAGCCGTCGTAGCGGTTGAGGCCGGACATGGTGCCAAGCCACATGAACCCGCGGGTATCCTTATAAATGGCATTTACCTGGTTGTTCGACAAACCCTGGGTGAAATCGATATGCGAGAACTGGAAACCGGTTTGTGCGTAAGGCTTTGCAAACGGCAGGCAGCTTACCAGCAGGGCAGGCAAATACCGGGATATTATTCTGAAAAAGAAATTCATAAGCAGTCGATTTCCATCGACGGTTGGCGGTCAACCTTCAACGGATCTGATCAGTGGCCGAAAGTTAATACAATTACCGGATAATGATTTGCCATTGCAGTCATTCCAAATGCATTTTGGTCAAAAACCAATTGACCGACAGGTATTTGCAAATTAAATTGGCAGGGGTTGCATTTTGCGGCGGTGATCCGGACGGCTGGCATAGTTTTTTCTTTGATAGGGAAAATTCACGCAACAATATGAAGTATCTTTTTTCTCTCGGTGCTTTTTTTATCTGCTTTTTTATTAGTTCCTGTCATACTAATTCTATTATTGGCCGGAGCCAGCTGGACCTGGTACCGGAAAGTGAGGTTCAGGCCATGGCATTGACGCAATACAAGGAGTTTTTAAGTACGAATAAAGTGGTTCCTGCCGGCAATCAGAACCAGGAGATGGTTAAACGGGTAGGTAATCGTATTGCGGCGGCCATCACAAAATATTACCAGGAACATGGCGCAGGAAGTGAACTGGAAGGATATAAATGGGAATTCAACCTGGTGGACAGCAAAGAAGTGAATGCCTGGTGCATGCCCGGTGGCAAAGTAGTTGTTTATACCGGACTGCTTCCGGTAACACAGAATGAAACCGCGCTGGCCATTGTGCTGGGGCATGAGATCACGCATGCTGTTGCAGGACATGGCCGGGAAAGAATGAGCCAGCAACTGCTGGCAGAAGGCGTACAGACCGCCGGAAATGTAGCACTGGGAACCAATGCAAAAGCGGTGAATATTTTTAACCAGGTGTATGCACCGACTGCCCAGTTGGGCGTATTGCTGCCCTTCTCCCGGAAGCAGGAAACAGAAGCCGATCACTTCGGACTGATTTTCGCCGCCATGGCAGGTTATGATCCGCAGGAAGCAATTCCCTTCTGGACGCGCATGGCTGCATTGGGTGGCGATAAACCGCCGGTTCTCTTAAGCGACCATCCGGCCGATCAGGACAGGATTGAAAAATTAAAAGCGCTGATGCCGGAAGCGATGAAGTATTATAAGGGAGCGAAGCAATAAAACAAATACTTTATCATTCCGTTTCCATACTTTTTTAGCAGGATTCAGCCCCACCGTTTTAAGAGCCCGTTTTGCATTGCTGTTTCATCTGAAAGGTTTAATTTGAGAGCGGCCTGCGTTCAATAACCTAAAAAATAATCAGATGAAAACCCGTCGCGACTTTTTGCAAAAAATAACTGCTTCGGCATTAGGACTTTCCCTGCTGCCCCGGATTGCTCCCGCAAATATTCCTTTTTTAGCTGAACCGGCTTATGAAGGCCCCATACTCCGGGTAGCCATTATGGGTCTGGGCAGTTATGGTACCCGGGTGGCTGAAGCGATGCAGACCTGTAAGAAAGCAAAGTTAGTCGGTGTGATCAGCGGCACTCCCTCGAAAGTAAAAGCCTGGCAGTCGAAATATAATATCCCGGAAAAGAATTGTTACAATTACGAGAACTACGATAACATCAAAAACAATCCGGATATTGATGCGGTATACGTGATCACGCCCAATGCGCTCCATCACGACGCGGTGATCCGCGTGGCGAAAGCCGGCAAGCACGCCATCAGTGAAAAACCCATGGCCGTCAATGCGAAGGAGGG
>Ga0070691_10000158_pt1 | contig 21916 bp, 28 predicted proteins | sample KBSK1101metaG_FD_64673 | JGI IMG/M metagenome (GOLD analysis project Ga0070691, IMG submission 64673) | Corn, switchgrass and miscanthus rhizosphere microbial communities from Kellogg Biological Station, Michigan, USA - KBS K1-10-1 metaG | ecosystem: Host-associated > Plants > Roots >... | reverse complement strand
CCACATCGGTCAGGTCGCCGCGTACCTGCTCTCGCTCGGACTGGTCTTCGTGGTGACGGCGACGCTCTACGCGTTCTTGCCGAACCGCCGGCTGGCGTGGCATTTCGGGATTCCCGGCGCCACGTTCGTGGCGTGCATCTGGCCGCTCGTGCAGTTCGCCTTCGAGCAGTATACGCTCCACGTCGACTTCACGCATATCTACGGCGCGCTCTCGGCGCCGCTCGTGCTGTTGCTCTGGTTCTATCTGGTCGGGTCGATCTTTCTGTTCGGAGCCGAGTATTGCACCGCGTGGGCGGCGGAGCACGGCTCTATCCAAGTGCCGACCATGGTCGACACGCTCGCTCCCGTCGCGAAGCACGACAACCCGACGTGAAGTTCGTCTTCGTCCACGGCGCGGGCTGCACGCCCGCCGTTTTCGCCGCGCAGATGGCCGCCTTTCCGAGCGCGATCGCCCCGGATCTGCACGCTCTCGCGCCGGACGCGCCGAGCGTCGAAGCGTACGCCTCGGCGCTCTCGACGGTGCTCGCGAGCATCGACGAGCCCTACGCCCTGGTCGGCAGCTCGATGGGTGGCGCGGTCGCGCTCGAGGCGACGATCGCGGGCGCCGCGCCGGCCGCGCTGATCGCGATCGGTTGCGCTCCGAAACTGCGCGTCGCTCCCCAGTCGTTGGCGACCGCCGAAGCGGACTTCGAGGCCTTCATCGCGTCTATCGTGCCGGCGTACTTCGGCGAGGCGACACCCGGGCTGGTGGCTGCGGCCGCGGCCCAACTGCGCACCGTCGGCCAAGCCCGGACGCTGGCGGATCTACGGGCCTGCGATGCCTGGGACGTGGCCGAGCGGGCGTCCGCCCTCCGGCTGCCGGTGCTCGTGCTGACGGGCGGACGCGACGCGATGACCCCGGCCCGCTTCGGGCAGATGCTCGCAGACCGGATACCGGGCGGCCGAATGCGAATACTCCACGGCGCCGGGCATCTGGCGATGGCCGAGTCCCCCGCCGACACGAACGAAGCGCTTCGCACGTTCGTTAGCCCACCGTAAGGTCTTCACCAGCCCACCGAAGGAGTTCGTCTTGTCTCGACCCGGTTCGTACCGCCTCGCCGCCGCCTTCTTCGCGGTCTGTTGCGCGTTCGCGCTGATCGGCGCGAGCAACGCGGCGACCGCCGCGCAGGGTGGAGCTCCGACGCCGTCGCCGGTGCCGCTCGCGACGAGCAGCGCGGCTCCGCCGCTGTTCGCTCCCGCCGTGCTCGTCTATCCGTTCGACGTGACCGGCGAACTGAAGGCCGACGCGGGCAACGCGATCGCCCAGATCTTCGACCAGCAGTTCGTCTCCGCGGGCGGTCTCTCGGTCTTGCCGACACCCAACGGCGTCAAGCGAGCCGACTTCCTGACCAATGCGCGCGGGCTCAAGGCCGACTATTACATCAGCGGCTACCTCACGCCGGTCGGCGACGGCGCCGCGCTGGTGATGCAGGTCGTGAGCGTGCAGAGCGGCATCATGGTCTATACCAAGACGTCGCAGATCTTCACGGCGCAGGACGCTTCGGCACAGGCCTTCGTCGCCCGCCAAGTGATGTTCGACCGCTCCGGCGTGACCGCCGTCGCGGCGGACACGACCCAGGCTTCGACGCCGGCGCCGACCGCGAGCCAGGGCGCGCAGGTCTCGCTCGGCGGCATCGGTTCGCTCTTCGGCCTCTTCCACCACAACAAAGCGCAGGCCGGTCCGCAGACCGTCGTCGCCGAAGCCGACAAGCCGACGCGCGTCGCGATCGTCTCCTCGGTCGGTGGGACGGCCGACGCGGCCGCCCTCGCCGAAGCGACCGGACTGCTGCGTCCGACCCTCGATCGCTACTTCAAGACCGGCACCGCATCGACCGCGGTCGACGGCGGCAAGAACGCCAGCACCATCTGCGGCTCCAACCGCAACGCCACCGTCGTGACAGGAACGCTCTCGCAACAGCGCGTCGGGAAGTTCCGCGGCCACACCGACAGCACGTTCACCTTGGTGATCTACACGTGCTTCGGCGCGACGCTCTACACGGGCGATCCGGCCAAGGCCGACTCGATCAAGGGCGCGATCAACGCGGCCGTCGACGCGTACGCCAAGGACCATCCGGGAAATTCGTAGGCCGCTCTCGCAGCCCTAGGCCTCTTCCGCTTCGTCGTCGAGGAGGCCGGGCGGCAGGTCGACGTCGATGCGCTTGTCGGCCGTATCGATCCCGCGCACGAAGGCCTTGACCATCGGCACCATCTTGCCGCCGACGATCAGCATATCGCTCGACGGATAGTGACGCACGTCTTCCACCTTGCCGAGCACGGTGCCGTCGGGTGCGAAGAGCGAACAGCCGATCAGGTCGACGTCGAGATGCTCGCCGTCGTCGAGCTCGCGCTCGACGCGTTCGCGCCCGGCGTAGAACGTGCCGCCGACGTACGCCTGGGCCGTATCGGCGCTCTCCACGCCGTCCAGCGTGACGACGTAGCGGCCCTTATGCTCGCGGACGCTCTTGAGCGTCACGTCGCGACGCGAGCCGTCGGCCATCGCGTAGTCGAACGTCGCGCCGCGTAAAAAAAGCGTGCGACCCGCACCCGACGGATCGCACTTGAGTTCGCCGCGAATGCCGAACAGGCCGACGAGTCGGCCGACCGGCAGTTCAGGCATCGGTCTCGGCTTCGTCGCCGTCTTCGTCGTCCGTCTCGTTCGCCTCTTCGCTGTCGAGGATGTCGACCGCGATGCGCTGTTCGGCGGTCGCGCGGACGATCGTGCGCAGCGCCTGCGCGACGCGTCCGCTCCGTCCGATCACCTTGCCGAGATCGTCGGGATCGACGACCAGCTCCACGACCGGGCGGCCGTCTTCGTCGGCGAACAGATCGACCTTGACCTCGTCCGGCTTGGAGACGAGCTTCTTGGCCAGGAACTCGAGCACGCCGCTGGCGCGCTTCGCCGAGGCGACCGGATCGGCCGGCAGATGCGATTCGCGATGATCGCGGTCGCGATCGTTGCGACGTCCGCCGCCGGTTCCGCCGCTCGGACGCGGCGGGCGGGGGCCGGTGCCGCTGCGACGCGGCGCCGATTCGGATTCCACGCCGCTGCCGGCGTCGTTCTTGGACGAGATCTTGCGCGCGCCGAGAGTCGAGGTGCGCTCCGCTTCGCCCCCTTCGTCGCCGAAGAGGCCGAACTCGTCATCGAACGCGCTCATTACGAGTCCTTTTTATTCTTCGGCGCGCGTTTCACGGTGGAGACGACGCCGCGTTCCATGATGCCCTTCTCGGCGAAGAGACGGCGGACGGTCTCGCTGGGCTGTGCGCCCTTGGCGAGCCATTCCTTGGCTTTGACGTCGTCGACTTCGATCGTGCGAGGCTCGGTACGCGGATTGTAGTGACCGAGGATCTCGATGAACTTGCCGTCGCGCGGCGAGCGGCCGTCGGCCACGACGAAACGATAGGTCGGTTGTTTCTTGGCGCCCATGCGGCGGAGTCTGATACGTACCATGTTGTCCTGTATTTCTGTTGGTGAGGTCGTCTCTGGATTCAGCGGCCCAGCATACCGGCCGGAAGGCGCGGCATGCGCCCCTTCTTGCCGCCGAACTGCTTCATCATCTGCTTGGCACCGTCGAACTGCTTCACGAGACGATTGACATCCGCGACCTGCGTGCCACTGCCTTGCGCGATGCGCTTGCGGCGTGACCCGTTGAGGATCGTCGGATTGGCTCGTTCGCGGTGCGTCATCGAGCAGATGATCGCTTCGACCTTCCCGACTTCTTTTTCGGGAATGTCGAAATCTTTGGGGAGCGCGCGGGAGAGGCCCGGGATCATCTTCATGAGCTCGCCCATGGATCCCATCTTCTTCACCTGGCGCAGCTGCTCCAGAAAATCGTCGAGTGTGAACTGTTGTTTGAGCAGGCGCGACTCGAGGTTCTTCGCCTGCTCCTCCGAGAAGACGCTCTGGGTGCGTTCGATCAGCGTGAGCACGTCGCCCATGCCGAGAATGCGCGAGGCCAGACGATCCGGGTAGAACGGTTCGAGCGCCGAGAGCTTCTCGCCGACGCCGACGAACTTTATCGGCGCGCCGGTCGCGGTGAAGATCGAGAGCGCCGCGCCGCCGCGCGTATCGCCGTCCATCTTGGTCAGGATCACGCCCGTGATGCCGAGGCGATCGTGGAACCCCTTGGCGACGTTGGCGGCTTCCTGGCCGGTCATCGCATCGGCGACGAACAGGATCTCTTTCGGGTCGACCGCGGCCTTGATGCGGTCGAGCTCGTCCATCAGGGCTTCGTCGATCTGCAGGCGGCCGGCGGTATCGACGATGACCGTCGAGATGCCGAGGCGCTTGGCCTCGGCGATGCCGTCGCGCGCGATGGTGACCGGATCGCCCTGGCCGCCCTCGAACACGGGCAGATCGATCTGCTTGCCGAGCGTCTGCAACTGGGCGATAGCGGCCGGACGATAGACGTCTGCAGCGATCAGCAACGTGCGGCGGCCGCCTTCTTTGAGGCGGAGCGCCAACTTACCGGCCTGGGTCGTCTTACCGGAGCCTTGAAGGCCGACCAGCATGATGACCGAGGGCGGAGCGTCGGAGAACTGGAGGCGGGCTTGCGCGCCGCCGAAGAGGTCGACCAGCTCGGCATGGACGATCTTGACGATCGTCTGGGCGGGCGTGAGCGAGGCCAGGACGTCGGCGCCGAGCGCCTTCTCCTTGACGCGCGCCACGAACGCCTTCGCCGCCGATAGCGAAACGTCGGCCTCAAGCAAAGCGATGCGCACTTCGCGCATCACTTCGTTGACGTCGTCTTCACCGAGGCGGCCGCGTCCGGTCAGGCGCGAAAAGATCGCGCCCAGCCGGTCGCTGAGTTGGTCGAACATGGTGTCGGCTTAGGCCGAGGCCGCCCCCGCTGCGTCGACGCGTGCGACCGCGTCGCCGACGGTCTTGATCTTCTCGGCTTCTTCGTCCGGGATATCGATGTTGAACTCGGTCTCGAACGCCATCACCAACTCGACCTGGTCGAGCGAGTCGGCACCCAGATCGTCGGTGATGGACGCCTCGGGCGTGACTTCGGCTTCATCGACGCCGAGCTGCTCGACGATGATTTTCTTGACGCGATCGAACGTAGTGGCAGACATAACTCTCCTTCGAGTGGGGTGGGCGAGGCTTACATCAACACGCCACCGTCGACGACGAGCGTCTGACCGGTGACGTAAGCTGCGGCATCCGAGCACAGGAACGTGACGACGCTACTCACGTCCTCCGGCGTTCCGGGCCGGCCTAGGGAAATCTGTTTGAGCATCTGCTCGCGGGCGGCCTCCGGCATCTTTCCGGTCATCGCGGTCTCGATGAGTCCCGGGGCGACGGCGTTGACTCTTATATTCCTCGAACCCAACTCCTTTGCCACCGATTTGGCCAGACCGAGGAGTCCGGCCTTCGAGGCGGCGTAGGCGGCCTGGCCGGCGTTGCCGGAGAGGCCCACGATCGAGGAGACCAGGACGATGGAACCGGCCCGCTGCTTCATCATCGGCTTGGTGACGGCCATGCAGAGATAGAACGCCGATTTGAGGTTCACGTCGAGCATAGTGTCGATGGTCTCGGGTTTGAGGCGCATCAGCAGAGAATCGATCGACTGTCCGGCGTTGCCGACCGCGAAATCGATCCGGCCGAAGTCGGCCAACGTATCGGCCACGAACCGGTCGACCGCGGCGTGATCCGCGACGTCGGCGACGATCCGCTTGACGCGGGCGCCGGGACGCGCGGCCGTACAGGCGGCCGCGACCTCTTCGAGTGCGGCGGTGTCGCGACCGACGATCGCGACGTCGGCGCCGTCGCGCGCGAAGTCGACCGCGATCGCGCGACCGATGCCGCGGCTCGCGCCGGTGATCAACGCGACTTTTCCGTCGAATCTCATGCGGTCACCGACTCCAAACGCGCGCGCAGTTTCTGGACGCCGCCGAAGTCGCCGACGTTGATCACGTCGGGCGCGCTCGGCAGACGTTTCATCAGCGGCGCGAGCACCGGACTCGCGCCGAACTCGACGACCAGATCGAGTTCGTAGGCGAGCAACGCAGCCGCGGTCTCGTGCCAGCGTACTTCGTCGGTGATCGAACGCACCAGATTGGTGCGGATCGTCGCGACGTCGCGATACGGTTTGGCGTCGACGTTGCTGATCACGTCGAAGGCGGGGAGTTCGAAGCTGCCCGAGTCCACCGCCGCGCGGAAACGTCCGACCGCGGGTTCCATCAACGCGCTGTGCCACGCGCCGGAGACGTTGAGCGGCACGACGCGCTTGGCGCCCGCTTCGAGCATCGCTTCGCCCGCGATCCGGACGCCTTCGAGGTCGCCGCTGATGACGATCTGGGTCGGCGAGTTGAAGTTGGCGAGCTGCACGCGCACGCCGTGCTGGAAGCAGACCGATTCGGCGACCACGCGGACCTGTTCGGCTTCCAAGCCGAGCACCGCGGACATGCCGCCCGGCGCGAGATCGGCGGCGTGCTGCATGGCTTTGCCCCGTTCGTCGACGATGCGCAGGGCTTCGTCGAACGGGAGCGCCCGGGCGATCGTCAAGCTGCACAGCTCGCCGAACGAGTGGCCGGCGCTTGCGACCGGAGCGAGCGCCGCGCCGACCGCGGCGTAGAGCGCGACGTTGGTCGCGAAGATGGCGGGCTGGCTGTAGAGCGTCTCGCGGAGCTTCTCGTCCGGGCCGGTGCGCTGGAGCTCGAGCAAGTCGTAGCCGAGGACGCCGGCCGCCCGGTCGAACAGTTCGCGCGCGGCCGGAGCGTTCTCGGCCGCGTCGACGCCCATGCCGACGACCTGCGAGCCCTGTCCGGGAAAGACGACGCCGACGCGCAAGGACATCAGGCGATCCACTTCCAGCAGACCGCGCCCCACGAGAGGCCGCCGCCGAAGCCGACGAAGACGATCGTGTCGCCGTCCTTGATGCGCCCCGCATCGAGCGCTTCCGAGAGCGCGAGCGGGATCGAGGCGGCCGAGGTGTTGCCGTACTCCTCGATATTGACGAGCACTTTGTCGGGCGGCATCTCGAGATATTTGGCGGCCGCGTCGATGATGCGGCGATTGGCCTGGTGCGGGATCAGGAAATCCAGGTCGCTCTTCTCGAGGTTCGCCTTCTTGAGCGCGACGTCGGTCGCGTCGATCATCTTGGTGACCGCGAACTTGAAGACCTCACGGCCCTCCATCTTGATGAACTGCTCGCCGGCCTCGAGCGCGGCCGCGTCGGCCGCCTTGCGCGAGCCGCCGATGCCGACTTGCAACAGCTCCGGCTTCATCCCGTCGGATCCGAGCTCGGACGAGAGGAACGAGTCCGTCTCGGAGGCTTCGAGGATCACGGCGGCGGCGCCGTCGCCGAACAGGATCGCGGTGCCGCGATCCTTCTGATTGGTGATCTTGGAGAGGGTCTCGGCGCCGATCAGCATGACCCGGCGATAGACGCCCGCACGGACCAGGCTCGAACCGACGGTAAGGCCGTAGATGAACCCGCTGCAGGCGATCTCGATGTCGAACGCCGGCTTGTCGGTCGCGCCGAGCGCGGAGGCGACGATGCAGGCGGTCGCGGGGAACGGGTAATCCGGCGTCGCGGTCGCGACGATGTAGCAGTCGACGTCCTGAGCGGTGAGATTGGTGCGCGAAAGCGCGTCGCGCGCCGCGGCGATGGCCAGATCGCTGGTCGCCTGGTCCGGCGCGGCGTAGTGACGCCGTTTCATGCCGGTCCGCGAGACGATCCACTCGTCGGACGTCTCGAGCGTCTTCTCGAAGTCCGCGTTCGTGACGATGCGTTCGGGCGCGTAGCGTCCGACCGCGGCGATCTTAACGCCGGTCGCGCTCAAGCCGCTTAGCCGTGCGAGTGGCCGGCGTGATCGTCTTTGATCGCGACGACTTGACGGCCGTTATACGTTCCGCACGAACCGCACACGAAATGCGGGAGCTTTGCCTGGTGACACTGCGGACATTCCACCGTCGTCACCGGATTGAGCTTCCAGTTGGCCGCACGGCGGCTGCGCGTCTTGCTGCGCGGTGTCTTCCATTTGAGGTTAGCCACGATCGTCTCCGATAGGACACGAGCAACCGCCCGTGTTGAAATTTGCGCCGCACGTCCCGCACATCCCCGCACAATCGTCCTTGCAGCGGAGCCCGAGCGGTAACGCGCTGAGCAGTACTTGTTGCACGAGGTCCGCGACGTCGAGACGGTTGCCCGTCACCACGTTACCTTCTCCGAACGGATCGTCCTCACGGGCGACCGACGGATCGATCCGCTCGTCGATGTCGACGCGCATCTCGCGCGTGACGTCTTCCAAGCAGGCATCGCACTCGCCATGGACTTCCGTCTCGACGTCCCCGGTGATCTCGAGCCAGCGATCCGCCGAGCGCACCTCGAGGTGCACCTTGGCAGGCCGCGGGAAATCAAGACCCTCGAACGGCTCGAGCGCGACAACGTCGTCAACCAGGATGCGCTGCCCGCTTCCGGCCAGCAGACCGCCGATATCAACTTTGTGCGTTTGAACCACAGCCATCGAAACATATCGGGGCCCCGCCAAGGGGCCCCTTTAGGTCTCCGACATTGTAGAGCCCCCCAGGGGGCTTGTCAAACGGAGGTGTCTGAGGGATGGACGGACGCCATGAATGTTTTGAGCTCAGCCGACCTGGCCGCCCGCGGGGTGGCCTACGCACCGGAGATCGCTTCGGCCGCCGCCCGGAACCACCTCGACCCGACCCTCTTGGCCGCCGTGGCCGCTCAGGAGACGGGCGGACCCGATACCAATGCCGGAGCCAACATCGTCGGGGACGGCGGGCACGGGCACGGCGTCTTCCAGATCGACGACCGCTGGCACGCCTTCGCCCAGACCCCCGAGGCCATGAAACCGGCGGCCAACGCCCAGTATGCCGCTCACATGCTACGCGGCCTCTTGGACAAGAACGGCGGGGACGTCCACGCCGCCCTCTCCTCTTACAACGCGGGCGATCCGCACGCACGAGGCACGACCACGCGCTGGGGCGACGGCCGGGTGCTCGGCTACGCCGACTCGGTCCTGCGCCACGTCCGGCGTATCGCCGGAGGTGCCGGCGGCACCCCGCCGTCCGGCCCGGGCAAGACGAGCGGTCCAGCCGCCTGCCCCGTCCCCGACCCGGTCTCGCTTCTGGGCGAGGCGATCGCCGAAGGGCCGACCACCCTCGGGTCGGTCAACTCCCTCTCCGACTACCACCACCGCTCCTTCCGCGAGCTGGCGCCGCAGTCGGACGGCGACCCCTTCGCCGGGATCCTCGGCGACGACCAGACCTCCGACTAGACGAAAGGACCGTATCATGTCATTTCTCGCAGCCTTGGCGCCCGCCGCGATCGGCGCGCTCGGCGGCGCCGCCGGGAACGCCGTCGGCACGGCCGCCATGCAAGGCCTCAATACGGCCGACGAGACCTTCCAGATGGGTCTCTACGCCGAGCAGATGCAGCATCAAGAGCAGATGAGCGTCCAATCCACCATGTTCGACGAAGCCATGGACGAGCGATCCGAGAACATGCGTCAGATCAACACACTACGCGACGTCGAGATGACCCAGCGCAAAGAAGACAACTCCATCACCAAGAAGTTCATCCAGAGCATCAGCGAATGACGGCGCCGCTTGCTCCCTCCCCGCGACTGGCCGACGCGGGGGCGGAGACCGGGCCGGCGACGCCGCCCGTACCGGACGACCCGACCGTCGCCCAGACGCGCGCATTGGCGCTCCGCCGCGCCGCGTTCGACTTCGATCTCGAAGAGCGAGCCGAACTCCAGCGCGAGGCCGACGCCCTGCGCGACATGATGCTCGCCCAGCTCAAGGCCGAGGACGGCTATCTTCATAAATGGATCGAGATGATCTAGCCTCGCAGGTCGGAATCGGGCTACGGGAAAAGCGGAGAGGGGGACTTGCGCCCCGTGATATACTCTCTGCGTCCCGGGCCATTAGCTCAGTTGGTTAGAGCGCATGCTTGATAAGCATGAGGTCCCTGGTTCGAACCCAGGATGGCCCACCAGAACCCTTCGCAAACGGTCGCGAATATCGATAGTAGAAAGGTCCCGCAAGCGCGGGGCTTTTTGCTTTTCGGGAGGAACGCTTGCTCCGTTACGCGGTAGCTTGCAAAGGGAAACCCATGAAAACCCTGATCGGCCTCTTCGTTGCGTGTCTCATGATCGCGGGCTGCGCTGGAGGGGGCGGCGGCTCCACCGTCGCCGTTCCGAACGCTCCGACCGGGCCGACCGGTTCGTCGCCCCAGTATGCGAGCTTGCAACTCAGCTTCCCGGTCCGTTCTTCGGGTTCGTCGTCGCGGCCGCAGTACGTCTCGCCGTCGACGTCGCAGATCGAGGTCGTGGTCAATACCGTCAACGGCGGCGCTCCGCCGAGCTGGGTCCCAGCCGACGTCACGACGCCGCTGACGACGACCGGCGGTTCGCCGAACTGCAGCATCAGCGCCGGGACCGAGACGTGCAACCTTCAAGTCGCCGCCCCACCCGGTACCGTGAACTATACGTTCACCGTCAAGGACACCGGCGGCGCGGCGCTGGGTACGCTCACCACCGACGAGACGGTCGTACAAGGCGTCGCCAACGCGTTCAACGTCACGCTCCAGGGCATCGTCAAGACCGTGACCGTCTCGGGCACCGCCCTCGCGGCAAACGATCAGTCGTTCGCGACGACCGGTGAGACCTTGACCGTCCAGGCTCAAGACGCCGACGGCAACCAGATCGTCTTGCCTGGCGCCTACAACAACGCCGTGACGCTGACCGACAACGACGCGACCGGCCAGACGAAGCTCTCCCTCAACGGCGGCGCTGCAAGCTCGTCGGTGATCTCGACCAGTCCCGCCGACGTCGTCAAGCTCGTCTACACGGGGCAAGCGGCGAACTCGTTCGCGATCGCGGCGAGTGGCACGGGCATCACCGGCGGCGGGACCATCAGCACGACCGTGAACGACGTGACGTTCTCCAGCGGCACGACGCTCGATACGGCGCCGAACGGCGGCATCAATACCGATCCCAACTGGGGCCAGCAGACGGTCTTCTTCTCCACCGACAGCGGCACGCAGAACGTGACCGCGGCCGAGACCGGATTTACGAACGCACCGTTCTCGAAGCTCTTCGATATCGCGCTAAGCGGCGGATGCGCCGGCGTCGCATCGGCCTCTGCGGGTCCGGCGACGACTTACACGATCACGGCATTGGGCCACGGCGTCTGCAGCGCTCGTCTGACCGAGCACGGGACCGGCTATCCGATCACCGGTCACGCCGCAAACGTCTCCGGCAGTGCGACGCACGACGGCACGTTCTGGATCTCCGTCACGACGTCGTCGTTCACCGTCGGCAAGAGCCGCTAAGAGGGGTTTCGATGTTCAATCCAAGCCATAGGCGAGGGCTCGCGCTCCTGGTGACGGCGGCGATACTGACCGCATGCGGCGGCGGGTCGCACTCCGGCGTCGTTCCGTCGCTCGGAAACGGTCCCGGCGGCGGTGGTCCGGGTGCCGGGACGCCCGTGACGGCGAGGTTCGCGTTCACGATCAAGGGAGCGACCGGCGCGGCCTCGCAGGTGCGCCCCGCATACGTCTCGCTTGCGACCAAATCGATCTCGCTGGTGGTGACCGATACCAAGAACGCCGCCGACAACAGCGATATCTACGCAAACGTACCGGCCGCGCTCAAGGACCTCCAAATCGTCGACTTCGCGAACCTCACCGGCGATCCGAATACGCCGGGCCAATGCGGACCGGACCCGAGCAACCCCGGCAACTTCAAATGCACCGCGACCTTCCAGCTCCCGGTCGGCATCAACACGGTGACGATCGTGGACTGGTCTGCGACCGACGCGACGGGGTCCAAGCTCTCGCAGCAGATCGGCGACTACACGACGGTCCAGGGCGCGGCAAACGCGTACGCCGTGATCTTGGATGGAAATGCCGCAAGCACCAGTGTCAGCGGGACGACGTCGTGCACGAACGGACCGATCGGCGCGTCGTTCGGCTCGACCGGCACGACGCCGGTCGTCCTCAACGTCGGCTTCACCGACCTCGCCGGGAAGACCATCGTCGCTCCGGGCCTTCCGACGATCCAAGTCCAGGACAACACCTCCACGTACCGGTCGACGAACGGGACGATCAGCGGCACCGGCGGAACCATCGCGTTCTCGATCGATCAGAACGCGCAGACGATCACGCTGACGCCCTCGACGGCACCGATCACGGGCGCGACCCTGTTCGTACGGGGCGTCCCACCGAACGCGACCGACGGGTTGAACTTCTCGGCGCTCAAGTCGTTCGGGTACACGGTCGGAACCGCTCCCCCAGCGGGCTTCCTGGCCGTCGTGGAAGAGACCGCCCCGGCCAGCGGTAAGGTCGACCTCTACACCGTGACGCTCGGCGCGACCGACACCTTCACCCCGTATACCGTCGCCGGCGGGGGGACATCGCTCGCGGTCACCAACTCGCTCAACGAGAGCAAGCCGAATGTCGACAACCCGCGCGCGATGCTCTTCAACGCGACCGGCGATCTGCTGATCGCCAACGGCGGACAAGGCGGCACCGGCGGCGACTACGGCGACTTCGCGTGCATCCCGGCGGGGTCGATCGCGACGGGCGCGGCGGTCTCGACGACCAGTTCGACCAATGCCGACGACCCGCAATCGATCGAGATCGGCACCGACAACAGCGTCGCCATCGGGAACGTCCCGACCACCGCCGCGTTGAACGCGTCGACGTACACGCTCGGCAGCGTCTACACGGCGGCGCCTTCGACCCGGAGCATCGTGAACACCAGCTCGCTCGGCACGTTCGACCTGGCCGCCTTGCCGACCGCACCACAGGCCGGCACCTTCGCGGCGGCGATCACGAACGGGACGACCGTCTCGCGCGTCACCATCAAGAGTCCCAGCGGCAGCGAGTCCAATGTGACCGATCCGACCATCTACGATCCGCACGCGCTGGGTTGGGATGCCGCGAACGCCCAGCTCGTGGTCGCGGGGTTGGTCAACGGTAGCGGACAGGCATACTTGGATTTCTTGACCGTCGGCGGGACGATCGTGAAATCGATCGTCATCCGTGACGACGGGTCCGGGAACTCGCTGATGGAGGGCGACCTGCTCGCCGCGAGCCCGAACGGATACGTCGCCGTCGCCGGCGTCGGTGCGTCCGGCCTTCCGGAAGTGCAGGTCTACGATAACACCGCCACGCGCGCGCCGGTCGGTGGTGACATCCCCTTCGACGCCTGCACCACGGCGGGTTGCACCACCAACGTCTACGGCACCAACCCGGTGGTCACGTCGGTGCACTTCCTCAGCGACACCAAGCTTCTCGTGACGCTGAGCGATACCGGCTTGGTCGCGAAGCAGGGCGTCTACATCTACGATATCGGCCAGCTCGTCGCGCCGTGCACGTGTTTCGATCCGATCACCGGCCTGCAACAAGCGAACAGTCCGAAGCAGACCGGTTTCCAACAGTTCTCAACGAATCCGCCGCTCGTCGCGGCGTACAAGCCGTAGGAGTCCACAACCATGGCTAGCGATCCCTTTGTCGGCGAACTCATGCTCTTCGGCGGGAACTTCCCTCCCGTCGGCTGGATGACGTGCGACGGACAGCTCCTCTCGATCGCGCAGTACGAAGTGCTCTTCAACCTTATCGGTACGACGTACGGCGGCGACGGCGTGAACACGTTCGCGCTACCCAATCTGAACGGTCGCGTGCCCATCCATCTAGGGAGCAACGGAACGTCGTCCTACGTCATCGGCGAGAACGGTGGGACCGCTACGGTCACGTTGACGACGAATCAAATGCCTCAACACAGCCATTCCGTCGTGGCCGACGGTGACCCGGGCAGTAGCGGCAGCCCGACGAATGCGTATTACGCTTCGGCGGCACCCGACAAACTGTACGGCGGTAACGCGACGCCCCTCGCGCGGACGATGGTCCCCGCGATGTTGCCGAACGCCGGCGGATCGATCCCGCACGAGAACACGCAGCCGTTCCTAGCCGTGACGTACTGCATCTCGCTCTTCGGCGTCTTCCCCACCCAGTAGTAAGGAGCCGACATGTCATCCGCGCCATTCGTCGCCGAGATCTGCATCTTTCCGTTCAACTTCGCTCCCAGGGGGTGGGCGATGTGCGACGGACAACTGCTCGCGATCTCGCAGAACACGGCCGTCTTCTCGCTGCTCGGGACGAACTACGGCGGCAACGGCACGAGCACGTTCGGTCTTCCCGACCTTCAAGGGTCCGTCGCGATCCACACCGACCAGTACTCCGGCGGGGGGCAGTACTTCATCGGCGAATCCGGCGGTGCCGAGAACGTGACGCTGCTCCAAGCGGAGATGCCCCAACACACCCACACGGTGACGGCCGACGGCAATCATCTCCACGATACGCTGACGTCGCCGAGCGGAGGCTATCTCGTCAACGCCTCGCCTAACCTGACGTTCTCGAGCGGCCAAGGTTCGCCGACGATCGCGGGCATGAATCCCGCGATGATCGGCGTCGCCGGTTCGAGCACGCCGCACAACAACCTGATGCCGTACCTCACACTCAACTTCTGCATCGCCCTACAGGGCGTGTTCCCGGCGAGGTCCTAAATGGCCGTCACACCGTTCCTCTCAGAGATCCAGATCTTCGCGTTCGCCTTCGCTCCGCGGGGTTGGTCGTTCTGCAACGGCGCGAGCCTTCAGATCAACCAGAACCAGGCGCTGTTCGCACTGCTCGGAACCACCTATGGCGGTAACGGCACGACGACCTTCAACCTTCCCAATCTGCAGGGACGCGCGCCGATCGGCATAGGGAACGCGCACACCCTCGGCGAGACCGGCGGCCAGGAGAGCCACACGTTGACGGTATCGGAGATGCCCGCGCACGCCCACATCGCGCAGGCCGACGCGAAGCTCGGGAACGCCAACGCGTTCAATCCGCAGGCCGCGTATCCCGCCGACACCTCGCCCGTGCTCGCCTACTCCGGTGGCAGCGCGAACATGGTCTCGATGGCGCCGGCGATGGTGGGTAACACCGGCGGGAGCCAACCGCACGAAAATCGCCAGCCGTTCCTGACGCTGAACTACTGCATCGCCCTGCAGGGCGTCTTCCCGTCACAGAATTGAGCGTGCGATGAAACGTCAACTGTTCATCACTGTCATCGGAGCGGCGACCCTCGCAGGTTGCGGCGGCCACGGGATGGTTCCAAAGCTCGCATCCTCGGGAGGCGGCGGCGGAACCGCGCACGCGCCGTCGGGGCCGTTCTCGATGATCCCAGCCGTCCCCGACCCGATCCCCGCGAACGTCCTCGCGCAGCCGATCCTCGGCGAAGCGCGCAGATTCGTGGGGTCCGCGCCTCCGGCCGGCTGGTTGTTCATGGACGGTCAGCCGCTCCCGGTCGCGCAATACCCATCGCTCTTCGCGATCCTCGGTCACGCACCGACGGACAAAGCCCAGGATACGTTCAGCCTTACCAACCCCGGCTACAGCGTGGTGGTCGCGGCCTCCGGCGCGATCCCGACGAGTCCCCAGGCGTTCGCGCGCATGCGCGATCTTACGCAGCAGACCTCGCTCGGACCGAACGCGATCCCGCGACCGGCGCCGCCGGTCAAGCCCGAATCGAAGGGCGCGCTAGAAGCGCGGCAACTCCTCGCATCGGCCGTCGTTACGCGTGGCGGGTCGCCGGAAGAACTCTCGCCGGACGCGTCGGCCGCGATGGATCGCGCCCGGCTCGGCGCCTTCAGCGATGCGGTCGATGCGATCACCCCTCGAGCGGCCGCACTCGTGCGCGCCGCGGTCGCGGCGGCCGTCGACGGACGCACGTCGGTATACGGTGCCGTCACCCGGGTCGCGGGTCAGATCGGCCTACAAGACGCGTGGGCCGCGCTCGCGATCGACGATCGGATGCGGCGCGCGTACGCTGCGTCGCCGTCCGGCCATTCGGAACCTCAACGCGAAGCCGCCCGGTTCTTGGTGGCGACCGCGATCACGCCCGACCAAGCCGCGGCGATCGCCGACCGGGAGCAATAGTTGCCGAAGATCGTCAACTTCCATCTGCCCGCCGACGACGTCGCGCGCGCGAGCGCGTTCTACAAAGACGTCTTCGGCTGGGAGTTCGCCGCGCATCCGGATGCGGCCGACGCGTATCACGTCCACGCGGGCGTCGCCGACGGCGCGGCCGGGATCGACGCGGCCATCACCAAACGGAGCGACGTCGTCAAGGCACCCGTTCCGACCATCGAGGTCGACGACATCGATCAAACGATGCTCGACATCGCGCTCAAGGGCGGCCGCCAAGCGCGCGTGCAGACCATCCCCGGCATCGGCCGCTTCGGCTACGCGATGGATTCCGAGAACAACGTGATCGCGCTCTTGCAGCGCGCCTAACACCTCGCTCGCTAGATCGGGTCGTGGCTCGAGAGCGCCCACATGCTCGCCGGCATGCTCGACGGATACCGGTAATTCGAGAGGTAATATTCGCCGAAGAAGTTCGAGTATTGCGAGAAGACCGGCATGCGATATTTGAACGTGACGTGGTCGACCATCACGTACGAGCCTTCGGGCGCGAGCTCGACCTCGAAGTCGACCGTCGGATCGACGATCGGCGAGGCGTTGATCATGTAGAGCTTCCCGCTGACCAGGACTTTCCATATCTCGGCGGTGCTCGTATCGATCCACAGGCCCTTGAGCGCGGGGCGTGACGGATCGTACGGCGTGAAGGCGAGATGGTAGACGACGTGACCGCGATAGTTCTCGATGCCGAGATCGGTGCAGTCGGCCGAACCGCGCCGGTGCACGGTCGCGATCACCATCGGCATACCGGGTTCGTCGAGCGGCAGCCAGGCCGAACGGTCGGCGCCGTACGGTCCGAGTTCGGGCGGCCCGGGTTCCACGTGGTCGGTCACCCACGAATAGTTATCGAAGCGGGTATCCTCGACGCGCGCCAGGCCGTCTTCACGATAGCGGACGACCGCCTTCGCATCGACCAGATCGGCGCCGTCTTCTTCGATCGCCGTCCGCATGTCGTATTGGACGTAGGTGGGGTGGGGCGCGGCGGCGCGACGGCGGAGCGCTTCGTCGTAGATGTCCCAGCATGGTTGCCCGCTCAGTGCGAGCACCATCAGGCCTGCCAGCACGATACCTCCACAACGCTGGGGGAGAACCCGCCGTGACCGAGGAAAAAACGGGTCGCTCGGGGACGTAGCTCAGTTGGTAGAGCGCCTGCTTTGCAAGCAGGATGTCATCGGTTCGAATCCGTTCGTCTCCAGTTTCCCCTCGTCCGTCGCGACTAAAACGCTCCCGCCGGCGCCTCCGCGGAGAAGCTGTAGCCGCTGAAATCGTACTCCCCTTCCAGTGCCAGATTCCGATCGTCGAAGCGGACGCTCGAGACCACCGCTTGACGCCCGACGGCGCGCACGTCGATGGTGCACTCGAGCAAGATGCTCCCGGAGAGGCCTGCGAGCGCGGCTCCGTCGAGCCATTGCGCGACCACCGCGCGCCAGATCTCGCCGTCCGCGCCGACCCACAGGTCGCGGATTCCGGCGACCCCGGGACGGTATGGCGTGATCCGGATATGCTCGGCGGTGACGCCGGCGACCGTCTCGGAACCCAGATCGTCGCACGCCTTTCCGGCATGTGCGTGGACCGTCACGATCGCCTTGCCGTCGTCCTTCGTGCCGTCCGACTGGACCGCCGGCCCGATGAACGGCGGGCCCGGCTCGAGTTGATACGTGTAGCGGACCGAGTCGCCATAGAGGCTGTCGATGACCTGCGCCGCCCCGTCCGCCGTGCGGAAGACGACGTGCTGCTGGGTGAGCAACGGCAGCGCGCCGCGATGCGCGATCGAGCGCTTCACCGAGTACGTCACGAACGCCGGGACGACCGCGGCGACGCGATGCGCGATGGCGCCGTCGAGGATCTTCCAGCACGCGTCGTCGGCGCGCGCGATCGCCGGCCAAAGGAGCGCACAGACTGCCGCGATACCGGCCGCTACGATTCGCCTCACGTCGACCTTTCGATCTCGCCGAGGCGCGATTCCAAGGCGGCGAGCTCCGGGCGCATCGCCGCGACCTCTGCCTGCAGAGCGGCGTAGCGGCGCGCGACCTGCACCGAGAACCGGGCGACCGTACGGAACGGGTCCGGCATCGCAAGGTGCAGATAACGCAGCTCGTGCGCGAACGGCAGCGGGTCCTCGATGAGGTCGCCATCGAGGAACGATTGCGGCCCGTGAGGGTAGCCATAGGCGGTCTGGCGCAGCGCTACCGGATCGCCGCGATCGAAGGCCTCGGAGAACCGCCTCCACTGATCGCCAAGTCCGCCGCCCTCGTAGCCCATCGCGACGTACGCCGCCCATCCGAGCGCGACTTTCAGTCGCAACTGATCGGAGGAACGCACCGGGAAATGCGCGATACGAAGCGCCGGCGCGACGGGCGTCTCGCGCTCGACGCCGCCTTCGACCACGGCGTGGTTGCCCATCGCGACGCTCACGCCGGGTTGGTCGAGGATGGCCCTCGCGACCGAGAGCTTGTAGTCTGGAGCGGGCGTACTCCGGCGACGCCGGATCGCGACCGGTGCCAGACCGGCGGGAACCGCATCGTCTTCGGGGACGTAGGCCGACCAGGGCATGCGCAGGTGTTCGGCGCTATGGAACTCTGCCAGCACGCCTTCGAGCGCGTCCCGCGACCTGACGTGCAAAAACTCGTCGGCGTCGAGCAAGAACAAGCGGTCGAGCCCGTAGCCGCTGATGCCGGCGCGCGTCAAGTAGGTCATGATCTCCGCCTGCCGGTATTCGAGCGTCGGATCCGGTAGCAGCGAAAGCGGCAACCCCTCGTCGACGAGGGCCGCCAGGATCTCGGCGGTGCCGTCCTGCGAGGCGTTGTCGACGACGATGACGCGGTCGACCAGCGCGGCGTGGTGCCGCACGAACGCCTCGATGATATCGCATTCGTTCTTGACCCGGGCGAGCACGCCCAACGTCGGAGCGGCGCCCGCCAGGCGTCGTTCGAGGGCGTCGATATCGCCGGCCGTTCTCATCGCGCGGCCTCCGCATACGTCTCGTCGAAACCGTGGAAGTGCACGTTCGGCAGGGCTCGCAGCGAGTATTCGTAGATGCCGCGGACCTTATGATACGCGTTCGGATAGACGTGCGTCGCTTTGCCGAGCAATGCGGCGCAGATGGAGACGTGCGCGCGATCGCTATGCACGACCGCGACGTGCTGCAGCAAGCGGGGCAGTACCTCGCCGTGACTCGCCGAGCCGAGCGTCGAGACGTCGATGTTGTCCTCCGGAACCGGGTTTCCGCGACTCTCGAGGTCGCCTCGAAATGCGTGGAGCGTCCCTCGGCCGGGCGCGTTCCAACGCGAATAGTCGAGCGAGAACGCCAGGTCGTGGTCGAGGTGCACGCGCGCGTCGTCGCCGATGGCGAAGCGCGCTTGCGCGTAGCTATACTTCTCGCGTGCGAACAGGTGGACGTGACCGGGCAGCGAGCGCAGGAAACGTTCGACCTCGGGATCTCCGACGTCGACGCTGCACGGCAAGATGTAGATCTCGCGAAACCACTCGAGATACGGTGCCAGCAATTCGGTCATCCCGTGATAGGTGCCGCAGAGATTACCGGCAGCCGGGACGAGCAGCACCTCTCCCTCGGCCGGATAGCGATGGTCGAGTTCGAGCACCCGCACGTCGTGATCGCGGCAGAGCTCTCGCAGCGCGAGCCAGATGAGACCGTCGCCGCAGTTCCCAGGGTTGGGCAACACGGCCGCTTCGCGCCCGCGCAGGCGTGCGAACAGCTCGCGGACCGTCATCGGGCGCGCGCTCCGACGCGCACCGCGAGTCGCGCGATCTCGGCGCGCGCGGCACGTTCCGGCCAGGCGAACTCGGCCATGGCCGGGTCGTCCGGCGAAAGGGGCGCCGCGGGCGATCGCCGCAACCGCATTCGCAGGCGCGCCCCGTCACGGATCGCGCGACCGCCGGCGTCGATCTGCCAGACCATCGTCCCCGCGACGCACAGCGCGCTCAGCGGCCCGTTCGTCGCGAGGCGCTGGGCGTTGTAGAGATAGAATTCCGCCGGCGGCACGGCGGCGAACGGCGCGCTTCCGCTCGCGCGCAACTCGACGTCCTCGAGCGACAGGATCGCCGGCCATGCCGATTCGATCTCGATCTGGATGCGTGTGGCCGCGTCGGCCAGATGGATCGGGGCGTCGATGCCGGCCGCACCGCCGCCTTCCAACCGGACGTGGAAGCGGGCGCGATGGTGCTGCGAGGGCACGCCGACGACGCAGATCGCCGTCCACGGCGACGGGACGTCGGGGGCCTTACGCGCAACGACCGCACGGTGTTCCATACGCGGCGCCCTTCGACGTGATCACGACCTTCGCCCTCGACGAACCGCGCGTGCGCGGAGGCTCGCTACGCATCTCCTGGACGATCTCGCCGCAGAGCCGGCTTTTCCGGGCCGCCTCGTTCGAGATGCAGTTCCCGCCGTCGATCGACGTCGAGCGCGTCCCGCGCGGCCTGCTCTTCATCGCGGCCCTCGCGATCCTGCATCCCCTCTGGATCCTGCTCCGGCCGTGCGTCGTCCGGTTGCCGTTCGCGTTGGGACCTGCGGAGGCCGAGTTCTGGCAGCGATTGCTCGATAGCGAGATCGCCACGCTGGAAAGCACGCGCGATACCGCGTTCTACGAGCGCTGCATCTTCTTCGCGTACGACGGTCCGGGCTTGCCCGCGCCGGAGCCGTTCGCGCAGGGCGATCGCGTGGCTGCGGCGTTCAGCGGCGGCAAGGACTCGCTCGTGCAAGCCGCGCTGCTCCACGAACTCGGATGCGCGCCGGTGTTGGTGACCACCACGTCGCCGCTTCCCCCGCTCGAGGATCACCTCACCGAACGCCGCCGGTTCGTGCTGCGCGAAGCGAGCACGCGGCTCGGCGCGCCCCACATCGAGGTGCATTCCGACGCACGATCGGTCTGGGAGAACGGCTTTGCCGCGAGACTCGGGTACCCGCTGGCCGTCTCCGAGCTCAACGACGCCTACCTCTACTTCGCATCGCTACTCATCGCCGGCGTGGCGACCGGCGCCACGCATCTGTTCCTCGCGTCGGAGGCCGACGTGCAGACCAACGGTCTGCGCGACGGACGCTTCGTCCAGATCCCGCATTTCATGTATTCGGTCGCGACGCAAGCGTCGATCTCGGCCCTGCTCGCGCCATGGAACGTCCGCTACTCGTCGCTTACGTCGCCGGTCTTCAACGCGCAGGTGCAGCGCCTGCTCTGGCGACGCTATCCGGGCGTTGCGGAGCTCCAATACTCCTGTTGGCTGGCACGGGCCGATCAGGGTTCGTGCAGCGACTGCAATCAATGCCTGCGGATGGTGCTCGGCATCCTCGCCGCGGCAGGCGATCCTCGCACCGCCGGCTACGATCCGGATCGGGCGCTCGGACGCGCCGCCGGATGGATGCCCAAACCGGCGATCGCTCCCGCGTCGCCCGAAGCGAGCTCCCGAGCGAGCCTCGGCCATCAGATGATCGAGACCGTGCGCGCGATCGACCCTCGGGTCGCTCGGCGCCACTTGGGCGACGTGGCCTATCGCGCATATCGGGACTTTTCCGAACGCCTGGGAGCCGAGCCCGTACGCCACATCGGTATGCGAGCGTCGTTCGGGGCGTTTCTCGACCCGCTCGTCCGCGACGTCGCGATGGAACGCTACGCAGAGGCATTTCCGGGCCCGGCAGCGGAGGATGACGCTGCGACCGCAGCTCGCACGCGCGATGCGATCGCCCACATCACCGCGCCGCTAGCACGCAGAGGATGAATCCGACGGATCTCCAGCGACGTACGACCATCGCTCGTCCGATCCACCTCGCCGCGCGCGATCTTGCGGCGATGGGCGATGCATTCCCCGCGCCGGAGCCGGTCTTGGCGATGCCGCCCGCGGAGTCCGGCCGACGCGAA
>Ga0070691_10000154_pt1 | contig 22191 bp, 15 predicted proteins | sample KBSK1101metaG_FD_64673 | JGI IMG/M metagenome (GOLD analysis project Ga0070691, IMG submission 64673) | Corn, switchgrass and miscanthus rhizosphere microbial communities from Kellogg Biological Station, Michigan, USA - KBS K1-10-1 metaG | ecosystem: Host-associated > Plants > Roots >... | reverse complement strand
GTGGATCATACTTCGTCGCTTCTCCTACGCGTGCAGCACGGATGCATCGGCGCCGAAGACGCGCGGATCCGAGGCGATCGAGAACATCAGCTCCGCCGAGCAGACGAACTCGCCGTCGACGGTCGCGTTCGCGTTGACCCAACCGATGTTGCGCTTGTGCTTGGCCAGCACGACCTCCATCATCAGGCAGTCTCCCGGGATGACCGGACGGCGGAATTTGGCCTTGTCGATGCCGGCCAGATACGGCGTCTTGCGCGAGAACTCGCCGGGCTCGAGCACCACGCACCCGCCCAGCTGCGCCATCGCCTCGATCATGTAGACGCCCGGGAAGAGCGGATTGCCGGGGAAGTGCCCGTTGAAGACCGGCTCGTTATACGTGATGTTCTTGTAGCCGCGCGCGCGCACGCCGAACTCGAGCTCGACGATGCGATCGATCAACAGGATCGGGTAGCGATGCGGCAGCAGCTCCATGATCTGGCGGATGTCGAGTGAGCTCACGGGACCGTTCCTTTGCGCAATGCGAGCGCGGCGGCGGCATGGAGCGCGTGACCGCTCTTGATCGCGAGTATCTCGAACTGCGGCCACGCGCCGAGCAGTGCGAAATCGCCGAGCAGATCCAACACCTTGTGACGCACGACCTCGTTCGGCCAGCGGAGCGGACGCATCGGTCCGCTCGCGTCGAACACGATCGCGTTCTCGAGGCTGCCGCCGCGCGCGAGCCCGCGCGCGAGCAGCGCCTCGACCTCGTGCAGGTAGCCGAACGTACGGGCGCCGCAGATGTCGGTGCGGTAGACGGTCGGCGTCATCGGGCCGTCGTAGTACTGCGTGCCGACCGGGGCCGGAAAATCGGCCAGGAAGCGCACGCGAAATCCATCCGACGGCAGGGCCGCGATCAAACGGTCGCCGTCGCGGAGGTAATACGGCTCGGCGAGCTTCAGGGTCTTGCGCGGCGCGGGTTGCGGTCGCAGACCGACGTTCTCGATCATGTCGACGAACTGTTTGCCGCTACCGTCGGTGACCGGGATCTCGGGTCCGCGCACCGCGACGACCGCGTTGGTCACGCCCATGCCGAAGAGCGCGGAGAGGAGGTGTTCGACCGTCGAGACGGTGCGGCCGTCGCGGCCGATCACGGTCGCGCGCGACGTCTCGGTCACGTACTCGGCCAACGCCGGGACCTCGAACGCATCCTCGCCCAGCGCGAAGACCAGGCCGGTGTTCTCCGCCGCGGGCCGGACCTCGACGTGCGCCTCCGCACCGGTGTGCAGACCGACGCCATCGAACGCGAACGGCGCGGCGAGCGTCGCTTGCGTCATCGCCTAATCTGGTTTCTTAGCGGCCCGCTCCAGTGCTTCCACACGAGCGATGAGTTTAGGGAGGTTGCGAAGGGTGACCTCTTTGCGCAAGCGCTCGCGATGTTCGGATGCGGGCGCGCCGGAGATCATGATCCCGTCGGGCACGTCGCCCCAGACCTGGCTGTCGCCCGCGATGGTGACGCGCGAGCCGACCGTGATGTGTCCCTTGAAGCCGACCATGCCGGCCACGCGGGTGTAATCGCCGATGGTGGTCGTGCCGGCCAGGCCGCACAGCGCGGCGATCGCGTCGTGCTTGCCGACCTTGCAGTTGTGGCCGATCTGCACCAGGTTGTCGATCTTGGTGCCGTCGCCGATGGTGGTGCTGCCGGTCTGCGCGCGATCGACGCACGTGTTCGCGCCGATCTCGACGTCGTCGCCGAGAACGACGTTGCCGACCTGAGGGATGCGCTCGAGGCGGCCGTCGACGAACGCCCAGCCGAAACCCTCGCTCCCGATGGTCGCGCCGGGGAAGAGCGCGACCCGTTCGCCCAGGACGCAGTCGTCCATCACGCGCGTCTGCGGACGCAGCCACGAATCGGCCCCGACGGTCACGCGCGCGCCGACGTAGGCGCCCGCTTCGAGCACGACCCGCGCGCCGATGACGGAGTCGCGACCGACGAACGTATGCGCGCCGAGATACGCGTCTTCGGCGACGGTCGCGCCGTCTTCGACGACGGCGCTCGGATGACGGCCGGCCACCGGGCGCGGGGGACGCAGCATCTGCAAGAGCGACGCCAGCGCGACGCGCGCCGACGGGACGAGCAGGAGCGGTTTGGACGGATCGGCCGGAGCCAGCCCTTCGTCGACCAGCACGGCGCTCGCGGCGGACGAGAGCGCGCCAGCGAGATAGCGTTCGTCGGTGGCGAAGGTCAAGGCACCCGCGACCGCATCGTCGACGGATGCGATGCGCTCGATGCGCACCGAACCGTCGCCGGCCACCCGGCCGCCGACGCGCGCTGCGAGTTCGTCGAGCGTGCCTAGCGAAGCGGCCATGCTACGGGGTGGGCGTGGCCTTCTCGACGATGTTGAGCGCCTTCTCGACGTCGGGCGTGATGTCCACGCCGCCGTAGCCGACGCCTTCGCGGGTAACGACCAGCTTGAGCTTCCGATCGTTGGCGACCTTGGTCGCCGCGTCGCGGATCTCTTGGGTCAGCCCGTCGGTGATCTTGGCGTACTTCTGCTGCAGCGCGGCGCCCATCCGGATCTTCTGTCCGGTCGAGACCTTGCTCTGCTGGATCTGCGCCTCGTCGGCCGACAACTGGTTCTGGAAGTCTTGGTACTTCGTCCAGTTAGAGGCCACGCGCTGCACGTCGACCGTGCCGATGGGGCTGTTGTTGCCGCACGCCGCGAGGACCGCGGCGGCGAGGGCGAGGGTCATGAGATTGCGTATTTTCACTCGTGTAAACTTTCGACGTCTTTGCTGACTTCGTCCGTCAAGTCGTAACCGCCGACGGCGGCTTCGACGTTGTCGAACGCGACTTTCAAGCCACGATCCTTCGCGATGCGGGTCGTCTCGCTCTGGATCTGCGCAACGATTTTGTCGTAGAGGTCGCTGCGTTTCTTCTGGAGGTCTGCGAGTTGTTTGCCCGCCGCACCGGTCGCGCCGACGTCGGCGCCGTGGAGCGCGGCGAACTGCCGATCCAGATCGGCCTTGGTCTGGTTGTACTCATCAACGGTCGCTTGCGCGTCGGCTTGGAACTGCGTTTGGAACTGCTGATGGATCTGTTGGATCTTCGCCTGCAATGCCGGCGAAAGGTTGTTCGGCAGAGGAGCCGGAGCCAGGCTGCGCAGCTGCGAGGTGACCTCGTTGCGACGCGACTCAAGTTTGGCGCGGGTCTGCCCCTGGATCTTCGCCGCCTGGGTCCGCACGCCCGCCGCGGTCTCGGCCTGAAGCGTCTTGCGATAGGCGTCGAGGTCGGCTTGGTCCTTCGCGCGCAGGGTCCCGAGCGCGTCGGCCTCTTTCTTGTCGAGCGCCGCGAGGGTGGCGCGCAGCTCCTTGCGGGTCGCGTCGTCCATGGCGAGGTTCGAGAGCCGCGTCTTGGCGGCCAGCCGCTGCGAGGCGTCGGCCTGCGAGAGCTGGAGCGAGAGTTGCGACTCGCGCTGCTGCGCCGCTTCCGAACGCGCGGCGAACTTCGCGGCGGCCTGGGCCTGCAGCTCGCGTTCGACCGACGCCAGCGACGCGTTGTCTTGGGCGATGACGCTCTGCTGGTAGGCCATGAAATCCTGGTTGGCGGCCGCGGCCGCGGCCTGTGCCTGCTGGGCCGAGGTCTGGCTCATCTGATTCGCGACGGCGGCGCCGGCGCCGCTCTGCCCGGCCGCCGAGAGGGCGGCCGCGATGGCGGCCCGTTCTTTGCTCGCGAAATCGGTCTGCTTCTGCGAGATGATCTTGTTGGCGCGATCCTGCGCGGCCTTGAGCTGCGCGTTGAGCGCCTTGGTCTGCGACGCGATCTGCGCGGCCGAACGCGGGACCTGCGGCCCGAGCGCGGCCAGATTCAATGCCGCGATCGCGTCGTCGATACCCGAGAGCTGGCCGTAGAGCGGGTGGCGCTTCACGACCTCGTCCAGACGCACGAACCCGATGCCGCGGATCTGGGGCGAGTTCACGTCGACGCGCGCGCACGCCGCGAGTGTGCCCGCGGTCGAGAGCGTCAGGAGAAGCGCGAGCGCTTTACTTGCTGAGCGCATCCTGGACATCTTTGGTGATGTCCGTGCCGCCGAAGATCACGTCCGCGCGGTCGATGACGAGCAGAAGATCCTTCTTCTTGGCGACGTCGGCGGTGACGGACTTGGTCTGATCGACGAGCGGTTTGAGGAGCTGGTCCTGCTTGTCGGAGAGCGTCTTGTTGTAGTCCTTGCCGACCTGGGCTTTGTCCGCATCCGTCCGCGCCGACGCGAACTTGGCCGAGAACGCGGCGCGCTGGTCGGTCGCGAACTTCGCGAACTCGTCGTTGGCGGCTTTGACCTTGGGCAGCGCGTCGAGCGCGGTCTGGTCGACGAAGCCGATCTCCGAGGCGGCCGGCGTGGCCGACGGCGGCGCGAGCGCTTGCGACGACGCCAGCAGCGCGATCACGTCGCGGGTCGCGTCGCGACCGCCGAAGATCACGATGCGCTTGTCGACGATGATCGTCAGGTTATCCGCCGCCGCGACCTTCGCGATCGCGATCTGCGCGCGCGTGTAGAGCGGGCCGACGACCTCGCGCTGCTTGTCCGAGAACTTCTGCTGGAACCGGATCGTGATGGCCTGGCGATCCGCGTCCGACTTGGCCGACTTGATGGCCGCGTTGTACTGGCCGTCGAGCTGGGCCTTGTAGGCGGCGAGTTGCGCGTTGGCCGCCTGGAAGGCCGGAAGGGTCGCGATCGCGGCCTGGTCCACGAATCCGACGTCGCCGAGGTCCGCCGCGATGGCGGCCGGCGCGACGGCGCCGCCGAGCAGAAGCACGACGGCGATGATCGAGATGAAACGGATCTTCATGTTGTCCTTAGTTATGTCGGTTTAGAATGACTGGCCGATGCCGAAGCTCGTATGGGTCCCCGATTTGCCCTTCGCGATGTCGATGCGGACCGTGTGCAGGCCGAGCTGCGGCACGTCGAAGCGGATGCCGAAGCCGTAGTCGCCGCGATACGCCCAGTTGCCCGGGTAGCCGATGATGCGATTGGTGTACGGGTCGGTCAGCGGGACGGCGCCGCGGATGCGGTACGCGAGCTGATCCACGAAGATCGCCGCGACCAGCTTGCGATCGGCCGTGACCGGCTGGCGGAACTCGAGCTGGCCGAGCAACGCGTCGGTGCCGTAGAACACGGTATCGAAACCGCGCAGCTGCTGGTCGGAGAACGTATAGAGCGAGTTCGGCGGGATCGAACCGGTCGTGCCTTCGGCCACCAGATGCGCGCCGAACGTGCCGCCGGTCTTCTTGACCGGGAAGAATTTCGCCGCATCGAAGATCGACTGGGTATAGCGGAACGACGAACCGATCGCCGGAATCGAGAGGATCTCGTTGAGCGAGGCCTTGATGCCGCGGCTCGGATTGTAGTAGTCGTCGAGCGTGTTGACGGTCGCGCCGCCCGTCAAGTAGACCAGCTTATACGGAAGGCCGGTGTTGACGTTGGCGATCGAGGCCGCGCTGATGCCGAACGAGCCGTTGCTGACCGTGCTGCTGGTGCCGCCGATCGGGCTCGGCGTCGGGCCGACGATGACGTTGGGCTGACCGCCCTGGAAGTAGTACGGCGCGGCGACGACCGTGTCGTTGGTGATGTTCTGTCCGCTCGCGCCGGCGAAGAGCGTCGTGTAGTCGTTGAGACGGCGACCGATGTTGACGGTCAGGCCGGCCGACTTCGCGGTGCTGGTCGACGTGATGCCGAGCGGGGTCTGCGACGCGCTGGTCTGATAGAGCGTGACCGGGATCGGCGCGGGGGTTCCGCCCACGACCGGAGAGGTCGGGATGGTGCCGGTCGAGCTGACCAGATAGACCGGATAATAGTAGGTCGTGCCGGTCGCGAAGAGCGTACCGCTGAAGCTGAACTTCTGCGACGCGGCGGTCTTGCCCCAATACGGGATGGTGACCTGGGCCTGCGTCTGGTATTGGTTCGAGCCCTTCTGGAACTGCAGCGAGACGGCGTTGCCGGTACCGTGCAGGTTGTTGTCCTGATAGCCGAGCGTCCCGTAGAGACCTTCGCCGTTGATGCCGCCCGAGTAGCCGAAGCCGATCTGCGCCGAGGCGGTCTTCTGTTCGGTCACGACCCAGTCGAGCGTGACGAGTTCGGGATGCTTGGGATCCGGGCCGGCCTTCGGATTGAGGTCGACCTTCGAGAAGAACTGCGTGTTGTTGAGACGATCGTAATCGCGATGCAGACCGGCCTGGGTGACGACCATGCCCGGACGCAAGCGCAGCTCGCGACGGATCACCTCGTCCTTGGTCTTGGTGTTGCCGGTGATCTGGACGACCGCGACCTTCATGACGTAGATGTTGTACTTGACGTCGGCGGTGCCCTTAGCGTTGTCGATCGTGGTCGGATCGATGCCGCCTTCGAAGTTGCCGATCTGGATGTCGAACTTGTCGTACAGCTTCTTGAGCGAGTCGAAGTCGCGCTGCTGGTCTTCCGACGAGTAGACGTCGCCCGGCTTGATCGTCAGCGCCGCGATGATCGCGGGCGGCGGCAGCAGCGGATCGCCGCCGATGATGATCTTGCCGATCGTGTAGCCTTCTTGGATCTGCAGCGTCAGCGCGCCCGAGGCCGGGTCGAGGTTGAGATCCTTGACGTGCGACGGGAGGCCTTCGTAGCCGATCTTCTCGTAGTACGCGTTGATCTTGAGCACGTCTTGTTTGAACGTGTTCGTATTGAAGACCTGACCGACCGAGGTGTCCATCAGCGCGAGCAGCGTGTCCGCCGGGACGTTCTTGTCGCCGTTGAACAGGATCTTGGTGATGACCGGATTCTCGACCACGCGATACGTGACCGCGATGCCGTTCGGACGCTGGCGGACCAGCGGCGTGGCGACGTCGGCGAAATACCCGAGCGCGTTGAGTCGCGCGAGATCGTCGTTGACGAGCTTCGGATTGTACGGAACGCCGGGCTTGGCTTCGAGGATCGCCAGGATCTTATCCGTCGGCACGTGGACGTTTCCGGTCACATCGACGGAAACGATCGTGGGCGAGGCGGCCGAGAGCGCTGCGGTCGGCGCCACAAGCGCCATCAGCGAGATCAAGGCCAGCGCGACGCGCGCATGCCGGAGGCTAAAGGTCATCAGAAAACGTCTTCCCCTGCTGTTGCTGTACTGCAGCCCCCATGGTGGGGCCAAAGCCTTAGCGGTTGCTGACAAGTCAGCGGTGTAACGCACGGCGAACGCGCGCTGTAACCCGGCTCGCCCTGTTCGCGCCCTCGGCCCTCGGGCCTTTCTTTAAGGCCGGCGGGCGGCCGCTGCCTACCCTACCAGAAGAGCCGCTGGAGCGTGAAGGTAAAGCCGCTATTCCCTTGCAGGGCCTGGCCTGCGGTCAATCGGGTGTTCGCGGAACCGAACGTTCCCGGCGTCTGGTAGAGCCGGGTCGCACCCGACTCGAAGAAGGCGCTCAGTTGCGCGACCGTCGAGTCGTTGGGGGCATACTCCAGGCCGACCGATTGCCGGGTCGGGATCCCGAACGTGGTCGCGTAGACCGCGTTGATGTACTTCCCGAGCTTCCGCCGGACGTCCACCCCGACGTTTCCATAGTAGTCCACCGTCAGATCGAGGCTATCCAGGCCCAGGCCCTCGGAGAGGGCGTTCTCGATCGGGGCGATCAGGCCGGTCGCGAACTGCGCGTTGAGGATATTGAAGGCCTCCTGGCCGATCGTGATCGTGCCGTTGGCCTGGGGTACGAGCACCCCGGGCAGGGCCTGGCCGGTATTGGCCGGCGGGGCGCCCGGCAGATTGCCCGGCGGCTGCGGCCCGACCGGCTGGCCGGTGATCGGGTCGAAGGCGATCCCGCTTCCGATGAAACCGCCGAACGGGGCGATCAGGGCCAGGATCTGGTCGTTCGTATAGCCCGGCGGGTTCGAATTAAAGGCGATGGTGAGGTTCTGGAGCGGCCCGTCGACCTTGATGGTGATGTCCGCCGAGCCATACGGATTGCGGGCGCGGTTCGGATCCGGGTTCACGATGTGGGTGGTGCCGACCGCGTGGATGGTGGGCGTGACCCCGTCGGCCGGGTCGAACGAGACGCTGCCCGACTGCACCCGGAAGGCCCGGTCGAAGTACGTCAAGGTGCCGCCGGTGGAGGTGAACCCGCCGGCCAGGGTCGGCAGGGCGAGCGTCCCCGCCAGCATCGCCTCGCCGGTCGCGCCGATATCCAGGGTCGCAAGCCCGCCGCCGCGGACCCGGACGTTCTTCTGGGCCTTCACGTCGAGGGCCAGGGCCATATCGATCGGCAGACCGGCCAGGGTGGGGCGGCCCCCGGCCGCCGGACCTTGGGCGCCGGTGAAGGCCGAGAACGGGATGACCGCGTCCGACGCGGCCAACGTCCCCGAGAGCTTCGCGATGCCGGGCGGGCTGCGGTCGAGCGCGAGCGTGCCGTCGAGCGTCCCGCGACCGTAGGCGGGCAGGTCGATCTGCGCGCTCGAGGCTTTGGCTTCGAAATGATAGTTCACGTCGCCGGCCCGTCCGAAGCCCTGCGCGAACGCGATCGTGCCGCTGCCGCGCACGATGCCGGTGCCGAAGTGGGCGGAGAATCCGGCGATGGTCGCGCTGGTCCGATCGAACGTGATCGACCCGACCGACCCGGTGATCGGCGTGCGTTCGAAGAGGCTCTGATACGCGCCGTTGGCGATCGAGACGCGCCCGTAGATGCGCGGCTGCTGTAACGTACCGACCAGGTTGACGTGGCCGTCGAGCGAGCCGCCGAGGATGGTGCCGTTGCCGAGCACTTCGTCGAGCGCCGCCGGGTCGACGCCGGTCAGCGCCAGATCGAAGTTGACCGGTCGATCGCTCGCGACTTGGAACGGCGAGAGTTGGAGCGGCAGCGTGCCGGCCAGCGTCGCCGAGCCGTGGGTGAAGGTCGCGCCGGCGTTGCGCAGCTCGAGGTTCTCGCCGTTGAGCTTGACCGAGCCGAAGAGCGAGGTCGCGACCAATCCGTACGCGTCGACGTCGCTCGCGTCGAACGCGGCTTGGAAGGTCGGTGCGCCGAGCGTGCCGCCGATCTGCGCGGTCGTCTCGAAACTGCCTTTGACGGTGATGTTCTTGCGCGTCAGCTGCGCGACGAGCAGCGGCAGGTCGTCGGTGACCGCGTGCACCGAGAGCGCGAGCGGCATCGCCTTGCTCAAGCCGAGCGTGCCTTGCGCGGTCGCCGCGAACGCGGGCGCGGTCACCTCGGCGTTCTGCAACACGATCGAGTCGCCGTTCGATCCGACCGACGCGGTCAGCGCGTCGATCGGCAACCGCCCGAACGAGCCGTCGGTGAGATCCGCTTCGCCGACGATGCGCAGGTGCGGATACGCGCCGCGCACGCGCGCCGATGCGTCGACCCGGCCGAGCAGCGGCAGCTCGGGATAGCCGAAGGCGGGCAACCAGGTCGAGAGATCCATATCGTCGACCGTCGCGGTCGCGTCGTAGCGCGAGTCGGCGATCAGCCGGTCCATGTGCGTGGTCGGCGCGAGCGTGACGTCGCCCATGGCGTGGAGCGAGCCGTGCGCGCCCGAGACGATCAGCCGCCCGTTCACGACGTTGCGCACGCTCGACCAATTCGCGATGGTATCGCCGATCGGCAGGGCGCGATAGCGGAAGCCCTTCACGTCCACGTCGCCGTCGGTCGAGACGTGGCCGCCGGAGTCGAGCAGCGAGAACGCGATCGCGCCGACGCCGCCCAGCGTGTCCCCGGTGTCGAAATAATTGTTGAAGTCCGACAGGGTCGCGTGCGACGCGCGCACCGAGAGCGCGTTCTCGTCCTTGCGCACGATCGCGGAGAAGCGCGTGTCGGTGGTGCCGACCAGCGCGCCGCCGTAGCGCGCCGACATGCCGGTGCGATCCGCGTCGAGTCGGGCCGACGCATCGACGAACGGCAGGCCGTTGACGGCGCCGCCCGGCACCGCGACCGGTCCCGAAACGGTCGGCCACGCGCCGCCGCCGCCGATCGCGAGGCTCGCGTTGTAGACGCCGGTCGTCTGATAGCCCGGCAGACGGAGCGTCCGCAACGTGCTCGCGACGTCGGCGGCCGGCACGTCGGCGTGGACCGCGTAGTGCGGCTGATGCGCCGCCAGCCCGTCGATCGATCCGCCGATCAGTCCGACCGCCGTGCCGAGCGAGCCGACGCCGTTGGTGATCTGCAGCGTGCCGCGGTGGAGCGCGAGCGTCGCCGTGCCGCTGACCGGATAACCCGCAGCGCTGCCGTCCTTCACGCTCACGCCGCCGTCGAACGAGGGCGTCGACGCGCCGCTATCGCCGACCCGGCCGGCGACCGCGACGTCGCCGCTCTGCAGCGGCAGGCCGAGCCCGTGCAGGCCCGCACCGCTCAGTCCGACCCCGACCAGCGCGATCGTCCCGCCGCCGAGCGCCGCGGTCGCGTAGGTACCGGCCGCGACCAGGTGGCCGTTCGCGACGGTCGCGTCGGCCGAATAGACGTGCAGCGCGCCCTTCTCGAAGGCGAGCGTGCCGCTCGCGCGCTGGACCGCGATGCCGTCGAGGCTCGCGTTCGCGAAGACCACGTCGCGCGCTTGGACGACGGTGCGATGCGGCTCGATCGAGAGCGCGACCGGACCGCTGACCGCGCCGCTGCCGGTGATGCCGCCCAAGAACGGATGCAGGCCCTGCAACGTACCGGCGTACGAGCCGCGCGCCGCGATGCCGTGCGGCGAGAACGCGCCGCTGCCGTCGAAGGTGCCCCACGGCCCGTCGGCGTGCGCGCTCGAGATCGCCGCGTTCGCGAGATTCCCGCCGAAGGTCGCCGCGATCAGATCGAACTTCACGTTCGCGACCGTCGCCTGGGTCGCCGAGAGACGACCGGCGAGCACGATGTCGCTGCCGCTGCCGCCGCCCGCGACCGCCGCGTAGCCGAGCGTCCCGGAGATCGGCGGGAGTTGTGGAAGGCGCGCGCCGGGGAAGATGGTCTGCGAGGGCGCGTGCAGGGAGACATTCTGCGCGACCGCCCAGAACGCGCTGGTGCCGTCCGGGCGATCGAGATGATAGCGGCCCCAGACGCTGCCCGCGCCCGCGGCGATGTGGAACGGCGCGACCTCGGCGACGCCGTCCGGATCGAACGTGAAGAGCGCCGAGGCGCGATCGACGCCGCGCAACGACGAGAGCGATCCGCGCGCGCCGAGCTTGAGCGCGTTTCCGCTCAGGATCGCGTCCGCGACCATCGGCTCGTGCGGCAGCAGCTCGGCGACGTACGGCAGCGAATCCGACGACGTATCCGCGTGGACCGCGAGCAGCGAGGACGTGCCGTCCTTGGCCAACGTCAGATCGCCGCGCACGACCGTCTGCACGCCCGCATAGTCCGCCGTCATCGGCGCGACGTAGACGACGCCCTGCGAGAGCGCGATGTCGGCGGCGACGCGATCCAACGGAAGCTCGCGATAGTACGCGCGCGCCGCGGTCGCATGCGCGACCACGATCGGCGCGCCCGTCGAGCCTTCGATCAGCACGCCGACCTCGGCGTCGCCGCGGACCGGTTGGGCGTGCGCGAACGCGAGCACGCCGCGCAGTTTCGCGAGATCGCCGCGCCCGGTGAGCCCGAACCGCAACTGCGGCTTGGCGAAGTCGAAGAGCCCGCCCGCGACCCGGACCGGAACGCCGGCCAGCGTCGCATCGAGACGCCGCGAGAAGAATTCGTCGTCGACGATCTGCAGGCGGCCGGCGATGCGGTCGAGCGGCTGGGCGAGCGACGCGACGAAGAGCTGTCCGTCGGAGACGTCGAGGTTCGCGCCGATGTGGTACGCGATCGGCACGTTCGGCGCGACGTCGAGCGAGTAGAGCTTTGCGTCGACGTCGTGCGCGGTGCCCGCCAGGATCTTGAGCGCGGCCGAGTTCATGATGAAGTTGCCGATGGTGCGGATCGGGATCGCCTTGGCCTGCAGATGGTGGATCGCGTAGCCGCGCAACAGATCGACCGTGCCGACCGCGCGGAACGGCTCCGGCTTCACGTCTTCCAGCTCGCCGGTCGCGACGTAGTGCGTGCGCGCCGTCGAGTCGATGGTCGCGTCGCCCGCGATGTGCAAGATGCGCTGCTGCGCGTGGTCCTGCGCGTACTCGGCTTGATCGACCAGCAGCGCGCTGCCGTCGCGCACGCGCACGTCGAACCGGAGGGGCACGCCGTTGGGGCGGCCCGGCGGACCGGAGCTGGCCGCGCTGCCGGCCGGCAAGATGATGTTGTAGGTGCCGTCGCGGTGACGCAGGGCCGTGAACGCGGGCGACGCGATCGTGATGCCGGTCAGCCCGAACCGGTGGGTGCTCCCGGGGAGCAGATCGCGCAGCGAGTAGTAGACGTCGATGCGGGTGGCGTCGAGCACCGGCTCGCCGTTCCGCGAGACGTGGACCTGGATCAGGGCGCCGTGGTCGCGCCCCAGGCGCTGGTCGCCGATCTGGACGCTATACCCGGTCGCGATGCCGATGGCGTGCTCGAGGGCGAAGCGAATGACCGCGTGGCGGCTTGCGACCACGATCCCAACGACCACAACTGCGGCCGCCAGGCCGGCCCACCATCGCTTGCGCACGCTTGTAGGCCCCTTATACCCCGAGCGGCGTTCCACGCCTGCGAGAACGGAGCGGGAGGGGCGCTCGGTCGCTTACGCCGGGACGGGCGGTGGAGAGGATGCGGGAAGCGGCGATGGGAAGGTTGCTTGCGGTGGTGGGCGAGGTAATAGCAGTTGTGCACAAACTGGTCATGGCTTTGACCACCAGCCTTTTCGCAAAAAGTCTGGAGGTTTCCACATGGTTTCACTCAAGCAAATCGTTCGGGTTTCCGTCTTCGCGGTGATCGCCGCGGTGACGAGCCCGGCGCTCGCCTTCGCAGGCGCGCACTGCCCGCATCCTGCGGGCTTCACATGTTACGAGGTGGACACGTACTTCGACGGCAAGCTCATCGGTTGGACGTGCTCCTGCTCGGAAGCGCCACTGTAGTCGATAAGACCGGGGGCGAGGACTCTCCTCGCCCTATCCCAATGTTCTTTGCCTTGCATTCGTTTTGGAGTAATCTCGATGCGATTCATAAAGACGCTCGCCCTTGCAGTAACCTCTATCGCTCTCGTCTTCTCGCCGGCCCTGGCGCAGCAGAAAATTCGCGTTAACCTGCAAGGCGGGCCGCTCCCGAACGCGCTGGTTTGGAACGGGCCTGCCATCGCTCCTTCGACATCTCTTCTGAAGTGCTCGCCGGACCAGCGCGCAATTGTCGACCCGATCATCGATGCCACCGCACAGTTCGTTCGGATCGAAGGCGGTTCGCGTCAAGGCGCGGCCTTCTCGAACGTGGCAGCGATCGAAACGCCGGCGCACATCGTGGTCAGCGTGCTCCGCGCGCAAAAGGGATCGTATGCCGTGCATCTGGATATCACGCACGCGACACTCCAGATGCCGGACATGGTGAACGCGTTTTACAGCTGTTTCTCGCTGCGATTCGGATCCGCGAGCAAAGCCGCATCCCTCGGCCTTCTCGTCCCGACCTCGAACCAATCCTCGCCGATCTACTCCCCGGCTGTGGGCTTCTACGTGGTGATGTAGCCCGTATGGCTGTCCGATCGATAAGTCGCACGATCGTCGTCCTGCTCCTGGTCGCGCTCGTGTTCGGATCGGCGAGAGCGGCTGACGGGAACGCGAGCCTTGAAGTTTTCGTAACCGACGCTTCGAACGGAAAGGTGATTCCGTTTGCACGCGTCTTCGTCGGTAGCCAGGCCGGCGGCACGATCGTCTATACCGACGAGGCGGGACGGGTGGCGATGGAGGGCTTGGAACCCGGGCAATACTCGCTCGCCACGTATGCCCCAGGCTTCTCATCGAAGGCGACGTCGATCGCGGTCTCAGGCGGACTCACAACAGCGGTATCCGTCGCTCTCGCACCCGCTGGCGCCACGAAAGTCATCGCAACGGTAAGGGCGATAGCGCGGCCTACGCTCGACACCACGCGCCTGTCCGCTTCAGACGCACGCGTCTCCGCTACCGGATCGCTCTTTTCCGCACTCACGTCGTTACCCGATGTCAGTATTCGCGATGGCGGGCTTTCCGTCGACGGCCTGAGCGCCAATGCGTTCCAGCCTACGATCGACGGCGTCGCGCTTCCCCAGGGCGGGGCGAGCGCACTTTTCAGCGACCTCGGTCTCGACCTCTTCAACTCCGTCTCGGCCCGCCCCGTCGGCAGCGCTGGAGGACCAGGGGTCGATCTCTCTTCATCCGACCCTACGATCGCCTTCTCGACGGATGGCTCGCTACAAACAACAGCCATCGGGTCTTCGAGCTCCATGCTTCAGGCTCGGGGCACGACCGGTTACGTCGGCTACGTCGCCCGCCACGTCTCGCGCAACGAGTTCGGGTCGCGTCAAGGCCTCTTCTACCTCGATGAAAGCGGCCTCGCCTATGATCATAGCAACGGCCAAAATGGATCAGGGGATCTCCTCAAGGTTCGTTTGCCGATCGACAAATCGCAGCACGTTCTTCTCGAAGCCTCGCGCCTCGACGGATCAAGCGATGCCGATTGCGACCGCCGTTCCGGCGGCGTACCGTGCGGTTACGGTCCGGGAAACAGCGATGCTTCCTCGTTCCGCCAGTTCGTCTTCCGTTACGGAGTATCGCTCGGAAGGACGTCGGTTGACCTAGCGATCGGCAACGCTTCGTCGAGCACGGTTGATGATTATCGCGCCCGCTTGGTGGGTGGCTCGAGCTCGCCGTACCATTCATCGAGTCGCACGTTTGGGACCACGTACGATGCTAGCGTGGAGGCTCCGCTGGGGCATAGCAGCGTTTCGGCGGAGCTCTTCGCTTCCGGCACCTCGCTCGCCACGACGATTCCCGGCGTCGTGCCGATACCTCGAACTCGCTACACGAGCTTCTCCCTTACGGATACCTTTTCGACGGGTCCGCTCTCGACGATCGTCCGGTTTCAGCGCGCGAACGGCGCTAGCGCCCACGCGTCGGTGTCGGTTGATTCCACGGTCCACCTCACGAGCGGTGACGACCTCCACGCCCGGATCGCCGTCGGTGCCGAGTCGGTCACGCCGATCCAAACATTTCCGACAAGCGGCGATCCGGCGGATCCGGCTTCGGTCCAATATGATTGCTTGCACGGCCATGCGTTTGCGTCCGTTCCGGGCGACGACCCCGCCGATCCGCTCGATAGCGGCGCGTCACTCGCCTTTCGTCACTCCTCCGGCCGATGGTCGTTACGGCTCTCCGCATCGAGCGATACGATACACGGGGCGCAGGTGCCCACTGTCGAGGCCGCTAGCGCCTCGCCCGGGGCGATCGATCCGCTACAGTTGGCCGGCCTGCAAGCGTTCTACGCGTCGCCGTATGCATGCGGCGCACCCGCGCCGCTTACCCCGTCGAGCATCTATCTATCGGCCAGCCGAAATGCCACCCTGGTCCAGCGTCGCGTCTCCGCGTCGGCCGCCCTCGCGGTCTCCCGGTCGCTAATCGTCGCGCCGTATCTGTCCCTCTCGCAAAGCTCTGAGAACGCCGGGGGAACGTGGGAATCGCTCGCCTACGCGCCATCGCTACGCGCAGGTCTTCTCGCCGACTATCACTTCGACGGGGGGCGCGACGAACTACTCACGCTCGCGAGCATGACCGGTGCCAACAACGCAAACGCTCTGCCTGCCTATACGCAGATCGATGTCGGCTTCGCGCGTACGCTCGCATATGGCCGGGTCATCGTCGCGGCGTCGAACGTCACGAACGCCTCGTCAGCCGAGTTCGCGTCGTCTGCGTTTGCGCGGCCACTGCCCGGCGGCATCTTGCCGATCGCTCAGCCGCTCCGCGCGACTTCCCTTCGCGTGACCTATGAATTCCATACCGGCGCCAGGGTGCCGCCGCCCAGTACCGACGCCCTCACGGCGATCGCTGCCTCGCTCGACCCTTCGACCGACACGTTCACGATGTCGTTCTCTCGCCTTCCCTCGACCAGACCGGCCGCACCGTTCGAGCCTGACACATCCCAGCCGTCCTGCACCCCGGAACTCGTCGGGACCGCTCGAGATATTCTCGCCGCGATGCGGCGACGCGAAGCCGGTTCGGAGGTACCCGATCCAGCCGGAGTCCGCATCGAGAAGCATCGCACCGGCGGCGGCGTCGGATTTACCCTGACCTTCACGGCAGCGGTGTCATCGCGCGCCTACTTCGGATGCGTCGCCCAACATTTTGCCGACGTCGACGAAGCGATCTCGTTCGGGCTGTACGTCCCCGCGCATCTTCCCGGAGAAAACGACGACGTCGGATTTTTCGATTCTCGGGTCGGTGCCTATACGCTGATCGAAAGCGCAAGCCAGCCTCGCGCGTCAGGCGCGCCCGCGATCGACCTGCTTCCGGTCCCGGTGACCGCGCCAGGCGAGCCGTTCGCGTTGCGAACCACGTGTCCGGAGAAGTCGCGCGGCTTTGCGGCCCACGTACTCGATGGGCTCAGAAAGCGTTTGGGGCGCGGAGGCGACCCATACGCGCTCTCGCCGTACTTCAAGATCGTCCAGCAACGCGGGACTCGGGAGCTATGGTCGACGATCACCTTCTTCGAAGCGACTACGCTCACCACGATCGAAACGTGCGCAGACGTCGTCGGAGCATCGCACGACGACCTTTCCTCGGCCGGCGTCGGAGCTAAACCCGGTACGCTAAGCTTTTCGAAGAACCTCGGCCTCTACGTCTCTATGCCGTAGGGCCTGGCTAGAGATCGAGGTTCTTGACGCTCTTCGCGTATTCGAAGATGTACTGCTTGCGCGGTTCGACCTTGTCGCCCATCAGATCGGTGAAGATCTGCTCGGCCTCGACCGCGTCCTCGATGGTGATGCGCTTGAGGCGGCGGTTGCCGACCTCCATCGTGGTCACCGCGAGCTGCTCGGCGTCCATCTCGCCCAAGCCCTTGTATTGCTGGACCTGGAAATCTTTGATGTCGCCGTCGCCGATGATCGACTTGAGATCCGCCTCGGAGAAGGCGTACCACTGCTTCTTGCCCTTCTTCACGCCGTAGACCGGCGGCTGCGCGATGTAGACGTAGCCGTCCTCGACGAGCGCCTTCATCTGGCGATAGAAGAACGTCAGCAACAACGTGCGGATGTGCGATCCGTCCACGTCGGCGTCGGTCATGATGATGATCTTGTGATAGCGCAGCTTCTTGGCGTCGAACTCGTCGCCGAAGCCGGTGCCGAGCGCGGTGATCATGGTGCGGATCTCTTCGTTCGAGAGCACTTTGTCCAAGCGCGCCTTCTCGACGTTGAGGATCTTGCCGCGCAGCGGGAGGATGGCTTGCGAGTTCGGGTCGCGGCCGCCCTTGGCCGTACCGCCGGCCGAATCGCCTTCGACCAGGAAGACCTCGCTCTCGGCCGGGTTGGTGTTCTTGCAGTCGACCAGCTTGCCGGGCAGCCCCGAACCTTCGAGCGCGTTCTTGCGGCGCGAGAGATCGCGGGCTTTCTTGGCGGCTTCGCGGGCGCGTTGCGCCTGCATGGTCTTCTCGATGATGGCGCGCGCGTGCTTCGGGTTCTCTTCGAAGAAGAACTCGAGGCGTTCGTTGACCAGACCGTAGACGATGCTGCGGACCGGTGCGTTGCCGAGCTTGGTCTTGGTCTGGCCTTCGAACTGCGGGTTCTCGAGCTTGACCGAGACGACCGCGGTGAGGCCTTCCATCACGTCGTCGGTCGAGAGGTTGCCCTCGTTCTCTTTGAGGATGCCGCGCTTCTTGGCGTAGGCGTTGACCGCGTTGCCGACCGCCGTCCGGAAGCCGGTCAGATGCATGCCGCCTTCGGTCGTGTTGATGTTGTTGGCGTACGCGTAGATCAGCTCGGTGTAGGTGTCGGTCCACTGCATCGCGACCTCTACGTCGACGCCGTCGCGTTCGTTGTGGGTCGAGATGATCTCGTGCAGCGGGTCCTTCTTCTCGTTGAGCCACTCGACGAACGAGATGATGCCGCCTTCGAACTTGAAGTTGCGTTCGCGCGGCTCGTCGCCACGTTCGTCGCGCAGCGTGATCGAGAGACCGCGATTGAGGAACGCCAATTCGCGCAGGCGCTTGGCGAGCACGTCCCAATGGTATTCGGTCGTGTCGAAGATGGTCTTGTCGGCCATCCAGGTCTGGATCGTGCCGCTGCCGCTCTCGGCCTTGCCGACCTTCTTGAGCTTCTCTTTCGTGATGCCGCGTTCGAAGCGCATCTCGTAGATCTGGCCGTCGCGCTTGACCCGCGTGGTCATCCATTCCGAGAGCGCGTTGACGACCGAGATGCCGACGCCGTGCAGGCCGCCCGAGACCTTGTAGCCGCCCTTGCCGAACTTGCCCCCGGCGTGCAGGATGGTCATCACGACCTCGACCGCCGGGAGCTTCTCGTCCTTGTGCATGTCGACCGGGATGCCGCGCCCGTCGTCTTCGACCGATGCGCTGCCGTCTTTGTAGAGCGTGACGAACACGTTCTTGGCGTGACCGGCCATCGCTTCGTCGACGGCGTTGTCGACCGCTTCGTAGACGAGCTGATGCAGGCCGCGCTCGGACGTGCTGCCGATGTACATGCCCGGGCGCTTGCGCACCGCTTCGAGCCCCTTGAGGACTTCGATCTGTTCGCCGGTGTAGTTGCTCGACATTACTTCTTTTCGTTCCGTTTCGTAGTCGTATCGTAGATCAACGCGTAGAGGTCGTCGCCGAGCTCGTTGCGCACCGTCGCCGGCGCGAGCCGGTCGGCGGTCATCCCGGACTTGAGCATCACGTACGATTGCGCGATCGCCCGCTCGCGTCCGTCGCGAGTGAGCGTTCCGGCGCGCACCGCCCGCTGGAGGATCGTCCACCAGCGTTTGAGCAGGCGGCTTCGAATCGCTCCGAACTCTCTTCGGCTCAGGTCGGGAACGCTCTCGTTCGCGGCCTCGTAGCCGATCAGCGGCATCTCGTAGAGCAACCGCATGACCGCGCTCGTCCGCTCCCCGATCCGTGCGTCCGCACAGACGCCGCAATGAGTTGCAGAGCCGGGTGCGAGCGGCACGCCGCATCGAGGACAAGGGTTCCACCCGGCGGCCCGCTTGGCCCGCCAGTAGCCCTCGACGCGGGCCCGAAAACGGGCGACCGCGGCCGCGGTATCGACGGCCGGCTCGAAGTGGCCGGAGCCACCTGCGTGGGCCGGAGAACCGGGAGGGGTGGCCGAGGGTCGGGTGCGCGGCGCGGCCAGTCGCCCGACCTTGAACGTCAGGCGCTCGATGCCGACGCCGGGGATGGTCGTCGCGATCGAGCTGAGGATCCGCTCGCCGAGGAAGCTGAGCTGTTGGCTCCAGGCGCTCGAGCGGGTGACGACCGTGAGCACGCCGCGTTCGATCTTGAGCGGGCGCGAGTTGGCCGCGACCTTCTCGCCGACCAGCTCCGGCCACCGGCTGCCAAGCACCAGGACGGGATCGGCCGGAGCGCCGGCGACCGGGGACCAGCCCTTGAGCGACTCGCCGAGCGACTTCATGCGGCCGTCAGCGTCGCGGCCCGTACGTGCCAGGTCTTGCCGCCGGAGAGCCGGGGCGGCAGGTGGGTGGCGGTCACGAAGGCCTGTTCGAATGCGCCGACCCCATCCAGGAACGCGTCGGCCCGCTGCTCGTCCAGTTCGGAGAGCACGTCGTCGAGGAGCAAGAGCGGCGCTTCGCCGGTCCGGTCGCGCATGACGCTGTATTCGGCGACCTTGAGCGCGAGCACCGCCGTCCGCTGCTGGCCCTGCGAGCCGTAGGCCGCGAGCGAGCCGTCGTCGAGCCCCAGGACCAAGTCGTCGCGATGCGGTCCGACCAGCGCGATCCGGCGGACCCGCTCGGCCTCGGACCGCTCGCGCAACCGCGCGCCGAACGCGGCCGCGACCGCATCTTGAGTCGGCACCTCGAAGGCCACGTCGGGCTGGTAGCGGACCTCGAGCGTCTCGGCCCGGTTGGACCAGCGCGAATGGACCTCGGCCGCGGCGCTCGCGAGCGCGCTCGTGTAGTGGGCGCGCGCCAGCATCAGGTGCGTGCCGGCCTCGATCAAGCCGTGGTCGTAGATCGCGAGCAGATCTTCGTCGACGCGATCGTTCTTGAGCAACGCGTTCTTCTGCGAGAGGGTCTTCTGGTAGCGCGCGAGTTCGCGGTAGTAGACCGGCTGCTCTTGCGCGAGGGCGACGTTGAGCATCCCGCGACGCGCCGAGGGCGAACCGCCGACCAGTTGGAGATCGGCCGGCACGAACGTGACCACCCGCGCGCGCCCGAGAAACGATGCGTAGCGGACGTTGTCGCCGTTGATGGTATAGATCTTGCGCGTGCCGCGCGGCGTGGTCGCGATCGAACACGAGAGCCGCACGGTTCCGGCGCGCACTTCCGCAAGTCCGGTGACGCTCGCGATATCGCCGCCGTTGAAGATCGCGTCGCTCTCCTTGCTCGTGCGGAACGACTTGCCGGTGCCGAGCATCGCGATCGCTTCGAGCAGATTCGACTTGCCCTGCGCGTTCGCGCCGAGAAACACGTTGAGCCCGGGCGCGGGTTCGAGGTCGAGCGAGCGATAGTTCCGGAAGTTCGCGAGCGACAGCGAGTTGAGCTTCATCGTGCGCCGTGTACCGTGGCGTCCTTCGAGACGTCCCTTCGAGACGCCGACTCGCGTCGGCTCCTCAGGAGTCTCCTCAGGATGACGCACCGAGGTTCTCTGTCATGCTGAGGAGCGAGCGCAGCGAGCGTGTCGAAGCACGCGCGCTCCGGAGACATGTACGAGACTACTGCCGGAGCGGCATGAGGACGTAGAGTTGCTGCGATCCTTCGACGCCTTCGAGGGGACGGATGGCGGCGGGCGAGAGCGGGCCGAGGAATTCGATCACGGTCTTGTCGGACTCGATATGGTTGAGGATCTCGACCAGGTAGCGCGCGTTGAACGCGATGGTGAGATCTTCGCCGGTCTGCTCGACCTCGATCTCTTCGTAGGCGTTGCCCGAGATGTCGGACGACGCGGTGACCACCAGCGTCTGATTCGTCACCGCGAGTTTGATCATCGAGGCGCGATCGCCGGCGACCAGTTCCGCGCGGCGGAGCGCGCCGATCAGGGCCGCGGTCGAGACCGTCAGCGACCGGTCGAACTTGGCCGGGATGACCTGGTTGTAGTTCGGGTACTGCCCGTCGACCAGGCGCACCGTGATGGCGACGTCGTCGGCCGCCATCTGCAGCTGGTTCGACTGCGCGCCGAGCGCGGTGACCGAGATCGTCTCGGTGCCGCCCAGGTTACGGGCCGCTTCGTTGAGCGCTCGGGACGGAACGATGTACTTCTCGGCGCCGGTGATACCGTCGTCGAGGGTGGTGGTGAACTTGGCGAGGCGGTAGCCGTCGGTCGCGACCATCGTGAGGTTGTTGCCTTCGATCTCGAGCAAGGTCCCCATCAGGACGGCGCCGCGCGCCTCTTCACTCGAGGCCGCGAAGATGGTGGCGTTGATACCGTCGCGGAAGCGCTTGCCGCCGATCGTGAAGTGCGAGCCGCGCGCCGCCGCCGGCAGCGGCGGGTACTCGTCGGCCGGGAGGGCGTGGAAGTCGTAGTTACTACGGCCGCTCTTGACCGAGGCCCGAGTCGGCGTCCCGGAGAGCTCCAGCAGCCCGGGTGCCAGGTTGGCGAGGTAGCCCGAGAAGAGCTTGGCCGGCACGGTGACCGCACCGCCTTCGGTGACCTCGGCTTTGAAGGCGTGTTCGAGGGTCAGCTCGAGATCGGTGGCCCGGACGGCGATCTTGCCGTCCTCGGCCGAGAGGATGACGTTGGAGAGGATCGGCACGGTCGTATGCGCGTTGACGACCTTGCTGGCGGCGCCGACGGCGCTCGCGATGTCCTTGGTGTTAGCGGTAAACTTCATTCTCCACCGATCTTCTGCGGCATGGTCCCGTGCCTTTTAATTATAGAAAGAACGTAGACGTAGTAGTAGTGCGGTTCATTGTGGGGAGAACCGGAAATTCCTCGATGGTTATGCGGGTTTGCGCCCGGGACAAACTGTGCAGACCGGGGCCCCGCTATCCCCGCTTTCCCCCGTTCGCGGATCCGGCAGGCTTATACACGACGCAGGGCCGACCTTGTGCGGAACAGCGCGTACGGCGTGCAGAACTATTTATGGACAAAAAAAGGGGCACCGTTTATCACGGTGCCTGACACATACCGATGAGTTGCGCGACGCGATTGCGGTACGCTTCGTCGATCTGCATCTGCTCTTTCACTTTGTTACGCGAATACATCACGGTGGTGTG
>Ga0070691_10000153_pt1 | contig 22212 bp, 40 predicted proteins | sample KBSK1101metaG_FD_64673 | JGI IMG/M metagenome (GOLD analysis project Ga0070691, IMG submission 64673) | Corn, switchgrass and miscanthus rhizosphere microbial communities from Kellogg Biological Station, Michigan, USA - KBS K1-10-1 metaG | ecosystem: Host-associated > Plants > Roots >... | reverse complement strand
CACGGCTCACTGCCCGATGAACTCCGACAGATCGGCCCACAACTGCTCGTCGATCGACTTGTAGGCCTTGCGCGCCTTGGCTTCGAGGTCGAACTCGTAGGTGATGTCGGTGACCCCGGGCAGGTCGAGGTCGATCTCGGGACGATAGGTGATCGAGAAGAACCGGCCCGCCAGCTCCTCGACGTTCTTGTATCCGACGATCATCTCGGGCAGGTTCGGATTCGGGATCGAGTAGTAGTTCTTGAACTGCGTCCACGATCCGCCGAAGATCCCGGGGTCCAGCGCACGGAAGATCCCGTAGATGTCCAAAGGGGACTGCGGGATCGGCGTACCGGTCAGGCCGATGCGCTTGGCGGTGAAGTTGACCCACTGGGCGAGTGCCCCGGAAATGGTTCGCTTCTGCTGCTTGGTCTTCAGCTTGTAGGACTTGATCCGGTGGATCTCGTCCAGCACGAGGGTGTCGATCCGCTTGGAGGGGATCCAGTCGTTCCACGGGTCGTGCGCGAAGCACTCGTAGTTGACCACTGCCGCGTGCACCGGGGCGCCGCAGTTGCAGTCGAACAGGCACTCTTCCAGCTGGGCGAGGCGCTCGGGCAGGCTCAGGGAGACGTAGCCGGAGCGAGCGCGCGGCGACGGCCGGGTGCCGTTGACGATGTGCCAGGCAAGCTTCGAGAACTTGCGCACCTCGCGCGGCCACACCCCGCGCACCTTGTTCGGGCAGGTGATCACCACCCGCTGCGGGCGCTTGATCGCCTCGCGGTTGATCGCGGCGATGGTCGAGAGCGTCTTGCCGCCGCCCATCGGGATGGCCAGCAGGCTCGAACTCATCTCCCCGGCGAAGGCCACGGCACGGATCTGGTGCTCCCACAGGTGGAACCCCGGCTTGACCAGCGGGCTGGTGTCGACCTCCGGCAGCGGTGAGCCGTCGACGAGCAAGGCGGCCGCTTCGGCGCGGCGGCCGTGGTCCTCGGCGAGCGCGGCCACCCGGGGGCTGAACCGGCCGCCGTAGGGCGAGAGGGTGCTCACGATGGCCGCAGCGGCCGCCGGAGAGGCCGCATAGACCCATTCCCACTGCCCGTCGGCCTTGCTGGGCTTGCCGCCGGGGATGGCCTTCATGACGTCTTTGAGGGCGTACGGTGAGCGCACCGCGATCCGGCCGTCGGAACGGATGCGCGCGGTCGGCTCGCGACCGCTGGGGACCTGCGGCGTGGCGGGCGCGGACGCGGCCGCCGTCGCGCGGGCGACCGGCGCGGCGGGCTCGGGCGGCATGGCGATGCCCGCGTGGTTCAGCTCCGGTACGTATCGGCTCAGGATGCGGTAGGCGGTGCGCGCCTGGCTGGCCGACAGCTTCGCCCCACGCCGGGGGATCGAGGCGAGCGCGGCTGCCTGGCCGAGGTCGCGCACGCCGACAGCGCGCGGCTGGGCGTCGATGGCGGCCAGCAGCGCGGCGCCGACAGCGGCGTTGACTTCTTCGGGTGTCACCTGGTGGTGGTCCTCGGGGTGAACGTGCAGGAGATGGTCAGGATGGCCGAGAGGATGATCGTCTGAACACGGCGGGGCAGCCGCTCGATCAGCCGGGTCGGTCTGCGGTGCTGCCCGCTCATGCGTCCATCACGTCCCGTCTCTTGATCTTGGCCATCCGGCCGTCCGGGTGATGGAAGACGACGCCCTCGCCGGGGTAGGTTGCCAGCCAGTCGCGCAGGCCGTCGTAGGTGCGCGGGGCGCCGGGGCGCACCGGGAGGTCCTCGTGCTTGAGCAGCGTGGGCCGGTCGACGCCCTCGGGGTTGTTCGCGATCCTCGGCGCGACCAGCTCGTAGGTGCCGGGGGTGTATTCGGCTTCCGGGACGTCGCCGGTGTCGAGCGCTTCGCGCCACATCTTCGCGTAGCCGGACTGCTCGACCGGCTCCCAGCCGAAGCGCTTGCCGGTGACCTCGTCGAAGTCGACCTCCTGCCACTCCGGCGGCGGCGTCTTGCCCGGCTTGACCTGACGTCGTGCCCACCAGCGCCGGTCGGCGCCGAGCAGCATGCAGGTGCCGTCCGCCTTGTGTAAGGCGTCGCCTTCGCCATCGAGCACCCACTGACACGCGGGGTGGACCTCGCGCAGCAGCCGGTCCTGGTCGGCCGGGTCGCGGAGGAAAACGGTGGGAATCTTGCGCACTCTAGCTCTCTTTCTAGACGAGTTCAGACCAAGTCGACCCTGGGCACCAGCGGCAGCCTCGGCGTACGCGCTTGCGTCCGGTGGAGTCGATGAAGGTGGACAAGATGGGGTGCTCGCCAACGTGTCCGTCGGCGCAGTCGGTCTTGGCGGCGAACCGGCGGTCGAGCATCGGCTCGCCATGCGCGGCGGCGCGGCGGCGATCGTCGAGCTGGGCGACCCGCTCGGGCCCGAGCACTTCGCGGCCGAGCGCCTCGAACAGCGGGCGCAAGGACTCGTCGTCTTCGCGATGAACTGTCTTACTGGCGGAGCGGGAACCATTCCACACCGTCACCGTGTCACCACACGAAGCCGCCGCCCGGCGGATTTCGTAGATGAGCTCGAACACCGCGTGATCGGTTCGGCTGGAGAACCCGTTGCGCTGCTTGATGTCGTAGGTCATCCGGCCAACGCGGTACTCCTGGCCGGGCAGCTCTTCGAGCCGGTCGGCCCAGCGTTTCCACGCCGGGTCGCGCAGGGCGCGTGCCATCGGGATCGGCGGCGGCTCGTCGAAGGTGCGGTCTTCGTCGGGGTTGGCCAGCTTGAAGGTGATGGCGTCGAGTTCCTCGGCGCTCAGCAACGGCGGCCGCTCGTCGGCGTGCAGCGCGGGCAAGTCATCGTCGCCCTTGCGCAGGAGCCGGGCCATCCGGGCGCGCTGGACACCCTTGTAGACCTTGGTCCAGCCGAGCAGAGCCCATGCCAGGACGGCAGGGATCATGATCGGAAGCGGCGCGAGGGCGATGATGATCGTCACCATGGTGAAGACGACGAACATCGGGATGGTGATCGACTTGGGCAGATCGGGAAGATCGACCCGCTTCAGATTTGGTCCGCTGCCGCGCTCGGGGTCGTAGCGCTCGGTGCGGACGTGACGCCGTCCGGCGCGGTCCTCGGTGACGCGCACGACGTAGCGAGCCTCACGCGCCTCGGTGAGCCCGGGGACGTCCCAGGGATACCGCCAGGTCTGGACGTAGGTGTAGGTGCGCTGGGCAGCAGGCTTGCGCAGCGGCTCGGAGCCGGAGCCGTGTGCCCAGTAGTTGAGCAGCTCGGCAGCCGGGGTGTTCGGGTGGCGGCCGGTGGCGGGGTCGACGGGCCCGAGGGGGCCGAGTTCAACCACGGCTCACCTCCTCTCGCGGTCTCGGCGTGGAACAGCCACACTGTAGCCGCCGCGAGGTCGGCTAGTCAACTAGGGAAGTGGTATCACGACCGGTGTGTGGCCCACGATGTCCCCGATCTGCTGCCACAACCGTGTCCGGCAGGCCTGACGGGAGCAGCACCGCGCTGATACCCGGATCGTATGTGTGGCCTCCTCGTCCTCCGGCGGCCACATGATGACGACGTCGTGCTCTTCGTAATGCAGGCAGGGCGACACCGGGTCAGGGCCGGGTCCGGCGCCCGGAGCGGGCTCTTCGACATCGTAGAAAAACACGATCTCGCCGCCGTCCGAGTCCTCGACCAAAACGCGCAAGCAGTCGTCGTACTCGTTCGACAGCCCGCGTGCTTCGCGGTGAGCGAGCGCTTCGCGGATCGCTCGCTGAAGATCCTTGATCGTCAAACCCCAGGGCTCCCGTGCGGGAATGACGAAGCGCACCCGACGACGGATAACCTCTTCGCGCTGGGCATCGTCGCTCATCGGTGCCGCCGTCCGCGCCGTCCGCGCCGCTCGGCGCGGTTGGGCTTCGGCATGTCGGCCGGGGTCAGCAGGCGGCGCATCTCGCGCGGCCGGATTGGCGTCACGAACGCCGAGCCGGACTCCAGGTAGGCGTCGACCCACCCGATCTCGCCGTTCTCCGCCTGCGAGCGCACGGTGCCGCGCTCGACCGGCCGGATGCGGGCGCCGTCCGGCCCGACAGCCAGCGAGCCCCAGCCGCCATCACGTAGGCCAGCGCGCGCGGCGGCCTCGGCGATGTCGGCGGAGGTGACCTTGACCCTGGCCTCGGGTTCAGGCTGCACGTCGTCCACGGGGAGTCCTCCGATCGAGCTGGCCACGGCGGGAGTCGTAGGGGTGGGACTGGCCGTAGATCCCGGCTGATCCGTGCCAAGGTCCGCAGCTACGGCACAGGTGGGCGAAGAACTTGCGTGGCCACGTCAGCGTGATTCCACACCATACGCAACGGCGTTTTCCGAAGATCAAATCAGTAGTCCGATCACAATTCCACACCCCAGTGCGATAGTCACCAGCAGCGTCAGCCAGGCCAATGCGACGGCGAGATGATGCCGTCCCTCAGGTCCCAGTGCGAGGAAGTAGGCGCGGAGGCCGTCGATGCGGAAGTGCCGGTGCTCGTGATCGGTCACGGGGTCACACTCTCCTACACCGAGGTTCTCCACCGGAAAGACTCGATTCGTTGACAATTGTGACCTAGTTCACAAGGGCGTAGTCGCCGACGCGCTGCTCGGCGTAGAAGCGCGGGCACTCGCACCCGGGCACCTTGCACCGGGCGCCGCTCAGGCCGCCCTTGTGAAAAGCGTAGGCGTCGCCGCATGCGGTGTTCGCGCAGACCGCGCCGTCCTCCGGCGGCGGCGGGGCGCTCGGCGCCCGCCGCCCCCGCTCCACGCGCGGCGGCGCCGGGTGCGGCAGCAGCGCCATCCCGGCCGCCGGGGAGTACGGCACCGCACCGGCCACCGGCCAGTGCTCGACCATCGCCGAAGTCTGGTAGCCGACCGAGCCCACATAGTCCGTGACTGCCCAGCACGCCTCGTGCGGGGGCGAGGGCCACTTGATCGCGATGTACTCGCCGTTGGGCGCGCGCCGGACGGTGCCGATCAGGTCGCCGTCCGGGTCACCCTGCTTGCGGCCGGAGCCGCCGTACTTGGCCATGCTCGTGCTCCTAGATCATTTCGATGTGGTCGATGACGGCGAAGGCGATCGAGTCCTGCCGGTACAGCTCGCGAACCTTTCTCAGGTTCATGCGCAGGGCACCGATGTGGTCGTGGTCGAACGCGGCGCAGAAGCAGGCGTTCTGGAACGGAACGTCCGGGCGGGCGAAGCCCTCGAAGTAGACGCGGCCACCCCAGGTCGCGATCGCGCGCTGGACGTCGGAGATGAACCGCGCCCACTCGGCCTGGCTCAGCTTGTCGTCGCTGTTGCCGATGGTGATGTAGGCGGTGACGACGACGTCAGGCACAAGGCTCTCCGGTGATGTGGATGGCCAGCAGCTCAGGCTTCGCGGTCAGCTCGCCGCCCGGCGGGAAGTTCGACTCGTCGTCGGCCTCCAGGGCCGGGATGACGTCCGGGGGCACGCAGTCGCCATCGGCGATGTGCCCGCGCAGATGATCCACCATCGCGGCCGTGGATGTCATCGCCCGGCCACCACAGCAGATCAGCCCGGCGGTGGTCATGTAGACGTAGACGTCGCTGCCGTCCTCGCCCATGCGTACATAGCTCATCAGAAAAGCCCCGCCTGATCCCACTTTTCGCGCCCGAGCGCGATAGCCACCCACCGTGCTTTCTCGGCCGCCTGGTCCTCTTCGGACAGCTGTTCGAAAAGCTGGTGCTTCCGGTCCATGATCCGGGGCAGCGCGAAGTACTCGATCTCCTGCGCACCCGCCGCAACTGCCGCCGCCCGCTTGCCCTCGGTGACGTCGTAGTGCCAGCGCCACGGCGGCGCCGGGTCAGTCCGGTCCTTGACCAGGAACTGGAACCACACGCGTTTCAGCCCGATCGACTGCGCGAACGGGTGCAGGTCGGCTGAGTCGTAGGCGTCGGAAACCAGGTGGCACCAACGGCTTTTGTTGTTGCCGACGGTGGCCGGGATGAACGCGTTGTCGACGTAGATCGTCATCGCAGCTTCCGGATGGCCATCTCGTATACCGCATCGGTGACCGTACTGTTCTTCTCCTCGTCGAAGTGCTCGACGGTGAAGGTCATCTTGTCCGGGTTGCGGACCCGGTAGACGTAGGCCCCGGTGTCGGTGACGTCCTCAAAGCGCACCGTGCAGTCGAAGTAGGCGCCCGTGATCTCGTTGGCCACGGCGGCAGCGAACCCGGGCAGCTGCGGGTAGTCGAAGTCCGGCTTGCCGTGTTTGCCCACATCGAGCGGACAGGCGTCCGGGCAGCGCTCGCAGCAGGGCGAGCAGTCCTGCGGGTCGCAGCAGCAGCCCGGCTTGTGCAGCTCGCAGCAGGACGGCTGTCCCGCCATTTCGATCAGGCGGTCCAGCTGGGGCAGCAGGCCCCGCTCATCCGGCGTGACGCCCAGTGCGACAGCCAGCCGGACGCGGCGCTCTTCGTCACGCTGCTCCACGCGGCGCTGGTAGTTCACCCACGCCTGGTTCAGTTCGCTCGACGACTCGTTCATGCATCCTCGCTCTCGGTCTTGGCCAGCCGGGCGGCGACCACGCCGGGCCGGTTCTGTTCGTACGGGGAAGAGTGGTGTCGGTAGCAGCGCACCGGCTGGTCGCACAGGCACCGGCGGAAGCCGGGCCGCCAGACGCCGAGGGTGGCCCAGCGGAGCGCTCCGGTCACCACCACCATGGGCATCCAGACGGCGAGGATGCCGAAGTAGAACGCCGTGCGCTGTCCCGGAGTGGCACCCGGGGTCAGCAGGAACGGCAGGAACACGGGTGGGAAGGCGATGACTCCGGCGACCAGTGCCGTCCTGATCATCGTCTTGACCGGCAGGTACGGGATCACAGCGTCCTCCGGCGGGGGCGCCGCTCGACCAGCGAGACGAACCGGCCGTTGTCGCCGAGCGTCCACAGCTTCCAGAACATACCGAGGTTGGTGCTGCCCTGGCTGTCGCGGAACCGTTGCACTTCTGTCTCGTCCAGTTCCAGCTGCGTCGGCTTGACGATCCGATCGCGCGGCCCGAGCCCGGGCCCCTCGATCGAGACCCAGTCGTTGGCCCACTGGATCACCCGGACTTGGGTTCCGGCCAGGTGGCCGGTGATCAGCTTCGCCATCAGCTCTCCGCCTTCACCGCGTCGAGCGGCAGCTCGTACCACTCGGCGCAGCAGCGCGAGCAGCCGCGCCTGATCAGGTCCGGCATCCAGGTGAAGAACCCCTCGCCCCGGGGTTCGGCGTGCGCCCGGCGGAACGAGACGGAGTGGCCGCCCTTGCCCGCCAGGGTGAGGATGCGGAAGAACGTCTTGACCTTGGAGTCGCTCACTGGACCGCCCCCGGTGCCGTGGCGGGAGTGCCGATCTCGACGGACTCGGTGAGGGTGACCGTCGTGCTGCCGTCGCCGTTGGTGACCGGCTCCGGCTCGATGGCCCGCATCTGGAACAGCAGGTCGCCCAGGGTGGCCACGGCGCGCAGCAGGGAGGTGATCTCGCTGGGCTTGAGGGCGCCGACGCCCACCTGATCCGCGTGGTCACCGATCAGCCGGGCCGTCTGGTAGCGCTCGCGGGCGGCCTTGAGCGTGACTGCGAAGTCCGGGCCGAGCGCGCGGGCGACGCGAGCCTGCCCTTCCAGCTTCCCCACGACGCCGAGCACCGCGAAGGCGCCGCCGTCATGCTCGTAACCCATCCGGGTCAGCGTCTCGTTGATCGTGTGCATTTGCATCCGGGCGACGTGGTCGATGATCGGCGGACGCGGCGTCTGCTCGGCGGCCTGGGCGAACAGCGGCCCGGGCGCCTCGATGCCCAGCTGGGCGCACGCACCGTTGACGGCGCGCACCAGCGCCATCGCGACGTGGTTCTCGTCCAGATAGCCCTGCTTGACCTCGGCCAGCTCGCAGATGTTGTCCGAGTCGCAGATCTCGACCCTGACCTCGATGTCCTTGCTCATGTGTCTCCTCGCTCGATCTGGGGGCGGGCGGCGGGCGGCAGTTCCGAAGGGACCTTCGGCATGCCGGTGACCTGGTACCAGTCCTCGCATTCGCGGAAGCGAACGCAGACGTTGCCGCCGTTCTCCTCGCCGAGGCGGTACTCGGTCAGCGTGCCGGTGATGTCGACACCGCTGGGGGTGGGGAAAGTGGCCGGGCGTCCGATGAAACGGGTCAGCCGGGCCACGAGGGCCGCCAGGGCGGCGGCAGGGTCGGTCATGCGGAGGCACTCCTCGGGGCAGCCCCGGACCGCCAGAGCGGCAGCGCGGCGGGGTCGTCGATGTCGACGCCGTCCCACGCCTGCGGGGGCAGGTACCCCAGCCGTTCGGCGTTGGTGGCGGTGGCGTCGTTGTCGCCGAGTGTGTACCGCAAGCGCTGGTATAGCTCGTCGGCGGCCTCGGCGGTCTTGGGCCAGACGCCCGATCCGGAACTGCCGCCGCAGATGGCCGAGATGCGGCCGACGGTCATTTCCAGCTCGGCGGCGAGCAAGGCTCGCTCGTGGCCGATGCGCAGGAGTGCGCGCAGTTTGCGGCGGACGCCGACGGCGAGACGCTGGTTGCGCTGCCGCAGCGATTCGATGCGATGGGCCCGCTCGGTGGGCGTGGCGGGCAGTACCGGCCCGGCGCCCCGGGCGCCCCGGTAACCGGGGTCACGGCGACGAGCGTTGTAGTCGGCTCGGGCTTCACGCCACGCGCGTCGGGCGCCGGGGCAGCTGCACCCCTGGCGGTAGGCCGCCGTGGTGGGGGAGTGGTCGTCGGCGATGCAGGGGGTTCGCCGTGGTCGGGGTGGCAAAGCCGCCCTCCTCTCGGGTACGGAACGTTAGTTACCGTAGCCGAGCGGAGGGCGGCTAGTCAACTATCAGAACCCCGGCCTGTCGCGGATGTCGGCCGGGCCCTTGCCCGCCTGGTGTTCGACCAGTTCGTCGGCCACCAGGTCGGCCACGTGGCGGCGGCCAACTGTGAGCGTCAAGGCACCCAGAGCCTCGGTCATACCCTCTTCGATCTTGTCCAGCGCTTCGGACATCGCCTTGCTCAGCGCGCTGGTGTCGTCCTCGTCTTCCCCGGACATTTCCAGCAGCGCCTGCACCTGCCCGTCGGCCTCGTAGACCTTCGCGACCCCCGCCCGCAGCAGCAGCAGCACCGCGCGCGCCTTCGCGTCGAACTCGCTCAGCTCGCCGTCCGCCATATGTCCGCCACCTCCCGTCCCGGCCACGCCGGTTCCAGCGCCTCGGCCAGCAACGCGTACCGGCCCTGAATGACGTCGTCGAAGATCGGCAGCACGCCGGTGGCCGTCACCACTTCCTCCGCCGCCGGTCGATCACCTCGAACCCGTGATCCCGCTTGCTCATCAGCAGCAGGCGACGATCCAGCAGCCGGTCGGCCAGCGTCCGCGCCTGCGGGTCGTTCGTCAGGCCCACCAGCTTCAGCAGCAGCCCGTCGACGTACGTGATCTCTTCCAGCGTCGATCTCGACATCCGGGCTCCTGTGCCTGCCCAACCCCTGTTCCCTCCGTCTTCGCACGTAACTGCTCAGGCTTTCGTAGTTCTGCGACGTGTAGGCGGGGACCTCGTTGGCGGGCAGGAACTGGAACAACCCGAACGCGAGCGACCCGCGTGGCGGGTCGATCGGGCTGGTCACTGGAAGCCTTCGAAGATGTGGAAGACGAACACCTCGACGTGCACCGTGCCGAGGTGGGTGTGGGCTTCGGGCGGGAGCGGGTCACCGGTGCCCACGATGTAGAAGACGCGCTTCTGGTTGACGATGCCCGGACAGACCACCGCCCACAGCGTGAACCGGTCGCCCTGCATCGCCACCTCGACGACCTTGGCGCCGCCGGGCATCGTGACCTCGGTGCGTCCGGCGCGGTCGAGCTGGTACTTCCAGACCACCTGTGGCATCTTGTCCTCGCGCGAGATGTTGACCCCGGGCGCGTTCGATCCGATCATCACCGGAACGTCGCCTCCCCGCCGGGCTGCACCGGCGGCGGCCGCATCGGCAGCGACTCGTCGCCCATCGTCGAATCCTCGACGACGCGGTTGTCGACGTTGCTCGGCCGGGCGACGGCGCCGACGCTGCCGGACACCACCTTGATCGCGCCCCGGGGGAACCAGAACGGCTGTTCAGTCACGCTGGTCCCCCGGACCCCGGCGCTGGTCACCTCGATCACGTGCAGCGGGACGCTGCCGTTGATCGAGACCGTGTCGCCCGCCTTGAAGGGCCCGAAGTACGCGACGTCAGCGGCCTCCTTCAGCTCCCGGAGCCTGTCGTGCTGAGCATCCAGGCGCCTGCTGCGAGCCTCCCTCTCGGTCTCCTCGACCTGAGCCGGAGTCGGATGGTTCATCCCGAGCCCGTAGCTTTCTGCCATTGGTCTAGTCCTTTCCCGGCGGCCGGAGCCACCCTCGAAACGCCCCGGGCACCACGGTGACGCCCGGGTGAAGCACTTCCGGCGGCAGTGCACGCGGCCGTGGAATCACCGGCGGCGGCGGCAGCTGAGCGTGCCGGACGCGGCCGGATAGGCGCGGCAGCCGCCGGGGCTCATGCGGCACCAGGTCCGCCCGGTCGTCGGTCGCCTTGACCGCCTCGGCCAGGCTCTGCCACCCGATCCACCACGTCAGCCCGGCCAGGACGGCGAACAGGGTGATCCCGGTGATCCAGTGCGGCGCCAGCATCGACGCCGTCGCCACCACCCCGGAGAACACCCACGCCGCCGTCCGGGACTTCATGCGATGATCTCGAACCGCAGCCCGGCCGCCCCGTGGACGTCATCCCAGATCCACGCCCGTTCGCCGCACTCGAACCCGTCCCGCCACCAGCCCTCTTCGGGGACGGCGTCGAGCACCCCGCCTTCGACCCGGTAGCGCGCCTCACCGGCCGCCATCGGCAGCGCCACCGCCTGGGTGTGCGTGCCCAGCACCAGCACCCCATAGCGGCTGAAGAAATCGTCCTCGTAGTAGATGGCGCGCAGCCTGCGCGGCCGGTAGAGCTTGCCGTTGGGCCGGACCACGGGCGCCAGACTCCGGCCGGTCACTGTGGACGCTCCGGACACGGAGCATGCCCCTGCGAGCCTGTCATCACCCCGCAGTACGGACAGTGCATGCTCCGGCAGACGCCGTTCAGCTGGGTGCAGGCCAGGCTGTGAATCGGCTCGACCGGCCGCCACTGGCCCTCGAACTCTGACCGGGCCACCAGTGGCGTCGAGACGTAGTGCTCGCTGTCGGTGTGCACCCAGGCGTCCAGGCCCAGACCGCAAAAGCAGAACCCCTCGTCATCCGGATTCGGGTCTTTCGCGTGCGGACCGACGTAGTGCTCGCCGACATCCCCGCACACGATCGCGTCCTTCGGACCCCGGCGCGACCGGGCCCGCTCAGTCATGATCCGAACTTCCACGGGTTGATGGGCGGCCGGAACAGTCCCGAGTAGACGTCGCGGACGAACCGGGCCGCCGGGGCGGCTGCCCGGAACTGCTCCTCCAGCGGCACTTCCTCGACGATCTCCAGCCCATGCACCGGACACCAGTGCTCCGCGCGGCCGCCGACCAGATGGTGACCCAGCAACGTGACGCCCTCGGGCACCTCGCTGGAGAAAACGACATCCCGGCCGTTCGCGGCCTCCAGCGCCTTCAGCTCCGCCCGGCGCCCGGCCGCGTTGCGGGTGTTGTACGCCGCGTAAGGCTCGAAGTCCACTTCGTACCCCTCTCTACCGCAGCGGACAGCCGCGATGTGGCATGACGTGATGATCGTGCTCCGGGACACACTGGGAAGCCAGCAGCTTCTCCATCGTTCCCAGCACCAGGCCCAGGTCGCAGCTCGCCTGCTCCAGCGTCAGCGGCGGCACCCTGCCCGTACGCCGGGTATGGGCCCTCAGCCGCTCCACCGCATCCGTCAGCGCGCTCACCGGATGCCCGGAATCCCGGCCAGGAAGGCGCGCGCCGCCGCGATCGCCTCGTGCTCGTGGGCGCAATCGGCCTCAACGGCGTACTGCGCCACGTCCCACACGAACCCCGGCCGGTTGGTCGGCACCAGCACCTCCCGGCCCTCGATGCCGGTCACGTCGACCTCGTCGGCGCGCAGCTTCGCCAGCAGCTCGGCGGCCGCCTCGCCGTCGACGCACGGCATCCGAATGATCACCATCACTGCCTCTCCACCCTGCCGTCGAGTGCTCTGCCCAGCTCCCGCGCCGCGCGCACCTCGGCGACGTTGGGCGCCGAACTCGCCATGTGCGCCGCCACCTGGGCCACCGTCGGGCTCAGCCGGGCGCCGACCTCGGCCGCCCGCAGGTGCAGGTGCGCCACCTGCACCCGCAGGTGCGTGAAGTTGCCGCTGACCGGGCCCCGCTCCAGGTCGACCTGCTCGATCAGCTCCTGCGCCCGGGCGTAGTGCTCCAGCGGGCTTCTCGGCTTCGCCGTCACGTCCCCACCCCCACCGCGCGCGCCAGCACCTGCACTTCGTTCCACAGGTGCCGGTTGCCGCCGTGGCGGTCCGGATGCGCCTTCAGCCGCGCCGCCTTCACCAAGTCCCGGTCGCCGGTGCCGTCGACATCGGCCTCGCCGACCTCGGCCAGCCGGGCGCGGGCCGCCTCCAGCGTCACCGACGGGTTCTCGATCGCCAGGAAGCCCCGGTACTGCTGCCCAGACTGCACCGCGCCGTGCCGCTCGACCGCGCGCAGCGCCTCCAGGGTCAGCACGATCGCGCGCAGGTTGCTCTGCCACGCCGGACCTTGCACCGAGGACGAGTAGACGTGGTAACGGTCACAGTGGAAAGTCAGCGGCCCATGGTCGGAGACGAACGACAGCGCCACCCCCGGGTGCTCGACCTTCGCCCCGGCGCGCAGCAGGCCGTCGCGGCGCAGGTTCCCCCGCGTGGTGACGATCTGAAGCACCGCCTTGCCGTGCCGGTAGGCGCCGACGGCGTCCAGCTCCCGGCGCAGCTCGTCGAGCGTCACCTCGTACCCGGCCTTGAACTTCGAGTAGACCCGGCCCTCGGTGCGCGGAAACATCCACTCCGAGAGCGGCTCGATCGTGATCTCGCTGCGGTAGCTCACGACGGCCGCCCCGGATAGGCCAGCACCCACGACCGGTCGCTCAGCTCGAAGCCGTTCTGCCGCAGCAGCGCGCCCATGCCCGGCAGGTGCGCCGCACCCCACGGCAGCACCGCGCTCTGCGGCGTCTCCAGGGCCTTGAGCACGGCGTGACGGTTGCGGTGGTGCAGCACCAGCGAGCCCAGCATCGAATGCAGCGGCCACAGCGCGGCCAGCAGGCGCGGCATCAACTTGACGAAGCCGTACACCGCCGACTGCGCGCGCGGGCGGGCGAGGAAGTCGGCGAACGCGGCGACGATGCGCTCGTCCATCGGCGGCATCGGCTTGACACCGCGCAGCCGCATCATCTCCAGCGCCGAGAGGTCGGCGCGCTCCCACTGCCGCCAGTCGGGGAAGGCGTCGAGCTGGGTGACCATGCCGGTCGCCCCGGCCATCATGCCGTTGATCAGGTTCGCCCGGTCGCGCAGCTGCTCGTAGTGCTCCAGCAGGCCCCGGTCGAACTCGCGCAGCCCGAAGTCGTCACCCTCGACCCGGCCCATGCCCTCGATCAGGATGCGGTAATCCGCCTTGTCGAAAGCCTCCAGCAAGTGCCGTACCCGCTGGTAGAACTCGGCCGGGGCCACGTGGATCATGCCGATCAGCACGATCACCTGGCGGCCCCGCCGGTAGGTGTCCACCGGCAGGTACATGTCGCCGTTGAAGTACTTGGCCAGTTGCACGTTTCTCAGTTCTCCTCAAGATCGAATGCCAGGATCGGGGCGGCGTCGTCGCGCAGCTTGTCGTGCACGCGCACCTTCACCCCGTACAGCTCGGTGTCGTTCGGCTGGCCGGGCCGAATGCGGAACGAGGACGCCAGCGTGGCCGGGATGTACCAGGCCAGCTTCGCCGGATCGACGCCATAGGTGTGGGATGCGTCGATGCGCTCCACGCCCCGGGTGAACCACGGCTGGCGGAACAGCCAGCGAATGAACGACGGCGCGGTGATGTCCCGCTCCGGCGGAGAGTGCGGGTTGCTGCCCACCCGCGCCAGCGCCTCCGACAGCGTCTCCACGCCCGGCAGCGTCACCCGGGGCCAGGGCGTCCCGACCCGCACGTGACCGTCGGCCTCGCGCACCTTCCACGTCCCCGGCGGCAGCGACTCGTCGACCACGACCGGCAGCCCCACCGGCATGGCCGGGTTGGCCAGCGCCGAGAAGCCGAACAGCTTCGCCTGCGGCAGCTCCGGCGGCGGAAGCAGCTTCTGCGCCACGGGCTCGGGCAGGCCGAGGAACTCGCGCGGCACCTCGAACGAGTAGACCGACCGGCCCTTGTGGACCACCTCGATCGTCGGCGGCTTCTGTTCGAACAGGTTGTTGGCCCACTTCGCCTTCGCCACCGCCGAACGGATGACGTCCGACAGCTTCGGCGAGGACTCGTCACGGTGGCGATGGACCTCCTCCCAGAACGCCCGCGCCGGACCGGCCGGGCCCTTGTGGGACAGGATGCGCACGACGTCGGTGGCGAACGCGTGGGTGACCTCCGAGTCGTACTCCTCCCGCAGCCGGGCGGCCACGCTGTAGACCCGCACCGGCCCGGCCGGGGTCGTCGTGCCGGTCATCATGTCCACGGTGTGCATGACGTGCCAGCCGGTCCGGTTGGGCAGGTCGTAGATGTCGCAGAGGATTTCCACCGCTTCGCGCAGCGGCTCGTCGGCGACGAGGGAGTAAGTGTCGAAGTGACACGGACACTGGCACTTGCCGACGTAGCTGAGCTTGTTGTCGGTGAAGGCGTTGGCGAGCCCGAGCGCGTGACGCTGGGTGCAGCTGCGGTGATAGCCGATCGAGCACTCGCGATAGCGAAGATGATCGTAGGGACTTTTCTTGCCCGCCAAGCCAAGCACGCGGTTGGTGTAGTCCACATCGGACTCTTCCGGCTCCGGAGGGACCGGCGCCGGGTACCACTTGCCCCTCAGGACGACGTCAGCCACGACGGCTTCCTTTCGTTCTCGTCCAGCTTGACCCGCACCACCGCCGACAGCTCGATCACTTCGCGGAACAGGCCGGTGTCGCGCCCCGATGCCGCCACCGTCAGCGCGCCCTGCACCGTCGCCCACGTCGAGGACATGTCGGCCCGCTCGCCCGCGATCTCGGTCAGCCGCGCCAGCGCCCGGTCGAAGTTGGGACGGCGCTGGAGCACCTTTCCCGTCGGGTCGGTCGCCTCGACCGGCTCGCCGCCGACGCGCGCCAGCAGCAGGTCGATCAGCGATTCCAGCGGCAGGTTCCGCGCACCCAAGGTGCGCATGATGTGCTGGCGCATCCGCTCGATCCGCCCCTCGGCCGCCAGCGCCCGGTCAGCGTGGGCGTGCAGCGCCTCGCAGGCGCGCAGGTACGCCCACTCCGTCGGGTTCGCGCCGATCTCGAACGCGTCGTCGGGCAGCGTGATGGCTACCTGCGGGTAACCCGGGTTCTGGCCCTCCTCGGTGATCCAGACGTCCACCGCGTCGACCCGGTCGGTCCAGCGCTGCACGAAGTACCGCTGCGTCGAGGGCGAAAACCACGCCCGCGCCTCGATCGCCGGGATGTCACTGCTCGGCCGCACCCGCGCCCCCTTCCTCCTCGCGCACCTGCTGCGCCTCCTCCGGCAGCTCGGCGGCTAGCGCCGCCGCATGCTCGGCGCGCGCCTGGACATCGCGCCACAGCTCGGAAACTGCGGTGTCGCGCAGATCCAGCCCGAGGGACTCCAGGAACTTCCGGCCGCCATCGTGGCTGCACTCCTGCGGGGCGATGCTCAGACGCGGGTGCCGGACACACAGCCCCGTGCGGATGTCCCACGAGCAGCCCTCCAGGTCGACCAGCGACCACAGGTGGAAGACCGCCTCGACGAACGTGGCCTCCGCCAGCAGCGTGTCCGGGCGCGCCTTCGTCGTGTAGTGATGCCGCCGCATCGCCACCAGCGCCCCGCGCAGCCGCCCCAGGTCGTCCAGGACGCGGCGGCGCGCAGCGTTCCAGCCCTTGCTGTAGTCGCCGGTCTGCTTCACCGACAGCTCCGGCGCGGCCTCGACCACCCCGAGCACGCTCAAGGCCACCGACTCGATGGCCGCGTTGGTGCCCGCCTGCCGGGCGCGGCCCTGGGCGAAGCCGTTGCGCTTCTCGGCCGGGACGGCCAGCAGCGTCGCCACCTGCGCCTCCTGGGCCACCCCGCCCGCGTTCTGCTTGAGCATGAGCGCCTGCTCGACCGCCCGGTCATCCGGGCTCAGCGGTTCGCTGTACATCAGTCGTCCACCCCTCGTGGCGTCAGCACTGGCGGCCGGTCGGGAGCGGTCTCCCGCAGCGCCGCCCGGACGTCCTTGATCTCGGCGAGGATGCGCTCCCGGGCGGCGTTCCAGCCGTGCGCGAACGTGTCCTCCCCGACCTCGCCCGGCCGCGTCAGCTCCTGCGGCAGCAGCTCCAAGATCGAATAGAAACTCAGCGCCACCGAATCGATGACCGCGCCCGGCCGCGACGGCGTCGCCTGCGCCTGAAGATCGGCGTTCTCCCGGATCAGCTTCGCGCGCCGCAGCGCCAGCTGGCTCGCCCCGCTCAATCCGTCACCACTTCCACCAGCCACATGAAGAACCAGAAGCCGCCCCAGATGAACCCGAGCACGATCGCCGGACCGGTCCACCAGTTCAGCCAGTCCGACCACACCCCGTGTGCGGCCATCACCTCGGCGACGATGATGCCGATCACCGACAGCAGGATCTTGACCGCCAGCACCACGCCTTCGACGTCGGTGTCGCGCCGCCCGTAGGCCGCCATCACTGCCCGCCGTCCTTTTTGCGGGTGGCGTTCTCGACGGCCTCGTCGATCTCGGCGGCCAGCCGGTCGGCGGCTGCGTTGATCCGGCCCGCGACCCGCTCGCCCCACGTCTCGATCCGATCGGCGAGCTTGTCGGCGAACTCGTCGACCTTCTCCAGGTCCGGCATCGGCAGCTTCGGCGGCCGCACCTTCGCCATGATGTCGGCGAGGCCGTCCTCGGGCAGCTTGAACGCCCGGGCCTTCCGGCCGTCCTCGGTGTAGAAGTCGCCGGGCCGCTCGCCGGGACGGACCTTCTCGAACAGCCCCGACATCGAGTCACGCTCGATGCCCTTGATCTCCGAGGGGCGCACCCCCATGCGCTGGCCGCCCTCCAGCAACACTTCGACCGGCACGATCGACGCTGCCTTCTCGCTGATGCGCGTGATGACCACGACGTTGCCGTTGGTCAGCTCCGCCCTCGAACCGACCGGGTAGCGCTCGGACAGCACGGTGTGCTGAACCATGCCGGGCAGCTCCTCGCTGGTGCAGTCCAAGCCACCGCGCAGGTCCGACAGGACGTTGCGGACGCCCTGGAGGATCGACAGCTGGAGGTCGGACGCGCGCTTCAGGTCTGCCACCTCGCCCGGGAGGTAGGTCTCGGCCAGGCCCGGGTTACCCAGCTGCACCGCGACGTCGGCCAGGATGCGCCGGGTGGCGTCCAGCTCGGCGGTGCGCAGGTCCTTGCGCAGGTTCGCCTTCACGTCACGCAGCTCGTTCGCCAGGTGCTGAGCGGCCAGCTCGCCGCTGGAGTAGCGGGCCTGGTTCTCTTCGCTGGCTCCGGCGATGCGGGCCACGTCGGCGGCCAGGCTGCGCAGCACCGCCAGTTCGGCGAACCGGTCCACCTCGACTTTGCGGGCCCGGGCCAGCATCCCGCGCAGCGTCTCGACGCTCACGCCGTTGCGGATGGTCGCCCCCTCCAGGGAGGTGAGCGCCTGAGTCAGCTCGCCGCTGGCGGTGACCGTCGTGCGCAGCAGCTCGATTTCGGCCTCGACCGTGCGCTGCGCGGTGTCGTGGGCGGTGTCCGACGCGAGTCCGACGGCCTTCTTGGCCGCCTCGATGATCCGGTCGGCCAGCTTCTCGGCCGGTGTGGCGCCGGGCAGCTCGAAAAAGTCCAGCAGCCGTTCGGCCTCGCGCGACATCCGCAGCTCCGCGCGGCGGCTGTCGTTCAGCCCCTCGATCGCGGTCTGCGCGGCCTTGGCCAGGGTGGCCAGGTCGTCGGGGTGCAGCGCGCCGTTGCGGACGTCCTCGTGCCGCTTGGGCTTGCCCACGCCGAGGTCGGCCAGCACCGTCGCCAGGTAGCCCCGGTAGACGTCCAGCTCCGCGCGCAGCCCGGCGGTGTCCTCCTCGTACCAGGTCGTGCGCGCCCGGGCCGCCCACTCGGCGAGGTCGGCCTCGGCGGGCAGGGCGGAGGCGTCGACGTCGAGGGCTTCGAGCACGTCGAGCTGGCCCCGGCGGCGCTGGTCCTGATCGCCTCCGGTGAGCACCCCGAGGATCGCCTCGACCTCGTCGCCGGACTCGATGTGCTTGAGGCTCAATTCCGTGGTCAACTCGGCGAGCACCTCGGCGCGGCCCCGGTCGTACTCCTTGCCGAGGGCGTCGTCGCCGATGTTCTTGTACTCGGTGAAGTGCGCCTCGACGTCGGCGACGAGGGTGGGCGTGTTGGGCAGGTCGAAGCGCTCGGCCAGGTCGTCGAAGACGACCTTCTTGGTGTCCTCGATCGCCTCGCGGACGGCCTTGCCCGTCTCTTCGCGCCGGGCCTTCTGAAGGGCGTTGAACACCTCGTCGTCGGCCAGGGTCTCCGGCAGCCGGTAGGTGGCCAGCAGCTTCGTGACCACCTGCCCGGCCGGGTTGCCCTCGGGTCCGCCGAGCGCCCGCGCCACGGCGGCCGGGACGTCAGCGTCGGACAGGGCCTCGCTCTGGGCCGTGTCCAGGCCGAGCGCCTGCTTCACCTGGTCCAGGATCTGGCCCTGGGTGTCGGCGAGGGTGGCCGCCTGGTTGTGAGAGTGGCGCAGCCGCTCCAGCAGCACCCGCAGCTTCTCCGGCAGCTCGTCGGCGCCGCGCATGACCCGGGTGAGGCCGTCGGCACCCCTGGTGGGCACGTCGTAGCCCATCGACCGGGCGACACCGTGGACGATGCTGCGCAGCTGCGCGAAGCTGGTGACGACGGCTTCGAGCACCTCAGGCGTGTGCGCGACACCGCCGCCGAGGAGCTTGAGCAGGTGGGCCAGCTTGTCGCCAGGGTGCTCCAGTCCGGCGCGGGCGTAGAGCTGCTCGATCGCGCCAGACAGCTCGGCAGTCACCCAGCTGCGTTCGTCGGCCTGGCGGGCCGGGTCGGTCATGCTGCGTGTCTCGTCGTCCATCGGGTAGTCGCGCCGAGCGACCACCTTGCCATCCGGCAGCGTGATCATCAGATCGATATTGGCGGGCACTGCGGTCCTCTCGGGTCGAAGGTCAAGGAGTGGAACTGAAAATCACTGAAATCAGGCGGCGAGCTGGCCGGACTCGCGCAGCTTGGCCGCACGCCGGTAGAAGGCGCGCAGCACCTTGCGGTGCGGGCTGCCCGGCTCCTCGGCGTGGTAGAGCAGGGCAAGCGCCTCGACGACCTCGGCCAGCAGGGTCACGGCGTCCTCGCCGGTGAAGTCCAAATTGATGTCGATCGGCACGTCGCCGCATCCGATGTCGGCGTGACCTCGGGGTTGATCGGGTTGAGCCCGGCCTCGTCCACGCTGCACACCGCCAGCCAGATACCGGCGTCGGCGTCCATCCGCTCGGTGATCGTGCCCTGGGCGGGCTCGTTGAGGACCCGCAGGTAGATGCTGCCGTTGGCGCGGTTGTAGTCGTAGATGATCTCGATGCCGTCGAGAGCGACACCCAGGCGGAAGCGGGTGGCCAGCTCGACGTGCGCGTCGCGGGTCGGGGCGGGGATCTTGAGGGTGGCGGTGCCGGTCATGGCGGGCCTTTCAGGTCTCGGCAGCGTGGAACCAACGACAGAGTAGCCGGAGTGAGGGCGGCTAGTCAATCGGTGCCGAGGGTGGAATCGTCCAAGTACGTTTTGCCGATCGGCGAGGTGATCTGCCCGGCCTCGTCGCGCGGCAATTCCCGGGTGCGCTTCACCCGCTCGCCCGGGATGACGGACCGGAGGATGCTGGCGCCGAGCTGCTCGTCGGTGTCGTTGCCGCGCAGGAAGAACGGCGGGACGCGCCACCAGGTGGCCCAGCGCTGCTTCGCGCTTCCCGCGTCCGCCAACGGGATCACCCCGCGCCGCCGGATCGCGCCGAGGTACTCCAGCGACTTCTCCACCAGCGAGGGCACCAGCGTCACGCCCGCGTACTCGGCCATGTGCTCGACGAAGGACTCGACCTTGATGTAGACCTGCGGCCCGCTCTTGCTGCTGGCCAGGAGCGGCCGCCGCTGGAACATCGCCTCGTCGTAGTCGTCGGACGGCTCCAACTCGTCGAGGTACTCGCGCAGGTAGTCGGCCACGTTGGCGGTGTTGGTGCGGTCGACGGGGATGTCGCCGCGCTTCCTGGCGTCCCGGTAGGCGAGGAGCTGGTCGAGGCTGAAGAGCATCCGCACCTGGCTTTTGCCGCTCAGATCCGCCGGAGCGTAGTAGCCCAGCAGGCCCGAGCGGACGAGGTGGCGCAGCTGGGTCGGGGTGGTGTCGAGCGCCTTGGCGGCCTCGATCGTGGTCAGGGTGAACAGGTCCTCTGCTTGCATGACGGGCATCTTAGCCGCTTACGTTTGTTAGCAGTCAAGGGGTCACCAAGCAATACTGAAAGTGACTGTCTTTTGTGGATAGTCTTCGCGCGAGAGACTTTTTTTGTAAGCACAACTTGTAAGCGTCATCTAAGCTGGTCCATCGTGGACACGTGGGACACGGTGGCCGATGGACCAGCTAACTGGGTGCTTACATCCCTCGACCTGCGACGTCATGGGGGGTGACCGGGACCTCGCCTATAGGGGGTGGACACGTGGTCACGGTGTTTTATGGGGTCTTGGGCGCTCACGTAAGCAGCTTGGATCTATTTCCGCTGATAGGAACGATTCAGTGAGATGCTTATACGATGCTTACGACTTACGTATGCACCTAAGATGAGTGACCACTCAGATTAGCTGCTTACGTAAGGTCCGATGGCCTCGTGTTCGCGACCAGACCACCCCGGTCAAAAAGCCACATTACTACTGGTCAGGGAGCTGTAAGCGTGGACAGTAAGCATTACGTAAGCTGTCCAAGCACGCTGTGACCAGCACGTTTGCACCATCAGCGTGGACAGCCGAGCGTGGACCACGTGGACCAGAGATACCCCTGGGGGGTATATGAACCGGACAAACCAGGCGCTCGGGGGTCGCAAACTAGCACGTGGTGGCGCCTTGTTAGCCGACCAGCCGGTATGCCCACTCTCCGAATTGTTATCTGGATGAGACTTGATCATGGTAGATATTAAGGAATATTACTCTTCGCAACCGCCTACTTATACGCAGGGTAACCTGCTATGTTACCCGCGGGTAACCGAGGAGTAGCTCGCCCGCGCCCCTTGACTAGCCGTCCCCAAGTCGGCTAAGTTGGTTCTTGTCCGGCCCCGACAGCCGGACGCGGGATGTGCCGGGTACGCGATGTCCGGTGCACCTCGGTCTCGGGAGTGGAACACCTGGGAACCCGGCAGCATGGGCCGGGAAACCTGGGGCACCGGCGAAGCCAGCTCAGGCGGCGCCGGTGCCCCGTCATCCCGACCACGACGCAGCCGGTTCGCGACCGGCGCCCGCGCAGCGTTTCAGAGGCAAGGCGGGAAAGCGGGACAACAGGCCCGAAGCGGTGCCCCCCACGTGCTCGCGTGGGCGGGGCCCACCTAGCTCCCGGATGTCGGCGGCGGTTCCCCAGGCTGGCGGCGACGTCCGGGTCTCCAGCACCTCGCGCCGGGCTCATAACCCGGAGTGCGGGGCAGAGGTCTGGCGGACCTCGGCGCCGCCCGCCGCACGCGACCGCCAGAGGCGTGCGGGGGCGGCGTTTCCGCCGGTACCATCCAAGACGCGGGAGACGTCCACCTCCTGCTGCACCGCCCTCGGCGGCCAGAGACGCCGAGGGCATCAGCTTCGCCGCCCGGTTCGAGGACGCGGGCGGAAGTGGTGATCGGGAGTTCCCGCCGGATGACGGGGCCCGGCTGCCGCGCCGCAAGACTCGGGCACCGCAGCGGTCTGCGCTGGTAGGGACAGCCGTCCAGCCACGCGACCCGGTGCAATGCCGGGAGCCTGGCGGGGCGCGGTGCCCCATAGCTCAGCTGGCAGAGCGCCCGGCTCATAACCGGGAGGTCGGCGGATCGAGACCGCCTGGGGCCACGGTTGCCGGTTCAAGTCCGGCCACCCCGCCTACGGGCCGCACTGGCGAAGGTCATCACACTGGAGCCGGAC
>Ga0070691_10000152_pt1 | contig 22213 bp, 12 predicted proteins | sample KBSK1101metaG_FD_64673 | JGI IMG/M metagenome (GOLD analysis project Ga0070691, IMG submission 64673) | Corn, switchgrass and miscanthus rhizosphere microbial communities from Kellogg Biological Station, Michigan, USA - KBS K1-10-1 metaG | ecosystem: Host-associated > Plants > Roots >... | reverse complement strand
GCGAGTGTGCGGGCGAATCGGACGTTGAAAGGCATCTAGGTCTCGATTGGCGGGCCGGATGGCCCCACAGTGGTTGAGTAGGATCGAAGCTGTAACCCGTTCGGCGTAATGCGAAATAGGTGCCAGCTCGATACTTCGTACTCAACCTGCTCCTGCGCAGCGACTTGCGCGGAAAACGCCGGGGAGGCGTCAGGGAGTCTTGTTGTCTACCGGTTGGACAGTCTGTCCACGATGTGTACAGCCGTCAGGAGCGCTGCGCCTCGTCGAGCCCGTACTGGTGCAGGCGGTTGTACAGCGTCTGGCGCGACAAGCCGAGGAGTTTGGCTGCCCGCAGGCGGTTGCCCTGGACGGACTCGAGGACATGCACGATGTGCGTGCGCTCGGCCGCCGCCATCGAGAGGTCGCCCGGCTGCGCCTCCTTGGCCGAGATGCGCGCCCGGAGCTCCGCCGGAAGGTGCTCGGGCCCGATTTCCTGTTCGTTCCCCGCGAGCAGCACCGACCGCTCGAGCACGTTTCGGAGCTCACGCACGTTGCCGGGCCAGTCGTGGCGGACCATCAGAGAGAGCGCTTCCGTCGAAATCCGCTTCGGGCCGCGGCCGAGCTGCTCGCGAATCGACGTGAAGAGCTGGATCGCGAGATCGGCGATGTCGTCGCTCCCGCGCTCGCGCAGCGACGGAATGCGCACCGGAAGCGCGGCCAGGCGGTAGTACAGGTCCTCCCGAAACGTCCCGGCCACGGCCGCAGCGGCGAGGTCCACGTGGGATGCCGCGATGATCCGCACGTCGACCTCGATCTCCCGTGTGCCGCCGAGACGGCGGAACCGCTGCGTCTCCAGTACGGTGAGAAGTTTTGGCTGGAGCTGGACCGGCATGTCGCCGATTTCGTCGAGCATCAGCGTGCCGCCGTCGGCGACCTCGAAGAGGCCGAGCTTCTGCGCCTTCGCGTCCGTGAACGCGCCCTTCTCGTGCCCGAAGAGCTCCGTGTCGAGAAACGACATGGAGAGCCCGGCGCAGTTGATCGAGACGAACGGTGCGGCCTGCCGCGGCGAGGCGGCGTGAATGAGCTTCGCCACCCATCCCTTGCCGCTTCCGGTTTCACCGGAGAGGAGGATGGGCGCACGCCCCGCTGCGAGGAGCTCGATCTCGCGCGCCATCTGGCGCATCGCGGGCGAGCGTCCGAGGCTGTCGAGGCTCGAGTCCCTGACCTGCCGTGCGCCGAGCACACTGTTGCGGCGGCGCAGGAGCGACTTCTCATATGCGCGCTCGACGATCGTCGTGACGACATCCGGATGAAACGGCTTGGCGATCACGCTCTCAGCGCCGCTCTGCATTGCTTCGACCGCGGTTCCCACGTCGTCGGGCGCGGAGAGCATGATGATCGTCGCGGCCGGGTCGCGCCCGCGCAGGATTCGCAGCGTCGCCATCCCGCTCATCCCCGGCATGCCGATGTCGAGCATGACGAGATCGGGCCGTTCCTGCTCGTACAGTTCGATGCCTTGCCGGCCATCGGACGCACGCAGGACCGTCCATCTGCGCGCCGCGAACGCCATCGCCATGGCGTCGAGCACGAGCGCGTCGTTGTCGACGAGCAGAACCCGGCGCGAGCGCGCCGGGGTCCTTATTGGGGAACGGGCCTGGAAGTTGACCACGGGCGCCTCGATCGAACTGAACCAACTCCCGTGCTCCGGGCAGGTCACGGCACGTCACACCGCTATATGCAGTGTAACGCAAGACCCACGCCACAAGTTCCCTCGCTATTTCCTCTCCGCGGGCGCCGCCGCCACCTTTACCTTCATGCCGTCCACCAGATCTGCGTTCGGATCGGTCACGAGGACGGTTCCGTCGGTCACGCCATCGAGAAGCTCGATGGTCGCGCCGTAGTCTCGCCCGACCGTCACGGATCTCAGGTGGATCGTCGATGTCGCCGTGTCGAGCACCATGACTTGCGTGCCCGCCGAGCGAATCACGAGTGCGGTCGCCGGCACGACGATCGGCGATTCCGTGTGGGCAAACTGCACCGCGACGTTCGAATACATCCCGGGCAGCAGCACGAACTTCGGGTTGGCGATATCCACTTCGACGAGCAGCGTGCGCGACGAGACGTCGATCGCGTGCGACGTTCGGACGATTCGTCCCGCGAACGTCCGGCCGGGGAGCTCCTGTACCGTCACCGTTGCGGCGAGCCCGGTTGTCATCGACGTCGAATAGCGCTCGGGAACGGAGATGTACGTCCTCACCGTATCCGTCTGCGCGATCCGGAACATGCTCGCGGGACCCGCCGCGCCGCCCGCGTCGCCGCCGGCCACGGGAGAGCTCGTCGCGCCGGCCGCCGTGATGAGCGATCCAATGTCGACGCTGCGCGCCGTGATCACGCCCGTGAACGGCGCGCGGACATGCGCAAAGTTCTGCATCTCCACGAGCCGCTGAAGATTCGCCGACGCCGCGCCGCCGTTCGCGACGGCCGCATCGTACGCCGCCTGCTTCTGGTCGAGTTCCTGCCGCGTCACGGCGCTGTCGGCCGCGAGCTGTTTCCAGCGCGCGAGGTCGGTCCCGGCGAGACCGGTCGCCGCCTTCGCCTGCGCCACCTGGTGCTGCGCCTGCGTCACCTGCTGCGCGATCTCCGGCGCGTCGATCTCGGCGAGAATAGCGCCGGCACGAACGATGTTGCCGATGTCCGCCTTCCAGCTCTTCACGTAACCGCCGACGCGCGCATAGATCGCGCTCTCGTGCAGTGCCTGGATGGTGCCCGGCAGCTCCACCATGCCGCCCGTTGCCGCGCGGTGCACGGCTGCCACGCGCACCTCGGGCGCCGCGTCTTCCGCGAGCACTTCCGCCTCGAGCTCCTTGGACGTGCTGCGGCGCGGAATGAACGAACTGACGAGCAGGAGCGCGAGCAGCACGACGACCACACCCGCGGCCGTCACCATCTTTCGCGTGGACGCCGGCGTCACCGGTGGAGCGGCGCCGACGTCAGCGTGGCCCTCGACGGGCGCTGATCCGGGGAGCTCGGTGGGATCGGGCGAGTTCATGATTCAATCGGGGCTGGAACGTGAACGTCGTTCTGCCGCAGCACACTGTAGACTAACGGCACGACGACCAGAGTGAAGAACGTGGCCACCAGCAGGCCGCCGATCACCGAACGGCCGAGCGGTGCGTTCTGTTCGCCTCCTTCACCGAGGCCGAGCGCCATGGGGAGCATACCGATGATCATCGCAAGCGCGGTCATGCAGACCGGACGGAGGCGGGCAAAGCCGGCGTCGACTGCGGCTTCGCCGGCCGTGCGTCCTGCGGAACGCTGGTCGTCCGCGAAGGTGATGAGCAGCACGCTGTTCGCCGTCGCGACGCCCATCGCCATGATCGCGCCCATCAGCGACGGCACCGTGAACGTCGTGTGCGTGACGTACAGCATCCACACGATGCCCGCGAGCGCGCCGGGGAGCGCCATGATGATGATGAGCGGGTCGAGCCAGCTCTGGAAGTTCACGACGAGGATGATGTAGACGAGCAGGATCGCAAAGAGGATCCCAAACGCGAGGCCGGTGAACGACGTGCGCATGCTCTCGACCTGGCCGCGCATGACGATCGTCGTCCCGCGCGGCAGGTTCTTGCGCGCGTTGACGATGATCTGGTCCACGTCGTGCGCGACGCCGCCGAGGTCGCGGCGATCCGTGCCGGCAAACACGTCGTACACGGGCGCGACGTTGTAGTGGTTCACGACCGCGGGCGCGACGCCGCGGCTCTCCGTGGAAAGGTTCCCGAAGAGCTGCGTGGGCGCGTCGTGGGGCGTGCTGATCGGCGTGTTGTTCAGCGCGTCCACCGTGTTCATCTTGTATTGCGGCGTCATCACGTTGACGTTGTACTGCACGCCGTTCACCGGATTCACCCAGAAGTTCGGCGCGATCTGCCCGCTCGACGAGAGCGAAACGAGGAGGTCGCCGGCCACGTCGCGCTGCGAGACGCCCATCTGCTGGGCGCGTACACGGTCCACGTCGAACCGCAGCTCGGGCGCATCCATCACCTGCTGCACGCGGACATCTGCGGCACCCGGAATGTGCGCGATTTCACGGGCGAGCTGCCGCGCCACTTCATAGTTCTGCTCCGCGTGCCCCACGATCTGCACGTCGATCGGGGCGGGGAGGCCCGCGTTCAGGACCTGGTTGACCATGTCCGCCGGCTGGAAGAAGAACGTCACGCCGGGGAACTCCTTTGGCAGATCGCGGCGAAGCGTCCTGACGTATGCCCACGTCGAGCCTTTGTGCTCCGGGTTGAGCTGCACCATCATGTCGCCGTCCTCGGGGCCGACGGTCGCGTTCGACCCGACGGCGAGGTTCGTGCCGTACGAGGTGAGGCCGATGTTGTCGAGCACGAGCTGCAGCTCGCCCGGCGGAATCACGCGCCGCACGGCGCGCTCGACGTTCGCAAAGAGAATCTCGGTCTGCTCGATGCGCGTGCCGGACGGCGCGCGCACGTGCAGCTGGAACTGGCCGCCGTCCACGGTCGGGAAGAAATCCTCGCCGATCGCAGGCACGAGCAGCAGCGATGCGAGCACGAATCCGGCCGCCGAGCCGAGCACGGCCCTGCGGTGGAGCATCGCCCATGCGAGCACGGCGTGATACCCGCCGCGGAACTTCTCGAACGCGGCTTCGAATCGCGCGATGACCCGGCGGAACAGGCTCGTCTCGCCCGCGGCTCCGTGGCCGCCCGCGTGCACGGCCGTCTCACCGGGCAGCATGTAGTCGGCCATCGTCACGACGAGCGTCCGCGAGAAGAAATACGACGCGGCCATCGCGAACACCACGGCCATCGCGAGCGGCTTGAACAGCGCCCCTGCCGGCCCCGACAGTGCGAAGATCGGCAGGAACACAATGCAAATGGAGAGCGTAGAGACGAACGCCGGGATCGCGATCTGCTCGGCGCCGTCCACGATCGCGCGGCGCAACGGCTTTCCGTGCTCCACGTTGCGGTGAATGTTCTCGATCGCCACCGTCGCGTCGTCCACGAGAATGCCGACCGCGAGCGCGAGGCCGCCGAGCGTCATCACGTTGAGCGTCTGCCCCGTGGCCCAGAGGCAGATGATCGAGACCAGCGCGCTCAGCGGAATCGACACCGCGACGATCACGGTCGAGCGCCAGCTCCCGAGGAACACGAGGATCATCAGGGCCGTCAAGAGTGCCGCAAGGATTCCTTCCCGCAGCACACCGGCGATCGTGTTCCGCACGTACACCGACTGGTCGCCCATCACGGTGAGGCTCACGTCCGGCGGCATCAGCGCCTTCAGCTGCGGGATCATCGCCTTGACGCGATTCACGATATCGAGCGTGGACACCTTTCCGTTCTTGAGCACCGAGAGGTACGTGCCGCGGTGCCCATCCTGCCGGACGATGTTCGTCTGCACGCCGGCGCCGAGGCGCACCTGTGCGACGTCGCGCACGTATACGGTTGCACCGTTCACCTGCTTGATCGGAATGTCGCCGAGGTCCTTGAGTGAGTCGGGAGTGGAGTTGAGCTTGACGTAGTACTCCATCTTCCCCATGCGCGCCGTGCCGGCCGGGACGATCACGTTGCCGGCGGCGAGCGCGTTGCTCACGTCCTGCGCGGAAAGACCTTTCGCGTACAGCGCTTGCGGATCGATGTCGACGTTCACCACGAGCGGCACGCCGCCGTATGCGGGCGGCACCGTCGCACCATGCACGGTCGCGAGCGGAATGCGCACGAAGTTCGTCGCGAAGTCCTGCAGCTCGGCTTCCGTGCGCTTGGGGCTCCCGAGGCTCAGCTGGAGCACCGCGACGTCCGTGGCATTGAAGCGCAGCATGAACGGCGGCGTAATGCCGGGCGGCATGTTGTGCGTCACCGCCTGCGAGGCCGCGGCAATCTGCGCGATGCCCGACTCGAGGTTGCCGTCCGGCTGGAAATACACCTTGATGACGCTCAGGCCGTTCAGCGACTGCGATTCAATATGCTCGATGTCGTTGACGTAGCTCGAATACACGCGCTCGGCGAGCGTCACGACGCGCTGTTCCATCTCTTTCGGTGAGAGCCCGCCATAGCTCCAGAGGACCGAGAGCACGGGAATGTTGATCGCCGGGAAGATGTCGATCGCCATGTTCTCGATCGCCACGATGCCGAACACGAGCACGAGGATCGAGAAGCACACGAACGTGTACGGGCGCCGGAGCGCGAGGTGTACGAGCCACACGGCTTACTTCTCCCCCGCCATCACAGCGAGCGTCCCACGAGCGCCTCGAGCTGCGCCCGCGTGATCTGATAGTTGTAGCGTGACGCCACGAGGCTGAGCTGCGCCGTCGTATAGGCAAGCTGAGACGTCAGCTGGTCGAGCTCCGTCGAGATGCCGGCGCGGTAGCGTTCCGTCTGCACGCGCAGGTCTTCCTGCGCGGACTGCACGGCATCGTTCGCGAGCGTGATGTTCTGCTGGGCGAAGCGGAGGCCGTAGAGCAGGCGCGCGGCCTCCGCACGGGCCTGCCGCGTTGCGTCGAGCGACACCACGTGCGATACCACGGACGTGGCGTCGGCGCGCGTGATCGCGTCCTCGCGCACGAAACCGTTGAAGATCGGATAGCTCGTGCCAAGGAGCAGGTTCCACCCCGGCCGGACAGCCTCGATGAGCGGTGACTGGCCGGCCCAGTTGTAGCCGGCGCTGAGCTTGATGTCCGGCACGTACTGCGTGCGCGACGCGCGGAGCGATGCGAGATCCGACCGCTCCTGCGCGCGCGCCGCCTGCACGGCGGGCGACGCGTCCACGGCCAGGCGGACGATGTCGCTGTCGCCCAGTGCGAGGGTGCGCGGTTCGAGCGACGCGGGTCGCCGCCCGCCGACCGGGCCGTCCGCGCCGACGACGCGGCCGAGCGAATACGCAGCGCTCTGGAGCGTGTCGAGCGCGGCGACAAGCTGCTGCCGGCTCGTGGTGACCTGCAGCTGAGCGCGGAGGAGGTCGGAGCGCGTGGCCGTTCCGGCACGCACGCGATCCTCGGCGTAGCGAAGGCCCTGTTCGGCTTGCGCGACGCTCGCGCGCGCGACGTCGACGAGATCCGAGGTCCGGAGCGTTTCGTAGAACGCGCTCTGCGCTTCGAGCGTCGTGGCGTAGCGCTGCGAAACATCGAGCGCGTGCGCGGCCTCGAGATCGGCGGCGGCGCGCGTGCGATCGTCGCCGCGGCGGCCGCCGGTCAGCACGTCGATCGAGGCGAACAGGCCGGCCGAGTACGCCGTGGGCGGGATCGGGCTGACCGTGCCCGCGGACGTGGCGTCCGAGCGGAGCGCCTGCGATGTCGCGACGACGCTCGGCGTGTACTCGCCGAGCGCGACGCGTCCGGCCGACTGCGCGGTGCGCACGCCTTCGCGCGCGCCGGCGACCGCTGGGCTCACCGCGAGCGCGCGCTGAATCACGGTCTCGAGGTCGAGCAGGGAATCGACCCGCGGAGCAGGGAGCGGATCCGCCGGCCGTCCGGTTGCGCTCGGAATCTGGGACGACACCGCAGCGGGGATCGAACTGACTGCCGCGAATGCCGCTATGGCGAGGCGTTTCAAGGCTGGGGGCATGCGGGAGGAAATCTAATCTCGCGCATCACCGCGCTAAACCTCGTACGCAGTTAGCCCGCAGGTTGTTGAAGGTGGCTGATGGCTAGCAGCCCGCAGCCAGCCGCTCACCGCTTGGCTCTGTCATGGCCATTAGCCCTTTTTCCCCCTCAGCCGGCTCAGCCGCTCTCGCACTTCCGCCACCTTCGGCTGCATCTCCGGCTCCGCGTCCTTCCACAGATCCACGAACTTCTCGTAGTTCGCGATTGCGCTGTCGCGGCTTCCCTTTGCCTCGTACAGCTCGCCGAGGCGCTTGTACGAGCCCGCGAGGAACTGCGCGTCCTCGTTCATGTTTGGGTCCTTGTACTTCACAAATTTCTCGAAGTACACGATCGCCGAATCCGAATGTCCCGCGAAGTCGTGCGCCTGAGCGAGCGCGGCATACGCGTACTTGTCGAAGATCGACACGCGCTTGTCGGCCTCCTCCAACTGGCGTATCGCCTCGTCCCACTTCCCCTCGGCGAGGGCGACGTGCCCGGCGAAAAATGCGCGCCGGCCGTCCGCGTCCGGTGCCTGCGATGCGAGGTCGTGCTCGAAGCCGTCGAGCGCCATGCGCGCCATCGCCGGATCGTGCATGCGCGCGGCGATACGCGCAATGAGGGTCCACTGGCGTTCCGCTGGCGTCACCTGTGACATCGGCACCCGCGCCATGGTCCGCGTCCACACAGCACGGGCCTCCGCCGGACGCTCGAGCATGGCCGCGTAGTAATAGACCGTGTCGAGATCGATCGTCAGCTCGACGCCCTTCGACTTGTGCGCCTTGTAGCTCGCGGCGTCGGATGCGACGGCCCATTTGAGCGCTTCCTGTGGCCGTCCGCGCAGTTCGGCCCCGGAGGAAAGTGAGCCTGCACCGTTCACGGCCTGCGCCACCGTCTTCGCCGTGTTGTACGAGGCAAGGCCGATGGAATCCGCTGCGGCCAGGTCACCTTTCCCCCACGCATCATACCAGTCACCCGCGGGGAGCTGCGCGCTCGTCGGGAAGCGAGCGTGGAACGCCGCCTTGGTGGAGTCGAGCCCGCTGACGTGTCCCAGCCGGATCTGCTCCTGCATCAGGTTGGTGAAGGCGCCGCCGTACGAGTGTGGAAGCGCAGTCACTCTCTTGTATATCGCTTCGGCGCGCACATAGTCGCGCTTCTCACCGAGCTCGACGGCCAGGTTGTTGAGCGCCGACGTGCTGGTGGAGTCGAGTATGAGCGCCGCGTCATACGCCGCGATGGCCTTGTCGCGGTCGCGCTTCGGGCCGAGCGTGTAGTAGTAGCCTTCGGTGAGGTCGCGCTCTTCTTCGGTGAGGCGGTCGCGATGGCGGTACGCCGTCTCCGTCGCCGCCATGGCACGCGCGGGTTCGCGCTGGTCGTTGTTGAGCAGCACGGCGATCTTCCGCCACGCCATGGCAAATCCGCTGTCGATCGTCACGGCTTCCTGCAGCAGCGCGAGCCCGCGATCCGAGTCGCCGAGTTCGTCGGCGACCCGCGCGCCCTCGACGTACTTGCGCAGCGCGTCGAGCGAAGGCGTCGTGACGCGCTCGAGTTCGGAACTCTGCTGGATGCTGCGCAGCGGTTCGCCGGCACGCTCGCGCACGGACCGCCCGAGCTTGCCGAGCGCCTCGATCAACTGATCGTCGCTCGCCGCCGTCTCGCGGAACGTCACGAGCTCCGTGCCGTCGAGTGCGTTCACGAGCCGCGCAGACACCACGTATCCCTTTCCCAGCCGTTCGACGCCGCCGTCGAGCACGGCCTTTGCGCCCTCGCGCGTCGCGATCTCCCGCGCGAGATCGAACGGCACAGCGCTCTCCGGCGGCCGCTGCATCAGCCGGAGGATGTCGCGAATGCTGGCGCGCGTGAGGACCTTCAGCGAGCTCGACTGCGCCAGATCCGTGCGGAGCGCCTCGGCGATCGTCGACCCAAGCGTGGAATCGCCCTGCGGGCTCGTGAAATCCGCGACGACGATCGTTTCCTTCGCGCCGAACGTTCCCTTGCCGCGCAGCGAGCCGAACGGCCCCACACCCATCGCGCGCATCACCATGAACGCAATGACCAGCACCGCGAACCCGCCCACCGCGATGCCGCCGCCCAGCCAGGTGCGGCGCCACGAGACATGCGGGCTCGCCCGGATCGCGAGCGTTGCCATGGTGCCATGCCCGGTGGTCGAGCCGCCGGGCGTGAGCGTCGGCGTCTGCACGTACGCGCGGTGGACGGCGCGCTGCACGTACCACGTGCCGAGGATCGCGGGCAAGCCCGCGATCATCACACCGAGGATTCCCGGAAACACCCAATCGGGAAGCCCGATGACGGATGTCGCCGCCCACGCGGTGAGCGACGTGCCCGCGGTTGCCGCGGCCCAGATGGCGAGCGCCTTGCCGAGGCGGATGCGCCCACCGCCGAGAATTGTCGGCGCGGCGTTCGCGGCACCGCTCGACGTGATCGAGTCGAGCACGCGCACGAGGTCGGTGGCGTGCTGCGGGCGCGCCGTCGGCTCCTTCTCGAGGCAGCGCATCACGACCTCGGCCAGCGCTTCAGGGCAGTCCGCACGCAGCGTGCGAATGTCCTTTGGCTTCTCGCCCATGTGCGCGGCGAGGAGCCGCGCGGGCGTGAGGCTATGGAAGGGTGGGTGCCCGGCGAGCAGTTCGTACGCCATCGCGCCGAAGGCGTAGATGTCCGCGCGATGATCGGTGCTCGGATCGCCCGCCGCCTGCTCGGGCGCCATGTACATCGGCGTGCCGATCGAGGTGCCGGCGACGGTGAGCATCGTGGACGCGTGGCCGCCGCCGCTGCCCGTCGTGCGCGCGGCGCTGATGGCTTTCGCGATGCCGAAGTCCGTGACCGTTGCGCTGCCGGTGGAGAGCAGCACGTTGTCCGGCTTGATGTCGCGGTGCACGATGTTCTGGCCGTGCGCGTAGGCGAGTGCGCGCGCGACGTCGCGGAGGATCGACACCGCCTCGCCGATCCCGACGGGGCCCTGCGTGAGGCGGTGCCGCAGCGAGTCGCCGTCCACGTACGGCATCGTGAACCAGGGGAGCCCGTCGATGTCGCCCGCGGTGAGGACCGGCACGACGTGCGGATGCTGAAGCTTGGCCGCGAGCAGCACTTCGCGGCGGAACCGCTCGACCGAAATTCCGGCGAGCAGTTCGGGCGCGAGGACTTTTACGACGACGCGGCGGTCGAGGGCTTTCTCGCGCGCGAGGTAAGTTCGGGACATTCCGCCGCCGCCGAGTTCGCGCTCAAAGACATAGTTGTCAGCGAGCGCCTTCTCGAGGCGGGGGCGGAGATCGTCCATTCAGTCGGTGTGGGGTTCCGACGAATATGGAAGTCGGAGCGGGGGATGGCTAGCCGTGCCGCGCTGGCGTACGTTCACCGCCATGAACGACTTCTCTCGCAAGAACTTCGTCCGATTCCTCGCCGGCTCGCCGCTCTTTGCTGCCGCGGGCCTCGATCAGCACACGCTCAGCCGCCTCTTCACCGGCACGAGCCGCGATCAGTCCGAAGCGTTCGGGCTGATCGACGAACTCACCCAGGCCGGGCAGGACCCCCACCTGATTGCCGCCCCCGGCGAAGCGCTCGACGTGTTCGACTTCGAGCCCGTCGCCAAGAAGAAAATCCCGCCGGCGCACTGGGGCTACCTCATCACCGGCACCGACGACGACGCCACCATCAAGGCGAACCGCGACGGCTACTCCAAGTGGGCGCTCCGCCCGCGCCGCCTCGTGGACGTCAGCAAGCTCAACACCTCGGTCGAACTCCTCGGCAGCAAATACGACACGCCGATCGTCCTCTGCCCGCTCGGCAGCCAGAAGGCCTTCAACCCGCTCGGTGAGATCGCCGTCGCGCGCGCCGCGAAAGCCAAGAACCACCTCCAGGTGCTCTCGACCGTCGCGACGACTTCCATCGAGGATGTGATCGCCGCACGCGGCGCGCCCGTGTGGTGGCAGCTCTACGCCACCGCCGACTGGAACCAGACGCGCGCGATGATCAAGCGCGCGGAGGCTGCGGGCGCGCCGGCCGTGGTGTTCACGGTGGACCTGCTCGGCGGCAGCAATCGCGAGACGATGTTCCGCGAGGCGCTGAACGACACACGCGAATGCTCCAACTGCCACCTCGGCGGCCATCCAGCGCCCGGCGTGAGCGGGAAAGTGGACGACCGTGACAACCGCAGGAAGCCGGCGCTTGCAGTGCCGGCGCCCGGCACTCCAATCCCCGAAGTCGGCACGCCGACGTGGGAGATGGTGAAGCGCATCAAGGATACGACGAGCATGAAGGTGTTCGTGAAGGGCCTCGTCACGAGCGACGACGCCGAGCTCGCCATCGAACACGGCGCGAGCGGAATGTTCGTGAGCAATCACGGCGGTCGTGCGGACAACAGCCTGCGCGCGACGATCGAATGCCTGCCGGAGATCGTGAAGGCGGTGCGGGGCAGGGCGATCATCGAGCTCGACGGCGGCGTGCGGCGCGGCACCGACATCTTCAAGGCGCTCGCGCTCGGTGCGAACGCGGTGGGCATCGGCCGGCCGTACATCTGGGGGCTCGGGTCGTTCGGCCAGGAGGGAGTTGAGGCGGTACTCGCGATTTTGAGACGCGAGCTGGAGATCGTGATGCGGCAATCGGGGACGACTTCGCTCAAGCAGATTACGCCTGCATATGTGGTTTCTAGGAACGGATAGTATTCATCAACGACCTTAACGCGGGTTTGCACGGATCTAACCAAGGGCGAAATCGCCGTTCAAAATCCGCGGAATCCGCGATCAGGTAGTTGAGGAATACCGTCCGAGGCTAGACCTCTAGTTCCAGAACGGCGGCGTCCCCCCCGCGAGCCAGCGAATGAAATAATCCCAGCGCTTTCTCATCATCCAATCCGAATCCGGCCCGTACCCGTGCGGCACGTTCGGAATGATGACCATGTCGAACTCCTTGTTCGCCTTGATCAGCGCATCCACCACCAGCATCGTCTCCACCGGCGGCACGTTGTTGTCCATCGAGCCGTGCGCGAGCAGCAAGTGCCCCTTCAGGTTCTTCGCGAAGTTCTGGTTGGCGTCAGCATCATAGTTGTCCGTGCCGTCCGCGTTCTTCACGAGCAGGCCCTCGTACCGCTCGCCCCAGTCGTCCTCGTACTCGCGCTGGTCGTGGTTCCCTGACTCCGCGATGCCGACCTTGAAGAAATCCGGATAGCGGAACATCGCACTCGTCGTGCCGAATCCGCCGCCCGAGTGTCCCCAGATGCCCGCGCGATTGATATCGATGTACGAGTACTTCTCCGCGAGCTGCTTCATCCCCGCGATCTGGTCCGGGATCGTGTTGTCGCGGCCCATGCGCCCGTAGTACGCGTCCTCGAACGACTTCGACCGCCCCGGCGTGCCCATGCCGTCGATCGTGACGACAATAAACCCGAGTTCGGCGAGCGCCTGACGGTCACCGCGCGCCGCCGAGAACGAACGGCTTCCCGTGCTCCCCGACTGCGGGCCCGGATAGACGTTGTTGATGATCGGATACTTCGCGTTCGGGTCGAGCTTCGTCGGCACGAACATCAGGCCGTAGATCGGCGTCTTGCCGTCGTTCGCCGTCATCTTGATCGGGATCGGCGGCTTCCAGCCCGCCGCGACGAGCTTGGAGATGTCGGCTTTCTCGAGCGGCATGACTTCCTTGCCCGTCGCGCCACTGCGCAAAACGGACACTGGCGGAACGTCGGGCTGTGAATACGTATCCACCACATACTTCGCGTCCGGCGAGAGCTCGGCCGAGTGGTCGCCGACGTCGGGCGTGAGCGCGACGAGATCCTTGCCATCCAGCTTCACGCGGTAGAGATGGCGGAAGTACGGATCTTCGTCAGGCGACTTTCCCTCGGCCGTGAACCACACCGTGCGCGACTTCTCGTCGAGCTTCGCGATCGAGAGCACAGGGCCGTCGCCCGTCGTGATCTTGTTCTTCAGCGCGCCGCTGTTGAGATCGTACAGGTAGAGCTGCGACCAGTTGTCGCGCTCGGAGTTCCAGATGAACTCGTTCGTGTTCCAGAGGATCTGCCACTGCGCGTGCGATTCGTAGTGCGTGGGCACGTCCTCCTGGTAGACCTTGCGCACCGCGCCCGTATTGGCATCCGCGACGCTCAGCCACACGTGCTTGTGATCGCGGCTCACCGAGGCAACGGCGAGCTTCGAGCCATCCGAGTTCCACTGGTAATCGCCCATGCGGATGTTGTCGCCGATCGTCCCGCGGTGATAATCCACCGGCATCTGGAGAGGCGTCACCGTGCCCGCATCGACGTCGATCACCACGCGGCGCATCATCGCAATCACCGAGTCGCCGGGCAGCGGCATCTTCTGCACCGTGAGCTTCGGATGATTGATGACCGTCGGCACGAGGTACATCTCGCCGACGTGGCGCTCGTCCTGCTGCTGCGTGGCGACGCGCTTCGAATCCGGCGACCACTCCACCATCGCACGATCGCTGCTCGCCCAGCCCGCGTTGTCCGTCGCGTAGCCGTCGTACTGCGTGCCGTCTTTCGTCAGCTGGCGCTCGGCGCCGCTGGTTGCATCTCGCACCCAGAGGTTCCAGTCGCGCACGAACACGCCGCGCTTTCCATCGGGTGACATTGTCAGCGGCTCGCCCTTCGAGGCCGATGCGCCGCGCCCGCCGCCGCCCCCGCGCCCACCGCCACCGCCCCGGCCTCCGCGTCCGCCGCCGGCGGCGGGAATCGTGATCCCCTCGCACGGGTTCGCGTTCGCGTCGCACCGGGTCCGGGTCTTCTTGGCCGGATCGATCACGACGATTTCGTTTCCTGCGAGCGTCGAATTGCGATACCAGAACCGCCCGTCCGGCGTCCAGGTCGCGTTGACCGTCCCGCCGACGACCATCCCGTTCAGGGCTGGCGCAAGAAACTCCTTCGCGTGGTCGTAGTCAGCCGGCGTGACCGTGCGTCCCTGCGCGCCGAGCGGCGCCGCGAACGCGATGGTGAGAAGGGCGAGTGTCCGAGCTGCGCGCATTGCGTGAGATCCCGATGAAAAGTGGATGCCCACAAAGTTGGCGCGCGGCGCTCTGGGAAGCCACCATGCCCGTTACTTTTTGGTCGCTGTCCCCTCGCGCGGCGGCATCGGGCACCCGAACGGTCCGCCTCTGGGCCCGCGTGGCGCTGACGACCTCGAGACACGGGCTGAGTCGCGCCGCGCGGTGCGCACCGAATCCCGCTTCGCCTTCTGCGCCGGCGTCAGCAGTGCGTCGATCTCCCTGAACGACGAATCGGTTGCCGGTGCGATGATGACGCACGCGGCCTTCATCGCTGAATCGACACGCTGACTTCTCCGAGCGAGGATTTCCCCGATCTTCGCACGCTGGTCTGCCGAGAGTCCGAGCGACTCGTACCAGGCCGGCGTCCCGCCCGCCGGGCGCGCACCTCGCTCGCCGCCGCGCGGTCCCCCGCGCGAAAGGCCGGCGCTCGAACGCGCCGGCCGGAACATCACCCGTTCGATCGTGCCGCCGACGAACGCACCCGCGAGAAACGCGATCACGAGCAGGACCATCGCCTGCGCGCGCACGCGGCCGAGCGACTCGACCCCCTCCTTCATGGCTGTTCGTAGCCTCCGAGGAGCACCTCGGCCGGTGTCGCGGCCGGCTGGTCATCGCCATCGCCCAGCACCGCCGACGCGCTGATCGCGTCGGCTACTTCGTCGGCCCCGACCGCGTCGATGCCCGTGTCGGCCGGCACGCTGCGCAGCAGCGCCGCCGAAACGAGCATCATCACGAAGAGCGCCGCGAGCAACGGGGCGCTCCAGTGCGCGAGCATCGCGAAGGGCGTGCCGTCACGACGCCGGCGAAGCGCGCCCGCGGCGGCCGCGCGCACCGATGCGACGCGACGCGCGAACGCCAGCTGCGGCTGCGTCGGGTCGAGCGCGCTCAGGTCGGTTGGCAGTTCTTCATTCATCATGCGAATACTCCCGAAGGAGGCTTGGGCCCAGTCGTTCGCGAAGCAGCTTGCGCGCGACGAACAGGTGCTGTCGTGACCGTACTTCCGAAATGTCGAGCGTTGCTGCGATATCCTTGTGTGTCCATCCGTCCATATCGTGCAACAGGACGATCTCCCGCTGCACCTCGCTGAGCGTCGCGAGCGCTCCCTGTAAAGTATCGGCCAATTCCGACCGCGCCGCATCCACGAATGGCGAGTCGTCAGCTTCCGCGATCTCCGGCACCAGCTCCGATGTCTCCCGGATCTTCCGGTACGTGCGATGGCTCAGGGCCCGGTTCCGCACGATCATCATCAACCACTGCACGAACTTCGACGGTTCCCGGCAATCATCCAGCCGGTCGATTGCCTTCACGAACGCGTCCTGCACCACGTCTTCCGCGTCGTGACGGTTGCCAAGCACACCCAGCGCGACCGCAAACGCCGTCCGATAATGCCGCCTCACCAGCACGTCGAACGCGTCGGCATCGCCGCGCAGACATCGTGCGACCAGGTCAGCGTCGGGAGGGGTTGGTGGAGCGCTCGACACGGACAATTAGATGACGGATGGGGTCGGGGAAGCGTTAGAGCGCGCTGCCAGAACCATAAACCAAGCACCACGTGCGAGCGACAATAAACGATAGCCCGAAGGCCGGAAACCGGCGTGGCGGATACGGTGGGATGGGCGGCGGTCCGGCGTCTCCGGATCGAGGCCCGCCGCTGGCTTATAGACCGCGCGGCCAACGGGAAGTAAACTGGTGAACCGCGCGGGATGAGTTTCCGCGCGGTCCACTTTCCGTCCCCCCGCCTTGCCGGAAGCCGCGCAGCAGAACACGGTTCTCGCCGCGACCGAACCCGCGACCTCGCGCTGGATCAGCGAGGCGACGGCGCGGCATTCGGGCACGCTGCTGGTCTATCTCGCGATCCTCGCGATCGGCAACCTGTTCGGAGCGAAAGTCGATGTGCGCGCGTTCCTCGTGCTCATCGTCTGGATCCTGCTCAACCTCGTCATCGCGCCATGGGCGGCGCGCCCGCTCGAGTTCTCCACGCGGCTCCGGCGCTACGCATGGACGCTCGTGGTCGACGTGCTGTTTCTCGGCGCGGTCTACTACTACGTCGACGCCGCGCAGTGGCTCGGCGCGGTGTTCTTCATCCACAGTGCGATCGTCGCCTCGGCGACGCTGCCGCGAAAGTGGGCGACGGCGATCGCGGCGCTGATCGTCGCCGTATTCGGCCTGCTCGTGTGGATCGCCGTGGCCGGCACGTCGACGGTGCACTCGCCGGTCGGGTTGCCGCCCGTGACGGGGAACTACGCGTGGGCCTTTGGTTCGTTCGCCGCCGCCATCGGCCTGATCGTCGTGCTGATGATGCTCCAGCTGCGGCTCGTCGAGACGATCCGCGATGCCGAGCAGCGCTATCTGCTCCTCGTGCAGTCGGCGCCGGACATGGTGATGACCTTCGACCAGGAAGGCCACTTTCTCGAGGTGAACACAGCCACGCTCAAGCAGGCCGGGTACACGTGGGAGGAGATCAAGCACCTCCCCAACACCGCGTTCTTTCCGCCTGAAGACTGGCCGAAAATCATGGACGCGAGGACCCGCACCCTGGCGGGTGAGGTCGTCGAGATGGACGTGCGCTTCGTGCGGCGGAGCGGCGAGGTGCGCTGGGTGCAGACGCGGAGCGCATCGTTCCGCCGCGCTGGCGAGACGACGGCGCTCCTGGTGCTGGCGCGCGACATCACCGACGCCAAGCGCCAGACCGATGCGCTCCGCGACAACGAAGAGCGGTTTCGGCTGATCGTCGGCGCGCTCGACCTCGGCTTCTACACGATCGACACCGAGGGCCGTCTCACGGCGATCTACGGACGCTGGGCGGAAGAACAGATGGCGAGCGGCAAGGCGCGCGTCGGGTCGCCGGCAATCGATCTCGTGCCGCCGGAATCCGCCGAGCTTCACCTCGATGCCAACCGCCGCGCGCTCGCCGGCGAGGACGTCACGTTCCATTGGTCGATGCGGCCGGCGGAGGGAGCGCCCGAGCAGTTCTACCGCGCGCACCTCGCGCCGATGCGCGATGCCGGTGGCGCGATCGTGGGCGTGGCCGGCGTCTGGACCGAAGAAACAGCCGCCACGCTCGCCGCGCGCGAGCGCGAGCGCCTTCGCGCGCGCCTCACCGACGCGGAGCGCATCGAGTCGCTCGGCAAGCTCGTCTCGGGCGTCGCGCACGAGCTGAACAATCCGCTCGCCGCGATCCTGAACTTCACGGAAGATCTCCTTGCGGATCCGCGCACGGGCGACGAGCGGATGGCGCTCGAGGTGATCCAGGCGCAGGCGCTGCGCTCGCGCACGATCGTGCGGGACCTGCTGACGTTCGTCCGCAAGGGCGACCGCCGCGCACTGAAGCCGGAGGTGCCCGGGCCGATCCTCGAGACGCTGATGCGCGCCGTGCGCCCGGGGCTGGCGACGCAGGGCGTTTCGTTCAGCGCCACGATCATGGACCCGGACGCGCCGGTGATGCTCGACCGCGCGGGATTCGAGCAGGTGATCACCAACCTGCTGACCAACGCCGCGCAGTCGGCCGGCGCGGGCGGCGCCGTGCGGCTTGCCGCGCACGCGTCGGGCGATGCCTACGAAGTGATCGTCGAGGACAACGGTGCCGGAATTCCGGAAGAGCACTTCGCGCGGATCTTCGAGCCGTTCTTCACGACGAAGGCCACGGGGCAGGGCGTCGGACTGGGGCTATCGGTTTCGCTGGGAATCGTGCAAGCTCACGATGGCGTCCTGTTAGCGGAAAACCGCGGCTCCGCCGCCGGAGGCGGGGCGCGGTTCACGATGAGAATCCCGCTCTCATCAACTCACGAGCCAAGCGGGCACCTGCCCAAGGTCGTCGTCCCCATGCCTCCGCGCGCAGCCAGTCTCCTGATCATCGACGACGAAGAACCCATCCGCCGCGCCCTGCGCCGCTATTTCGAGCGGCGTGGCTGGGTCGTGGAAGAAGCCACGGACGGTGCCGACGCGGTGCTCAAGCTCGAGCGCCCCGACGCCGCGTCGATCTTCGACGTGGTGTTGTGCGACCTCAAGATGCCCGGCATTTCAGGCCAGGAACTCTACACGCGCCTCACGAAGGACCGGATGGCGCTCGCGAAGAAATTCATTTTCGCGACCGGAGATTCGGGCGCGCCCGACGTGGCGGAGTTCCTGAACGCCGTGGGAGTGCCGGTGCTCGAGAAACCATTTGAGCTCAGCGTGCTCGAGCAGGCGCTGATCAAAGTGCGCGAGGGGAGGGCTGAGGAATAGCGGCGAGTGGGAGATTTCGAACCGGTGCGCGGTGCGGAAATGGAATGCGGCATCCGGAGCCCGAACTCCTCCCCCGCATTGCGGATCGCCGTGTCACGCCTTCTGCGCCAGCACCCCCTCTAGCGCTTGGACCGTAATCGGCTTGGATACATAGTCGTCCATTCCCGCCGCCAGGCACTTCTCGCGGTCTCCTTGCATCGCGTTCGCCGTCATCGCGACGATCCGCACTTTCGATCCCGACTCGCGAATCCTCCGCGTCGCTTCGAGACCGTCGAACACGGGCATCTGGACGTCCATGAAAATCAGGTCGTACGGAAACTGTGCGGCCATGAGCACCGCTTCGGCGCCGTCGGCGGCGACGTCGGCGCTGCAGCCCAGCCGCTCGAGCATCTTCACGGCCACCATCTGGTTCACCGGATTGTCTTCGGCGAGCAGCACGCGAGCGACCGTGTGCCGCGCCACGTTGGGCACGGCACGCCGCTGCGGCGGAGGCGGCGCCGGGACCTCACCGGAGATCTTCGCACGCTCCGCAAGCGAATGGCGCGTCACGATCGGCACGTCCGCGCTCCAGCCACGCGGTCCGGCGAGCACCGCCTCGAGCGTCCGCACGAGCGTCTCCGGACGGAACGGCTTGGTGAGGTACGCGTTGAATCCCGCGGCATGAAAGCGATCCGCATCGCCGCGCTGCGCGGCTGACGTCGCCAGCACCAGCGACGCGTCGGCGATCTCGGGTTCGCTGCGCACCGCGCGCGCGAGCATCTCGCCGTCCATCCCCGGCATCAGGAAATCGAAGACGGCCACCGGGTAGGGATCCCCGGCGCGCGCGGCGTCGATCATCATCGCGAGGCCTTCGCCGCCGCTGTTCGCGGTGTCCACGCGCATGCCCCATGCGCGCATGAAGTCGCGCTGCACCTGCACGTTGATCTCCACGTCGTCCACGACGAGCACGCGCACGCCGTGCAGCGAAACGGACGGAATCGGATCCGGCTTCGGGCTCGTGTCTTCGGGAAGCGGCAGCACGAACCAGAACGTCGAGCCTTCGCCTTCCGTGCTGACCACGCCGATCTCGCCGCCCATCAGCTCGACCAGCCGCTTGCTGATCGAGAGGCCGAGGCCGGTCCCGCCAAAGCGCCGCGTCGTGGACGCATCCGCCTGCACGAACGGCTGGAACAGCGCCGCGAGCTTCTTGTCCGAAATGCCGATGCCGGTATCCGTGATCTCGAACCGGAACCGGCCCTCCGCGCCCATCCGAAGCGCTTCCACCGAGATCACGACGTGCCCCGCGTCGGTGAACTTGAGCGCGTTGCCGGCGAGGTTGAGCAGGACCTGCCGGATGCGCCCCGAGTCGCCCACCACGCGGCGCGGCGCGTCGTTCGCGTAGCGCACGACGAGCTCGAGGTGGTGATCCACCGCGCGCGGCACGAGCAGCTCCGCCACTTCGGCCACGGCGATCTGCAAGTCGAACGGGATCGGCTCGACGGTGAGTTTTCCAGCCTCGACCTTCGAGAAGTCGAGGATGTCGTTGATCACGCTCATCAGCAGCTGCGCGGAATGGCGGATGGCGTCCACGTACTGGCGCTGCTCGACCGTGAGCGCCGAGTCCGCGAGCAGGCTCGTCATCCCGAGCACGCCGTTCATCGGCGTGCGGATCTCGTGTGACATCATCGCGAGGAACTCGCTCTTGGCGCGCACGGCGCTCTCGGCCTGGTCCTTGGCGGAAATCAGGGCGGCCTCGGTCGCCTTGCGCGCGGTGATGTCCGTGAGGATCACGACGTACAGCGTTTCACCGCGCACGTTCACGGGCGCGTAGCTCAGGTCGATCGGGAAGGTCGTGCCGTCGGGCTGGATCCCCTGCGACTCGCGCGCCGCAGCCGTAAGAAATGCGGCGACGTCGTCGGCCCACGGCGTGTCGCACGCGATGAACTGCGTGACGGGCATCCCCGTGATCGGGCCGCCGCGCGTTCCGAAATGCGCCGTCGCCATCATGTTCGCGCGGGCGATGGCGCCCGCGTCGTCGAGGATCAGCACCCCGTTCGGCGACGAGTCGATGATTGCGCTGAGGGTCTCCTCGCGCATCAGGAGCTCCTGTTCGGCCTGCTTGCGGCGCTCCTCGACGGACTCCGTCTGGCGCCGCTGGAGGAACGCGACGATCCCCGCAATGATGATGATCCCGACCATCGCCGCGAGCACGCGGCGCAGCGTGAAGACCAGCGAGAGCGCCTCGTCACCGCTCATTTCGTAAAGCAGGCCGGCGTCGAGCTGCGGGATCCAGGTCCACGCGCCGACCGTCGGGTGCCCGCGGTAGTTCGCGTAGGGAGTGAGCGTGAATTGCGTCTCGCCCGAGAGCGCGCCGCGCGCCGCGAGGGTGAGCGGGCGCTGTGCGACCGGCGTCGTCGGACGGAAGCCCGTGGTGACGTCGCCGCCGGGGTCGCGGACTTCGATGTGAAGCGCCGACGATGCCGTGGTGTCGCCCGTCATGAGGCCGGACCCGCGCAGCTGCTCGTCGAACCGCGACTCGGTGAGCATCAGCCCATCGCGGGAGATCAGGTACGTCTCGGCCGTCTGTCCCTGCCGGTTGCTCGTCAGCAGGCGCCGGAGCTGCACGTCGGGGCGAATGCGGAGCCCGAGCACGCCGACGGTCTTGCCTGCGTCGTCGCGAATGGCGGCGGCGACGAACATCGTCGCGATGCCGGCGCGGCGCGAGCCGTTCTCGTCGGGGAGCGCCACCTCGCTTGCATACGGCGCCGAGATCGCCGGGTCGCCCGCGAGGGCGCGCCGCACGATCGCGACGTGGGTCGCGATCTGGTTGTCGCCCAGCCGTTCAAGCGGCGAGCCGCCGATTGCGCGCCCGGAGGTGTCGAAGAGGAGGTACCCGGCGAGGTGATCCGCCCGCACTTCGGGGCTGAGCAGCGAGTCAAGCTGCCGCGCCGCGGGCAGATCGTGCAATTCGCCGGGTGCCGTGCCGCTCCGCGATGCCGCGGCCAGCGTCTTCGTGATGCGTGCCATCCCCGGCGCCGCCGCCCACGCCTCCACGGTCGATTCCTCGTCGTCGGTCCAGAGGACGATCGAATGCCGGATAGTCTGGAGCCGGGATTCGAGCAGGTCCGACGCCGATTCGTTGGAGCGGCGTTCCACGCTCTCAAACGCAAACCCTGACAGTCCTACGAAGAGCAGGGTAAGGGAAAGGAGAATGGTCCTCGGAAGGGTGCTGGTGCGGGCGGGGAGTCCGAGGGCTTGGGGGGGAGCCATAGCGTACCCAATATACGCGCGACTCTAATGAACGAAGGGGGGGTGGCTGGCGTAAGGCAGTGATGAACTTGGACTTGGACGGAGTGACGATGATGAGTGCGGAGGACGCACGGTGAGGGGTGAGGAGGACGCGCGGTGGGGAGGACGCACGGTGAGGGGTGA
>Ga0070691_10000151_pt1 | contig 22236 bp, 38 predicted proteins | sample KBSK1101metaG_FD_64673 | JGI IMG/M metagenome (GOLD analysis project Ga0070691, IMG submission 64673) | Corn, switchgrass and miscanthus rhizosphere microbial communities from Kellogg Biological Station, Michigan, USA - KBS K1-10-1 metaG | ecosystem: Host-associated > Plants > Roots >... | reverse complement strand
TGTGTGTGTGTGTGTGTGTGTGTGTGTGTGTGTGTGTGTGTGTGTGTGTGTGTGTGTGTGCCGTGGGACGAGGAAGCGGGGCGCGGTGAGCTATAGCCGATGCGAGATTTGTCGGTGGACGTCCAGGGACTGGCCGACCCGCCACCAGGCCGGTTGCGAGGTGACCTGGCACGTGTACGAGGAACACCGCGACGTCTGGCGCAACATGTTCGGTGACGGAAAACCCCGTGATCCGGACCCCCGGACAAAGTGACAGTGACACCCAGATGAAAGGAACAACTATGAGCACACCGGATCACCCGGTGGAGAAACTGGTGGAAGGCGAGCTGTACACGATGGCCGACCTGCGTCGCATCGACCCGACCGGTGGCCTGGCCGCCCAGGCATGTAAACAGATCAACGACCTGTCCGGCCTGGTTGCCAGGGCGCAGGCCGCTAGTCGCCGGCCAGACGTCTGGCTTGAAGATCCGGCGAAAGGCGTGCCTGCGGCCAAGCAACCACGGTCCGGACTCGGGTTGCTCGGAGACCGGCTCCCGCCTGACGACACCGTTCAGTGGCGGTAGGTCGCGGGAGGTGTGCATCCTGCCGCGATCCAGTCGCGGATGAGGCTGGACATGGACACGCCGCGGGCTTCGGCGAGGGCTTTGACGAGGGCGTCGAGTTCGAACGGCAGCCTGACCGGACGGACGACCGTTATCGGCGTGTTCGGTAGCGGTAGGTGCACGGGTTCGGCCGGTTCGGGTAGGCCGGTGAGGTCGGTTTCAGCAAGCCAGTCGATGACTGCTTGAATCAGCGCGTTCTCGGACTGTCGGCGATGCTCGGGGTCCATCACGCCGCCACTGCTCGCGCGGCAGTGGCGGCCTTGAGCTTGGCCCGAGTGATGACCTCGGCCAGCACCACACCGTTGACAAACAGTTCAGGCGTAAAGCCGTTCTCGGCCGCGGCGGTGGTGATCAGGTGCCACATGGCGTCGTCGAAAGTGATCGTGTTCATGATGGGTGTCCTTTACGGCTTGTTGTGGTGGGTGATAGCCAGATTGATGGCGGCGGGTGTAACGCCCAGTTCGGCGGCCACCCGGGCTTGCGAGCCACGCTCGCGGGTGGCCGCGTAGATCGCGGCCTGCCGGATCTTCGGCAGCAACCGCTGGGCCACGTCGAAGAGTCGGTGTGCCTGTCGTGCCCGCTCGATATCCGGTAGACCCTCCAGGGCCGCGATAGCGGCGCCCAGTTCGGCGAGGGTCATGGTGGGGCGCGCGCCAGTGGACGTGGCCTTGATGGCCTTCCTGGCGGGCCTAGCGGCGGTCTTGGCCGCGGCCGGCTTGGCGGCCTTGCGGGCGGCGGTGGGCATCAGTTCTCCCATTCGGCGGGCAGAAAACCGCCCTTGTTGGTGATCCAGTCGTCGAGGGCGTCAACCAGCTCGGCCAGCCACGCCGCTTCATCCGAGGTCAGGTCCCGCGCCCTGGCCGCTTCGGTCAGTCGGCGGATCTGGCGCAGGGTCTCGCCGATCGCATAGGCGGCAACCCGAGTGGCGACGAGCGGCTGGATGGCCACTTCGATGGTGTCGACTGTGGCGCGCTGGTCGGCGGCGGTCATGGGGGGCTCCTTCGGCTGGGGCGGTGCGTCTTGGTGGTATCTATAGAATAGGCCCCGCTATTGAGAATGTCAATAGCGGGGCCTAGTACGGCGTACCGGTCACGCCCACTCCGCCTCGGTCTGGTCGGCGGCGTCGCCGATCTCGATCGGCAGGCAAATCGGGCAGGTGGCTGGCTCGTCGACCACGGTCGCCCGCGCGCCGAACGTGATACCGCACAGCGATACCCGGTTGATCCGACCACCGGTGGCTAGGTGTACCCGGCCACCGGCGATCATGTTTACCGGCGTGTACTTCGGGGCGGTGGCGTTCATGGCGGGCTCCTTCGGTTCGGGGCGGTGCGTCTTGGTGGTATCTATAGAATAGACCCCGCTATTGAGAATGTCAATAGCGGGGTCTATTGCTCACGCCTGGGGGTCGGCCGGCCGTTCTGGCAGTCTGGACAGGATCTCCACCAGTACGGTCTCGATGTGGCCCAGTCGAGCGCCGTGCTCGCGCTGGGTCTCGCGGACCTGAAGGACGCTTTCGTGCACATCTGACACGTCGCTGCGTAGTTCACGAATCGCAAGGCGCAGGTCGCGCTGTTGCTGGGACAGGTCGCCGACGGCGTCGGTCAAATGGTCGACGCGCTGTTCGGTCGTTCGCGGCGACGAAGGCATCCCGGGCACCTTACGGCAACAGGGTGAAGGTCTGGCCGGCGGCCAGCCGGCGGACGGCGGTCGAGTACGGGCTCTGAATGTTGAGCAGTCGCCCGCTATCGTCACGGAACCACCAGTTGCCGAACAGGGTAGAGGTCGGCGCGAGAGCGTGGCTGGCAAGGTACTCGGTGGTGTCGACCTGGGCCTTGGTGTCCATGATGGTGGCTCCTTCGGGTGGGGTGGGGGCAGAGCGGGAGAGGTGAGCGGTGGGAAGCTAGTTGTCCTTGTCGCGACGTACCGGACGGGTCAGTCGCCAGCCGATCACGAACAAGGGCAGGAACATGGCGATATCAGCGGCGGCCGTGGTGTAGGACATGGGGATCTCCTCCGGGGGTGGGCGGTGCGTCTTGGTGGTATCTATATAATAGCCCCCCTTAATGCCAATGTCAATAGGGGGGACTAGAGCGGAAATTCAGGACGCCACACCACCCAGGTAGTGCTCCAGCGCGCGGCGGGCAAGCTCTGACACGGACACGCCCTCGTCGAGAGCGCGGGCCTTGGCCTGGGCGTGGATCTGTCGCGGTACCCGAAACGATACGTGTGGCGAGTGCTGCCGTTCCCCGGACAATGACGGCCGGCCGGCGCGAACCGTGGCCAGCGCCTGCTCGGCGATCTGCTCCGCGCGCTTGACGGTGATGCGGTTGCCTCGGCCGTCGCGTACGTCATCGGACTCCAGGTCGACGTCGGGGCCGACCGTGTACCGCCCCGGCGTGAGCCGGTACTCCGGCGCCGGTCGAGTCTTCTTGGCGATCATGACTAGTGCTCCTTCAGCGAAAATTGGTCGGCATGACGTGGATGACGAGCAGGCAATCCGGTTTGACGACAGCGACGATCTCCAGCTCAAGGCCCCGGTCGTCGGTGCCGATATAGAGCAGGGTGTCGTCGAGCCCACCGGTGCCCGGTATCAAGGTCGGTACGGCGCTGGCCATGGCGTGTAACGCGTGCGCCTTGCCGATCCGGTGCTTGCGCGCCGAGCGGGTGAACCGGATGTTCTGCATACACCTATTATGGCACACACAATCGGATTATGGCAACCACAATATTTGCCCCCCGGTGGTGACCGACCGACCAACGAGGGAAGACCCCCGCGCGGTCCAAGTCCGTCCCATGTGGATCGCGCGGGGGCCTTCCCTCCTCATGATGTGGCCGTCACGCCACCACGTGTTCCCACGTACCGATCGTCGTACCGTCGGAGTCCTGGACCGCTCCGACAAGTTCGTGGGCCAACACCCGTACCTTCACCTGTTGCAAGACCCGGGCCACCTCCAGGGGGCTGTCGTCCTCAAACGCCGGGGTGCTCGTCTCGAATTTGAGACAGAACACCCGTACCTGCCTGTCGTCCACATATCCCTCCAAGGTCAGAACCCGTGCACCCACGCGAAGCGCAGCAACCGGAACGCGGCCATCTCCGGATACAGTGGCCGGGCCGGCAGTATCAGCGAACGTTGACAACGGGGGCAGACCACCTCCACCCGGAACCGCTCGCCCGAGGGCATTCGAACGGCGATGCCAGTCAGTTTTCTGCACGCCTGTGCCAGCGTTTCGTCCACTGACAGGTCTGCCACCGTTCTCATCGCCACCCGGCCGGGTGGTACACGTACGGGCGCACCAGCTCGACCGGCACCGGGCGCACCGGCTCGGCCGGCACCGGGGGTAATACCCTGGTCGGCTCGCTGGCCCAGAGCGGGCGCTGGCGTACCGGCCACCGGGCCGACCAACGGGACGTGGCGGCCAGCGCCGCCAGGTTCTTGTGTCGTGCTCGCCGTCGCCTCCACATGTCATCGACGTTATGGCTGCGCTGGCGGCCGAGGTATAACCGCTGGTTATAAAATGGCTACGCCAACGTGCCCAGCCAGCGTCCGCAGCTCCCGACTGGGCGAAGGGGTGTCCCGCACCATCTGGCTGACGATCTCGATAACAGACGGCCGGGTCCGCAACTCCAGGCGCGCCACCTCGTGAGCGCGTAGGAACGAGTCCACCGCCCGGTCCGGGTGGCCGGACAGGTACTGGCCGCGGCCCAGATCCATGTCAAGGCGGCATCGTCGCTGCCGGGTATGCAGTTGGCGCCGGTCGACCTGCGCGGCGATCACCGGCGCCCGGTCAGGGCGACCGTTTTCCACCGCCGCGCCAACCCGCCAGGTGTCCACGTTGGCCGGGTTGATCTCCATCAGCCACGGATCGCCCTCCACCGTTTCGGCGAGCACTCCGGCGCTGGTGAAAAACCCGTCCGACTCAGTGACGTCGCCGAGGATGGCCGCGGACAGACCGGCGTGCATGAACAAGGCCGCCCGCCACGCCCTGGTGTCGTTACTCACTGGGTCCACCTGGGCGCCGGCCGCGCGGGCGATGGCGAGAGACCGTCGTCGGCTACCACTTGCCAGCACCCCCTGCGCGTAACAGAACTCGGCCGCGGCGAACGAGGTCGCGTCGCCTAACTGAGCGGCGACGATCCGGGCCTGCTCCGCGAGCCGCATCGCCAGATCCTGCCAGCCAACCGGCTTGAGGGTCAGCGACCCGGTCACCAGCGCACGCACCAGCATCTCCCCGGCCCACCGGGGGTGACCGTTGTCGTAGGCGGCCCGTAGCTCGGCCAGCAGCGCCGGCAGGCCGGCGCCCACGGCCGCGTAGTCGCATTCCATCCTTGCCGCCATCACCTGGCCGGTGACCCGGTGCAGTTCACCGCGCGGCCGGGGTCGTACCGGCTCGTCCGGGTAGTCCAACGCCGCCCGGATGCTCGCCACCGCCGAGTACGTCAGGAGATCTTCGCGGTTACGCGGCGGCAGTGGCTGCTCGGTCAGTTCCGTGTACGGCACCTCCAGCGCGTTGGCCAGCGCGTACAGCAGCGATCTTTTGGTCACCGGCTTGCGGCCGCTCTCGATCAGCGCGATGTAAGGCTGGGTCACGCCGGCCAACTCGGCCAAGCGCTGCTGACTCATGGCGGATATGGTGCGCAGCCGGGCCACCCGATTGCCGATGAAATTGCCATCGTGCGTCATACCTGCCAACGCTACCGACGCGGCGGGGTACCGGAAATCAGTTTGTCCGGTTGTCCGCATGACGCAACACCGGGCCTTTCGGACGTACGCGAATGGGTGAGAGGTGCCCCCGGCGGGAGTCGAACCCGCATCGCCGGCCCTGGATATGGATTCCCGGCTTTGGCCGCCCCTAAAACGGCTGTGTCTACCAGTTCCACCACGAGGGCAAAGGCGCGGCCCCGGACGTGCGGTCAGGGCCGCGCCAGTCTATGTGTGTCGCCAGTCGGACTCGACCAGACACTGATCGTCCGCTACGACAGTGCAGGCTCGTCCTGCGAGTGTGGCTAGTCACGCGAGACCTAACCGAGCGACGTGACCGGCGGTCACGGGTAGTCCCCCGGTCAGGGTCGGCCATTTGGCCTACCGCGCCTGACCGACCGTCACGCCACCCCAGGGTCGTCGTTACATATGACGCAACCCGTTTTCGAGTCCTCCGAGTCGAGAAGGGTTGCGCGGCGGCCCTCCCAGGCATTCCGCGGGCGCTCCGCGTTGCGCTCCGCGCCCGGCAGGGTCGCCGCCTTCACTCCTCACCCTCGCTGCGCCGCGACCCATGCACCCGGCGGTCCTCGCGGTACCAGGCCGCTGCCTGCGCCAAGGCCCGCCGGTGCGCCTTCTCGTCAACGCCCTGACTGGCTCGCAGGTCCCACCTCAGCGCCGGTGGTAGCCGAAACCAGCACTGCGGGCAGGCCAGTTTCGTATGCGGAATTTCCGGCGCGTCGCAACCCGGACACGGGTGGGTCAGATCGGTCATTCGTCACGCAACCGCGGCGGCGCGGGTACCGCCTCGCCCTCGGCCGGCAATCGACCGGTACGCCGGTTCAACACGACCAGCACGCACAGCGCCAGGATGATCAGTGCCGCCCCGGCCAGTGCGTACACGATCACGCCGGGGCCGGTCACCGGCAGCGTGGCCGGTGGTGGTGGCTGGACCGTGTGCGTCACGTAGGTGTGGCTGGGTGCCGGTGAATGGCGATGTGTCGGCGTACCGGTCGGCGTGGTGCTCGCGCATGGCGTCGGACTCGGCTTCGCGGCCGGCGTACAGGGGCACGGTCGGTGATGTGGTTGGTGGTGGCCGTACCCGGGCGGCGGGGCAGTGGGCTGCGGATGTCCGTTGGTCTCCATGATCGGCCTAACGGGTCACGGCCGGAAAGGTGATCCGGAGGCTGCCCGGTTGGGCGAAACCGCACGTCAGACCGCGCGCTCGACTAGCGTCATCCCTGCTGAAGCCAAACCCGAGACCTCCAGGCGGCAACGGCGGGAGCGCGCGCTGATCGATACATTTTCGGTGATCGGTAACATCCGGGGAGGTCAGCCCAATGGCAGGCAAGACCCAACAAGAATGTATCGACAACTTCTATCACGTGGTGGCCCGCGCTCACTCCGAGCTTTGCCAGCGCCGCCTCTCCGACAACCAGGCGTCACCCCAGACGGACATCTCCCAGGCCGGCACTACTTCGACCCTCAGTGCCGACTCCGAGGTACGCGTGGACGCCCGCGGAAAGACTCGGACCATGCCAACAATCTCGGCTAGCATCGCCTGAAGCGTGGCCTTCGGGTACTGGTCCCACTCGTTGTTCAGCATCGTGAACGCCGGGATCAGCGCGGACCTGCCCTGAGTCTTGGTAGTGGCAGCGCGCGCGCGGGCCAGATCCGCCCGCGCGGTTCGTTCATCGGCCAGCAACTCTGCCTTGCGCCGCTTGAACTCCAGGTCGTCGCCGCCCTCGTCCACGTACGCGATTTTGAGGCGCCTCAACCTGCCGACGACCTTCGCCAGTTCGGCCTCACTCTCGTCTACATCGGTCTTGGCCTTCGGCGCGCCAGCCGCAATGGCTCGCGCCTCGGCGGTGACCTCGGCGGCCCGTGACTCGTGGGTGTCCTCGGCCAGGATCTTCCGCACCCAGTCGCGCATCGCGCCGAGGGCAATGATGTTGCTTACGCTCACCGCGAGGTCGGGGTGGTAGGCGGCCCGATGCTTGCACACCCAGTTATGAGCGGCCTTCACCCCCAGGTACTTAGTGCTGATACGCCGACCACACAGGGCACAGAACATCAGGCCGGACAGGATGTGCGTGGGGTTGCGCAGCCGTACCGGTGTCGCGGCGCGGGCCTCGCGCCTGGCGCGGTATGCCAGCCACGTCTCCTCATCGATGATCGGATCGTGTTCGCCCTTCCGCCACAGGTCGTAGTTACCGATGGAGTTCGCCGGCTTGTGGCTGGGATCGCTGCGCTCGCGGATGTAGCCAGCCCCGAAACCGGTGTCGAGCATCTTGCTCAGAGATTGATCCGTCCATCGACCGCCGAAACTCGTCCACAAGCCGCGCTCGTTGAACTCCCTGGTGAGCCGGTAAATCGTCGCACCGGCGATGTAACGCTCATATGTGTCCTTGAGGATTGGTCCCTCATAGTCGTCAATCACGTAGTGGGCGTCAATGTACTGGTACCCGAAACGGTTGCGTCCATTGTGTGGCAGGCCCGCGCTACGTCGGAGTGCGTGCACGTCGCGCCACCCCTCTCCGATCAACTTTCCCTGATATGTGGCAATCACCAACATGAGGTCCCGTACCAATTCACCGGACGGGGTCTTAGTCTCGTGCGCCTCGGTGGCGGAAACGACCTGCCCGCCTACCGCATCGACTGCGAGAATCATCTGAAGCGAATCGAGAGTGTCACGTCCCCATCGCGACCACTTCCACACACTAACAATGTGGTATAGCCCATCCTTGATGTCTTTTACAATCCCGTGCAACGCTCGACCGTCGAGGCTCTTGCCGCTCTTGTTGATGTCGAATCGAAGGTCAACAATCCGGCGGCCGTTCAGCCGCGCATCCATCTCGATGGCTGAAAGCTGGATCTCCGGTGAGACGATCTTGCTCTTGCCGGTCGCCCGCGACACTCGGATGTACCCGACCGTGGGAACACAACCACAAGACCCCTCGTGGTGATGGAGGGGCAACGCCAGCGGGGTGAAGATGAACGGCACAGGGCGACCGGGGCGCTGCTTGCGCGCCTGTGGTGCCGGCGGTACGGCGGGATCTGGCCTGGTACTCATGGGGTGCACCATACGCGCCGCTAGCGTTGGCGAGCAACGCCTAAAGTACACCCCACCGGTGACCTGGGAAAACAGTATTGTCCATTGTGGAAAACGGACAATTTGTCGCGATTGCAATGTCCACCGTTGGTAACTGCGCCATACCACAGCGTTATGGCCAGGTCTAGCCAAACGCGACTAAGTGTCACTCGTGCGTGTAGGCCATTTCGTGAACCATTGCGATGCCCCGGACGGCTGCTCGTAACGTCAACCGCACCTCACCACGATCGCCCGGCCCGCGTCCGTTGCGGAATCGCCGTACGCGGGCCGGACACATCGTTTCCCGTTACACCGCAACGACTCTCGAAGGAGGGGCGGCGATGATGCCTGCCCACACTCAGCGCCACCGACTGGCGACCGTCCTGAAATGGGCGCGAGCCGTCGGCTGGGAGCGCGGCCCGTACCCGGGCCAGTACCGCTCCGGTCGACGATCGATCAGCTATCAGTCGAACCATCACCGCCTGACCGTCGACCATCGCGAAGTACAGATTGGTTGGGTCAACAGACTCGACGCCGAGGTCTCTTCGATCGATCAGGCCATCAACTTTCTGGCCACGCTCGAACTGGTGCCCGAGAGCATGTGTGGGCTCTACGGCGCCGGCCTGGCGGATGGCATCCGGTACCGCGCGACCAGAGACGAACGAATCATTGACGACCTTCGGAAAATGGCGGTGTCGGCATGACACCGGAGGAGCACTACCTCGCCGCTGAACTCCATCTGACGCAGGCCGAGACCAGTCTGGGTAATGCGGGTAACCGACTGGCCGCGGCCAGCGTCCACGCGCTGCTGGCGCTGTCCGGTAATCCACTGATCGAGTCGGCGGTTATCAGCCCGCCGCCAGCGCCCGCACCACCGCTATCGCGGCACAGCCTCCCGAAACCGGGTCGCCCGCCACGGGGGGCGGTGGCCTGATGTTCGTTCTCGGGATCACCGTCGGGCAGGTGTCCGGATGTCTGGTCGCGGCGGCGATTAGCCGTGACCCGCGATGGCTGGCAGTGGCCGGCGGTTGCACTCTCGGGTATTTCCTGATCCGGCTCGGCGGCCACATCCGCCTTCGGCGTACCCAGCGCGCTGACCCGTTCGCGGACGTGGTGGGCCTGATCGACAATCGGACACCGCGATTCGCTGACTTCGACGCCCTGGACTGGCACCTACGCCAGCCAATCAACACCCGCGCCCGACTGGCCGCGGCCCACGCGCGCCATCGCGACCGGTGTCAGCCGGACCCGGCCGAGCGACTGGCCTGGGCCGAACTGCACGGGCGACTGGAGTCCGAGTCCGACGGTGGAGTGCCGGCGTGATGACCATTGGTTCGCTCTGCTCCGGGTACGGAGGTCTGGACCTGGCGCTACCCGACGGTGCGCCGGCATGGCACGCGGAGACCGACCCGGACGCGTCGGCGGTGCTGGCCACGCACTGGCCCGCCGTACCGAACCTCGGGGACGTCACCACCATCGACTGGTCGGACGCCACGCGGGTCGATGTCATGACGGCCGGGTTCCCGTGCCAGCCGGTCAGCGTGGCCGGCCAGAAGAAGGCCGGTGACGACCGGCGATGGCTGTGGCCGCATGTCCTGCGGGCCATCCGGGAGACCGGCACCACGACCATCTTCCTGGAGAACGTCGAGAACCTGGCGTCCATTCAGTCCGGTGCCATCCTGACCGGCATCCTGGCCGACCTGCGGGCAGCCGGGTACACGTCACGTTGGTGCGTACTGGGCGCGTGCGCGGTCGGCGCGGCGCACCACCGGCACCGGTTCTTCCTCCGTGCCGTACTCGGTAGCGGTATGACACCGGCGGCCGAGCGGGTGACTGTCACCAAGTGCGGCGCACCACGGGGGAAGGCACAGTTACCGCCGACGCCGCCGGCACGGGACGGTGGACGGCGTGGCGGTGAGGGCTCGGCCGAATACTGGCGGCACCGTCGCCAGGAACTGGGTCGCACCAACGGGATGCCCCTGGGCGCGGCGGTGTCGCTGCTTTTCCCCTCACCTCGTTCCAGTGACGGCGCCAAGGGTGGCCCGAATCAGCGCGGATCGTCTGGTGACCTGGCACTGCCGAGCGCGGTTCTGGGTGCCCGGTTCGGGGTGTACGCGATGGCGGTCACCGCGCACGTCATCGCGACCGGTGTCGAGGCCCCGGAACCGACCGAGCGCAACCGGAACGGCGCGCTGCGACTGGCGCCCCCGTTCGCGGAGTGGCTGATGTGCGTACCCGCCGGTTGGGTGGCTGGTGACATGAATCGGGTGGCGGCGCTGCGTCTTCTCGGCAACGGTGTGGTGCCACGGCAGGCCGCCGAGGCGTGGCGGGTTCTGGGAGGTGCGGCGTGAAGCCCCCACCCGTCAACGACAGTGACCGGTACGACGGGCCGGCCAGTTTCGCCGAGGCCGGCGAGGCGTTCGCGGAGTGGTCGCGGAACCGACTCAGCGCGTACTGGGCCGCCGAGTTGCTGTCGCGGCTGGCGCAGGCCGGGCTGATCGTGTCGGTGGAGCTACATGAGGAGGTGGCCGGCGGGTACGCGGCCGAACTGTCCGCGGCGCACGGTGCCGCCGATGACCTGGTGCGCAAGCTGGCCGAGGGCGGCGACCTGTGAGCGGCGAACTGTTGGACAGCATCGAGGCCGACCCGGAACCGAAGCGGGACCGGTGGGGCCGCCCGCTGATCCCCGACCCGGACACCGGTAAGGAGACCGCATACACGCGGGTCACCACGTTCGCCAAGTCGATCAGCGACACGTTCGGGCTGGCGAAATGGCAGACCCGCCAGGCGGTCAAGGGTCTCACCATGCGAGCCGACCTGTTCGCGCTGGCCGCCGCCACGCCGGTCGACGACAGCAAGACGCTCGATCGGGTGGCCGAGGACGCCAAGCAGGCGGCCGGCTCGTCGGCCGGTGCCAACGCGGGTACGGCGTTGCACTCGTTCACCGAGCGGGTGGACCGCGGTGAGGACATCGTGGTGCCGGCGCCGTGGGATGCCGATGTGGCCGCCTATCGCAGGGCGCTGGCCGCTGGTGGCTTTGAGGTCGACCGTCGATACATCGAACGAATGGTCATCATCCCCGAGATGGGGTGTGCCGGAACGTTCGACCGCCTGCTGATCCGAATCGTTGACGGCCAGTTGGTCGTCGGGGATGTCAAGTCGCAGAAGGATATGACCTTCGGGCACCTGGAGATCAGTATCCAGTTGGCGCTGTATTCCCGCGGCCGGTCCATCTGGAACACCCGCACCCGCGAGCACGAGCCGATGCCGGCGGTGGACCAGACCACGGCAATCGTGATGCACACCCCGGTTGGCAAGGCGACCTGCCGGCTGTACGCGGTTGACCTGGTGGCCGGCTGGCAGGCCGCCCAGCTCTGCACCGCGGTACGCGGCTGGCGTGCCCGCAAGGACCTGGTCACGCCGTTGTCAGTCGCCGCGCCAAGCGTGCTTCAGCAGGTGCAGCACGCCAGCAACCGCGCCGACCTGGAGCGGCTGTGGCAGACCCACGAATCGCTCTGGACACCCGACCTCAGCGCAGCCGCTACCGCGCGGCTGGCTCAACTCTGACGCCACAAACCAGCACCAGGAAAGAGGACCACCATGCCCGAAGACCTACTCGCCAACATAGACAGCGGTAACCAGAGCGGCGAAGTGATCGACCTGCTCTCGGGTCTCGGTGAGGGCGCCGACGCCAACGCGTGGGTGCCCACCGAGGCCGGGCAAGGGATTCAGGGAACCGTTGTCGCGGTCGGCTCGACCACGTCCGAGCACACCACGGAGCCCGTGCCCGTGATCACCCTGGAGACGCCGACCGGCGAGAAGCACCGGATCATCGCGTACGCCACGGTGTTGCGCCGCGAGATCGAGGAGAACAACCCGCAACGCGGCGACCTGTTCGCCATCAAGTATCTGGGCAAGCTGTCCACAAAGGATGGCAAGCGAGAGTTCCACGCGTACAAGACCGCGATCCGCCGGGGTACCGGCGCGGCGGTCGCAGCAACCAAGGCTCCGTTCTAGATCCCGGCCCATGTGCGCCGCCCATCGGCCCGATCCGCGCGCCGGGTCGGTGGGCGGTCCAGATAGTCCGGTCTGTTCACAGCGTCAAGGTTGGAGCTAACCACCATGAACCTTGGACCACCTGCCATCCCCGCCACGGTCGGCACCGCGCGGTTGCACTGGATGGACGCGGAATACACCATCGGCCGCGAGCCCGCGATCGAGGCGGCGCTGACCATGGCGCACGCCGAGCCGTACCTGGCCGTGGACATCGAAGGCGAAGGTTTGGGCGTACTGGCGCTGCGGGTCAAGTGCGTCACGGTCGGCACCCGTAGCCGCGCCGCGATCCTGGACCCGCGCGACCCGGTGCAGGCCGAGGCGATCCGAGACGTACTGGCCGCGGCGCCGGTACTGGTGTTACACAACGGACCGTTCGACGTACCGGTGCTGGTGCGCCTCGGGCTGATGCGCGCGGCCGACATCGCCAAGGTCGCCGACACGTTGGTGTACTGCCGGTTGGCCGAGCCGGACGAGCGCACCAGTAAGGGCCTGCTAGCGGCCGGCGCCCGGTACCTTGGCGGCGCGGCCACCGACCCGTTGTTGGCCGCGTTCAAGGCGCAGGGCATGACCAAGTCCGCCGGCTATCAGGCGTTCGACCTGGATCGGCCGCTCTACGTACAAGGCGCCGCCCGCGACGTACTGGTGACCGCGCGCTTGTACGACGTGATCCGTGACGTGGCGTACCGGCGGCTGACCGAGGGCCACCCGTTCGGTCGCAGCGGGGTGACCGGTACCGAGGCCCGCGAACTGGTCGAGCGGGAACAGATCCTCAACCGCATGTTCATCCGCCGGGCCGCGGCCGGGCTGCGGGTGGACCTGGAGATGGTCGACCGGTACCGGGTGTCGGTGGTGGCGCAGCAGGACCAGGACCGCGCGCTGCTGGAGGAGGTCGGCGTCAAGCCGGGTAACGGTGGTTCGTTGACCGGGTGGCTGGACGAGCGCGGCCTGTTGCCCGCCTACCACCCGCGTACACCGAAGACCGGCGCGCCGCAGGCCACCAAGGACGCGCTGGCCCTGCTCGGCCACCCGGTGGCGCGGGCGTTCGTGCACCTGAAAGAGACCGAGAAGATCGAGCATGACTACCTGCAAAAGGTGGTCGACCTCGCCGACGACAACGACCGCATCCACCCGACAACCGCGATCCTGGGCGCGGCCACTGGCCGGATGTCGATGTCGGACCCGCCACTGCAACAGTTCCCACCCGAGGCGCGCGGCATTGTCCTGGCCGATGCCGGCGACACCCTGACATCGATCGACTGGTCACAGATTGAACCAGTGGTGGCCGCCAACATAGCCCGCGATGAGCAGGTGCTACGCGGTTACGAGGACGGTACCTCGGACCTGTACACCACCGTGGCCGCGCACGCCGGTATCAGCCGGAAGGCGGCGAAGGTGGTGGTGCTGGCGCAGATGTACGGGGAGGGCTTGACGAAGCTCGCCTTTGACCTCGACATCGAGTACGACGCGGCCAAGGGGCTTCGTGACCGGGTGTTCGCAGCGATGCCGTCGGTGGCCCGGTGGATCGCCCGGTTGCGGGACATCGCCAACGCTCACCGGCTCACCATCACCCTGTCCGGGCGCATCCTGCCCATACCGGTTGGGCAGCACGGGGTAGCTGTCCACAAGGCGCCGAACTATCACATCCAGGGTTCGGCCTATGACGTGCTGGCCGATGCGCTGGTGCGCATCGAGGCGGCCGGGCTGGGCGACGCCGTGTACCTGGCGATGCATGACGAGCTGGTGGTGTCCACGGCCGCGGCGGGTGACGTGCAGAAGATCATGCAGGAGCCGCCGCTGCGGCTGATCATGTTCGCCGGCCGGGTGCCGGTACTGCGTACCGACCGGGCCGATTTGGGCGAGCGGTGGGCCGTCGCGTGATCGGCGGCGACACGTTCGTGGCCACCTTCGGCGGCATGGCCGCGGCCGATGACGACCACCTGCCCGGTGTGGTCCGGATGGCCTGCCGCCATGGGTACGCGATCGTGGTGGTGGCGCCAGGTGGCAAGAAGCCGATCTGCACCCTGACCGCACGCCAGGCCAAGGCCGCCGACCTGGACCGGCAGGAAGATTTACGCCAGGCCGGCCGGCGCTGGGTGGGCGTCAAGCACGAGTGCGGCATCGAGCACGCAATGACCGACCCGACCGTGGCCGACCGGGTAGTGAAACGGATGCTCAAAGACCGCGGCTCCATCAACATCGGCATCGAGGTAGGACGGTCGCGGCTGGTGATGGTCGACGCGGACACCGACGAGCAGGTGCGGGCGTTCGTAGACACCTGGGCGGCCGAGCAGCCGGACAAGGATCTGTCGCACCTGCGCCCGACCGTACTGACACCGGGCGTGGTGAAGGTCGACAAGGAGACCGGCGAGTCGACCTGGGTCCACAAGGACGGCGGGCATTTTTGGTTCACCGTGCCCGAGGGCATCGACCTGGCGGCGCTGCCCGGACAGGGTTCGCTACGCGACGCCGATGGTGGCTGGGTGGTGGTCTGGCGCAACCACCAGGCACTAGTGCCGCCGTCGGTGCGCCCGGAAGGCGCGTACCGGATCGCCGGGGAAGTCGGGCCGGCGCCGGAGTGGCTGCTCGACCGCATCCAAATGGCGGCGCACTCCTGGATCGAGCGGAAGGCGCAGCAGGCCACGCGAGTGCGCCACGACGGCGACCCGATTGACATGTGGTCAGCCGCTACCGGCTGGACCGCGCTGCTCGGGCCGGACGGCTGGACGGACACCGGTAAGCCGGACCGTTGCGGGTGCCCGATCTGGACCCGGCCGGGCGACGCCGCCCACTACAAATCAGCGACCGCGCACGAGTTGGGCTGCACCCGGTACGAGGTGGAGGAGACCGGCGGCGGGCCACTGCATATCTGGACCGACGACCCGCCCTCGTTCCTGGCCACGGCCGTGGACGTCACCGGCAGGCGCACCTTCAGCAAACTTCAGTACGTTGCCTGGCGTGACCACGACGGCGGCATGGGCGCGGCTATGGCCGCGCTGGAGCTGACCGCGCTGGGCGATGACGGTGAGGTTGCCGCCGAGCTGGTGGCGATCCTGGACGCGCTGGCGGCCGGTCAGCCGGCGCCGGTTGTCGAGCATGTGGTTGAGCGCGTACCCGACCCGGAGGCAGAGCCGGAAGCCGAGACCGATGACGAACTGGCGGTCACGCTGCCACCACCACCAGAGCCGCCGCCCCGCGAGCCCGACCCGCTCGCGGTGACCGGCCTGGAGGCGTACCGCGGCGAGCTGGAGGCCAGCAAGCGGCTACGGCTGGAACTGGCGCGCCTCTACACCACGGAGCGCGCCAAGGAGATCCGCGCCGAGGTTCGCGGCTCGGCCGACCTCGGGCAGACCCGTGACCGGCACGCCGCCGCGCTGGATCAGGCCAGCGACCTGCCCGAGGACACCGAGGACGGACCGTGGCGGGTGCGGGAGCTGTGGATGCAAGGCCAGATCGTGATGCTTGCCGCCAAGTACAAGGCCGGCAAGACCACGATGGTGCTCAACGTGGTCCGGTCGCTGGTGGACGGTAAGCCGTTTCTGGGCCAGTTCGACACCGAACCGCTGACTGGCAACCTGCTGATCGTCAACGCCGAGATGACCCGCCGGCAGTTCCGTCGGTGGCTGCGGGACTCGCCGATCGAAAACCGCGACAAGGTGTATGTCCTTCACGTCCGCGAGGCGGGCACCAGCGCGGGCGACATCGTCACCCCGGCATACCGCGAGCTGCTAATCGAGACCCTGATCCGGTGCGATGCGCAAGCGCTGGTGCTCGACCCGCTCAACCCGATGCTCGCCGCGGCCGGCATCGAGGAAAACGCGTCCTCGGAGGTCGCCGCGTGGTTCAACGCGCTGGCCGATGTGATCAAACGGTCTGGTGTCCAGGACGTACTTCTCGTGCACCACTTCGGCCATGTCGGCGACCGGGGCCGGGGCTCCAGCAAATTCATGGACGCCCCGGACGCACTGTGGACCTACACGGTCGGCGAGTTACCCGCGGCCGTGGCGGGCGATGAGGACCCGACTGACGACGGTCTGCTCGCCGACATCGCGGCCAGCTTGGCGGCAGTGCCCCGGTACCTGGCCGCCACCGGCCGGGATGTGGATTTGGCCAAAAGCCGGGTGATGTACGACGACACAACCAGGCTGCTAACAATGCCAGTTGTTGGCAGCAGCGGAGGTGTGGACACTCGCGCAGCGAGACGGGAACAGGCTGCAATCCGACGGCGAGCGGTGACTGATGTGATCGCAAGCAACCCCGGAATCAAGATCACTGAACTGCGCAGGCGAGTCGTCGGAAAGAACACAGAGATCAACGACGCGCTGCAAGAGGCGGTCCTGCTCGGTGAGGTGCTGAAGGTCACCACGGTCACCGCGAACGGCCACGAGACGCACAGCTACACGGTGGCGTCATGACCCGGCAGAGCGTTCCCCGTTCCCGGCCGTTCCCGGCCGTTCCCATTTTTCTTGGAACGGTAGCTCCTGTACCCGTTCCCGGTTCCCCTCCCTATAGGTCGGGGAACCGGGAACCGGGTTTCAGGAGCCTTAAACCAGGGGTGTCGCCACTTCACCCCAGGAACCGACTGTGATCCCCACCGACACTCGGCTGAGCCTGACCGAGTGCCCGCGCTGCGGCGCCCCGGTACTGACCGGCCGGTCCGAGGGACTGGGCTGGCGGGTCGACCGGTGGACGGTGCCACACCGGCACGCGCTGGTCCTCACCCGCTACGGCGTACCCGTACTCGTCGTGGACCGGCGCGCCAGCGGCCGGCTCGATGCTGCCGTGTGGACTCCGGACCACGACCTCACCACCCCTCACCGCTACCTGGCCTGCCCGCACGTCTGCGGGTCGGCCGCCGCCCGAGGACTGGAGATGGCATGACCGAGGCAGAGCGCGCGTACTACCTGACCGCCACGGCGACGGACGCCGCGGTGGTCGGTGAGGACGACCTGCGAGACGTGCTCGCGTTCTGGGCCGACGCCCGGGGCCGTGGTTGGACGGTGGACGTACCGGTGGAACGTGCCGGCTGGCGGGCCACCGGACCCGCCCGGGTGGCCGGCGTCGGATACCGACCCGCGGACGATCTGTGTAACGGCGAGGTCTCGGCGCACGACGGCCAGCGCACGGTGACCCGCACCGGTGTGGCCACGGCCGCCGCCGCGGTCGCGGTGATGCGCGAGTTCCTGGACTGGCCGGCGTGAGCACGCCGCGGGTGGTCGGCCTGGACCTGTCACTGGCGTCTACCGGCGTGGCCGGCAACACCGGCGACGGCTGGTCGGCCACCATCCGACCGAAGCGGCTGGCCGGTCTCGACCGGCTGACGTTCATCCGGGCCACCCTGATCGACCGGTACCTGTCCGGCGTGGACCTGGCGGTGGTCGAAGGCCCCTCGTACGGATCGTCGGGCGCCGGTTCGCACGAGCGGGCCGGGCTGTGGTGGCTTGTGATGGACGACCTGCGCCGCCGCGACATCCCGACCGCGATCATGCCGCCGACCAACCGGGCGCAGTACGCCAGCGGGATGGGTGACGCCAATAAGCGCGAGGTGGTGGCAGCGGTGATCGAGCGGTTTCCGATGTTCGACGCCGCCAAGCGGCCGGGTCGAGACGATGAGGCCGACGCGCTGGTGCTGGCCGCGGCCGGCGCCGACCACCTGGGCTACCCGCTGGTGGACCTGCCCGACACGCACCGCAAAGCGTTGGCCGGCTGCACGTGGCCCGAGGGTCGTCCGATGTGCCGCGATGGCAAATAGCGTTTACCGAAAGGGATGATCCATTATGGCTAGCCCGGTACGCAGGAGCGCCCGCGAGGCCGCCGTTTTCGAATGGCGAGACGCGCCGCGCCCAATTGGGTCGAAGTGTGACGTCGCCTGCGTTCGACCAGGACCGACGACGAATCAGGCGCACTGCTCGGTCTGTCATGCCACCTTCGGGTCGGTCGGTGGTTTCGATAGGCACCGCAGCGATGGCCGATGCCTCAATGCGGCCGACCTCGGCATGGTCGAACGAGATGGCGTATGGCGCACGCCGATGGACCCCGACAGGTTGCAAAGGCTCCGTCAGGCCGGGGAGTCGACATGAAGCCCGACGGGGACACCAGCCAGTACGGCGCGATCCGGCGCACGCTGCGCCACGAGCGCCAGCGTCGCAAGATGCCGTTGGCGACCCTGGGGGCGCGGCTGGGGGTGGGCGACGCCACGGTGGCCGGCTGGGAGCGGGGGCACCACTCGCCGAGTCCGACCGACCTGTGCCGGTGGGCGGCCGAACTCGACATGATCGTCCTGCTGGCCGAAGACGACCTGCTGCCGGGTCGGCCATGACCGAGGTCGACGCCTGCGCGGTCTGCCGTCGCCGGGAACCACCGGTGTGCCCGGACTGCGGTGTTCGGATGGCCGACCAGCTCGCCAGCCTGCCCCACCTGCTCGGGCGGCTCACGTACGCGCTGGTGCCCGGCCCCGGTGGCGGTGAGCGGGTGTCGTCGAGCCGGGAGGCGCCGCTCCCGATCCGGCTGGCCGCGCTGACCCTTACCGCGGGTGGGTCGGTGCGGGCCGACGACCAGTCCGGCGTGTTGCCGATCCGTCCGTGGCTGGCCGCGTGGGAGCGGGACTGGCGGCACACCTTCGGGCACGCCTTGCGGCCCGCTGGGAACGTCCCTGCGGCGGCAGCGGAGCCCCGGCGGTACCCCACGCTGCCCGAGCGTGCCAGGACGCTCCTGGGGCTCGGCGCGAGCCTGATGCCGGCCGACCGGCCAACTGATCCGGTGGCCGACGAGTGGGTGATGCGCTGGCCGGCTGGTACGCCGGATCTCGCCACGGCCGACCATCTCGCCTACCTGTCGACCTGGTTGCCGTACGCGTGTGATCACCACCCGTACGTGGCCGACTTCGCGGCTGGGCTGCGCGCCCTGGTCGGCGCGGCCCGGTCCGCGCTCGGCGACACCGATGATCTCCAGTACCTCGGCCGCTGTCCTGAAGACATCACCGACCACGACACCGGTCGGACGGTGGTGTGCGGTGCCGCGCTCCGGCACGACCCGCACGTGTCCCTGGTGACCTGCCCGCGCTGCCACACCGAAACCGGACAGCAACACCTGGTCTGGCTGGCCCGGCGCATCCTGGACGTGTGGCCGATCGATGCGTGGCGCCGTTACCCGCGAGGGCTGATCGAGGTGCTTCGGCTGCCGGGCTGCGGGCGCTGTGGTGCGGTGGTGGTTGTGGACTGGGTCGACGCGACCGAGCGCGCCGATCGGGAGCGGTTCTGGCGACCGGGCCGGGTGTCCTGTTCGGCCGACTGCGATCTGATAGAGGTGACGTGAATGGTCCGGTTACGGCGATGGCAGAACCAGCGGCAGCGTATCGACGCTCAAGCGGTGTGCCCGCCCCTACTGCGGACCTGTCCGCGGTGCGGCGCCGGCCCGAACGTGTCGTGTACCCGCCGGGTCACCGCGCGGGTGGCCGGCCGGGAAACCGGCGGCGGGTACGACGTGGCGTTGAAATCCGTCCATGACGAACGTAAGAAGGCGACCGGGTGAGGCACCTCGCGGGTGGTCGAGCGCTCGTCGACCGGGCCGAACTGGCCCGACAGACCGGACTGGCCGAGGTGACGATCCGGGTCCGGTTGCGGCCCCCGGTTGAGTACGACAAGGACACTCACCGTGCCATGTACGACCATGACGCCGCTTCGGCCGTGCTCGCCCGAGTGATGCCGCGCCGTCGGCGCGCCGCTTGACAGATCGGCTTATATCACCTCACTCTGTCAGTATTGCCGCACTGTCCTCCGAACTGGACGTGCGGCATTTCCGTGCAGGCCGGGAGTTTCCAGTTCTCGCCCCGATTCGAGGACCGATGTCCCGGCCTGCGCCTTCGCGGGTGTGGTGGAGAGGTACCACGCCGGGTTCATATCCCGGAGACGCCGTTCGAGTCGGACACCCGCCACCTATTCCTTGAAACACGGAAGGCGGGAAACGCCCATGACCGACCAGCCGATGCCCGAGACCGATCCGCGGGTAGCCGTCCACGTCGAAGCCACCGGCAGCCGTGGTGACCACGTGCCGCACCCGGACGACCAGGCACCCGATCACCACATCGAGGGTCAGCAGAACCCGAACGCGAATCACGGACCGTGATCGGTTACCTCGGCTGGATCGAGGCCGGTGCGCCCGCGGTCGCGGCCACGTGCGTCGCCGACTTCGCGGCCACCATGCGCGGACACCGGTACACGGTCTACATCTTCGGAAACGCCGCCCATCAGCGCGCGGTGCCACCCGAGGACCACATGCCGTACTCATCCACGCCATGGCCTGGACCCCAGCCGTATCCGGACGTGCTGGCCTGTGACGTGATGCCCGGCGGCGCACTGGACTGGCGCACCCTCGGCGAGCGGATCGTGGCCGACAAAAACGCCGGCAATCCGGCCGCGGCGTGGATCAAATACGTCAATTACACCGACCTCGCCGGCCGCTGCTGGCACGCCTCCTGGACGCCGGCGTACAGCCGCACATCCTCCAACGACACCGGGCACATCCACATCAGCGCCCGTACCGACTACGCCAACCGGCACACCACGTACGACCCAATCGCCAACGCGCAGACACCGCGACTCGCTGCCGGCACTCAGGAGGATCGCGTGATCCATGAACCGATCCCACTCGGCCGCGGTGCGTCCGTCGAGCTGGCGTTTCCGTTCGGCGCCAGCGACAACCCTGGCATGAGCATCGCCACCGACACCGGCCCGAGTGGACGCACCAAGGCACAGTGGCGGGTCGCCAAACACAAGGGCGGCGGTGCCTGGGCGGTTGTGTTGGTGACCACCGACACCACGGACGCCCGACGCCTGGACGTGGCGCTGGAGCACGGCACCGACCGGGTCACCGTGACCCGCAACCCGATCGACGCCACCGATGCCTGTGACACCCTCGCGTCCGTTCTGGGCTGGTGGTGACGACCGTGAACCACAAGCATCGCCCAGCCGTCCTGGTCGGCCTCGTGCTCGGCCTGGCCGTGGCGGCGGTTGCCGTAGTCCGGCTGTCCCGTCACGAACAGACGCCGGTCACCAGGGCCATGAAGGCCGTCAAGAAGAAGCTGTGAGCTGGTGCCATGACCACTCACGTCATCCCCGACGGTGAGGCGGACCGCCACTTCCCCTGTGGGGGCTGTCACTGCGAACCTTGGGAGCAGGCCACCACCGATGACCATGGCCAGGTCACCTGGCGGTGGTGCCACGAGGCGCTAGGTGAGCGTCGTAAGCGCCGACACACCGAACGGGTGGAGTGAGGCGTCATGCCGATGAGGCCGCCGCACCCCTGCACCCAGCCCGGCTGTCCGACACTGGTGTACGGTCGCGACGGCCGATGCCCGGATCACCTACGCAAGGCGCGAAAAGCATCCGACCGGTGGCGCTACATCCGCGACGCCAAGATGTACGGCAAGGCACACCGCCAACGGTTTCGGCCCGGCGTCCTGCGCCGTGACCCGTACTGCGCCTGCGACTTGACCGATCACCCGTGGCACCTCGGCCGGTGCGTGCAACCCAGCACCGATGCCGACCACTGGCCGATAGGTAAGCGCGAACTGATCCGACGTGGACTCGACAGCGATGATCCACAGTACGGGCGTGGGCTCTGTCATCGATGTCACTCCAGTTCGACTGCGCAGATACACCCAGGTGGCTGGCACAAACCGCGTGTGATGTGACATTGACGCGTGTGATGCAGCATATAGACGCGTGCAATCAAGATATAGACGTCTGACGGGGGTATGGGGGTCGGAATCGCTACCAGCGTCGATATTCAGCAA